>Ga0075365_10001650_pt1 | contig 10307 bp, 9 predicted proteins | sample EndMetdeltDD1765_FD_71387 | JGI IMG/M metagenome (GOLD analysis project Ga0075365, IMG submission 71387) | Populus endosphere microbial communities from Tennessee, USA - Endosphere MetaG P. deltoides DD176-5 | ecosystem: Host-associated > Plants > Roots > Endosphere | place: USA: Tennessee... | reverse complement strand
AATTAATAGCATTGATACAATGAGTTTTCATTATATCTCATCTGAGAAATTAGCTTTGTTAACTAACAGAGATTTATAAGAGAAAGAGAAGGATTACAGGTAAAAGGGAAAAGGTAAAATGCCTTACATCATAGGGAAAGAAGAAGCGGACGCTGCTCGTGAAATTCTGGAAACTGGCTGTTTAGATAGGTACATTAATAGTGAAAATGGTGCTTCAGTTCAGTTTGAAAGAAGTTTTTCTCGTAAAATGGGCTCTAAATATGCACTAGTTGTTAGTAGCGGTACAGGAGCACTTATATGCGCTTTGAAAGGTTTGGGAGTAGGGCCGGGTGATGAAGTTATTATTCCTGCTTTTACTTATATAGCAACAGCGCTAGCTGTATTTGCAGTAAGAGCAGTCCCTATTATTGCTGAAATTGATTCCTCTCTGACAATCTCTCCGATTGATATTGCAAAGAAAGTTACTTCTAAGACTAAAGCTATTATTCCTGTGCATATGCATGGTTTACCTTGTAGTATGAATGAAATAATGGATCTAGCTAAACAACATAATCTTTTAGTTTTGGAAGATGTAGCACAAGCTTGCGGGGGGTCTTATCAAGGCAAAAAATTAGGTAGTATAGGAGATAGTGGCGCCTTTTCTTTTAATCATTATAAGATTATTACCTGCGGGGAAGGCGGTGCTTTAATTACTAAGAATCAAAATGTTTATCAACGGGCATTGCTGCACATCATGGCGGGTGCATTTTTGAACCTAGTCTCTCTGACTTCGACATTGATTTTTTTGCCGGTTGGAATTTTCGCATATCTGAAATATTAAGTGCAATTTTACAGGTTCAACTTTCCAGGCTTGATATTATTTTGAATAGACTTCGTCAAGAAAAAAAAGAATTTATAACAAAATTAAGTAACAAATTAGATAAATTCAATTTTGCCCCTATACATGATGAAGAAGGAGATTGTGGAAGGGTTTTATTTTTAACATTTTACTCTTCTAAGGATGCACAAATTTTTATAAAACACGCTCAGCAAAATAAAATTAAGGTTTGGTCTGCAGATACTAAAGGACACGTATATGTGGATTGGCAGCCTATTTTCTCAAGCAATAAACGAATTTCCAAACAAGAAGGATCAAGCTCCATACAAAACATTTCTTCTTTAACTTCGGATGTATGTCCAATAACAATCTCACTTCTGCGCAGGACAGTAGGTATTTCAATGAGAGTGGATCGTTCTAAAATTGAATTGGATAAATTAATAGAAAATATAATTCGTATATTGGAAAGACCTAATAATGAAACATTTACCTTCTAGTTATACTAATGCATCTTCTGCTTTTATAATTCCACATTATTCTGAAGATATGGATCGAATGTTTATCGGGGATACTATAAACGGATTACTAAAGCAAACTGATTCAGATTGGATAGCAATTATCATAGATGATGCCTCAAAAAAAATTACAGTCAGAAATTATCTTAAAAAAATAAGGGAAAAATATTTTCCAAAAATACAAGTTATTTTTCTTGATAAGAATCAAGGAGCAGGGGTATGTAGAAATATTGGTGTGTCAGTTGCATTGAAGCAACGCTGCCAAATAATTCATTTCAATGATGCAGATGATATCTCGCATCCAGAACGAGTAAGAATAGTGAAAAATGTTTTTACACGATATCCCCGCATTGGTTTAGTCTATTCTTTTTTCACTGTTATTGATGAAAATAATCAGCCTATCTTAGGAAAACAAATTCCCAGCTCTATTTTAGAAATTTTAGAGTCGCTGACAAAAAGCCAGCCTGAAGGCGAAGATGTTTGGATAACAATGGGCACAGATACGGGGTATATTAATAAAACATCGGCTACATCTGTACGTTCAGCATTTGCTTATCAATGTCCTTTTCCAAGCGCACGCGCATCAGAAGATTTTCATACCTGGTTGCGTCTATCCGCGCAGGGCGTGTGTTTTAAGTATTTAACATCAATACCCATACAGTACCGAGTACCGCGTTTTATGAAATATCAGGCTTCACGACTTAGATTGGGTTCAAATAATTTTAATAAGATAAAAGTATGCGTCGATAGTGATGGTTTCTTCAAAGCTATAGAACTCGCTGTTGCCAGAAATAAAATAAATCGGGAAGAAATTGCTGATTTGAAAGCAAGATTTTATAGGCGGCTGATTCGAACTATGGAGCGTGAGCAAGAATTAAGTTTAGTGGAACAATTGACAAAAAAACTTAATGATATTTCAAACAAGAGTTCCTTTTGTTTGCATGAGATAACTTATTTATGACAAAACCAATCTATGTGCTTGGTACAGCACTTTCACATGATGGCTCATCTTGTTTATTAAAAAACGGCAAAATCTTGGTTGCAATTGAAAAAGAGAGGCTTAGCAAAAAAAAACATGATGGATTTAATGATAATTTAACCATTCAATATTGCTTAAATGCGGCGAATATCACCTGGCAAGATATTACGTTGATAGTAGAAGAAAATACCACAAGCAGTTTATTAAAACCTGATGAAATTATAAAAAGAGGCAATAGAATTATACCTAAAGAAATTCCAATTTTAGGTATTTCTCATCATTTGGCACATGCTTATAGTGCTGTAGGCACTTCACCTTTTTCGGAAATGGGTGTAATTGTCATGGATGGGCAAGGTAGTAGTTTAGATAGTTGCATTGATGTAGCAAACTCTCAGGTTTTACCTCAAAACATTAGGAGTCTAACCAAAGAAGAAAGATATCTTTATTGGGAAAAAGAAAGCTACTATATTTATCGAAATGGTAAATTAACACCTGTATTTAAGGATTTTTCTAAATATATTAAATGGAATCGACATGAATACCCTATAGCACCTTTTGATATGGAGCACTCTATCGCAGAATTTTATGGTGGAGTAAGTTACTATGTATTTGATGAGGAGTTTTGTGAAGGTAAATTGATGGGGTTAGCTCCTTTTGGGCGGCCTGGTAGGTTTAACTTCGATGTTTTTCAATATCAAAACGGACGTGTTTTTTTAAATTATGAATGGATGAAAGAAATTGATCCTCATTTAGGTGGTAAATATCAAAGTTTTTATGAATATTTCCAATACTATGCTGATTTAGCTTATTTTGCTCAAACACAGATAGAAAAAGCTATTTTTTATTTATTTAATGCTTATCATAGTTTAGCTCCACAGGAAAATGTTGGATATGCGGGAGGTCTGGCATTAAACGCTGTAGCTAATGCAAAATTATTTAAAAATACTCCGTTTAAAAATTTCTATTTCCAACCTGCTGCAGGAGATAATGGTCTGGCAATCGGCTGTGCTTATTATGGGTGGCTAGAAGTATTAAAGCAGGAAAAAATTAATCACAATCAATCTACTTACTTTGGAAAAATGTATAATGACTTTGAAATCCAAACTGTATTACAGGAATTTCGGAATCATTTAACTATCGTAAGCAGTGAAAATTATATATATGATACTGCAACTTATTTGGCTGATGGTAAAGTCGTAGCATGGTATCAAAATGGTAGCGAATTTGGTCCGCGAGCTTTAGGTAATAGGAGTATTCTCGCAGATCCTCGTAGAAAAGAAATAAAAAATCTTATCAATAGAAAAATAAAATTTCGCGAAGATTTTAGACCTTTTGCTCCTTCAGTTATTCAAGAGGATGTAGGTTGTTATTTTAATTGTGACTATGAAAGCCCATATATGATTTTGGTTGCACAAACTAAAACAGCCTGGAAGGATTACCTTCCAGGGATAGTACATAAAGATGGATCGGCTCGTATTCAAACAGTCAATAGAAAATTAAACCCAAAATATTATGCCTTGCTTGAAGAATTTAAAAAATTAACAAATATATCTATCTTATTAAATACTTCACTTAATGGTCACTCCATGCCTATCATTGAAACCCCTAGAGAGGTAGTTTTGTTTTTTTTGAATGTGGACGCGTTAGACATTTTGATTATAGATCGCTATATTTTAAAGAAAAAAAAAGATTTAAATCAAGGAGGATTAAAGTGCGCAAAAGATTTTTATGTAGTTACGACAGAATAGAATTAGTGATTAGTTATATTTGTAATATGCAATGTTTGAATTGTGATGCTATGGTGCCGCAAGCTTTATCTAAAGAAAGCATGACCTTAGAGCAAATTGAGCGCTTTATACAAGAATCTATAGAAAAACGTATATTTTGGCAACATATTAGAGTGTTAGGAGGCGAACCCACTTTACACAAAAATATACTTGAAATACTAGCGGCGCTTATAAAATACAAAGAATTTCATTCACCAAATACCAAAATACAGCTAGTTACAAATGGTTATGGAAAAATAGTAAAAAAAATATTGTTAAAAATTCCTAAACAAGTTGAAATAGAAAATAGCGAAAAATCTTCGAATTTACAACCGACTTTCTCGCCTATCAATCAAGCCCCTATTGATATGCCAGAATACAGTAATAGCGATTTTACCAAAGCATGCTGGATCCCTGCGCTTTGTGGAATCACGTTAGATATGCATGGTTACTATCCCTGCAGTGCTGCTGCTGCAATTGACAGGGTATTTGGTTTTGATCTTGGAAAAAAAGAATTACCTACCGTACAATACGCTACGCTCGAAGAAATGTTTGCAAATTTTTGTAAATTATGTGGGCATTATTATGACAAAATAAATAATCTAGCAGTTAACGATATAAGTAATAAAGAAGAGCGTAGTAAATTTGAAAATTTACATAAAGAAAAATTTTTAGAAACACAAAAAGATAGTGTTTTGCTAGAATCTATTGTGTCGCCGGTTTGGAAGAATGCTTTTAAAGCGTATAAAATTAAAAAGCCCGTGTTGAGTAAATACTAAATTTTTTTGGCAGTTTCAGTATCTTATAATTTTTTAACTATTGGAATAGTGAAGGAACTAAATTAATTTAAGAACAAGGAGGGAAAATGGGTATATCTAAATCTACTTCAGTAGTCTGCTCTTATAATGAATGGGATCTTTTAGAAGAAGTGATAGTAGGTTCTGTGATCGGTGCAGCTCAAATGGGTTTCGAACCGGCTATTAGCGCTTATTACCCATTAAGAAGTAAAAAAAGAAGCTTTAAGGGTGCTCGTTATTCAGAAATAGAAATTGAAAAAGCTCAAAACCAGCTGGATAATTTTGCAGAGATTTTAATACGTGAAGGAGTAATTGTTAGAAGGCCAGATATACTTGATTTTTTTAAGCCTATTAAAACACCCGATTTTGAAGTTTCTTGCGAGAACTGTAGCGCTTGTCCAAGGGATATCTTACTGATCATTGGTAATGAGATAATTGAAGCACCGATGGCGCAACGGGCCAGGTTTTTTGAATATCGTGCTTACCGTACACTCATCAAAGAATATTTTCACAGGGGAGCCACATGGACGACAGCTCCTAAACCACTCATGTCAGATAAGTTGTATAAATCAAACTTTAGTATCGAAAATGATGCTTTTGATGCGGATACTAATTCAAGTTTAACAAATTTTGAACCCTGTTTTGATGCTGCAAGTTTTGTTCGATTTGGTAAAGATATTTTTTATCAGCCGGATTTGGTGACTAATGATTTTGGTGCGCAATGGTTAAAAAGACATCTTGGATCAAAATTTAGATTACATCGTATTAAATTCGCTGATAAACATCCTCCCCAACACATTGATACAACTTTAGTCCCTATAAGGCCTGGAGTTATTTTGATTAATCCTGAAAGACCTTGTCTCGGTGATACGCTCAATTTGTTTTTAAAAAATGGTTGGAAAATTATTGAAGCAGTACCATCTGTATATGGAGTGGGATTCCATTCACCCGAAATTAGTAATTGGATATCAATGAATATTTTGTTGCTAGATGAACAGAGAGTGATTGTTGACGAAAAAGAAGAGCCTATGATTAAGTTATTAGAGTCTTTGGGTTGCAAAGTTATTACTTGTCCCTTCAATGAAGTATATAAATTTGGTGGTAGTTTTCATTGTTGCACATCAGATATTAGACGACGTGGTACGTTGCAATCGTATTTTCCTACTCTGGACAAACAGACTTCAGATATGAGCATGAGTTGTAATTAACTACTCGAGGTAATTGAAGAAATGGCTAACATCTTAGGATTGGGAGGTTCAATACACGACTATGCAGCTTGTCTCTTAGAAAATGAAAAGATAATTGCTATCGAAGATGAAAGGCTTACTCGTGTGCGATATGCATTTGGATCAGCCAATCCTTGCCAAGTTTCTTTAAATTACTGTTTGAAATATTCTGGTTTAACGATTCAAGAAATAGACACATTAATCATCAATGATGATCTTAAATCAATAATAAATGCAACCAACTTTCCTAATCAAGAAATTATTAATCACCATTTGACGCATGCCTATAGTACTTTTTTTACAAGCTCCTTCGAAGAGTCAGCTATTTTGATTATTGATGGAGCAGGTAGCAAGAAATTTATAAATGAGGATAATGAGGAGCGAGAAACAACAACATATGCCTATGGAAATAAAAATTCTGTAAAAACTATCCAAAAAATATATGGTGATTTAACCGGATATAATCCTGTTACTAAGTCACAGACTGTGATGTCAAATTCATTAGGAGAGTTTTATCGTGTCATAGCTGAAACCTTGCAGCTAGGCTGGTTAGTGGGACCAGGTAAAGTAATGGGCTTGTCTTCTTATGGTGCGTACCACCAAGATGATAGGTTTGTTGATGAAATAATGGATTATGTGACGTTGTTATCAGAAGGTCAATTTACTGTAAAAATTAATGGAAAAGAGGGTTTAATCGATAAACTTTTTTTACTCAGGCAGAAATATCATAAAAAGGAGGACAGTTTCAAGATTGATGCTGCAATTGCATACAGTGGTCAGATTGTATTTGAAAAAATACTTTCGCATTTATTGGATTATTTATGGACAAAGACTCGCTCCCATAATCTTTGTTTGGCGGGAGGAGCTGCGCTCAATTCCATAGCAAATGGAAAGATTGCAAGTATTAGTTCATTTAAAAATGTTCATGTTTTTTTTTCCCCCGGAGATAGTGGAACAGCTGTGGGGGCAGCAATTTATGGCTATGTTAATCAAAAAATAAACATACAAACTTCACACTCTATACGTTTAAATTTAGCTCCTTTCTTAGGACGTACTTACTCTATAGAAGAATCGGAAAAGGCATTAAAAAAATATGGTTTAATTTACACAATACCTGATAATTTACAAATGCAAGTGGCTGTTTTGTTATCGCAAGGTAATGTTATTGCTTGGTATCAAGGGGGTAGTGAGTTTGGTCCGCGAGCTTTAGGTAATCGGAGTATTCTTGCCGATCCATGTAATCCGGGAATGCGCGATCATATTAATTTGCATATCAAACAACGAGAGTGGTTTAGACCACTTGCTCCTGTAATTCTTGATTTTGCTATGTCCGATTATTTTGAATCGCCTGCTTTTTCTCCGTGGATGCAATTTGTTTGGCCTATAAAAAGTAATTATAAAGCTAGATTGCCTGGTATTACACATATTGATGGTAGTGCACGAGTACAAACTATTACGAAAAAAGACAATCCATTATTTTATTCGTTAATAGAAAATTTTTATAGAGTTACTAATGTACCTATTTTACTTAATACTTCTTTAAATATTAAAGGTCAACCCATTGTAGAAACCCCAGAGGAGGCTATTCAGGCTTTTTTAGAATCAGATATCGATAGTTTAGTAATAAATCATTTTCTTGTTATGAAGAACCGAAACATATCGACTATTAAATTTTAAAAAATCTTCTTAAGCTATGTCAACAGAAAATTTATTTGAATCAATAGAGCCTGCTACTAATTTAATCGCTGAACCACGTAATAATTTTTTTTTAGAAGCCAAAGCGCTTATAAAACTTTTTTTACCATTATTATTTTCTCAAATTACTTACGCTATAAGTCTTTTTGCAGCTATTTTGATGGTTGGACATTTGGGCAAAGATGCCTTAGCGGCCCTAGCCTTGGTTTCTAGTATATATAGTGCCTTATGCGCATTTTTTTATGGAATTTTTGTTAGTATTAGCGTATTGGTTTCACAAAATTTTGGAGCTAAAAATGATAAAAATATACAGCTAATAGTATCTCAAGGTTTTGTTTTGGCGGTAATTTGTAGTATTCCCTTTATAATAATAATGTGGCATGTACCTTTTATATTGTCTTGGACCGGTCAAGATCCAAAAGCGATTCTATTATCTATTCCCTATTTACATGCATTATCTTTTAGTATTTTTCCTTGGCTAATTCAAGTGGTTATGGAACAATTTTTGATTGGCTTATCATTAACACGGTTAGTTTTTCTGATTAGTTTGATACAAGTTCCTGCAGAGATTTTAGTTACTTATGTATTTATATTTGGCAAATTTGGTTTTCCAGCAATTGGTATTTCTGGAATAGGTTATGGTTTTACGTTAATTCTTTTACTTACGATTATTCTTATTGCTGTTTTAATAACGCGATTAAATGTTACAAAAAAATACTCTATATTTAGTTATTTGGGAAGAATAAACAAGCAATTTTTATTACGTTTATTCCAATTAGGTGTACCAATAGGAGCAACAAACCTCATCGAATATTTATTATTTCCTACACTCGTATTGCTTATTGGACGCTTTGGCGCCGATGCACTTGCGGCACATCAAATTACACGGCAATATTTTGATTTAGCTATTACTATTGGACTTGCATTAGCACAAGCTACAGTTGTACGTGTGGGGCAAGCTGTCGGCTCTAAAAATGCTTCAGCAGTGCAACTTTCTGCTTATGTAAGTCTTATTACAGGAGTTAGTTTAATGTTAATTATTGCTCTACTCTATAGTATATTTGCAAAAAATTTAATTGCTTTTGATATTGATATTACACAAATTCAAAATAACCATGTGGTTTTTTTAGCAAAAAATCTTTTAATTATCGTGGCTATATTCCAAATATTTGATTGTATTCGTTTAATAGCTATGGCTTCTTTACGAGGAATGGAAGACACGAAAATTCCTATGTATATCACACTATTTATTTATTGGTTGATAGGCTTAACACTATCATATTTTTTAGGTTTTATTTTAGATTTAGAAGTAATTGGTGTTTGGTACGGCATGTTAGCGGCAATGATCATAGGTAGTTTAGTTATTTTATTCCGCCTCAGATTATTTTTACAGAAAATATAATGCTATATGGAAAAAAACTAAAGTTGGCCATTTTTGGCTGTGGAATGGTAGCGGACTATCATATTAAAGGAGTATTGGAAACAGGGGATGCTGAAATAGTTGCCTTATGTGATAGTTCCTCAAGTGTATTAGCAAGAATGCTCAACAAATATAAAATAGGAAGAGGTGAAACGGATTATGCGCGTATATTAGCTGATGAGAATATAAATGCTGTAATAATTTGTACTCCACCACATAGTCATTATCAGCTTGCGATGGAAGTCATAAATGCACACAAACATGTCCTAATTGAAAAGCCATTCGTTATTACCAAATCTGAAATGTATAGTTTGCAGCATAAAGCAGCTAATAATCCCCATCTTGTTGTGATGGAATCTTCTGCTAGACATTCCCGTTTACAACCAAAATTTAACTATATTAAAAATTTAATTTCCTCAGGTGACTTAGGGGATATTTATGCTATACATCATAATGCTGTTTTTAGGAAGTCCAGGCCAGGTATTGAATATCATGCCGATGCCAAATGGTTTTATGATAAAAAGCTGGCTGGTGGCGGACCTCTAATTGACTGGGGTGTTTATGATTTATCATTTCATTTAGGTATTTTAAATGATAACGTTAATTTAAAATATTTAAAATCTTTCCATGTAAACGGACTGGATCAGAAAAGTGCTAATGATAAATTTAGTGTTGAAGAGCATGGGATTGTGATGATGGAGTTTGATAATAAACTTATCTATTATTGGGAACGAGCAAGTAATGCACACAATGAAGCTTTAAATGAAACTAGAATTTATGGTAGTAAAGGGGGGTTAAAATTTAATTATCTCACTTGGGGTTCAAGTAAAATTATTTATTATCGGTTAGCTCGAAAGGGAATGTCAAAAAAAAACCTGATTCCTCTAGAGATGGGCAAACACAAAACTTACCTTGAAGATTTTTACGCTTTAGATGCCCATTTTGTTCAATGTATCTTAGGAAAACAAAAACCTATTTTACCACTGTCATTATCAGTTAAACATTTAGAGATTATTTTTCAAGCATTAAAAACTCCCTAGATTTTTGTAATAAATAATAAAGAAGGGTTAACATGGGCGATAAATATTGTGT
>Ga0075365_10001649_pt1 | contig 10310 bp, 7 predicted proteins | sample EndMetdeltDD1765_FD_71387 | JGI IMG/M metagenome (GOLD analysis project Ga0075365, IMG submission 71387) | Populus endosphere microbial communities from Tennessee, USA - Endosphere MetaG P. deltoides DD176-5 | ecosystem: Host-associated > Plants > Roots > Endosphere | place: USA: Tennessee... | reverse complement strand
GGCTACACCATGACGGTGGAGACCGGCCTGACGCTGGCCGAGGTGCAGGCCGTGGCCGAGAAGGCCAACCGGCTGTTTCCGCTCAGCCTGCCGTCCGAGGGCAGCTGCCAGCTCGGCGGCAACCTCGGCACCAACGCCGGCGGCGTCGGCGTGCTGGCCTACGGCAACACGCGCCAGCTGGTGCTGGGGCTCGAGGTGGTGCTGGCCGACGGCCGCGTCTGGAACGGCCTCAAGGCGCTGAAAAAGGACAACACCGGCTACGACCTGAAAGACCTGTTCATCGGCTCGGAAGGCACGCTCGGCATCATCACCGCCGCCGTGCTCAAGCTGTTTCCGCGCCCGCTGGAGAAATCAACCGCGCTGGTGGCGATGCCGGATTTCAAGTCGGCGCTTGGCCTGTTCAGCCTGGCGCAGGAGACGGCCGGCACGGGGCTGACCGCGTTCGAGTTCATGCCGCGCATCGTCATCGACTTCGTCATCAAGAACCTGCCGGGCGCGCGCGAGCCGTTCGCCACCAAGTATCCCTGGTACGCGCTGCTGGAGATCTCCGGCCTGAAGGCCGACGGCTCGGCCGAGAAGCTGATGCTGGACGCGCTGGAGACGGCGACCGAGCGCGGCCTGATCATCGACGCGACGGTGGCTGGCTCCCTGGCGCAGGCCAAGGACCTGTGGCGCCTGCGCGAGGCGGTGTCGGAGGCGCAGAAGCCCGAAGGCGGCAACATCAAGCACGACGTGTCCGTGCCGGTGCAGCGCATTCCCGAGTTCGTCGAGCGCGCCAACGCGCTGGTGGAGAGCATCTGCCCCGGCGCGCGCCCGCTGGCGTTCGGCCACTTCGGCGACGGCAACGTGCACTACAACGTCAGCCAGCCGGTCGGCATGGGTCGCGAGCCGTTCATGGCCAAGTGGGACGACATCGTGCGCGCCGTGCACGCCCTGGTGGTCGACATGCACGGCTCCATCTCCGCCGAGCACGGCATCGGCCAGATGAAGCGCGAGGAGCTGGCGCACGTGAAGAGCGACGTCGAGCTCGACCTGATGCGCAAGATCAAGGCCGCCTTCGACCCGCGCGGCATCCTCAATCCGGGCAAGGTGCTCTAGGCAACGGGGGGCGCAGAACGCCCGCGCATCGACAACACATGCGTCAGCTCGGCGCCGAACAGCACGATCTGCGCGGAGTAGTAGACCCACACCAGCAGCACCACCACCGAAGCCGCGGCACCGTAGGTCGACTCCAGGCCTTGCGAGCCGATGTACCAGGCAATGGCAAGCTTGCCGATGTTGAACAGAAGCGCCGTGGCAAGACCGCCGGGCCACGCATCCCGCCATGCGACCTCGGCATCGGGAAACCACATAAATAGCAACGCGAACAGCACCGTCAGCGTGGCAAGGGAGATGGTGAAGTTCATGATCTCCCAGAATGCCGTCTCCGCGCCGCTGCCGATCCAGGTGGAGAAGGCCGTGAGCGACGTACTGATCACCAGCGACACAGCCAGCAGAAAGCCCACGGTCAGGACGCCCGCGAAGGAGACGAGATAGGTGCGCACATACCACCAGATGCCTGCACCCTCGGGTTGCTCCGTTTCCCAGATGGTGTTGAGCGCATCTTTCAGCTGGACGACCACGCCCAGCGCCGCGGCCAGCAGCAACAGCACGCCGATGATAGCCGCCAGCTTGCCGGTCGCCGGCTCACTGGCGCCCTTCAGCATCGCCTCGACGGCCTGACTGCCGAGCGGTCCCAGCAGCGAGCGGAATTGCGCGGTCAGCGAGTTACGCACGGCATCCCGGCCGAAGATCAGGCCTGCCGTGCTGACGACAATCAATAGCAGCGGCCCGAGAGAAAAGACGGAGTAGTACGCCAGCGCCGCGCCGAGGCGGGCGTCGCGATGGCGCAGCCAGTCGTCAAACGCTGCGCGAACGATGCGTGATAGCGGCTGGATTGCGAATCGGCTGCTTGAGTGGCGCATGGCGTGTCGACGCGTCAACCACCTCTTGGTGTCTGAGGTTCCAAGGAAAATTGGAACGGCAGTGGCTTGTTGGCGTTGGTCCGCCATGCCACAGCCCTCGCTTTCACCCACTCCTGAGAAACAGCACGCGCGAGCCGCGGGGCTCAGCTATGCCACGGATGCCGATGCCGGTATCCGCCGCGCGGCTAAGGGCACGGGCTTCAGCTATCGGGGGCCAAGCGGCAAGGTCATATCGGACAAGGACACCCTCAAGCGCATCCGCAGCCTCGCGGTCCCGCCCGCCTGGACCGACGTGTGGATCTGCCCGAAGGAGAACGGACATATCCAGGCGACCGGCCGGGACGCGCGCGGTCGCAAGCAGTACCGCTATCATCCCGACTGGCAGGCCTACCGCGACCGCAACAAGTACGAGCGCATTCTCGACTTCGCCCGTGCCCTGCCGCGCATCCGCGAGCGGGTTGCCAAAGACATGGCCAAGCGCGGCGCCCAACGCGAGAAAGTTCTGGCGACGGTCGTGTGCCTGCTCGACAGAACGTTGATCCGCGTCGGCAACAGCGAGTATGCGAAGGACAACGGCAGCTACGGCCTGACCACGTTGAAGGCGCGACACCTCGCTATCGAGGGCTCCGAGCTGCGTTTCAACTTCAAGGGCAAGAGCGGCAAGACCTGGCGCCTGCAGATGAGGGACCGGCGTATCGCCCGGGTCGCCCGCGCGATCCAGGAGCTGCCGGGGCAGCAGCTGTTCCAGTACGTGGACGACGACGGAGTCGTGTGCTCGGTCGACTCCGCCGACGTCAACGACTACCTGCGCGAGATTGCCGGTCCCGACGTATCAGCCAAGGACTTCCGCACCTGGGCCGGAACGGTGCTCGCCGCCATGGCGCTGAGCGCCATCGGCTCGTTCGAGACCAAGACGCAGGCCAAGATGAACCTCACGCGCGCCATCACGGCCGTGGCAGATCGGCTCGGCAATACGCCGAGCATCTGCCGCAAGTGCTACGTGCATCCAGAGGTCGTCGCCTGCTACCTCGAAAGCGCGTTGCCGAAAATCAGCGTGACGGAACCGGATGAGTCTTCGGCGGTCTCGTTGCCGATTGAGGAAGACGTGGTGCTGAGATTGCTCAAACGGCGGCTCGCGCAACAGCGCAAGCGGAAGGTAACGGCGCTATCCGGCCTGCGAGCGGCAGCTTAGCTAGCAAGCGGAGCAGCCGCTCAGTTGTTGCCGCCGCTCGATTGGGCTGCCGCATAAAAGGACATTGCTGCCGGGGTTGGTGGTCGGGCGCTGCAGTGACCCAAACGGGGCTGGTGCGCGATCTGGGCTGCATCCTCAATCTGGGCAAGGCGCTCTAGTCGACGGGGCGCGCAGCGGTGGCTGCTCGCTATCTGTGTGGGGCGCCGTCCTGCGCCTGCCCGCGAAAGCCCCGTCCAAGATACAAGGCAACATAAAAAGACACAGCGCCCGCCTGCTTGATCGCAACGGGCGGCAGCTCTTCGATCGTCTCGAAGTCGCTAGCATAGGTGCCCTTCACCGCGTCCGCGGACAAACCGCGACCGACAATGAGCACGCTGGCGCCTTTCTCCTGCGGCGGTCGTGGTTGCAGCGCATATCCGCGTGCATCGCTGCATAGGCAGATGACGGGCATGCGTCCGCGCAGTGCGTAGTCGATCTTGCCGGCCTCATGCCAGCGCGTCGCCGCGATCAGCAGCCGCGGCGAGCCCAGCATGCCCCGCGCCTCCAGTTCTCTCGGCAGGTCCGTCCAGTCGGTCGCCTCCTCCAACGGGTTCCGGAGGGCGATGCGGTCCGGCGTGGCGATCGGTGGCCACGGCAGATGCGCCAGCGCCATGACGGACGCCAGAATGAGAGTGAGCGAAGCCGCCGTACCCGCCAGCCAATACTTGACCCGGCGATCGCCGGCCGCCAGCAGGCTTGCGACGTTGGCGCCCAGCAGGGGGAACAGCATCAGGTAGCCCGGCATCGCCCAATGCGGAAATACGCGCCGGCCCGACCACGCCACCAGCGTGAAGACCACGATCGGACCGATGGCGAGGCATGCCAACAGCCAGCGGCGGTCGTCGGCGGGGCCGCGTCGCAAGGCGCCGGCGAGGCTGGCGATCAGTGGCAGCCAGAGCCAGGGCAAAAGGTAGGCAGCCTGCCCTGCAAGGACCTGGAACGGCGCCCAGGGCTTGATCTCCTGGAGGCGCGCGCGGCCGGCCTGGAACGCGAACGACGCCCAGTCGTGCTGGGCGTTCCAGACGATCACCGGCAGGAACAGGACGACGGCCAGCACAAATCCCGCGTAGGGCCACGGACTGGCCAGCCAATGGCGATGCCGAGGGCTGGTGGCCAGGAAGAGTGCGACCCCGGCGAAGAGAAACACGCCATGCAGCTTCGATAGCAACGCCAGCCCGCCGCAGGCGCCGGCCGCCAGCCACCAGGCCGGGGCCGCGGAGCGCTGCAGAAATATCGCTGCCGCCGCGCAATAGGCACCCGCCAGCAGGGCCGCGTTGAGCGGGCCGTCCGGCAGGACCCAGCTTCCACTCGTCCAGGCCAGCACGGGTGCGAGATTGAGGGTCAAGGCCGCATACAGCCCGGCGCGCTCGTCGAACAGCAACCTGGTCAGGGCGAACATCAGCCATGTGGTCAAAGCAAACAGAGCTATGAACGGCAGTCGCACCGCGAGGGGCGCTTCCGTGCCGAGCAGCTGAGCGCTTGCCCAAGGCAGCCACCATGACAGAGGCGGGTGATCGAAATAGCTCAGTTGCGGCTCGCGGCCGGTGGCGACCGCGTAGCTTTCGTCGATGCCCAGTCCGAGGTTCGACGCGAAGATGATACGCACGATCGTCGTCGTGACGATGAGGAGGAACACAAGTTGCGCCGGGTGCAATGCGCGCAGGACTGCGCCGCTGCTGCTGGACGGATGTCGCAGAACTGTCACGTTGGCTCTTGAACTCTGTTGGACGACCGCCGCATGTGCGCCCATAGCGCACGAGTGCGACACGAGCGCGACCTAGCGCGTAGCCGCTCAGATGTCGCCGCGGCTCGATTGGGTACTTCTCCCGATAACGCGTGCTGCGCAGGTCTGCATCCTGCGGACGGGACTTCCGCAGCCAACGTCTGTCGATGCGGAACCAGGAGACCAGCAAACCCAGGGAGCACCGCCATGGCGACGAAGACCACCGGCGTGCAGGTCAGCGAGAGCGAGAAGGCGACGCTCGCCGAGCTATCGAATGCGCTCGAGCTGCCCGCATGAGAGCATGGCGCCCGAGGCAGTCGGGCCCACGCGCGACGTCTCGCCTGATGGCCGGCTTGGCGCTGCTCGGCGCAGAGATCTGGGCGGTATGGGGCGCGCCTCCGCAATCGCCTGAACCGGGAGCTGCGCCTCGGATTGTCGGTGACGGCCAAGGGAGTCGCCCCGATGTGGCAGTCGCGGGCGAACTGCACACGACAGCCGAGTGGTTCGATTTCATCTTCGGCGGAATGAGCCAGCGCAGGGAAGAGCGATCGGAACGGCGCCCGCGTCCTCGCAGCGAGCGGCCCAGGAAAGCCGCGGGCGCGTCATACCGGACATTGTGTGTGCGGCTCTGCGACGGGTTCTATTTCCCAATCAGCTATTCGACCAGTCGCGAGCACTTCGCGGGCGATGCCAGCCAATGCGAGCGACAATGCCCGGCCCGCTCCCGGCTGTTCGTGTATCGCAACCCCGGCGAGGAGATCGAAGATATGCGCGACCTCGATGGCCAGACATATCTGTCGCTGCCGACGGCCCTCGCGTACCGGACAAAGTACGTTGCGGATTGCACATGCCGCGGCAACCCCTGGGATGAAGCGACACACGTCCGCCATCGCGGCTATGCGGAGGACGGGGCGCCGCAGAGCGCAGTTGGGAAGGTCGGCGGCGGGCGCTGACCGTCTTGTGTCATGCCCGCCGTCCCAGATTGGCTTTCGAAGTGGTACGTCGTTGTCCGATATCGAGACACACCACCCCGCCGGCTCCCCGATAGTGCCGTAGAACAAGCCCGGCACATCGATTGCAGCAGCAACTGACAGGTGAACTGCGCGGCACGTCATCGACGTTCTGGCGCAGCTTGCCGTTCGGGACATTGACGTCGCAGACGCGCGCTCATCACCCGAACGCCTCCTCGAGCGAGGCTTAGCTGCTGCGCTTGCTCACGGACCGTTTGGACCCCGTCAGACCGCAGCTTCCCAGAAAACCCGCACACCACGCGGCCGCCTTGATGCGGTGACCGAGGGAGGTGGCGGCATGCATGACGGAGAACGGGTGTTGGAAAAGTTTCCTGAAGTGACCAAGCGTGGCGGTGTCTGGGCCACCTGCACGAACATGCCTCGGTGCGCGGCGGCGATCCTGGGGGCGATGCTGCTTTTCTCCTGCCAGTTTCAGATTGCACAGGCTTCGGTCGAGCAGGACCGGACGAGCGCGCCGCGTTTTTCACGGGACCTGGAAGATGCGATCGAGAAGGCAGCCGAGCGGCACAGTGTGCCGCAATCGGCCTTGCGTGCATTTGCTGCCATCGAGAGCGGCGGCAACCCACGCGCGAGCACCGGCAGCTATCACGGCGTCTTTCAGCTCAGCCACGGTCTGTTTCAGAAGTACGGCGGGCGCGGCAGCATCTACGATCTGCAGCAGAATACCGACGTGGCCGCGCGCAAGCTGCGTGCAGAGGCCGATGCATTCCATCAGCGCTATGGCCGCGCGCCGAACGCCGTCGAGCTGTACATGATCCATCAGCAGGGCATCAAAGGCGCCGAGATGCACATGTCGCAGCCGGACTTGCCGGCCTGGCAGAACATGCATCGCACCGGCGAGGGAAAGAAGCGAGGAGCGGCATGGGCGCGCCTTGCCATCTGGGGCAATGTGCCGACCGATCAGCGCGCAAGGTTTCCCGCCGGCGTGGATGGCATCACCAGCCGTCAGTTCATGGACATGTGGGCGCGCAAGATGGCCAGGTTCGGTGGTGATGTGGAGGCGCCGATTGTCGGCGCCGGCCTCATGTGAGACCGCAACGGCGAGGCCGGTGCTCGAGCCGGCCTCGCCGTGTCCGTGTCGTCCGACGTCTCCATCCCCGCCGAGGTGCTGAAGGGTTTCTCTGGCTCGACTGAACGGGCATCCGGTCTCCTCCCTTCCTCTTCTCAGGGTTCGTCCAGGAGGTTTCGGGATTCATCCCGACAGAATTGTCCTGCGGCGGAGCTTAGGCTCCGTCGCGGCGGCACCGCCCGCCGATCGCTGTCACGCACATCAAGCGACGGAGGAAGACATGAGCGACACCCGGCAGGACAAGCCGCAAGACGCGTCCAACATTACGGGCAACAGCACTGGACTGAAGCGCCGCGACTTGCTGCTGAGAGGCAGCTCGCTTCTGGCGGCTTCCGCGGTGGCGGCGAGCGGCCTCGCCAATCAGGCGCAAGCGCAGCAACAAGCGCGCACACCTGCCTCCCGTCCCGGCCAGCGGCCGCCGAACATCGTGTTCATCATGGGCGATGACGTTGGCTGGTTCAATGTCGGCGCCTACCACCGGGGCATGATGTCGGGCAAGACGCCCAACCTGGACAAGCTGGCCAGCCAGGGCATGTTGTTTACGGATTACTACGCCGAAGCGAGCTGCACGGCCGGCAGGGCCGCCTTCATTACTGGCGAGATTCCGCTGCGCACGGGTCTCACGACCGTCGGCCAGGCCGGCGCGGACGTCGGCATGCCGGCCGAGGCATGCACGCTCGCCACCGCGCTGAAGGCACAAGGCTACGCCACCGGGCAGTTCGGCAAAAATCATCTCGGCGATCTGAACAAGTACCTGCCGACGCTGCACGGCTTCGATGAGTTCTTCGGTTATCTGTATCACCTCGACGCCATGTCGGACCCCTACTGGTACTCCTTCCCGAGGGATCCAGGCTTTCATGCGAAGTACGGGCCGCGCAACCTGGTCCACTGCTGGGCGAGCGACAATGACGACCAGACGGTGATGCCGCGTTGGGGAAAGATCGGCAAGCAGCGGATCGTGGACGAGGGTCCGTTGGCGCCCTACCCGGACATGTCCAACGTCCCCAACATGCAAGTGGGTCTACAGAGCGCCAAGTACGACATGACGACCTTTGACGAGGTCCTGGTCGATCACTCGAAGCGCTTCATGGACAAAGCCAAGAGCGATGGCAAGCCGTTCTTCCTCTGGCACAACACGACGCGCATGCACGTCTGGACCTTCCTGTCTCCCAAGTACAAAGCCATGATGAATAGCGAGACCAACTTCGGCCTGGAGGAGGCCGGCATGAAACAGTTGGACGATGCGGTCGGTGCCATCATGAAGCACGTGGAGGATATCGGCGAGGCCGATAACACCATCATCATTTTCACCACCGACAACGGCGCCGAGGTGTTCACATGGCCGGACGGCGGCATGACGCCGTTCAAGGGCACCAAGGGCACCGCGTACGAGGGTGGCTTCCGCGCGCCATGCATCGCGCGCTGGCCGGGCAAGATCAAGCCCGGTACGGTTCAGAACGGCATCTTCTCTGCGCTCGACTGGTTCCCCACGCTGACTGCCGCGGCCGGCAATCCCAATGTCACTGATGACCTACTCAAGGGCATCAAGCTCGGCGATCGGAACTACAAGAACCACCTCGACGGCTATAACCAGATGGACGTCCTGCTGGACAAGGAGCCATCCAAACGTCACGAATTTTTCTACTTCGCGGGTCCGAAGCTGGGCGCCGTACGGCTGGATGATTTCAAGTTCCAATTCATCCGCCAGCCGCAGGGTTGGCCAGGCGAGAAGGTCACGACGGACATGCCCGGCATGGTGAACATCCGCCAGGATCCCTTTGAGCGCACGCCGTCCATCAACTCCGAGAACCTGAACAATCAGGGCGGCGGCTACATGAATGATTTCTTTGCCCGGGAGTTCTGGCGGTTTGTCCTCGTCCAGCAGAAAGTAGCGGAACTCGCCAAGACGGCCATCGATTACCCGCCAATGCAGGACCCGGCTTCCTTCAACCTGGAGGCCGTGAAGCAGCAGATCGATGCGTCGATCAAGAACAAGCCTGGGCAGTGAAGGCTAGGCCTTCTTCTCCTCGGCCGGCGCGTCGGCGGGCGGCACCATCTTCAGGGTGACGGTGCTCTCGCCGGCCGCGTCGTCCGGACGTTCCTCCACCGGCGCGCTGGCCGGCGCCAGCTTCTTGCGGACGGCGTCGGGGTCGTCGCGCCACGCGCCGGACAGGACGCTCTGGGTGCCGTACAGCCAGCGCTTGAAGCTGCCGAAGGGGCGCTGCTCGCCGCGGCTGACGTGGCGCAGCGACTGCACCTGGCCGGCGAGGTGGTTCAAGGTGTCCTGGGCGTTGGCTTCCATCTCCTGCAGGCGGTTGCTGATGATGCTGATGTCGCCGCTGCTCTCGACGCGCCAGGTGTTGAGGTTGTTGGCCAGCGTCTGCTGGTTGGTGCCGAGCTTGACGAGCGCCTCGTAAATCTCGGCGAGGCTGTGCTCGTGGGTCCTGGCGGCCTCGTCGGAGCGCTGCAGGTGGCTCTCGACGCTGGCCTCCAGGGTGCCGAGCCGGTCGGTGTCCGCATGCGCTTCGCCGCTGTCGTTGTCGGCCTTGATGAGGTGCTCCAGCAGCGCGTTGGAGACGGACTCGGCGACATCCTTGCTTTGCTTGTTGAGCTGCTTCTCGATCAGCTCCAGGCGCGCGGCCATGTAGCCGAGGTTCTCGCTGGCCGGCAGCTTGTCGAACGCCGACAGGCGCTCGCTCAGAGAACCCATCGTCTCGCTGATGCGGCTCTCCAGCTCGGTCGCGACGGCCTGCATCTGCTCGATGCCGGCGGTCGGTAGCGGATCGAGCCGCTGGGCCAGCGCCTCGCTGATGGCCTTGCGATCGTCGGCGATCTCCGTCTGCAGGGCGCGCAGCACCGCTTCCATGGTGTCGAGGCGCTTGAACAGGGCTTCGGCGAGATTGGGTCGCGCGGCTGCGCGTATGGCTGCGTCGGCGGACAGGCCTTGCGGGCTGTCGCGACGCTCGTCGCGCCAGCGCTCCAGCGCCGACGGATCGGCGGCGGCGCGCATCAGGTAGGCGGTGGCGGGCGCCTTGCGACCGAGACCCAGCAGCGCGCGCAGCAGGTCGGCGACGGTCGCCGACGCCTTGCGCTCGCCGGCGATCGCCGCGGCGCGGCGCAGGATTTCCTCCATCTCGGCGGAGGTGCGCGGCGTGCCGAGCTCGGCGTGCGAGGGAGCGACGGAGGCGATGGCCACCGCCGTCTCCTGACGCACGTGGCCGGCGCGGATGCCGAGCTGCTCCATCAGTTCGGCGGCTGCCCTGACGCGGGTCATGGCGTACAGCAGGTGCTC
>Ga0075365_10001648_pt1 | contig 10312 bp, 8 predicted proteins | sample EndMetdeltDD1765_FD_71387 | JGI IMG/M metagenome (GOLD analysis project Ga0075365, IMG submission 71387) | Populus endosphere microbial communities from Tennessee, USA - Endosphere MetaG P. deltoides DD176-5 | ecosystem: Host-associated > Plants > Roots > Endosphere | place: USA: Tennessee... | reverse complement strand
GATCCGACCACCGGCTGGCGTGGACATTGCTCTCACTCGTGACGGCAACTGTGCACGGGGTGATGACCGACGGCATCGCCACCGATCCACGCGGATTCAGAGCTGTCAACGACGAGGACTACGCGGAGTGGGTCATCCGCCACGGTGCGCATCCGGACGTGCTGGAGTTCCCGGTGCTACGCGCGATGTACAACATGGTGTTCGGTTATGAGAAAGGACATCTGGAGCGCCCGAAAGTGTGTGCAGGCGTTGGCATGCTGCTGGTCGGCATGATGCTGTTCACCTACAAGGGAGCGATCTTCTGGAAGATGAACGCCGGGATGGGCGATATCATCATGGCGCCCCTCTATGAAGCATTACGCAGGCGTGGAGTTGATTTCGAGTTCTTCCACCGGGTCGACGCGCTACATCTGGACCCGAGGCGGCAAAACATCGACGCGATCACGATGGGCAGGCAGGTGCGTCTCGCCGACGGTGTCGATCAATACGACCCCTTGACTCGCGTGCATGAACTTCCCGTATTCCCGAACACCCCTCTGGTGCAACAGATCCAGGCCCGGGACGGTATGGAGGGTCTGGAGTCACATTTCGGCAGTCGCGAGGATGCCGAGACACGTGTCCTACGCCGTGGTGTCGACTTCGATCGGGTGATACTCGCTGTATCGCTAGGCATGATTCCGATCGTGGCGAGGGAGCTGATCGCCGACCGCCCCGAATGGCGGGAGCTGACCGACCACGTAAAGACCATTGGTTCCATGGGATTACAAGTGTGGCTTCGCCCCGATGACAAGGAGTTGGGCATCGCAGCGCCCGCGATCACCACAAGCGGCTACATCCCCCCGATCGACACATTCGCGTCGATGCCGCAGACGTTGTGGGCCGAAGATTGGCCCGAGCACGACCGTCCGCAGACAGTCGCCTACTTCTGTGGTGCCCTCGACGTGGACTGGCCCGCGACTGACGAGGCCGAGTACCTCGAGCGGTGCCACCACATCGCCAGGACCGAGTCGCTGAACTTCCTCGACAACCTCGTCGGGGTCCATCTGCCCGGCGCGGTCACCGAAGAGGGATTTGCCTGGCATCTGGTGGCGGGCGCGAACGGCCATCGTGGCGATGCCGCGCTGGCAACCCAGCATCTCAGTGTGAACGTCGACCCGTCCGACCGCTATGTCCTGTCCATCCCCGGCTCAGACAAATACCGCCTTCGCCCCGATGAAGGCGGCTACGACAACCTGGTGCTTGCCGGCGACTGGACCGATACGGGCCTCAACTCCGGCTGTATCGAAGCGGCAGTGCTTTCGGGTCTGCAGGCAGCGAATGCGGTTATGGGCCATGGCCGATACCACCGTATCCGCGGCGTGTATCTGCCCTAGGGAACCTGCGGTCGCAGCGAAAGGAACTCGCCGCGCGCACCCGTGCGGTTGACGACCTCGCGGTAATTCGCGACGGCGGCAGAGTCGTCTCCAGTCGCGGTGTCCAGCACCATCCTGCAAAACGCCACACACAGCTGGAACGCGGCCAACGGGATCTGGAGCACTTGCTGCTCCATCATCTCCACCAGCGCCGTCGCTTCGGCGATGTCCTCGGGTCTGCCACGGTCCGTGAGTAATTGAACGAACGCGGTCGTCGATACAGTGAGGAACGTCGAATCAGGCTGAGTCATCTGGCGGTGGATGACGCTGCGCGCGAGTTCTATCGCCTCATCCCGCCTGCCCGCCCGCGCATACTCGATGGCAAGGTCCGCCTCGATAGGCGCAAGCGCGACGGCTGTCACCCGATGCTTGAGGATGATTTCTCGCGCGCTCTCGAGATATTCGACGGCGGTTGACGCGGACGCACGGTCGATACGCAACAGGATCGTTCCGTACGCCCACAGTCCCGCGGCGAGCGCGAAGTTGTCGCCGAACGCCTGTGCTTCCAGTAATACCGCGCGCGCATCCCTCAGCGTGGGCTCGTCCGGCGCCTCCAGCGCGAGTGCGGTCAGTCCGCATTTCAGCGTCATCACGATCCCGTGCGTCACCGGATCGAGCCCCCGTGCCTGCTCGAGACCCATCCTCAGAAAGCGTTGCCCCTCCTCGACTTCCCCCTGAACGATCAGGCTCACCCCACACGCTGCGTTCGTTCTCGCGACCGAGCTGTTCACCCTTTCTCCGGCCAGCTCGCGGATTCGTTGGCCAGTACGAAGGATGTCGGGGTGATCCGCGATCAGGAACTTCGTCCACAGCACCGCGAACAAGAGGTCGACCTTCAGCAACGGGTCAGCGTTGACGTCATCGATCATCCGCGCTACTTCGTCGGCCAAACTCACCGCTTCGGCGGGTCGATGCTCGTTTTCGCCCAACGCGAAGGCACGGCCTGCGGTACCCATTGCGAGCGCAAGCGTATCGCCGGATTCCATTGCCAGAGCACGTAACTCCTCGTAGCACGCATCCGCATCCGGATCGGTGCCAACGAGCCAATCAGTCCACGCCAACATCTTCCGAGGGGCAATGCGCATTTCGACGATCTTCGGATGATCGACGGGAAGGCGATCGGCGATTTCGCGCGCGCGTTGCCAACTCGAACGGGCCGCCACCATGTCGCGGGTCTCTAGCCATTCTGCTGCGCGCATGTGCCAGGCGTGCGCGGTCGCGAGATCACCCGCGGCCTCGAGGTGTGTCCCGATCAAAGCCGCGTTCTCGTCGACCGCCAACGGACGAAGATTCTGAATGGCGCTGGCGAGACGGCGGTGTGCGCGAGCCCGAGTGGTGGTCAACTGGGTCTCATAGGCGACTTTTCGCACCAGCGCGTGACGGAAGCAGTAGCGGTCGCGCGGCACGAACTCGATCTGGTCGATCAGCTCGACGGACACCAGATCGGCGAGAACTGCCCGGTCCGCGTCGGGCATGAGCGCCTGCATGACGTCGAGGTCGAAATAGGAGCCGATCACCGCCGCCGCGTTGAGGACCGATTTGGCGTGGGGCGGAAGCCTGTCGATGCGCGCCGCGACGACGCTGTGAACCGTCGGCGGCAAGGTGGTCTCATCGATGTCACCGTTTCGGCGATAGCTTCCTCGACTGCCGACCAGCACACCGCGGTCGACCAGGTCGCGGACCATTTCCTCGACGAAGAAGGCGTTGCCGGCGGCAGAGCCCACAATGCGTTCGGCGATTCCCTGCACCGATGGGTCGATGCCGATCAATCCCACGGCGATGGCGGTGGTGGCCTCGTCCGTCAACGCGTCCAACGTGACGGTTGTCTGCATGGAGCCGCGCAGCGGACCGCGATACTCGGGTCGGTACGTAGTGACAAGCGCGGACCCCAGCGTGGACAGGGTTTCGGCGAATTCCGCGACCGTCGCTTCGCTCGCGGTGTCGATCCAGTGCACATCCTCGAGGAGAAACACCGTTGGGCGCGAACGTAGTTCAGTCGCCTTGGCCATCGCGTCGACCAGCCGGTGGTGCCTCGCGGCCAGGGTCAAATCCACCGAGGCGTTGTCCGGGTCGGCGATTCCGAGGAGGTCGAAGAGGATGTGCGTCGTATCTGCGTCGGTCGCCAGCGATTCGGGCAACCGCTGGATGACCTGAGCGCGGGCGGCGCTGTCATCGAGTCGGCCGACGCCGAACATCGCGCGCAGCATGCGCGATAACGCGCGCAGCGGAACCTGCGTGGTGTGCGCATCGCACCTCGCCACGACGACGTCCGCTCCCCCGTTTTCGAGTCGAACCGCGAACTCACGGACGAGCCTGCTCTTGCCGATGCCGGGCTGACCGACGACACCGATCGGTGAAGCACTGCGGGAATCAAAGTGTGCAATCAGTTCAGTCAGTTCGGCGTCGCGGCCGAACATCGGCCCTTCGTCACGCCCGATCACCAACTCCTGGACAGGAACCGAGAGCAGTTGGCGAGCAGGCACCGGGGCGGTCTCACCTTTGATGGCTACCAACTCGGTGGGGCCCAGCTCGGCGACCGCCTTGACCAATCGTGCTGTCGACGCGGAGCACAACACACCACCCGGTGATGCCGCGGACTCCATGCGTTGAGCCATGCCGACGGGATGTCCGACCGCGGTATAACGACCTGGCCCGAGACCGATCTCGCCCGCGACGACCTCGCCAGAGTTCAGCCCCACCCTCATCTGCAAGTCGATGTCGTCACGACCGCGCATCTCGACTGCCATTCGTTTGGCTGCCGCCTGAATTTCCAACGCCGCGATGCATGCACGCTTGGCGTGGTCCTCGAGCGCTACCGGCGCACCGAACAAGGCCATGAGCCCGTCGCCAGTGAACTTGTCGACGGTGCCCTGATAGCGCTGAACGATGGCTGCAGATGTATTGAACAGCTCATTCATGATCTCCTGCAGCCGTTCAGGATCGAGCTCGGCCGCTAGCTTCATCGAACCGACGACATCGCCGAACAGCACAGTCACTTGTTTGCGTTCGCCGGGTGTGGAAACCGCGGCCACCGGCGTTCCGCACGCATCGCAAAACCGTGCGGTGGGACGTAACTCGTGCCCGCACGCATTGCACGCCCGGACTGACTGACGTCCGGAATCGTCCCGCCGATTCTCGCCCATCCGAACTCCACCCCTTCTAGGGAGGATTATGCAGGCTGGCTATCGATTTTCGCGCGTCAATTCTCCTTCGCGCGGCGCTCCCGATAGGCCGCGACGTGTTGGCGATTGCCACAGTTTCCGGTGTCACAGAATTTCCCAGACCGATTGCGTGACAAATCAACTAACACCGCATCGCAATCGGACGCCGCGCACACCTTCAGCCGACGAAGCTCGCCGATACGGATCAAGTCGGCCAACGCCATCGCCATCTCGGCGCCCATCCGCTGCCACAGCGGGTCATGTACGGACGCCAGATGCAGGTGCCATTCCGGCATCTCCTTGTGGCGGGTCAGCCACGGCGACGCCTCGGTGTCGCTGAGCAAGGCATTCACTTGCCCGACCGCCTGTTCCTCGTCACCGGCTACCGCCCAGATCTTGCCGAGCCGCTTTCGCAACCGATGCACCGACTCGAGTTCGGCATCGTCGCGGTCGCGGCGGCCCGTCCAGCCGAAGCCGTCCAAATAGACATCGAGCTCCGCGAGGCTCGCAAGCTGCTCACCATCGATTCGATCGCTGTTCACCAGCACGCATGCCGCACGCAGTGTGAGCTCGGTGTCATGACTGAAAAGCATTTGACTCATGACCCCCTTCCCGGCTAGCGTCATGACCAAAGCAGATTTTACTCATTACATGTCGGAGGTGCACCCGTGACTGCGAATCAACTCGACGAACGCAGGTCGGTCGACCATTTCCGGCTCGGCCTGCTGTTCGCCGTCGGCTCCGCGCTCGCCTTCGGCTCCTCTGGGCCATTCGCAAAGGCGCTCATGGAAGCAGGCTGGAGCCCGACTGCAGCCGTCGTCGCCCGCCTCGCCGGCGGCGCCCTCGTGATGGCCGTCTTCGCGACCATCGTGCGGCCGGGCTGGATCCGCGAAGCGCTGCGACACGCGAAGATCGTCGTCCTCTACGGCGCGATCCCGATCGCCGGCGCGCAACTCTTCTACTACAACGCCGTCGCCCATCTGTCCGTCGGCGTCGCTCTGCTGCTGGAGTACACCGCTCCGATCATCGTCGTCGCCTGGGTCTGGATGACCACGCGACGCAGGCCCACCAACCTGACGCTCGCGGGTGTCGCATTGGCCGTGGCCGGAATCATGTTGGTGCTCAACGTCTTCAGCGATGCCCACATCAATCTCGTCGGCGTCGCCTGGGCGCTCGCCGCCGCGGTGTGCGCCGCGTGCTACTTCGTGATGTCGGCCAATGCGAGCAACAGCAAGGACGACAGCGAGAGCGTCAACCCCATCACCCTGGCCGCGGGCGGTCTGGTCGTCGGCGCCGCCGCGGTCACACTCCTTGGCGTCGTCGGCATCATGCCGCTGACGTTCACGACCAACGACACCGTCATCGCCGGATGGACCACCTCGTGGGTCGTGCCCGTCGTCGCACTCGGCGTCGTGGCCACCGCGGTCGCCTACACACTCGGCATCGTCGGCATCTCGATGCTGCGTCCCCGGTTCGCCTCGCTGGTCGGCCTGTCCGAGGTTATGTTCGCCGTCCTGGCCGCCTGGATTCTTCTCGGCGAGGCGATGACGACGATTCAGGCCGTCGGCGGAGTCATCGTTCTGCTCGGCCTCGCACTGGCGCGCCAGGGCGACCGAAGCGAAGAGTCGGCGGACGTGACGCTGCCCGAAGCCGTGCCGTCGTCCCATGTCGCAGGCCGCTGACCTCGGTAATTGACGCTGGCGTCGATCCTCAAGTGGTTGGCTGCGGACGGCCCTGATATGGAAAAATAGCCGACGTGAATTTGCTCCGCACGTCGTCACGGCTGGCCGCGGCCCTTGCGTCCGTTGTCTGTGCCGCGACGACGCTCGTCGCCGCCCCGTCTGCGCTCGCCCAGCCCGGACATCAGCCAGGTGTGCCCGGACCGGGTCCGGCGCCCGGCCCGATCGCGGCGAACGCCCCCGGCCCCCTTGCCACTCAGCCATCGGCATGCCCGGACATCGAAGTGATCTTCGCGCGTGGAACCGACGACACCCCGGGGCTCGGAACGCCAGGTTCGGCGTTGGTCAGTGCCCTGCGCCCACTCGTCGGCGGCCAAACCGTCAGCTCTTATGCGGTCAACTACCCCGCCTCGTATGACTTCCTCGCCGCCGCCGACGGCGCCCGAGACGCCGAGAACCGGGTTGCGATGATGTCGCAGCAGTGCCCATCGACGAAGCTCGTGCTTGGTGGATACTCCCAGGGCGCCGCGGTCGTCGACATGATGGCCGGGGTCCCCCCGCTGGGCAACAAGATCGGCGACATCGGCTCGGCGGCGCCGCTGCCCGCGAGCCTGCAGTCCAACATCGCCGCGGTGGTCGCGTTCGGCAACCCGGCGGCGAAGTTCAGCAATCCGCTCACCAGCTCGGTGTTCGGCGGCCGCGCGATCGACCTCTGCAAGGACGGCGACCCCATCTGTTCCGGCGGTAGGAACCCGTTCGCACACAACGATTACGTGTCCGCCGGCCTCGTCCAGCAAGCCGCGCAGTTCGTCGCTGGCCGGGTGTGACGGGATTGTCGCTGATAGCCGCTACCCTGTTGATCTTGTGACCTTCGATCGACTTCGCCGCCGACTCATCGGCACCGCCGCCGCCGTTCTGGCCGCCTCCGCCGCGCTCATCGCACCTGTCCTGTCCCCCACGCCAATTGGCGGCCTGCCGACCGCCAATGCACAGGGCTGCCCCGACATCGAGGTCGTGTTTGCGCGCGGCACCAATGAGGACGTCGGCCTCGGCGTCGTCGGGGGCACCTTCGTCGACCAACTGCGGGGCAAGGTTGGCGGCAGGTCCGTCGGCGCGTACGCGGTCAACTACCCCGCGACGTTCGACTTCCTCAAGGCCGCCGCCGGAGCCAACGACGCCAGCGCCCACATCCAGAACATGGTGAACACCTGCCCGAACACCCGCCTGGTCCTGGGTGGATATTCCCAAGGTGCCGCGGTCATCGACGTGATCAGTGCCGTCCCCGTGCCGGGAGTCGGGTTCGACAACCCGCTTCCGCCCAACGTGCCCGACCACGTCGCGGCGATCGCCGTCTTCGGCAACCCATCCACCAAACTCGGCCTGCCGCTGACCGCCAGCCCGGTCTGGGGCGCCAGGTCCATAGATCTGTGCAACCCGGGTGATCCGATCTGCGCCTCGGGCGGCCGGGACGTCGCCGCGCACCGCGCGTACGCGGGCGGGCCGACCAATCAGGCTGCCGATTTCGTCGCAGGGCACCTCTGACCCGCGCTTATCGGCTTACTGACGGGTGCGTTGATCGGTTTCCACTAGGATTCGTGTGGTGATTCGCCGACACGTTGTCACCGGACTCGTCGCCGTGCTCGTCTTCAGCGCTCTGCTCATCGCCCCCCAAACCGTCAGGTCGCTGACGCCGTCGGCGAACGCGCAATCGTGCCCGGCGGTCGAGGTGATCTTCGCCCGCGGTCGGCTCGAATCGCCGGGGGTCGGCAGGCTCGGCAACGCGTTCATCAGTGCGCTGCGATCGAAGACGAACAAGAACATCGGCGTCTACGCGGTGCAGTACCCCGCCGACAGCGAGATCGACATCGGCGCAAACGACATGAGTGGCCACATCCAGTACATGATGAACACCTGCCCGGATACCCGGTTGGTGCTCGGAGGCTATTCACTCGGCGCCGCGGTCACCGACGTCGTACTCGCTCTGCCTTTCGATTTCTTCGGGTTCAAGTCCCCGCTGCCCCCCGGCGCCGATCAGCACATCGCCGCCGTCGCCCTGTTCGGCAACGGCATCACATGGGCCGGTCCGATCGGCAACTTCAATCCGGTCTACCGCGAACGGACCATCGACCTGTGCCACGGCGCCGACCCCATCTGCAACCCGGCCGACCCGAACACGTGGGAAGACAACTGGCCCGCCCACCTCGCAGGCGCCTACATCGACGCGGGCATGGCGAACCAGGCAGCCGACTTCGTCGCGGGGCGTATCTAGTCGATCACGCGAAGCTCGCGAGTGACCTTCGTGCGAGCCTCGAGCTCGTCGTCAGGCGGATAGTCGACACCCTCCAGCGTCAAACCTTGCGGCGGCGCCGCCGCGAAATCACTGGATCGACTCGTCGACTCCAATAGCGTCGCGCACCAGCCGGGTTCGCGGCGGTGTTCACCGACGGCCAGCAGCGCGCCCACCACCGACCGGACCATCGCCCAGCAGAACGCATCCGCGGTCACGTAGGCGGTGACCCTGTCGCCCTCGCGTATCCAGTCCAGCCGCTGCAGATCGCGAATCGTCGTGGCACCCTCGCGGTGACGGCAGAATGCGGCGAAGTCGTGCAGCCCCACCAGATCCCGCGATGCCGTCGCCATGGCCTCGATGTCCAGCGGCCGGGGCCACGGTGTGACGAAGCGAGCCTGCTGCGGTTCGACACCGTAGGGTGCCGTCGACAGGCGATAGGCGTAGTGCCGTCGCAACGCGGAGAACCGCGCGTCGAAACCCGGTGCGGCGCGGCCGATGTCGAGCACCCGCACATCGGTAGGAAGAAATCGTGCGAGCCGCTGCACGAGCGGCAGGAACTCGCTCTGATCGGCGCGCGTGGTGCGGGGATACGCGTGCGGCAGCGCGTCGGCCGGCACGTCGACATGGGCGACCTGACCGGTGGCGTGGACACCGGTGTCGGTGCGTCCGGCCGCCCGCAGCTGCACCCGCGTGCGGAACACGGTGGACAGGGCATCGTCGAGCACACCGGCGACAGTGCGCTGCCCGACCTGCGTCGCCCAGCCCGCGAATTCGGTTCCGTCGTAGGCGATGTCGAGACGAAGACGAACAAGCCCGCCACCGTTTTCGATGGCGGGCTTGTTCACGGCTTCACTACTTGGTGTCGTCGGCCTTCTCCTCGGCGACCTCTTCGGCGGCCTCAGCTTCCTGCGCCTCCTCGATGGCGGCGTCCTCGGCCTTGACCTCGTCGACGGTCTCCTCCGCCGCCGGCCCCTCAGCGGCCTCCGGCTCCACGGCTGCCTGCGGGGCGGCCGCGGCCACAACCGGAGCCGCCTTCGCAGCCTTCGATGCGGAGCGACGGGCCCGCTCGGCCTCGGAGGTGACGGTCTTCTCCCGCACCAGTTCGATGACGGCCATCGGGGCGTTGTCGCCCTTACGTGCCTCCACCTTGATGATCCGGGTGTAGCCACCGTTGCGGTCGGCGAAGAACGGACCGATCTCGGCGAACAGCGTGTGCACGACGTCCTTGTCGCGGATCTTCTTCATCACCTCACGCCGGTTGTGCAGCGTGCCCTTCTTGGCGTGGGTGATCAGCTTCTCCGCGTAGGGCCGCAGCGCCCGCGCCTTGGGTTCTGTGGTCTTGATCCGGCCGTGCTCGAAGAGCGACGTGGCCAGGTTGGCCAACAGCGCCTTCTGGTGCGAGGACGACCCGCCGAGGCGAGGACCCTTAGTGGGCTTGGGCATTGCGACTTCTCCTATATGGGGCCGGCCCCCGTATCAGGTAGGACCGGGACGGAATTTATTTAGAGCTGTTCGGTTTCGGCGTAGTCCTGGTTGTCATCCAGGTCGTAGCTCGCATCGCTGTTCCAGGTGCCGGTGGCGACGTCGTAGCCGGCGACCTCGGACGGATCGAACGTGGCCGGGCTGTCCTTGAGCGAAAGACCCAGCTGATGCAGCTTGATCTTCACCTCGTCGATGGACTTCTGGCCGAAGTTGCGGATGTCCAGCAGATCGGACTCCGTGCGGGCGACGAGCTCGCCCACCGTGTGCACACCCTCGCGCTTGAGGCAG
>Ga0075365_10001647_pt1 | contig 10312 bp, 7 predicted proteins | sample EndMetdeltDD1765_FD_71387 | JGI IMG/M metagenome (GOLD analysis project Ga0075365, IMG submission 71387) | Populus endosphere microbial communities from Tennessee, USA - Endosphere MetaG P. deltoides DD176-5 | ecosystem: Host-associated > Plants > Roots > Endosphere | place: USA: Tennessee... | reverse complement strand
CCGGGCGGCTCGTGGCCGGAGATCCGGGCGCCGGCGGCGTGGGCGGGGAGGGCGCCGACCGGCATCAGCGATCGACCGACTTCGCGGCCGCGAACCCGTGCGGATGCGATCCCGCCGATCCATCGCAGTGGACGGAGGACGATCATGAAGTCGGCGGCGCGGACATGGTCGACGCCGCCCCCGAACGTGCGCCAGGCGCGAACCACGAAGTCGGTCGCCGAATCCGACCAGCTCAGCTCCTGCGGCCCCTTCAGGAGCCGGCCGAGGAGCATCGCCCCGGCGGCCCCGCGGCGGTGTTCGGGGGAGACGACCAGGTCGCTCAGGCAGACACCGCGGATCGGGTTGCCGTCGAAGCTCATCGGCCGCACCTGCGAGCGGATGAAGCCGGCCACCTCGCCGTCCTCGATCGCGACCAGCGACGGGATCTCCTCGTCGTGCCAGGGATCGTCGATGGTGACGGCGGCGAGCCCATCGCGGTCGAGCGGGAACCCCGGGAGGGTCTCCCGAAGCAGGGTCATCACCGCGGGAAGATCCGCCCGCTCGAGCGCTCGAATGTCCCCCATGGGGGCTGAATCTACCTAGACTGCGCGCCATGAGCAGCGCAGCAACCGGCCCGCTGGAGGGCTTCGACGCCGCCGCGTGCATCGACCGGCTGGCTGCTGAGACGGCCCGTGCGATCCGCGATCTCGGCCGCCGCGGCGCCGTCGTCGCAACCTCGGGCGGCATCGACTCGAGCGCCGCCGCCGGGATCTGCGTGCGTGCCCTCGGGGCCGACAAGGTCCAGCTCCTGCGACTCCCCGAGCGCGATGTCGGCGACGCCTCGTCCGACCTCGCCCTCGAGCTGGCGAAATCCCTCGGCGCCGACAGCATCGAGGAGCCGATCACCGCGGCGCTGGAAGGCCTCGGCTGCTACGAGCAGCGCGACGAGGCGATCCGCGCCGTCTTCGCCGACTACGAGCCCGACTGGAAGCACAAGCTCGTCCGCTCGGCCCCATCGGCTTCGATCACGGTCTTCTCGCTGGTCGTCGAGCGCCCCGACGGCACCCGGGAGCAGCGGCGGATGCCGGCGGACGCGTACCTGTCGCTGCTGGCGGCGACGAACATGAAGCAGCGGGTCCGCAAGCTTCGTGAGTACACCTGGGCGGACCGGCTCTCCTACGCGGTCATCGGAACGCCCAACCTGCTCGAGTACGACCAGGGCTTCTTCGTCAAGGGCGGCGACGGGCTCGCCGACGTGAAGCCGATCTCCGGGCTCTACAAGGGCCAGGTCTACGCGGTGGCCCGTGAGCTCGGGCTGCCCGATGCGATCACGTCGCGGCAGCCGACGACCGAGACCTTCTCGCTGCCGCAGACCCAGGAGGAGTTCTACTTCGGCTACTCCTACGAGCGCATGGACGAGCTGATGTGGGGCCATGCACACGGCCTCGAGCCGGCCGCGGTCGGGCCCCGGGTCGGGATGAGCCCCGAGGAGGTCGCTGTCGCCTACGCCGAGATCGACCGGCGACGGACTGCAACCGCCTACCTGCACGCCCCGGCGGTGCTGTTCCCGCCGGAGAACTGACGTGTGCGGCATCGCGGGGATCGTCCGTGCCGACCCCGGGGAGGCGGTCGAGGAGCAGGCGCTGCTGCGGATGGCGCGATCGATCCGCCATCGCGGCCCCGACGGCTTCGGCCTCCTCCTCGATCCCGGCGCCGGGCTCGTCTCGACGCGGCTTTCGATCGTCGACCTCGCACACGGTTGGCAGCCGCTGACCGGCGAGGCCGGCAGCGTCCTGGTCTACAACGGCGAGGTCTACAACCATCCCGAGCTGCGTGAGCAGCTCCGCGGGCAGGGCGTCGAGTTCCGGACGCGCAGCGACACCGAGGTCGTCCATGCGCTGCTCGAGCACGAGGGGCTCGCCGGTCTCGACCGCCTCAACGGCCAGTTCGCCCTCGCCTGGTGGCAGCCGCGGCGCCGGCGGCTGACCCTGGTTCGGGACCGCTTCGGCGTGCGCCCGCTCAGCTACGCGACCGGCGCCGACGGCAGCCTCGTCTTCGGGTCGGAGGCGAAGGCGCTCTTCGCGTCCGGCGAGGTGCGCGCGGCCGTCGATCCCGCCGGCCTCGACCAGGTGCTGACGCTGTGGGCGCCGCAGGCCCCGCGGACGGCGTTCGCCGGGGTCAGCCAGCTCGAGCCGGGCAGCGTGCTCGTCTGGGAGCGTGGCCGGATCGTGGAGCGGCGCCGCTGGTGGACCGCCGGTCCCGGCGGTGAGGAGCCGGGTGAGGAGCTCGAAGAGCTGCTGCGCGACAGCGTTGCCCTGCGGCTGCGGGCGGACGTCCCCGTTGGCGCCTACCTCTCCGGCGGGCTCGACTCGAGCCTGATCAGCGCCCTCGCGCAGGTCGAGAAGGAGGGGGAGCTGCGGACCTTCTCGGTCGCCTTCGACGATCCCGCCTATGACGAGCGGGCCGAGCAGGAGCTCGTCGCTCGCGCCCTCGGCACCAGCCACCACGTCGTCGAAGCGGGCGCCGCCGAGATCGCCGACGCCTTCCCCGACGTCGTCCGCCACGCCGAGACGCCGCTGGTGCGGACGGCTCCGGTTCCCCTCTACCTGCTCGCTCGCGAGGTCCACGCCCACGACCTCAAGGTCGTCGTCACCGGCGAGGGGGCGGACGAGCTCTTCTGGGGCTACGACCTGTTCAAGGAGGTGGCGATCCGCAGCGGCCACCGCGACGATCCGGAGCGTGCGATGGAGCTGCTCGCCGAGCTCTATCCCCATCTCGGCGCCAGCGCCGCGCGCCGCGGTCCCGGCTGGGCGCGGTTCCTGTTCGAGGCGGGCGCGGTCGACGATCCGCTCGCCTCGCATCTGACCAGGGTCGATGCGACGGCCTCCGCGCGCGCCTTCTACCGCGACGACGTCGCCGCCGGCCTCAGCGTCGACGCTGCCCTGGAGCCGATCCGTGACGGCCTGCCCGCCGGCTTCGCCGGCTGGGACCCGCTCGAGCGCGCGGCGTGGCTCGAGGTGACGACCCTGCTCGAGCCCTATCTCCTCGCCGCGCAGGGCGACCGGGTTGCGATGGCGCACGGGGTGGAGGGCCGCTACCCGTTCCTGGACCACCGCGTCTACGCGTCGTCGGTGGCGCTGCCGGCGGCCCGGAAGCTGACCGAGACCAGGGACAAGGTCGCGCTCCGCGACCTCGCGGACGAGCTGCTGCCGGAGTCGATCTCGGCCCGCCGCAAGCAGCCCTACCGGGCGCCCGAGGTCGTACCGTTCTTTTCCGACGGTTCCCCCGGCTGGGTCGAGGAGATGCTCTCGCCCGCAGCTCTCGACGAGGTCGGAATCTGGGAACCGCGTCGTGTCGAGGGCCTGTTGCGGCGCTGCCGGAGCGGCCGCGCAACCGGCGTTCGCGAGGGGATGGCGCTGATCGCGGTCCTCTCGACGCAGCTCTGGCACGAGGAGTTCATGGCCGCATCCGGCGACCAGCCGACCGAGACCGCCGCTCCGGAGGTAAGAATCGACCGGACGGCCGACCAATCGATGAGTGAGGTTTCATGAGCGCAGTAGCCGATGGTGGTGACGACGTCCGCAAGGAGATGCGGGCGTTCATCGAGGACAACTTCCTCTACCTGGATCCCGACGCGGACCTCGCAGACGACCAGGAGCTGCTCGCCGCCGGCATCGTCGACTCGCTCGGCTTCGTCGAGATCGTCGAGGAGGTCGAGGCGCGCTACGCCGTCGGCGTCCAGGACGTCGAGATCACCGAGGAGAACTTCGGGTCCGTGGACGCGATCGCCCGCTACGTCGAGCGGAAGCGGGCGGAGCTCTGAGACCCGCGGTCCTCGCCGAGGATCTGCGGGCCACGGCGGCGGCCCTGCCCGATGCCGCCGCGATCGTCACCGGCGAGGAGTCGATCTCCTACGGCGAGCTCGATCGACGGGTCGACGCCGCGGCCGCCGAGCTGCGCCGGCTCGGAGTCGGGCGCGGCGACCGGGTGGCTGTCGTCATGTCCAACGGCACCGCGATGGCGGTCGCCGTCTACGCGATCCTCCGCGCCGGGGCCGCGTTCTCGCCGATCAGCCCCGAGATCGTCGCTGCAAGGCTCGAGCGGATCCTCGTCGACGTCGATGCCGCCGCCGTCATCGCGGAGGCCGGCACGCGCGAGAAGGCGACCGCCGCGGCACCTCCAGGGACGACGATCGTCGACGGCGACGCCGTTCCCGGAGCCCGGGACCCCGAGGGCGGATTCGCGCCGATGGTCGGACCCGACCTCGCCGCGGTCATCTACACGTCCGGGTCGACGGGTGAGCCGAAGGGGGTGACGCTGACCCACGGCAACATGGCTTTCGTCGCCGACTCGATCAGCGAGAGCATCGCCATGGAGCGCTCCGACCGCGTCCTCTGCGTGCTGCCGCTCTACTTCGGCTACGGCCTCTACCAGATGCTGTGCTGCGTCCGGCTCGGCGCGACGCTCGTGCTCGAGCCCGGATTCGGCGCCGGCGGCCGGATCATCCAGCTCTTCGAGGAGCAGGAGATCACCGGCTTCGCGGCGGTCCCGACGATCTACCAGCTGCTGCTGTCGCTGCCCGGCTTCGGGGAGCGGGACCTGCCGAATCTGCGCTTTCTCACCAATGCCGGGGCGGGACTCCCGACACCCGTCGTCAAGGCGGTGCGCGAGGCCTTCCCGAAGGTCAGGCTCTACCTCATGTACGGGCAGACCGAGTGCCAGCGCGTCTGCCGGCTCGAGCCCGGCGAGGTCGACGACAACCCGTCCTCCGTCGGGACCGCGATCCCCGGCACCGAGGCATGGGTCGAGGACGAGGACGGCGAGGTCGCAGCGCCCGACGTCGTCGGTGAGCTGATGGTCCGCGGCCCGCACGTGATGCAGGGCTACTGGGGCAACGAGGAGGCCACCGATCGTCGCCTCCGGCCGGGGCGCTGGCCCTGGGAACGCGTGCTGGCGACCGGCGACCTGTTCCGCGCCGACGAGCGCGGCTACCTGTACTTCGTCGGCCGTCGCGACGACATCATCAAGTCGCGCGGCCAGAAGGTCGCGCCGCGCGAGGTCGAGGACGTTCTCCACGCCTTTCCCGGGGTCCGCGACGTGGCGGTCGTCGGGGTCCCCGACGAGCTCCTCGGCGAGGCGGTGCACGCGCACGTCGCGGCCGAGGCCGGGGTGGAGCTCGACGCCAAGGAGCTGCGGCGCCACTGCGCCGGTTCGCTCGAGAGCCACATGATCCCGAAGCGGGTCGTGATCCATGCCGAGCTTCCCCGGATCGGCTCCGGCAAGATCGATCGCCGCGCCCTCGCCGGCTGGTCGCTGGACTGAGCGCACGCCCGGCGGGACACCGGAAGAACCGCACACGCAGCAACTTTCGTGCGCTAGGGTGCGCCTATGGGGATCGGGGGTGGATCCGTGCGTACTCTGATCGCGGTCGCGATCTCGCTGGCGCTGCCCGCCGCCGCGGCTGCGCACGGGATCGAGGACGCGGTCCCCGGTCTATCCGAGCCCGAGCTCCGCGCCTACGAGACCGAGGTGCTCGGCCCCGAGCACGCGGCCGAGCACGCCGAGCTTCGTCGCGAGGAGCGTCGTGACCTGCGGCGCTGGCGGGCGATGAGCCCGCTGGAGCGGCGCCTGGAGGTCGCCCGCGAGCGGCGGCACTCGCGCCGGCTCGCGCGGCGGACTGCGGAGCGGGCGCCGGCGAGCCAGATCGGCCGCTGGACCCATGCTCCGTTCGCGCTCCCGAACTCGTTCGCGATCCATTCGGTGATGCTGCCGACCGGCAAGGTCCTCTACTGGGGATTCCCGGCCGACCCGCCGAACGTCGGCAACGGCACCCTCTGGGACCCGTCGAAGGGCTACGGCCCGGACGCGTTCACCGACGTCCCGCCGCCGGTCGTCGATCCCGACGGCCCCGGTCCGCAGACTCCGGTCGTTGCGCCGATCTACTGCTCGGGGCAGTCGTTCCTCGCCGACGGCGAGGTCCTCGTCACCGGCGGCAACCTGGTCTTCCCCGGGGGCGTGACCGATCCCGCCTACTCGGACTGGGCGGGGCTCAACCAGGTGTTCACGTTCAACCCCTGGACCGAGAAGTGGACGAAGCAGCCGCAGATGAACGACGGGCGCTGGTATCCGACCCAGGTCGAGCTCGCCGACGGCCGGACGCTGACGATCGGCGGCTACGGCGACGACGCGCCGGGCAAGATCCTCAACCTCGACCTCGAGATCTTCAAGCCGGGACCCTCGCCGTCGAGCATGGGGTCGTTCAGCCTCCATCCCGAGGTCTCGCTGCCGATCGGGATGCTCTACCCGCACATGTTCACGCTCCCCGACGAGCGCGTCCTCGTCGCCGGGCCGCTGCCGAAGCACTCGGCGCTGATCGACGCTCGTGACCCGCGCGATCCGGTCACCTGGACGGACCTGCCGCGCCTCAACGAGATGCGCAACGGCGGCAACGCCGTTCTCGACCCGGGTGGACCGCGCGGCTCCTGGAAGGTGACCATGCTCGGCGGCACCGGCGGGCTCCCGAAGCCCGACGGCTCCCGGGACCCGTCGGGGACGACCGAGACGATCGACGCCAAGCATCCCGGCGAGGGGTGGAAGATGGGGCCCTCCCAGAACCTCGGCCGCTCCTACCAGAACACGGTGCTGCTTCCCGACCGCTCGATGGTGACGGTCGGCGGCGGCTTCGGCGACGACCTCGAGGACGGCGTCTACCGGATCGACAGCAACGGCGCCCGCCGCCAGGTGGAGCTCTACGACCCCGACACGAAGAAGTGGCGCCTCGGCCCGGCGCAGATGGAGGACCGCGGCTACCACGCGACGGCGCTCCTGCTCCCGGACGGAAGGGTCTTCTCGGGCGGGGACAACAAGCACCCGTTGGAGCCGAACGGCGACAACAGCCGCACCGACACCGCCGAGATCTACTCGCCGCCCTACCTCTTCAAGGGGCCGCGGCCGGTGATCAAGAAGGCGCCGAAGGCGGCTGACTGGAACGAGCTGATCAAGGTGAAGACGAAGGGCAGGTCGAAGGCGACCAGCGCCGTCCTGGTCGCTCCCTCGGCGACGACCCACGGCGACGACATGAACCAGCGGCTCGTCCCGCTGCGGGTGAAGAAGCCCAAGCACAAGAAGGGCAAGCGGAAGCTCAGGGGCCTGCAGCTGATGACGCCGCCGAGCGCCGGCGTTGCGCCGCCGGGCTACTACATGCTGTTCGTCCTCAACAAGAAGGGCGTCCCCTCGGTCGCCAAGTGGGTCAAGCTCGGAAGCTGACGACGCGGCCGCGGCCGTGAATAAGCTGCAGCCGTGAGGACCACCGCCGAGGCCGCCTGAGCGAGAGATGGTTCGAGATCGTCTCGCCGCGCTCGCCCGCCGGCCCGAGCTGATCCCGGGCCTGCTCGCGATCGCGACCTTCGTCATCCTCGCCGCTTCCCAGGGCGGGTGGGAGGTGATCGAATGGGCACCGGCCGGGCTCGTCATGCTCGGCCTGCTCGCCGCCGCCGCCTTCGCCTACCGCGCGCGGCTGCGCGAGCTCGACCGGGCCAACCTGATCGCGATCGTGCTGCTGGCGGCGTTCGTCGCCTGGAGCTTCGCGTCGATCGCGTGGGCCGAGGTGCAGGGCACGGCGCTCGACGGAGCCAACCGCTCGCTCGTCTATCTGCTCGTCTACGCCGTCTTCTCGGTCGTCGCCTGGAGGGCCGGCTCGGCGGCGATCGTCCTCGGCCTCTACTCGGTCGCGCTCGCCGTCGCCGGCGTCTTCGTCCTCACCGACGCCGCCGGCTCCCAGGATGCGGCGCTCTCGCTCGTCAACGGGCGGATGGCCGAGCCGACCGGCTATCCGAACGCGGTCGCGGCGCTGTTCATCGGCGGGTTCTGGCCGGCGGTCCACCTCGCCTCGCGGCGCGAGGTGCCCTGGTTCCTGCGCGGGCTGCTGCTGGCTGCCGCCGGGTTCCTCGTCCAGCTCGCGCTGTTGCCGCAGAGCCGGGCGTCGCTGATCGTGATCCCGTTCGCCCTCGTCTTCTACCTGCTCGTCACGCCGAACCGGATCCGCGCGTCCATCGCCCTCGCCCTCGCGCTCGGCGCCACCGCGCTCGCCGCGCCGACCATCCTCGACGTCTACACCGTCGCCACCGACGGCGGCAACGTCGGGGAGGCGTTCAGCTCCGCCGCCGATGCGATGCTGATCGCCTGCGCGGGGCTGCTCGTCGCCGGGACGCTGATCGGGCTGCTCGACAGCCGCCTGGAGCTGTCCCGGTCGACGGAGCGGACGGCGGGCCGCGTCGGGATCGCGCTCAGCGCCGTCGCAGTGGTCGCCGGGATCGTCATCGGCCTGGCGGCGGTGGGCAACCCGGGCGACTGGCTGAACGACCGCTGGCAGGACTTCAAGGGCGACTACGACAAGGGGGGCTTTCAGACCTCGCGCCTGACCGGGGACCTCGGAAGCGGCCGCTACGACTTCTGGAGCGTCGGCCTCAGCGACGAGTTCGCATCCGCTCCGGTCGTCGGCGAGGGGGCCGACAACTTCGCGGTCGGCTACCTCGAGCACCGCGACACCGACGAGGAGCCGTTCTACCCGCACAGCCTCCCGGTCCGGCTCCTCGCCGGGACCGGGATCGTCGGCACGGCGCTCTTCCTGGGCTTCCTCGTGGCCGCGGCCGTCGCCGTCTTCCGGACCAGGCTCCGCTATCCGGACCCGCTCGGACGCGGGGTTGCGGCGGTCGCGCTCGCCGGCGCCGTCTACTTCCTCCTCCACAGCAGCGGCGACTGGCTCTGGACGTTCGCCGGGATAACGATGCCGGTGATCGCCTGGCTCGGCATCGCCGGCGGCGGGATGCGGGGCCGCGAGCCGGTCCGCCCGACGCCGCTACCGCTGCCGGCGCCGGCTCGGATCGGGATGATCGCGGCGGCGGCGCTCGTCGCGATCGCCGCCGCCGTCTCCCTGGCCCTGCCGTGGATCTCCGCCCGGCTCACCGACAGTGCCGCGTCCGGCTGGCCCGACGATCCGCAGGCGGCGTACTCGCGACTCGACACCGCGCGCGACCTCAACCCGCTGTCGGCCCGGCCCGACCTCGTCGCCGGAACGATCGCGATCCGCAACGACGACCCGACCAGGGCCGCCGCGGCCTTCACCCGGGCAGCCGAGCGCGAGCCGACCAACTGGTATGCACGGATCGAGCTCGGCACCCTCGATCTCGCCGACGGCAAGCGGGGCCGGGGGGTCGCCGAGCTCCACCGCGCCCGCGAGCTGAACCCCGCCGAGCCGCTGATCGCGACCGCGATCCGCCGTTCCAGGGGCAGCAATCCGCTGACGACGGCGGCGATCGACCGCGATCTCCTCGACCGGGTCTGCAGTCGTGTGGGAGCGACCCAGCAGACCCGCTATTGCAAGAATTAGCCACGGACCTAGGAAGTCCTTGTCACGGCCTCGTAGTTGTGTAAGAATGCCCGCACCGTTCCCCTAGGCGCCGGCACCGTTCGTCGGGTTTGTCGGTCGGCCAATTGATATTCACAGCACCTGGGGGCTCATGGCCGGTCGCTGGAGAGACACGAGGGAGTACTTCGTGAAGTCGAGAATGATTCTCAGCACGATTGTGATGGTCGTTGCACTGGCGCTTGCCCCTGCGGCGTTTGCAAACAACTCGTCGGTTGGCACCTATGGTGGCGCCGGCGGCGAGGTTGCCGGTTCCGTTTCCGGTGGCAACGCGACCGATCCGGGTACCGCGGCCTCGAACAGCAGCGCGCTGCCGTTCACCGGCCTCGATCTGGAGCTGCTGGCCGGTGGTGGCCTGCTGCTGCTGCTCGGTGGAGTCGGGATGGCTCGTATGGCCGCCCGCCGGGAGGACGCCGTTTAGCGCCCGACCGACCGGTTCCGGGGAACTGCTTGGGCCGGATGCCGTCGCCTCGTGCGGCGGCATCCGCTATCCGTAAACCGAATGACGTCTACGCGGCCGCAGGACTAGCGGTCGCCGGCGACGAGCTGCTCGAGCCCGGCGACGAGCCGCTCCGCCTGCGCGTCACGGAGGTGGCGGCGGGCGAGCTCTCGAGCTCGCCCGCCGAGCCGCTTTCCGAGCTCGGGGTCGTCACGGAGCTCGCGGACGGCGGCGGCCATCGCCTCCGGGTCCTCCGGAGGCGCAAGCACCGCGGCGCCGTCGGCCAGCCGTCTCGTCTCGCCGGCAGCAGCGACGACAACCGGGCGCCCGAGCGCGCAGTAGTCGAACAGCTTCGACGAGATGACATCGTCGAGCGAAGCCCGCAGGGCGACCAGCAGGCAGTCGGCGGCGAGCAACCGATCGGCGGCGTCGTCGGGCGACATCAGCCCTTCCAGGCGGACCCGCCCGGG
>Ga0075365_10001646_pt1 | contig 10313 bp, 11 predicted proteins | sample EndMetdeltDD1765_FD_71387 | JGI IMG/M metagenome (GOLD analysis project Ga0075365, IMG submission 71387) | Populus endosphere microbial communities from Tennessee, USA - Endosphere MetaG P. deltoides DD176-5 | ecosystem: Host-associated > Plants > Roots > Endosphere | place: USA: Tennessee... | reverse complement strand
CGGCTCCGGCGTCGGCTCCGAGGTGCCCTGCGACCAGGCCGGCGCCGAGCAGCAGGCCGGAGACGGCCGGGAGCAGCAGGGTCCGGTCGCGCCACCAGGCCTCGAGCTCCTGGTGGCGGAGCGGCTCGTCGGGTGCGGTGGCGCGGGGGCCGCAGCAGTCGTCGTCCGCGTGGTGGCCCGGGGTCGCGGGGCCCGCGATCGGGAGCAGGGTCCGGGGGGTCTCGGGCTCGTCGGGTCCGCAGCAGGCGCGGCTCATCGCTGTGGCCCGTCCGGGACGGAGGTGCAGCACGCGAAGGCGCACCCGTCGTCGGCGCAGGTGCACCCGTCGTCGACGGCGAGGACGACGTCGACCAGGAGGCCGAGCGCGCGGGTCAGGTGCGGGTCGGCGATCCGGTAGCGGGTCTGCCGGCCCTCGGGCTCGGCCACCACCAGCCCGCAGCCGCGCAGGCAGGCGAGGTGGTTCGAGACGTTGGGGCGGGTGAGGCCGAGGTCGCGGGCCAGGACCGCGGGGTAGCCGGGTCCCTCGAGCAGGGCGAGCAGGATCCTCGAGCGGCTGGGGTCGCTCATGGCGCGACCGAGCCGGTTCATCACGTCGGTGCGCGAGGCAATGGTCAGCATGCGCTGACCATACAGTGAGTGCTGACCAGTACGTCCAGGTCGTCGCGGTTCCGGGACGAGTCCGGACGCCTACGATGGTGCGTCGTGGACGGGAAGGGAGGTCGCCGGTGAGGCAGCTCGGTGAGCTTGAGGCCGTGATCATGGACCTGCTCTGGGACGGGGGCCGCCCGGTCGCCGTGCGCGAGGTCCTCGACGACCTCGCCCCGGAGCGCCCCCTGGCCTACACGACGGTGATGACGGTGCTCGACCACCTGCACTCGAAGGGCTTCGTCCGGCGCGAGAAGCAGGGGCGGGCCTTCCGATACTCCCCGACCTCCACCCGGGAGGAGTACGCCGCCGGGGTGCTCGGCGAGGTGCTGGCCGACACCCGGGACCGGGGCGCGACGCTGATGCACTTCGTGGGCCGGATGAGCGCCGCGGAGCTCGCGGAGCTGCGCTCCGCGCTCTCCGGCGTCGGCGACGAGGACCCCGGGGCCCGGTCGTGACGGCGGCGCTGGTGCTGCTCGGGTACGCCGCGGCCGCCGCGACGGTGGGGCCCCGGCTCCTGACCCGCACCGGCTGGGCGGCCCGCTCGCCCCGCTCCGGCGTGCTGGCCTGGCAGGTGCTCTCCACGACCGTGGTCCTCGCCGTCCTGCTCGCCGCGGTCGCGCTGGCGCTGCCCTTCCTGCCGTTGCGGTTCCCCCTGGCCGACGTGCTGGGGACGCACCCGCTGGCGCTGGTCGAGCACTACGAGACCCCGCTCGGCGCCTGGCCGGGACTCCTGGGGCTGCTGGCCGCCGGGTCCGGCCTGCTGCTGCTGGCCGCGACGGCTCTGCGCAGCGGGCGCGAGGTGGCGCGCGGTCGGCGCGCCCAGCGCGACCTGCTGCGACTCGTGGGCCGCCGGCACCCGGAGGGCTTCACGGTCCTCGACCACGAGGAGCCCACGGTCTACTGCGTGCCGGGGCGGGCGCGCGCGATCGTCGTGACCACCGGTGCGCTGGGCATCCTGACCGACCAGCAGCGGCGTCTGGTCCTCGGGCACGAGCGACGGCACCTGCGCGGGCGCCACCACCTCGCGCTGGGCTACTCGGCGGCCCTCGCGGGCACCTTCGGGTGGGTCCGGCTGTTCGCTGAGGCGCACCGGCGGATCGCCGTCCTGGTCGAGATGTCGGCCGACGACGCCGCGCGCGGGGTCGCCGAGCGGCGGGTGCTCGCGGAGGCCCTGGTCGCGCTCGGCGCCGGTGTGCGGCCGGCGACGCTCGCGGCGGGGGACACCGCCGCGCTGGAGCGGGTGCGCCGGCTGACCCGACCGGTCGGCCCGACGTGGCGGGGACAGGGGGCGCTCGTCGCCGTCGCCGCGGCGACGGTGCTGTCGATCCCGGTCACGCTGGCGGCCGCGCCGGCGATCGAGGCCGCCACCCGCGACTGCTGCACGATGGTGGTGCCGACCGTCCCGACCACGCGCGGCTGACCCGCGCTACGCCGGGTCGGGTCCGGCGTCTCGCCAGGCCGCGGAGCGCAGCAGCCGGAGGCCGTTCAGGGCGACCAGGATGGTCGATCCCTCGTGCCCGGCCACGCCCAGCGGCAGCGGGAGGGTGCCGACGACGTCCCACACGACGAGCGCGCCGATGACGGTCCCGGCGATGACCAGGTTGGCCCGCACCACCCGGTGGGCGCGCCGGGCGAGCGCGATGGTCCGGGGGAGGGCGGCGAGGTCGTCGCGGACCAGGACGACGTCCGCGGTCTCCAGGGTGAGGTCGGAGCCGTCGCGGCCCAGGGCGACACCGACGTGGGCGGCGGCCATCGCCGGTGCGTCGTTGACGCCGTCCCCGACCAGCAGGACGTGGTGTCCGCCGTCGCGGAGGGCGCCGACGGCCGTCACCTTGTCGGCGGGCAGGAGCTGGGCCTCGACCCGCTCGATGCCGACGTCGCGCGCCACCCGGTCGGCGGCCGAGCGGTTGTCGCCGGTCAGCAGGACCGGCCGGGTGCCGGTCAGGTCGGCGAGGGCCCGCACCGCACCGGGCGCACCCGCGCGGAGCTGGTCGGCGAGGGCGAGGACGCCGTACGGCCGCCGGTCGATCCACACCACGACGACCGTGTGCCCGGAGGCCTCGAGTCCGTCGACGACGGTGGGCACGGCGGGGTCGGCGGTGCCGACCCGCGAGCCGGGGGAGGCGATGACCACGTCGCGGCCCGCGACCGTGGCGCTCACGCCGCGACCCGGCGTCGAGGCGAAGGCGTCGGGCTCGGGTACGACGATGCCGCGCTCGCGGGCGGCGGTCACGATGGCCCGGCCGAGCGGGTGCTGGCTTCGTCGTTCGGCGGCTGCGGCGATGCGCAGCAGCTCGGTCTCGGTGAGGTCGCCGAGGGTGGTGATCGAGGCGAGGCGGGGGGTGCCCCGGGTCAGGGTGCCGGTCTTGTCGAAGGCGACGAGGTCGACCTGGCCCAGCTCCTCCAGCGCGACCGCGGACTTCACCAGGACGCCGTGGCGCCCGGCGTTGGCGATGGTGGCCAGCAGCGGTGGCATGGTGGCCAGCACGAGGGCGCACGGCGAGGCCACGATCATGAACGTCATGGCTCGCAGCAGCGTCGGCTCGAGCGGCGCGCCGAGGGCGAGGGGGACCGCGAGCAGCGCGAGGGTGGCGACCACGACGCCGACGCTGTAGCGCTGCTCGACCCGCTCGATGAGGAGCTGGGTCCGGGCCTTGGTCGACGACGCCTCCTCGACCAGGGCCACGATGCGGGCGATGACGGTGTCCGCGGCTGCCCGGTGCACCCGCAGCCGGAGTGCGCCGGCACCGTTGAGGGTGCCGGCGAAGACCTCGTCGCCGGGTCGCTTCGGGACCGGCATCGGCTCACCGGTGATGGTGGCCTGGTCCACCTCGCTGACGCCGTCGAGGACCTCGCCGTCGGCACCGATGCGCTCCCCGGGGCGGACCAGGACGACGTCGCCGACCACCAGGGTGCCGGCGTCGACCTCTTCCTCGTCGCCCTGCTCGGCGAGCCGCACCGCCCGTTCGGGGGCGAGCGTGAGCAGCGCGCTCACGGAGTCCTCGGTACGACGGGTGGCGAAGGCCTCGAGGGCGCCGGAGGTCGCGAAGATGACGATCAGCAGCGCGCCGTCGAAGACCTGGCCGATCGCGGCGGCGACGACGGCGGCCACGATCATCAGCAGGTCGACGTCGAGGTGCCTCTCGCGCAGCGCCCGGAGCCCGGCCAGCGCGGGCTCCCAGCCGCCGGCGGCGTAGCAGGCCAGGTAGAGGGCCCACCGGACGGCCTCCGGCGCGCCCGCGAAATGGGCGGCGGCGCCGCAGGCGAACAGGACGGTGGCGAGGCCGGCCCACCGGACCTCGGGCACGGTCAGGGCCGCCCGGGCGGGCCGCGGTGTCCGGGTGGTCGGCCGCGGGGGCGCGGTGGCCGTCGGCGTCGGGGGCACGGCGGATCCTGTTCGGGCCGGAGATGGACATGGGCTCAGATGAACAAGTGTTCATCTATTGCCGACGACCGTACACATGAACGTTCCTTCACGCAAAAGTCGTATGCTCCGTGCCGTGGGTCACGGAGCGGGGGGTCGGGTCGTGGGTCCGGCGACGCTGGACCTGGCCACCGCCAAGTCGGTGGCCACGACGCTCCAGGCGCTCGCGACGCCGAGCCGGCTGCTGATCCTGTCCCGGCTGCAGGACGGTCCCGCGACCGTGGGCGACCTGGCGGCCAGCGTGGGGATGGAGCAGTCGGCGGTCTCCCACCAGCTGCGGCTGCTGCGCAACCTGGGGCTCGTCGACAGCGAGCGGTCCGGTCGCAACATCAGCTACCGCCTGTACGACGGCCACGTGGCCGAGCTCATCGAGCAGGCGATCTACCACGCCGAGCACGTCCGGCTGGGCGCGGCCGACCAGCGCATCCCCGACGCCTGACCCGCGGGGCCGCGGTCGTCGTACCGCTCAGCCGGCGAGGGCCTCGTCGAGCGCCGTGGCGAAGTCGTCGACGGTCTCGGGCTGGAACGGCCGGCCGTCGACGAAGAACGTCGGGGTGCCCTGCACGCCCAGCGCGAGGCCGTCGTCCACGTCGCGCTGCACCCGGGCGGCGACCTCGGGGGAGGCGTAGTCGGCGTCGTACTGCTCGAGGTCGAGGCCGAGCTCGTCGGCGAAGCTCCGGAACAGGTCGTCGTGCGGCTCGCGGGCCTCGCCCCAGGTCGCCTGGGTCTCGTACATCCGGCGGTACATCGCCTCCAGCTGTCCCTGGCGCGCGGCCGACTCGACCGCGCGGGCGGCGCGCTCGGCGTTGAAGTGCCCCGGCAGCGGGAAGTAGCGCAGCACGAAGGTCACCTCGCCGGCGTACGCGGCGCGCAGGTCCTCGACGATCGGGTACGCCGCGCCGCAGGCCTCGCACTCGAAGTCGAGGAACTCCACGAAGGTGACGTCGCCGGTGCCCTCCTGGCCGAGCACGTGACTGTCCTCGCGCACCAGGGTGGTCTCCTCCTCGGCCGTGTCGACCGCGACCGGTCCGTCCCCGTCCCCGCGGACCTGGGCGACCGCGAAGACCCCCACCAGGACCGCGACGACCAGCGCCGCCACCGCGGCGGCTGCCTTCGTCTGTGTGCGCACCGCGCCTCTTCCCGTCGTCCGATCTACTACGCGTCATAGTAGCAATGGGTGGACGGCGCGGCGTGAGCCCGGCTAGCATCGCCCCATGGCGATGACGACTCTGCTGGGCGATCAGGATGCGGCCCTCCTCGAGGGCGCCGGCACCGACGCGGCCGCCTGCCTCTTCCGGGCGTTGGGCGACCCGTCGCGGCTGGCGATCCTCGAGCATCTCCACCTCGGTCCCCACCGGGTGGTCGACCTGGTCGCCCACCTCGGCCTGGCCCAGTCCACCGTCTCCAAGCACCTCGCGTGCCTGCGCGACTGCGGGCTCGTCGACTCGCGTCCCGAGGGGCGGGCCTCGCTGTTCTCCCTGGTGCCGGGGGTGCCCGTGCGGGACCTCCTCGCCGCCGCCGGCTCGGTGCTCGACGTCACCGGCGAGGCCGGGGCGCACTGCCGCACGGTCGGCGAGGTCGGCTGATGGGCGCGGGGCACGGGCACGGTCACGGTCACGGGCACAGCGGATCGGCCGCCGGGCGGCACCGCTGGCGGCTGCTGGTCGCGTTCGGGCTGGTCGCGGCGTTCTTCGTGGTCGAGCTGGTCCTGGGTCTGCTCGCCGGTTCGCTCGCACTGCTCTCCGATGCCGGGCACATGGCCGCCGACGTGGTCGCCCTCGGCGCAGCGCTCCTGGCGACCAAGGTCGCCACCCGGGCCGACCCGTCCGGCCGGAGGACCTACGGCTCCTACCGGGCCGAGGTGTTCGCGTCTGGCTTCACCGTGCTGCTGATGCTCGGCGTGTCCGCCTACGTCGTCATCGAGGCCATCGGTCGGATCGGCGAGACCGTCGAGGTGGAGTTCGGGCCGATGCTCGTCGTCGGCGTGCTCGGCCTCCTGGTCAACGTGGTCTGCCTGGTCCTGCTGCGGGCGGGAGCGCAGGAGTCGCTGAACCTGAAGGGCGCCTACCTCGAGGTGGTCGCGGACGCGGCGGGCAGCGTCGGCGTGATCGTGGCCGGGTTCCTCGTCGCCCTGACCGGGGTCGGCACCTGGGACACCGTCGTCGCGCTCGCGATCGGCGCCTTCGTGGCCCTCCGAGCGCTGCAGCTGGGTCGCGAGGTGCTCGCCGTCCTCGGTCAGCACGTCCCCCAGGACGTCGACATCGCCGCCGTCGTGACCGACCTGGAGTCGGTCCCCGGTGTCGCCGAGGTGCACGACCTGCACGCCTGGACGCTGACCTCCGGCATGAACGTCGCGACCGCCCACCTGGTGCTCCGGGTGGGGGCCGACGCCCAGCCGGTGCTGGCCCAGGCCCAGCTGGCCCTGCGCGAGCGGCACGGCATCGAGCACGCCACCCTCCAGGTCGAGGCCAACCCGGCGGCCGAGTGTCACGAGGCGACCTGGTGAGGGCGGTGTCGGGGCGGTCGGCCTAGCGGCCCTCCGGTTTCTTCCGGCGTCGATGTGCGTCCGCTGGGCGGCGGGTGGGAGTAGCCTCGCTGTTCAGTTGTGAACATCGGACATTCGAAGGAACTGCTCGACATGGCGCTTTCCACGGGCGATGACGCTCCGCGCAAGATGATCGGCAAGACGGTGCTGCGTCCCCGACAGCAGGTCGAGGAGACGATCAAGCAGGCGATCCTCTCCGGCGAGCTCAAGTCGGGGGAGATGCTCCCGCCCGAGACCGAGCTCGCGCGGCAGTTCAACGTCAGTCGTACGACGTTGCGCGAGGCCCTCAGGGCGCTCAGCACGCAGAGCCTGATCAACAAGGTGCCGGGTGCGCGGGGCGGGAACTTCGTGCAGTCGGTCGACTACCGCTCCCTGGGGACGGTGGTCATCGAGTCCGTCGACAACCTCCTCGCGCTCGGCAGCATCGAGTTCGACGAGGTCGCCGAGGTGCGCCGGCAGCTGGAGGTGCCCTCGGTGCGCCTGGCCGCGGTCAACCGCACCGCGGAGCAGATCGAGCGCCTCCTCGCGATCGTCGAGCAGCAGAAGGCCGCCTCGGTCGACGACCCCGAGATTCCCGAGCTCGATCGCAAGTTCCACGGCCTCATCGCGCGAGCCTCCGGCAATCGGGTCCTGGCCAGCTTCGTCGCCGCCCTCCACCACGCCACCGAGCCGGTGCACTACCTCGACCTCTCGCCCGAGGTCGGCCGCGAGACCGTCAAGCAGCACCAGCGCATCGTGCGGGCCATCGAGCAGCAGGACCCCGATGCGGGGGAGGCGGGGATCATCGAGCACCTCGACTACCTGCGCACCCATATCGCAGCGCATCGGCGCGCCTGAGGCCTCGTCCATCGATCCGCGATAAAAGTCCGACTTCTAGATGTTGGACCTTGCGCAGTGTGTCTATTGTCCTTTAGCGTGAACGTCGTCACACGGTCAGTGTGACCCGCGCTACGCCCCGAGGCGTCGCCAGCAGTGCGGTCTGACATCCCTGTCCTGGAGGATCCCGTGGCAACCACCACCGCGAGCTCCGAGGTCTCGATCCGGCGGATTGCTGGCGCCAGCCTGATCGGCACGACCATCGAGTTCTTCGACTTCTTCATCTTCGGCACCGCTGCTGCGCTCATCTTCGGGAAGCTCTTCTTCCCGGATCTCGATCCGCTCATTGGAACCCTCGCCTCGTTCGCGACCTTCGGGGTCGCCTTCGCCGCACGTCCGCTCGGCGCGGTGATCTTCGGCCACTTCGGCGACCGGGTCAGCCGCAAGCAGATGCTGGTCACGACGCTGATGATGATGGGGTTCGCCACCATCGCGGTCGGGCTGCTTCCGACCTACTCCCAGGTGGGCATCCTCGCCCCGATCCTGCTCGTGGTCTGTCGGCTGGTCCAAGGGCTCGCCCTCGGTGGCGAGTGGGGAGGGGCGGTGCTGATGGCGGTGGAGCACGCGCCGAAGGACAAGCGCGCCTTCTACGCCAGCTGGCCGCAGATCGGCGTGCCGTTCGGCCTCGTGCTCGCCACGGGGATGTTCTTCCTCGTCCAGCAGCTCTCGACGGCGCAGCTCGAGTCGTGGGGCTGGCGCATCCCCTTCCTGGTCAGCTCGCTGATGGTCGGGGTCGGCCTCTACATCCGACTCAAGATCGAGGACTCGCCGGCGTTCAAGGCCGTCAAGGACAACGGCACGGCCGAGCGCTTCCCCGCCGCGACGGTCTTGCGGACCGCCGGCTGGCGCGTCCTGCTCGGCGCCCTGTCGATCGCGGCGGCCAACGTCCCCTTCTACATGGTCACGGTGTTCGCGCTGACCTACGGAGCCGACGAGGGCGTCAGTCGCAACACCGTCCTCGGTGCCGTCTGTGTCGCCTCCCTGGTCCAGATCTTCACGATCCCGTTCGCGGCGCAGTTCTGCGACCGGTTCGGACGCCGACCGGTGATGATGGTCGGGGCGGTCCTGACCGTCCTGATGGCCTTCCCGTTCTTCTGGTTGCTCGACACCCACAACACCGCCGCGATCTTCCTGGCGATGCTCATCGCGCTGCCGCTGTGCCACGCCCTCACCTACGGTCCGCAGGCCAGCTTCCTGCCCGAGCTGTTCCCGACCGAGCTCCGCTACAGCGGCGCCGGCATGGCCTACACCCTGGGCGGCCTGGCCTTCAGCGCTCCGGTGCCGTTCATCGCCGCGGCGCTGTTCGACGCCTACGACGCGGCCTGGCCGCTCTCGCTCTACATCGCGGCGGCGGGACTCCTGAGCCTGATCGCGGTGTACGTGGCCCGGGAGACCCGTCTCGACGAGATCGACACCTCGGTCCCGACCCGCACCGACCGCAGGGCGGTCGGCGGGCCAGAGCAGGTCCCTGCGTCGCTGTAACGAGCCGCCCCGGGTCGTCCGGCGCTGGCGCGCGGGCGGCCCGGGGCTTCTAAATGTCCGACAGTTGCGCAACTGTCCAAGAATTGACAGGATGATGATGTGATGACCGACACCGCCGACCGTGGCCCCCTGGCCGGAGTGCGCGTCGTCGACATGACGACGTCGTACGCGGGTCCGACGGCCTCCATGTACCTGGCCGACCTCGGTGCCACCGTCATCAAGGTCGAGCGTCCCGGACATGGCGACGACGCCCGAACCTGGGGTCCGCCCTTCATCGCCGGCGCCTCGGCCTGGTTCGCCTCGGCCAACCGCAACAAGAAGTCGGTCGTGCTGAACCTTCGCGCCGACTCCGGGCGGGAGGTCCTCGCTCGGCTCCTGGACTCTGCCGACGTCTTCCTGCAGAACATGAACCCCGCGAAGCTGGTGCGGATGGGCATCGACGGCGACACCCTGCGCGCCCGGAACCCGCGGCTCATCTACTGCGCCATGTCGGGGTTCGGTCTCGACGGCCCCGACAGCGACCTGCCCGGCTACGACCTCGTGGCCCAGGCGCGGTCCGGCATCATGTCGGTCACCGGGGAGAGGGGCGGCACGCCCCAGCGCGTCTCGACCGCGCTCTCCGACATCGTGACCGGCATGGCCGCGGCGATCGCCATCAACGCCGCCCTGGTGCGCCAGGCGCGCTCGGACCAGGGTGAGGTCATCGACGTCTCACTCCTCGACACCGATCTCGCGCTGATGGCGCCGCGGATCTCCGCCTTCATCGCCGGTGAGCCCGAGCCCGAGCCCAGCGGCGGCACCGACTCGGTGCTCTCGGTCTACCAGCCCTTCGAGGCGGCGGACCGCACGATCGTCATCGCCATCGGCAACGACCCGATGTGGATCCGGTTCTGCCGCGCCGTCGGTCTCGACGACCTCGCGGAGGACCCGAGCCTCGCCGACAACGCCGGTCGTCGCGCTCAGCGACCACGGATCACCCAGCGTGTCGCGGCCGTGCTGGCAGCGCGGTCCGCGGCCGAGTGGCTGCGCCTGCTGGGACAGGTCGACGTGCCTGCCGCGCTCGTGCAGAGCCTCTCCGAGGTCGTGAAGGATCCGCAGGTGGTCGCGCGTGGCTCGCTCCTTCCGGTCCCCGGGTTCCAGGAGGACCTGGTGAGCGTGCGCAGCCCGTTCCGGCTGCACTCGCAGACGGTGGCACGCAACGAGCGCTTCCCCGACCTCGGGGCCGACACGGCCGCCGTGCTGGCCGAGCTGGGCTACGACGCCAACGCCGTGGCAGCGCTGCTCTCAGCAGGCGCGGTCGCCGCGCCGCCCGCGGGGGTGGCCTCGTGAGCGTGGTTC
>Ga0075365_10001645_pt1 | contig 10313 bp, 6 predicted proteins | sample EndMetdeltDD1765_FD_71387 | JGI IMG/M metagenome (GOLD analysis project Ga0075365, IMG submission 71387) | Populus endosphere microbial communities from Tennessee, USA - Endosphere MetaG P. deltoides DD176-5 | ecosystem: Host-associated > Plants > Roots > Endosphere | place: USA: Tennessee... | reverse complement strand
CCGCTGCCGGTCGATGAACGCCTGCAACGAGATCGTTTCGGTGGCGCGGCCGGTGAGCCCGGCGCGCTCGAAGAGCGCCTTGAGGGTCCGGTGGTCGTTCACGTTGAGCCCATGTTCCAGGTGCTCGACGCGACCGCCGGCATGCGCCAGCGCGCGCAACATGCGGAGGAAATCCCTGGCGTCGTGCGGTCGTGTCCCGACCAGACGGCAGCTTTCGGTCAACGCGCTGTAACTGATCCCAGCCACGAGCGCCCAGTCGCCAATCGTCTTGAGATCGTGTTCGGCCGCACAGCCGCGCAGCACCAGCCCCGCCCATCGCTCGGCGGCGGACTTGGGACTGGACAGGCGGGAGACCGACCGCACGCGCGGCCACTTGGTCGCGGTACGATCCGAGAGCGTGCGAAGCGCCTTCGTCACCACGCCCTTGATGTCGAACGGCCGATTCACGGCGTCGAGGGCGCCGAGCCGCATGGCCTCGACAGCCAGCGGCGGAGTCATCCGGCTGCTCATGAGCAGCCACGGGATGCCACTCTGTTCCTTCCGCAGCTCGACCACGGCATCCAGCCCGGACATGTCCGGGAGGATGAAGTCGACGAGCGCCAGATCGAACGGCCGTGTCCGGACCGCTGCGATGGCGGCCGCGCCGCTTTCCGCTTCGGAGACTTCGAGATTGAGACGGCGCAGCGTGGACACCGTCGTTTCGCGCGCACGGGCGTCGGCGTCCACCACCAGAATCACAGCCATGGACGATGCCGAGTGAATACCGCGAGAGAACCTCATACCGGTACACCAGCGGGAGCCGGCTCTGTCGAGCGCGCTCCAAGGACCGAAGGCTCGCTGCCTTGGTCCGCGCCCGGCCTGCAAGATCGACACCTTTTCAAATCACTTGGAAAATCCCGATGCGTGCCTTTCAGGCCGGACAACGCAGTAGCCACCGGCCAACCAATTGGCTGATTCGGTCTCTCGATCTCGTGCCGGTCATCACAATTCTGTCGTCACCGGCGCCTCTCGCGGCCGCCCACGCCGTACCTATCTATCTGCCGGCCAGCAACGGTTTCACGGTCTTGTCGACGTCTGCGAACTCGACGGGGCCGTCGATGCGCTCCACGATCGTGCCCTGCCGGTCGATGATGAACGTGGCCGGCAGAGCCGCGAACTCGCCATAGGCCGTCGATACTTGCGCCGTGCCGACCAGGATCGGGTAGTTCATCGCGGTCTCCTTGCCGTCGACCATGAACCTGGTCTTCCGCAGCCAGTTGGCAATGACGCCGGCGCCTTGCTCGTCCATCGAAACGCCGAGCACGGTCAGTCCAGCCGGGCCGTGAACCTTCTGCAGCTTCATCAGGATCGGCATTTCGGTCCTGCAGGGTCGGCACCAGGTCGCCCAGAAATTGACGATGGTCACCTTGCCGCGCTGTTGCGCCATCGTTACATCGGCGCCCTTCAGGTCCTTCAGCGAAAACGCCGGCGCGGCGCTACCCACGGCCTGTTCGCCGCGCACCGATACCACGGCCAACAAGATCACAGCGGCCAGGGTTGCGTTCATCATCATCGGGACTCCCACCGCGTTGATGCCGGCGGCCATGCCGGGCCCAAGCACGAACGTCGGCGCCAACCCCGACGATGTGCCCGGCGAGCAGAGATTGGCGGAGAACAATACCACTTGGAGGACCGCGCGCATCATCGAGCCGCGGGTCGATCCGGTGCCGGCGCCGACGGAGTACTTGGAGAAGGTCGATCTGGCCGGTGGTCGAGAGAGGCTGATTCCTGGAGGGTTTGTTCTATCGTGTCAACGAGGTGAGGCGGACGGCGGGCCCGGAGGCCACTGATCCACCGAGGGGCTTCCGCCCCTCGGCTTCCCTACACGCACATGCTCGCGTCGTGGTGGACCTTTGGTCTGCCCAACGGCCTGCCGCGACGGGCGGCAGACTGACTTAGCGGTCGTCGTTGCGAACGATGCCCGTGCCCTGCCCGGCCGTGACGACGACGCCAGAGGCACCGGACAGGTTCACGTAGAAGAGTTCCTGCGGCTCCTTCTTGCGGTCGCCCCTGACGGTCACGGCAAGCGTCCTGCTCGTCTCGCCGGCGTTGAAGGTGACCACACCGGACTTGGCGTCATAGTCTTCGCCGGCCTTCGCCGATCCGTTGGCGGTAGCGAAGTTCACGGTGACTGCCCTGTCGGATGCGGGCGACAGGCTGACAGTGAACGTATACTGCGTCGCCCCCGAGTCGCCTTCGTTCTTCGAGACGTCGTCGATGCTGATCCGCGGCTCGTCGTCTACGATCGTGACCAGGCCCTGGCCGTCCGCGATCGCCGCGCCGCCCGTCGCCGAGGCAAGGTTGACCAGGAAGGTCTCGTTCGACTCGCCAGCGCGATCGCCGTTCACCGGGATGACAATCGTCCGGCTCGTTTGACCGGCGGCGAACGTTACCGTCCCCGAGGCCGCCTGATAGTCGCTTCCGGCCACCGCCGTGCCGTTGGCGCTGGCGTAGGAAACACTGACCGGCTGGCTCGAGGCGGCGGAGAGCGTGACCGTCAGGCTGGCGGACGCCGTGCCCGCGTGTCCTTCGGTCACCGACGCATCGCCGATGTTGACGACGGGCGTGCCCGACGCGACGGGCGTCAGCAGGAATCCATGATAGTTGGCGCGCGAGTCATAGGCGACACCGACGATCTGGCCGGCGTTGTTGATGCCCGTGGCATACGCCAGGTGAAGTCCAGAGCCTGCCGGAATGAGGCTGTTCAGGTTCCTGACCACGCCGTCGGCGTAGATGTAGGCGTGGAAGCTGGACAAACCGCCGGCCGCTCGCATCGTACCGACGATCACGCCGGAATCATTGATATCGCCTGCGTAACTTTCCCAGCTCGGGACGGGTACGGCGGTCATCACGCCGCCATCGTAGAGGAACGATCGCGACGTGACTTCGTAGCTGACCGGATCGGTGCGGCCCGACGAGCCTACGATCTGTCCGAGATTGTTGATGGCGCCCGCACCGCTGTCCTCTTCGCCCGGCAACACCCCGAGGTCGATCATGACGCCGTTCTGCCACAGGAACGCGTGCGGCATCGGGCCGAGCTCGGTGACGTGCGTGGTATAGGAGGAGCCGACGGCCTGCCCGGCGTTGTTGATGTCGACGCCGACGCTACCGCCGCCGCCCAGGTGACCCAGGTTGGTCGTCACGCCGTTCTGCCAGAGGAACGCGATCCCGTGGTTGGTGGTCCCGACGATCTGGCCCGAGTCGTTGATGGCTTCGGCCGTGCTGCCCGGCACGCCTGGCGTCAGGTCGGTCATCGCGCCGTTGTCCCAGAGGACGGCCCGGGATCCCGAGCTCGCGGTCACCGAGGCGGCGCCCACCATCTGGCCGAAGACATTGATGGCCTTGCTGTCGCTCTGAGGTCCGCCCAGCGTGCTGAGGTCGCTCATCACCCCACTCTGCCAGACGAAGGCATGACCCTGGGAAGCGGCGGTCGTCGCGTACCCGACCACCTGACCGGCTTCGTTCACGCCGTAGGCCTGCGCGCTCGAGCCGCCCAGTGTTCCAAGGTCCGTCACCACGTAGGGACCCGGCGGAGCGGCGGCACGAGGCCCATGCGTAGCAAGCGTGGGAATAAGGATGAGCGCGAGCGTCGCGATGGTGGCCACGGACCTCGAACCAGAAACTCTCATGTCGCCTCCTCCTGCTGCCGGCGCGCGTATGTCTGCGTGCGTACGAGGCAAGGGTCATGCCTCGCGCGACGTTCGCGACGAGTCGCAATCGTCAGGGTTTCTTCGGATCGAGTCGCGAGTGCCTTACCCCTTTGGTAGGAGATTACGCGCGGAGTAAGCCCGCATCGTCGATGGGGCATTCAGTGTCTCGACTCCACTCGGGCTTGCGCCGGCTGAACACCGTAAGCACGGCCGCCGCATTCGACCACGCTGACGAAAATTCCGGCAATCGCTGCGTTGCGCGGCCGCGATACGCCGCGTATACTTTGCGCCCACCGCGCATCCCCACGCTGCACGCACCGTCACTCTCGCTGCCTTCATCAGACAGTGCGTGGAACCTTTCGTCCGTGTCCGCCGTCTTACTATTTGCTTAAAGCAAGTAGGACAGGACGGCACGATGACGAAACGTCTCAGCCAATCGCCCGACTCGTTTCTCCCGCTGACGCCGGTCGCGTTCGAGATCGTGCTGGCGCTCGCCGACGGTGAGCGGCATGGATACGAGGTCATGACCGAAATCGAACGGCGCTCGGCCGGCCGGATCAGCCCCAATCCCGGCACGCTGTACCGCGCGCTCGACCGGCTCGTGCAGGAAGGGCTGTTGACGGCCGCGGTGCGATCCGTGGAGGGGGACAGCCGGCGGGTCTTTGCTCTCTCCCCGCTGGGACGAGCTGTCGCGGCAGCCGAAGCGGCGCGGCTGTCGGATCAGGTCCTGGCCGCCCGCAGCCTTCGGCTGTTCAAGCGAAGCGGCGCATGAGTGACCGCGAGGCGATCGTCCGCGCGGCCACGCGGCTGTTTCGCGTCTGCGTCCGCCTCTATCCGCGCCGGTTCCGCGTCGAGTACGGCTCCGAGATGGCAGCGCTGTTTCAGCGCCGGATGATCCGCGCGAGCAGCGCGGGTTCAGCGTCGCTGCTGAAGGCGCTGCTCATCGCATTCCAGGACGTTCTGACAGGAGCCGTCGCGGAACGTTTCCCTCGCCGCCACATCACACGAGGACAGGCCATGTTTGCCGGACGTTCGGTCCAACGATTCCGCGTGTTCGACGGGCTCTCGCTCGACTTCAAGCTCGGAGGCCGGATGCTCGTCAGGTATCCCGGCCTCACCGTGATCGCTGGACTGGCGATGGCATTCGCGATCGGCGTCGGGACGGTCGTCTTCCAGATGCTCTCGATCTTCGTGCACCCGTCCCTGCCGCTGCCCCGGGGCGACCGCCTCGTGCAGATCCGCAACTGGGACGTCGCGGCGAAGAGTGCCGAACCGCGCGCGCTCTACGACTTCACCCTGTGGCGCAGCACGCTGCAATCCGTGACGGAGCTGGGGGCGTGGCGTGACGTGACGCGCAACCTGACGGTGACGGAGGGGGACGCCCGTCCCGTGCAGATCGCCGAGATCACCCCGTCCGCCTTTCGCGTCGCGGACGGCACGCCGCTCATGGGGCGCGTGGTGATCGAGGCCGACGAGCGGCCCGATGCGCCGCCGGTCGCGGTGATCGGGTACGACGTCTGGCGGACGCGGTTCGGGAGTGACCCCGCCGTGCTCGGCAGAAGCGTGCAGCTCGGGACGGAACAGGTGACCGTCGTCGGCGTGATGCGCGAGGGGTTCGCGTTTCCGATCGCGCACGAGGTGTGGACGCCGCTGCGCGGCGTCAACGACGCGCATGCGCCGCGGTCCGGGCCTGCGATCTCGGTGTTCGGCCTGCTCGCGTCCGGCACGGCTCTCGACACCGCCCAGGCGGAGCTGACGGCGGTCGGGCAGCGGGTCGCGGCCGAGCAGCCCGCCACCCACGCACAGCTTCAGCCGCGCGTCCGGCCGTACGCGATGCCGGACGGGGGCCTCGCGCAAGACGACATCGGCATCCTCGCGTCGATCTATTTCTTCGCCGTGGCGCTCCTCGTCCTGATCTGCAGCAACATCGCGCTGCTGCTCTTCGCGCGCGCGGCAACGCGCGAGAGCGAGCTCACCGTCCGCGCGGCGCTGGGCGCCAGCCGCGGCCGGATCGTGGCGCAGCTGTTTGCGGAGGCGCTCGTCCTCGGCGGCGTTGCCGCGGTCGTCGGTCTCGCCGCCGCCCGGATCGCGCTCAATACCTGGGGACTGCCCTTCCTCGAAGTGAATCTCGGCCGCCTCCCCTTCTGGTACGACGTCAGCCTCTCGCCGGAAACGGTGCTGTTCGCGCTCGGCCTCACGGTGCTCGGCTCCGCGATCGCCGGAGTGATGCCCGCGCTCAAGGTGACGCGCCGGATGGGATCCAGGCTGAAGCAGGCCACGGCCGGAGCCGGCGGGCTGCAGTTCGGCGGCATATGGACGGCGGTGATCGTCGTGCAGGTCGCGATCACGGTGGCATTTCCCGCGGTCGTCTACGTCGAGCAGGGACAGCTGCGGCACATCCAGACCTTCGACGCGGGATTCGCCGCCGAGCAGTATCTCTCCGTGCAGCTGGCGATGGAGACCCCGGTCGTCGCAGGAGCGGACGGCGATTCGGATCGCGCCGCGCAGCGGGCCGCGTTCGCGTCGAGCATCCAGGAGCTGCGCCGGCGCGTGGCCGCGGAGCCGGGAGTGGCTGGGGTGACTTTCGCCGACTGGGTTCCCCGTGTGCCGGACCGCCCGTGGGACCGGATCGAGCTGCCGGACGACGAGACCGTCACGCCTCGGCCGGACGCCGGTGCGGGCGGCGAAGCCCCGCGACTGCGCCGATGGGCGAACGTCGGGCGGATCGAGCCGTCGTACTTCGACGTGCTGGACTCGCCGATTCTCGCCGGGCGCGCCTTCAGTGCGGCCGATCTCGTGGCCGGCGCGCATGTCGCGATCGTCGATCAGGCCTTCGTGGAGCTGGTGCTGCAGGGACGGAATCCCATCGGGCAGCAGGTGCGATTCAGGCCGGATCCGAACGACACCGCCGTCAAGCGTCCCAATCCCTGGATCGAGATCGTCGGCGTCGTGAAGGAGCTCGGGATGGGCTCCCCCGTGGAGAAGGAACGCGCCGCGGGGCTGTATCTTCCTGCCACTCCGGACCGGTTCGACCGGGTCTACATGATGGTGCACGGCCGCGGAGATCCGATGACGCTGGTCCCACGGATTCGCGAGATCGCGGCCGCCGTGGATCCGACGCTTCGCCTGGCCGGGTGGCTGCGGGTGGACCAGGTGCTGGAGGGCCTGCTGTGGTTCGTCAAGCTGTGGCTGCGAATCACGATCCTGATCACGGCCGTCGCCCTGCTGCTGTCGCTCTCCGGGATCTACGCGGTCCTGTCGTTCGTCGTGGCGCGACGCACGCGCGAGATCGGCATCCGCGTGGCCCTGGGGGCCAGCCGGGGGCGCGTCATCGCGGCCATCTTCCGGCGTCCGCTGATCCAGGTCGGACTCGGCGTCGCTGCCGGCGCCGCGCTCATCGCGCTCGCCGCGACCGTCGAAACCGAAATGCCGGGGCTCTCGGGTGACCTGTCGCTCGGGCAGTTCGCGATCGTGGTCGCCTACGCCATCTTCATGCTGGGCGTCTGCCTTCTGGCCTGCGTCGTCCCGACGCGCCGCGCGCTCGGCGTGGAGCCGACCGTCGCGCTCCGGGTGGATTAGCCGAACCACGACGCACGGAAGGGCGACTGGTCACCGCACGCGGCGTACGCTCGCCCGTCGTGTCCTGTTCGTCCTCGCCGGCCTGGCCGTCGCGGCCACGCGTCGTTGTCATCGCGGGCGGCCGGGTGTTCACGATCCAGCAGCGCGGCGCCACGCCCGACTGCACGATCGCGCCGGCGTGGCGCACGGTAGCGCTCCTTCGTTGGCGATCAGCCGAGGATCGCCGACCTAGGGCGTGACGTTGATCGTCGTTGTCTTGGTGAAGGCCTTGCCCTCGTCGTCAGCCATATTGAACGCGACGGTGATCAGCGCCTCCTTCTGCTGGCTGGGCATGGTGTACCAGACGTCGAAGTTCATGGTAATACTCGTCCCGGCCCCTGCGAACTTGTTGCCGGTTGCCTGCGTAATGACGAATTCCGACCGTTCGATATCACCGCCGGTCGGCGGCGTGAGGATGCCGCCCGACGCCTGGTTGACCTTCGCGCTGGCCTGGGAGAGGGTAATTGGGAACGTCAGGTCGTACTTGCTGTCGTTGGCATTGCCGTTGACGACCACGGTCACCGCGAAGGACGTTTTGAACTGATACGCGACGATGAGGTCCGGCTCGTTGTTGCGGGTGACACGGTAGCTCCTGCCGTCGGTCGAGGAGCTCGCCGCCAGCGCGCCGGGAGCCGAGGCGTCGACGAAGTCGTCGACGCTGGTCGTCTCCGTTTGTTCGGTCGGACGCTGGCACCCGGGCAGGGCGAGCGTGGCGATGAGAGCGATGACCATACCGCGGCCGCTGGCAAACTTGCGCATGTTCCTTGTTTCTCCTTGATTCGTCAGAATGTCGTGCCGACCGCGAACTTGAAAGCGCGGGCCGGCTGGAAGGGATCGCGGTAGACGTTCCAGGCGTAGATCAGGCGGAAGGGCACCCCAATCATCGGGATCGTGAATCGGAGCTCCGCGCCCGACGACGTGCGGAGCTGGCGCAGATCGATGGCGTGCGTTTCATCGAAGGCCTGACCGGCGTCGTGGAACAGGAGCGCGCGGACCATCGGCAGGATGTCGTAGTAGTACTCAGCGTTGAAGAGCACGAACTTGGTGCCGCCGAGCGCGGCATTGTTGGTGTTGAGCGGGCCGACGGTGCGGATGTCGTACCCGCGAATCTGGTACTCCCCGCCCATGAAGTAGCGGAGGTAGTACGGCAGCGCCGCGCTGCTGTAGTTCCGGATCGCTCCGGCATGCGCGCGGAAGCCGAACGCCGTCCGGCGGCTGACCGGCACGTAGAGGATCGCCTCTGCTTCCGGGCGAACGAAGTTGGTGGTGCCGCCCAGGATGCCGCCGGCATATTCATAGCTGCCGGTGAGACGCAGGCCGTGGCGCGGCGTCTGCGGATGGTCCACGGTGTTGTAGGTCAGGGAGGGCGTTACGGCGCTCTGGGTTTGCCGGCCTTGCGTGAACCGCAAGCCGGTCGCGCCGGCCGACGTCGGTCCCGCATAGGCTTCGCGGAAGGCGGCGCTCGACGCGGTATCCGCGACCTCATAGCCGTAGCCGATCGTGAAGCGCGAGAAACGCCGCATCGGAAAACCGAGGACGGTGCTCATGCCGGTACGAACCTCGCTGTAGTCGACGGTGTCCGAATAGAGCTGGTAGTCGGTCTTGCGCGAATAGACCGTCGCGCCGAGCGTCATCGCCCGCCCGAAGATGTAGGGCTCGGTGAAGCCCAGGGAGTAGCTGTTCGATCTGGTCCCCTTCTGGAGCGAGACCGACAGGGTCTCTCCGCGGCCCATGAAGTTGGCCGTCGTGTACGAGGCGTTGCCGAAAAAGCCGTCGTACTGCGAAACGCCGGCGCCAAAGCTGATCTGGTTGCGGTTCTGTTCCTCCACCTTGAAGGCGACATCGACCCGGTCGTCCTTGTCGGCGCTCTTCTGCACGTCCACTCCCCGCTCCTCGATCGGCTTGAAGTAGCCGAGCTGATTCAGCCGCCGGATGCTGTTCTTCAGCGCCCCGGTGTTGAACACGCCCTCCTCCAGCAGCATCAGCTCGCGGCGAATGACGTCGTCTTTGGTGTGGGTATTGCCCGTCAGCGTGATGCGATTGACGAAGTACTGCTTCCCTTCGCTGATTTGGAGGGTGACGTCGACGATGCCCGTGCCGTCGCGGGGCTTCAAGTCCGGGTAGGCGGTGAACTCGAAGTAGCCGCCGCTCCCGTACAGCTCGCGGGCCCGGTCGAGCGCCTTTCTGATGCGCTGCTGGCTGTAGACGTCCCCCTCCTTCATCGGCACGAGCGACGCCAGCGCCTCCGATTTCACGACGGTGTTGCCATCGACGGTCAGGCGGCCGACCCGGTACTGGCGGCCCTCGGTGACCGGGATGCGCAACTGAATCCATCGCGTCAGGCCGTCGTCGGAATCGTCGAGGGTGCGCAGTTGTGGCTGACCGACACGCGCGCCGATGTAGCCGCGATCCCGGTAGAAGTCGACGACGCGCTCGGCGTCCTCGGCGTATTTTTCTTCGTTGTAGGTGCCACGTCCGCTGAGCACACTCAGGAATCCCTGCGCGCGGTTGTCCTTCAGCACGGCGCCGAGCTGATCGTCCGTGAAGACGTGATTGCCCAGGAACTGCACGTCGCGGACGGCGACCTTGGGTCCCTCGGAAATGGCGAAGGTGACGTTCACCCGCTTCGCCGCGCCCTCGATCGGCGTAATGACCGGCTTGACCTCGGCGAACTGATAGCCCTTGAGCGCATACAGCTCGCGAACGGCGCCGGCGACGCGGCGCAGCCGGGCCGCATCGACAAACGAGTCGATGCGCACCACCAGATCGCGCTTCTTGAGCTCGTCGTCGATCGTGGACCGGGAAACGCGCGAGGAACCTTCGTAGTCGACAATCTTGACGCGCTGGCGCTCCTCCATCTTGAAGACGACAAGCTTGCCGATCACGCCGTTGCTGAACCGATAGTCCTGAACGTCGACGGCGAGGTCGTCCAGGAAGCCCGTGTCCCACAGCCGGCGGAAGTCTCCGAGGACCAGCCTTTCGCGCTCGTCGTCGTAGGGCACCCAC
>Ga0075365_10001644_pt1 | contig 10316 bp, 9 predicted proteins | sample EndMetdeltDD1765_FD_71387 | JGI IMG/M metagenome (GOLD analysis project Ga0075365, IMG submission 71387) | Populus endosphere microbial communities from Tennessee, USA - Endosphere MetaG P. deltoides DD176-5 | ecosystem: Host-associated > Plants > Roots > Endosphere | place: USA: Tennessee... | reverse complement strand
GGATTCCTACGGCACCGGCAAGTATGAAAAGTGCGCCGACTGCATGGCGCATTGCGGCTACGAGCCGACGGCAGCGCTGGATGCGGTCAAGAACCCGATCAAGGCGATGAAGGTCGCGCTGTTCGGCGTGCGGACGACGGGCGCGATGGCGCCGGAAATCGACATGTCGAAGCAGCGCCCGGCCCAGTACATCTTCGCCGAACAGGTGCAGAAGAAGTTGTCAGAGATTCGCCGGGACGAGGCTGACGCTGCCGTCCAGAAGAAGGCTTCGACAGCGGCGTAAGGTTGCGATCGCCCGGTTGAAATCGTGGGCGGTCCGCATCAGCGACGGGATCACAGAGGGCTTGCGCGCGACGCCGCGCAGGACCTTGCGCGGGCAGATGTCGCCATTCGGCTTCAGCGCATTCAGCGCCAGCGCCGGAAGCGAGCGTGATGCGGGATCGTTGATCACGCGCAACGCCGCGAACGGCAGGCCAACCGAGGCAGCGTAGGCGGCGGCGATGTGGCTTTCCATGTCGACAGCCGTTGCACCGGTCTCCTTGTGCAACTGGATCTTCTCGCGCGGGTGCTGGATGATCTCCTCGGCGCCGACGATCGTGCCGCCGACAATCTTGCGCCGGCCGATGTTCGTGCCCTCCACCAGGCTCATGCTCAACGCTGCAGCCGTCGCCCAGCGGCCACCGGCCGCCATGACTTCGTCGGCCACGACCAGGTCGCCGGGCTCCAGCGACGGATCGAGTCCGCCGGCGATACCGAAAGAGATGATGCCGCGGACGTTTGCGTGATCGAACCCGTCGAGCTGGGCGCGAAGTTGATTGGGATCGCTCGAGCTGCAGATGACGGTCATGCCAGCGCCGGCGGCAATGCGCGCCTCGCTGTAGAGCCCGGTCACGATAAGAAGAGGCCGCCCCCCGGCGACAACTCCGCTAGCCCCCACACTCACATGCCGACTCCGACCGTCCTCGAGTTCGTATTTCGCAGATTTCTGTAGCGCGCCAAGGCCCACAGGGGAAAGAATTTTCGATAGCCGTGATAGCGCAGATAAAAGACCCGCGGAAAGCCTGTGGCGGTATAGCGCGCCTCGTCCCATTCGCCAGCCTTATTTTGGGTTTTCATCAGAAAAGCGACCCCCCGCGCCACGGCCGGGTGATCAACCTCTCCGGCCGCCATTAGAGCAAGCAAGCTCCATGCCGTCTGTGATGCAGTGCTCACAGCCGGCGCGTAGGCCTTGTAGTCGAGCTTGTAGCTCTCGCCGTCCTCGCCCCAGCCGCCGTCCGGGTTCTGGATCCGCACCAGCCAGTCGACCGCCCTGCGGATCGTGGGGTCGCTGTGCGGAATGCCGGCTGCGTTGAGCGCGCACAGCACCGACCAGGTGCCGTAGATGTAATTCATGCCCCAGCGTCCGTACCAGGAGCCTTCCGCGATCTGCGTCCGTCGCAGGTAATCGACGGCGCGCCTGAGCACCGGGCTCGTCTGCACGGTCTTGCCGAGTTGCGCCAGCATCGAAACGCAGCGCGCGGTGACGTCCTCGGTCGGCGGATCGAGCAGCGCCGCATGGTCGGAGAAGGGGATATTGTTCAGATAGTATTCGAGGTTGTCCGCGTCGAAGGCGGCAAACCCGCCGTCCTTGCTCTGCAAGCCCTCGATCCACTCCGTGCCGCGGTCGATCGCGGTGTCGTATGCCGTGCTTCGGTCCGCCTGACGGACCCGGTCCATCGCCATGACGACGACGGCCGTGTCGTCGAGGTCGGGGTAGTGCGCGTTGGCATACTGAAAGGCCCATCCGCCCGGGCGGACGTCCGGACGCTTGGCGGCCCAGTCACCCTTGACGTCGAGCACCTGCAACGGCTTCAGCCAGTCGAGCCCCTGCCGCGCCTTGTTGACGGACGCCTCGTCGCCGACTTCCAGCAGCGCGTGGCAGGTGAGCGCCGTATCCCACACCGGCGAAACGCAGGGCTGGCAGTAGGCTTCGTCGCCGTTGAACACCAGAAGCTTGTCGATGCCGCGACGGGTCACCGCGCGCGGCGGATAATCCGCGCCGTGGCCCATTGCGTCATACATCATCACCGTGTTCGCCATGGGCGGGAAGATGGCGCCGAGACCATCCTCGCCGTTCAGCCGCTCGGCGATGAAGCCCATCGCGCGTTCGATCGCACGCTGGCGCAGGCGCTTCGGGAAGAAAGGTTCGATCACGCGCAGGATCGCGTCGATGCCGCTGAAGAGAGTGAACCAGCCCTTGCTCTGATGGGGGGCGCGTGAGGGCGTGCCGACCGTCGCCGGGTCCTCGTGGAACAGTTCGTCGAGCCGCACGCCCTTCGGATTGCGGGCGACCGGCTTCAACGCTGCGAGCACCATCAGCGGCACCATGGTGGTGCGCGCCCAGTACGAAACCTTCTCCAGCGTGAACGGCGACCAGCGTGGCAGCAGCATGATCTCGATCGGCAGCACCGGCACGCTGCGCCAGGTGAGTTGTCCGAAGAACGTCAGCAGGAAGCGGGTGAACACGTTCACCTTGGAGGCGCCGCCATGGGCGAGGATCGCCTCGCGCGCGCGCTTCATGTGCGGCGCATCGATGTCGTGGCCGATCATCTTCAGCGCGAAGTACGCTTTCACGCTTGCGCTCATGTCGAACGCGCCGTCCTGGAACAGCGGCCAGCCGCCGTGCTCGCCCTGAATGCGCACGAGATAGTTGGCGATCTTCCGTTCCAGCTCGCTGTCGACAGGCTCGGCGAGATAGTGGCGGAACAGGATGTATTCGGCCGGAATCGTCGCGTCGGCCTCGAGCTCGAACACCCAGTGTCCGTCGTGCTGTTGACGGCCGTGCAAAGCGCGCGTCGCATCGGTGATGCTTGCTTGCAGGGCGTCGGTGGCAGGCAGGGTTGCTGTTGCTGTCGTCATGATGTCAGCTGGCTTTGATGATGTGGTCAGCGGCCTTGTCGCCGGAGCCGATCGAGCCTTCGATGGTCGACGGCAGTCCGGTGGCGGTCCAGTCGCCGGCAAGGGCCAGGTTCTTCCATTGCGTCACGGTGCCCGGGCGCAGCGCATCCTGTTCGGGCGTCGCAGCGAAAGTCGCGCGGCGTTCGCGCACGATTTGCCAGCGCGGCAAGTCGCCGGTAACGCCTGTTGCGGCACGGACGTCGTTCCAGATGTCGCGCGCGAGCTGTTCGCGCGGCGCGTTCATCAGCCGGTCGGCGCCGCTGATGGTGATCGACAGCCGCTCCCTGAACGGGAAGATCCACTCGACCAGACCGTTGACGACGCCGAGGATCGGCGGCGTGCCTGGCGGCGGCTCGCAACGGAAATGCGCGTTCAGGATCGAGACGAACTGGGTCGGCGTCTTGAGGCCGGGGAGGATCGTTGCGGCCTGGCGCGCGGGGACCGCGAGCACGACCTTGTCGTTCGGCCCAAGCGCAATCATGTCGTCGCCGAAAGTCAGCGAGACGATGCGGTCGCCGGACATCTCGACCTTGTGCAGCTCGTGGTCGAAGCGAACGGTGGCGCCGCGCTCGCGCAACAGCTTCACCGCAGGTTCCACCAGCACATTGCTCAAACCCTCGCGCGCGATCAGCGGCCGGCAGGCGCGCCCGCCCGCGAGCAGCGTCTGGCGCACGATCGCACCCGCAAGTCCGGCAGACCCGAGCGGCGGATCGATGTTCAGTGCGGCGAGCAGCAGCGGCTGCACGAGGCGCTGATAGAGCGGCCCGTCGCATTCGATCTTGTCGCCGACGAACTCGTCGTTCTTGGCCCACAACAGCGGCATCATCGCCGTATAGTCGGACGCCTTGGTGCCCGGCACGCGCTTCTTGCCGTTGAAGATCCAGAACGGGATGCGTCCATCGTTCATCTGCAGCAGCCAGCGCTTGTTGGCCTTCAGATCGATGAACGAGAACTCGGCGTGCTTCGGTCCCTGCAGGCCCGCCTCGGTGCCGATCGAACGCGCATAGTCGAGCACGCTCTTGTTGCCCGAAAGCACGAGGTGATTGCCGTTGTCGATCGTCAGATCGGTCGCAGCATCATAGAACGAGCGGCAGCGGCCGCCGGCCTGCGGCGTCGCCTCGTGCACATGAACGCCGAAGCCGGAATTCGACAACCGGACTGCCGCGGCAAGGCCGGACACGCCGGCGCCGATGATATGGACGTTGGGTTTCATCAGATGAACGCGTATCGCAGGATGATGGAAAATTTTGCGAGCTTGCCCAGGCGCACCGGTGCGCGCGGCGAAGCAAAGCCGCGGGCGATCAGCAGCTCGAAGATGCTGCCGTAGTATTTGCCCATGATGCGCGGTGCGCGCACCAGCTTGCGGGGATTGCGGTTCATGATCGCCTGCGCCTCCTGGTAATGGAGTCTGGCGCGGGCAATCACGGGTTCACAGGTGCTGGTCAGGTCCGCGTGAGCGGCGACCGCCCTGGGATCGTTCGTGGAAATTCCGGCCGCCGTCAGCGCTTCACGCGGCAGATAGAGCCGTCCGATCCCGGCATCTTCATCGATGTCGCGCAGGATGTTGGTGAGCTGCAGCGCGCGGCCGAGATGGTGCGCGAGCGCCACGCCGTCATCGCGCTTCAAACCGAACACGTTGACGGAGAGACGGCCGACGGCGCTGGCGACGCGGTCGCAGTAGAGGTCGAGCGTCGTCCAGTCCGGCGCGCGGATGTCTTCGCGCGCGTCCATCTCCATGCCGTCGATGATCGCAAGGAAATCCTCGCGCTGCAGATCGAAGCGCTTGATGGTCGCGGGATAGCCGGCCAGCCGTTGCGGCGGCTTGCCCGCATAGACTGCGTCGATATCCTTGCGCCATTGCTGCAAATCGGCGCGCTTGCGCTCCGCTGGCAGGTCGGAATCGGCGATGTCGTCGACCTGACGGCAGAAACTGTAGATCAGGAACATCGCATCGCGCTGCTCGGCAGGCAGGATGCGCATCGCCGCGTAGAACGAGGAGGGCGACGCCGAAGCCTCGTTGGTTTGGGCCAGAGCTGTTTCTTGTGCGGACATGTCGGTTCAGGCTCGCGAGACTTGACCCGACACGGAGAACTTGCGCGTCGCGCGGCGCAAGAGCCCGCCTGCGAGGCTTGTCAGCCCAAGGCCTGCGACCTCCCACTTGTTCAGATGAACCCGCTCGTGCAGCGGATCGCGCGTCTTCAGCATTTCAAGGATCTTTGCCGCATACGTCTGGATCACGCCGATCTCCAGGGCAAGGCGGGTGTTGTTCACCTGCGGCGCCAATGCGAGACTTTCCGTCAGCAGCCGCTCGGTGCCGCTGACCAGTTCGCGCAAGACCGCGGCCATCTGCGGCGAGGCGCGCTCCGCACCGATCATCTCGATGGTCATGCCGGAGGCCTGCATCGCATCCTGCGGGATGTAGACGCGGTCGAGACTGCGGTAGTCCTTGCCGCAATCCTGGATGTGGTTGATGACCTGCAGCGCCGCGCACAGGGCGTCGGAGGCAGCCCAGGTCGATTTGCTCTCGCCATGCACGTCGAGCACAAAGCGGCCGACCGGCATCGCCGAATAGGTGCAATAGTGGATCAGTTCGTTCCAGTCCGCATAGCGGAGCTTGGTCACGTCCATGCGGAACGCGGTGAGCACGTCACACGGGTGCTGTGCCGACATCCCGCGCTCGGCGAGCGCCTTGCGCAGATGAAGCGCTTCCGGCTGGCCATCGCCCGAACCGAGCAATTCCGCCTCCAACTGGTTCAGTTGTGCGAGCTTTTCCTCGCGCGTCAGGGTCGCGTGGTCTGAGATGTCGTCGGCGATGCGGACGAATTCGTAGAACGCCAGGATCAGCCCGCGATGACGCGCTTCGATCACGAAGGACGCGACGGGAAAGTTCTCGTCCTTGTGGCCCTTGCCGGACCTGAGTTCGCGCGCAGCCTTCATGAAACGTCCGGGCTCTTGGGGAGTTGATGGGGTGCAGTCGAACTGCCGCGAAAGCGCCGAGTTTTAGCGGTTTGACGGCTTGGATGCGAGTGACGTATGTCACACTCCGGCGTGGAAATAAACCGCTCCGGCCCGCGCTGCAAGCGCTGACGGAACCCATAGAGACTTAAGGAAAAACGATGTTTTTTGCCCGTGTGTTGATTGTGTCGGTGGCCGTATTGGCCGCAGGCGCGGCGCAGGCCCAGGATCGCGCCCAATCCGAGAGCGCCTGCGGACGCGATGCAAGCCGCGTCTGCAAGAAGGTCATCAATGACGGCGATATGGCCATTCTCGGCTGCCTGAAGGAAAATCGGGCCAGGCTGCGCCCGGCCTGCCTCAAGCATCTGCAGGAACACGGCCAGCTCTGATCGCGAGATTTGGTGCCAGGAGCCGATCGGAAGAGCTGCACAAACAAAAACGGCTCGCCAGGGGCGAGCCGTTTGCCGTTGAGGACCCCCGTCGAACTCAGGCCGCCCGCTTGTGCATTGTGCCGGCCGAGGAGGCCGCGCCGCTGATGGCTTTCACGGAACGTTCGATCGCCGCCCAGAGCCTGCCGATCTCGTTGGCTGCCCGGCTTTCCGGATCATATTCACGGGCGCCTTCGCCGTGGCTCAGGGCGAGCACATAGTTGGCCCGGTTGGTGATCTGGCCGCCCCAGACCGGGGCTTTCATCTTGGCGAGGCTTTCGCGCGCGATCGTCACCAGCGGGCTCTCGAGATCGTCGCGTCGCGCGGGCGCGCCGTTCATCACCACGGCGTAGGGTTTGCGCTGTGAGCGGCAGGACTGGATGGTTTCCACCACCGCGTCGATGTCGAACACGCCCGGGCGCGCCGGGATGACGACGAGCGTCGCGTTGCGGATCGCGTCGTCGACCACCGCGGAGACATTCGGTGGCGTGTCAATGAAGACCCACTCGTAACCGTCGCGCCTCGCGGCGTTGACGATCTCGGTGACGGAGCGCACAGCCGTCTTGATCGGTGGTTCGCCGGTGCCGCGCAGCCGCTGCCACAGGCTCAGCGAGCCCTGGGGGTCGGCGTCGACCAGCAAACATGATTTCAAGGTTTTGTGCGCGTGCGCGGCAAGGTGAGCGGCGAGGGTGCTTTTACCAGAGCCGCCCTTGCGCGACGCAAAGACGATAACGTTCACGGGGGTAGCCTCCAGTTGTATGGCTTAGCGACGCTGAATCAAAATATTGATTCGCGGAAGCGAAAATATCTGACTATCCCGCAGGTTGCCCCACGGTCGTTGCAAATCTGCCGCATTCTTCCTGTGGGCGAGTCAATTCGCCGCATGCGGCTTGCCTGACGTGACGTGCGGCAAGGCTTCGACGCATATCTTAAATTCCGCTGCATTCAGAGTCCTTTGGCTGCACATCGCAATGCGAATTGTGAAGCTCTGCAGCGCTACACAAGCAATCGGCGCGGCCCACTCAAGAACCGCGCCGATGCTTTTTGCCGTCGAAGCAGGCAGAAAGATCGTCAGCTTGCGCCGCTGCCGTCCATCAGCGGGCCGAACAACTCCCAGGTCTCACCCTTGAAGCGCATGAGTTGGAGCTGCTCCATCGGGGCGAAGTCGGTCGGCGACGTTTTGATCTTGATGCCCGGCAGGTAGATGCCGATCTCCATGTCCATGTTCGCCAGCTGCTTCATCAGATTGGCCCTGGTCATATCGTCACCGCACTGCTGCAGCACCCGAACGAGACCCATGGCGGCGCCGTAGCCGAACACGGTCGCGGCGTCCGCCTGATCGCCCTCCGGATAATACTTGGTCATGAACGCGCGCCACTCGTTCATGGCCTTGTCGTCCTTCCACTGCGGGTCGTTCGGATCCTTCAGGTAGGCGGCGCTGATGATGCCCTGCGAGGCCTCGATGCCGGCGGGCTTGAGGACCGACGACACCGAGACCGAGACGTTGGTGAGGAACTGGACCGGCGTCCATTTCATCTCGGCGATCTTCTTGATCGCCTGTGCCGCGAACTTCGGCGTTGCGATGTTGATGAAGATGTCCGGGTTGGCGCCCTTGATCTGCACCACCTGGGAATCCACCGTCGGTGCGCTGACTTCGAAGGGTACCTCGGCGACGATGATCTTCGACTTGTCGGCGCCGAAGGCTTCGTTGAAGCCGGTCAGGTAGTCCTTACCGAAGTCATCGTTCTGGTAGAGGATGCCGACCGTCTTGCCGGGATAGTTCTTCTGGATGTAGCGCGCGTAGATGCGCGCCTCGCTCTGATAGTTTGGTTGCCAGCCGATGCTCCAGGGCTGGTTCTTCGGGTCCGCCCACTTCGTCGCGCCGGAGCCGACGAAGGTGTGCGGCACGCCCTTCTGGTTCAGGTATTTCGCGATCGCCGAATTTCCCGGCGTGCCGACCACCTGAAAGAGCGCGAATACTTCGTCGCTTTCGACCAGCTTGCGCACCTGCTCGACGGTCTTGGGCGGGCTGTAGCCGTCGTCATAGGAGGTGAAGGTGATCTTGCGTCCGTTGATACCGCCTTGCTCATTGATCATCTTGAAGTAGGCGGCTTCCGTCTTGGCGATCGTTGCATAGGCCGACGCCGGTCCGCTGTAGGGCGCGATATTGCCGATCTTGATTTCGGTATCGCTGGACCCGACGTCGTTTTTCTTCTGCGCCATCGCCGCACCGCTTCCCAAGGCGAGAAACAGCACGGACGCGGCCAACGCGCTTATTGTTCTTGAAACCTGCATCAATCGTCCTCCCTGATTTTGTAGGCTCTGGCGGCCACCATTCTTGGAGAGTTTCTTGGGGCCGTCGGCCCGATGCACGGATACTATTACATGCGTCCGGGGGGCCCGCCAGCGGCCGTCAGGCACTGCTTTCAGCAAGGAAGCTATGCAGGATGTTCAGCGCGAGGAGCCGCGCTGCCAGTTTTCCCACTTGCGCTCGGTCCACTGGAAGACGCGCACCAGCGGTGGTTGTATGAACGGCAGATCCTGGGCGATGATCATCAATCCGAGCGGCAGCATCCAGAAGCCGAGGATCGGCAGGAACGACAAAATCCCGCCGGCGATCAACATCACGCAGACGAGAGCGCGGACCACCAGCATCGATGGTTGCCGCAACCAGTGCAGGAAGCGCGCCAGCCAGTTCGGCAGATGCTGCTCGATACGGTCGAAATAGCGTTCGAGTTCGGCGCGGGCTGCGGGGTCGCTCAAAGACTGGTCCAATTCGGTTCATGCCCGAGGATCGGGCCGGTCGTGCGGCGGTATATGGGAGGGGTCGCGCAGCGCCGCTAGCGTCATTCCGCCGCTATTGCGCCTGGAACCGCTTTCTCAGTGCATGATCCGAAAAGTGGTCACCGGTTTTCGGAATAGATCATGCACAAACAGATAGATGAACGACGAGTCTGATCCAGCCAAGCTCGATCAGACTCTAGTGGCCGTGCGCGTGAGAATGGCCCGCATGCCCGTGATCGTGCGCCTTTTCGCGCTGCTCGCGGCGATAGCGTCCCATCCAGGTGCGCAGCTCGAACTGCGAGAGTAATCCGCGGCTTGCGCCGAAATCCCGATAAAGTGTGTTGACGTTGACGACGATGCGCTCCTCGTCGAGCCAGCCCTTGAACGGCTTCAGATCGATGTCATAGGCCGCTTCCGGGACGGTCATCCCTGCGTCGAAACGCTTTCGCGTCTCGCGTGTGAGATAGTCGAAGTAGGCCTTGAAATCGTTCAGCGCGCTCTTCTCGACGATCGGACCGTGGCCCGGCACGATCGTATCCACGTCCCAACTCATGATCAGCTCGCACGCCTTGATCCAGTTCGAGATCGGTCCCGCCCAGGCAGGGGGATGGCCATTCGAGAACACGATGTCGCCGGTGAACACGGTCCTGTCCTTCGGCACGTGAATGAGGATGTCGCCGCGTGTGTGCGCCGGCCCGACCTCGACCAGCTCGACCGCCTTGTCGCCGACGGAGAGATCGAGCGCGCGCTCGAAGGTTTTTGTCGGCATCGTCAATACGATGCCTTCGAAATCGAAGTTGCCGTCGAGGTTCTCGTGCTGGAACAGCCCGGCGTCGCCAAGTGCTTGCCAGTTCCTCAATTCCTGCCGCCGCGCCTCGACATCGATCTCCTTCATCTCGTCATAGCATTGCTGTGACGCGATGATCTGCGCGCCTTCGATCAGCTGGTTGCCGAAGGTGTGATCGGCGTTGGAATGGGTGTTCACCAGCGTGCCGATGCTCCTTGCGGAGGGCACCGCGGCTTGCATCTTCTCCAGCATCTCGCGCGTGAGCTTCAGGTCGTAGAGCGTGTCGACCAGCAGCGTCTGGCCGGAGTCGGCGATCAGCCCTGCGTTGCTCCAGCCCCAGCCGCCGGTCGGCTGCAGATAGGCAAAGCAGCCGTTGCCGAGATCGTGCAGGCCCTTCGTGAATGTCCACTTCGGCATCGGCGCGT
>Ga0075365_10001643_pt1 | contig 10317 bp, 6 predicted proteins | sample EndMetdeltDD1765_FD_71387 | JGI IMG/M metagenome (GOLD analysis project Ga0075365, IMG submission 71387) | Populus endosphere microbial communities from Tennessee, USA - Endosphere MetaG P. deltoides DD176-5 | ecosystem: Host-associated > Plants > Roots > Endosphere | place: USA: Tennessee... | reverse complement strand
AGGATCCGAGGGTCCGCCGCCAGCGCGCGCGCCACGCCGACGCGCTGCTGCTGGCCGCCGGAGAGCTGGGCGGGGTAGCGGGTGGCCAGGGCGGGATCGAGCCCCACGCGCCCGAGCGTCCGGTGCGCGATCGCCCGGGCGTCCTGACGGGACGCGCCGAGGAGCCGGGGGACCGTCGCGATGTTGTCCTGGACGGTCACGTGGGGGAACAGGCCGCTGGCCTGCATGACGTAGCCGATCGATCGCCGCAGCTGCACGCGGCTGCGCGTGGCGATGTCCGCGTCGTCGATCAGGACCCGCCCCGAGGCGGGCTCGACCATGCGGTTGACGGAGCGCAGCAATGAGGTCTTGCCGGAGCCCGACGGGCCGAGCAGCACCACGAGCTCGCCGGCGGCGATCGTGAGGGAGAGGTCGCGCAGCACCTCGGTCTCGCCGTAACGCAGGGTCAGCCGATCGAACCGGATCGTGGGGGCGTTCGGTGACTGCATGCATTTCCCAACGCTCGAGCCCGAAAACTATATTCCCGGGAACCTATAGGGGAGGAGCCTATAACGGAGGAACTTACCCGGGACGGCCGGATCGTGCAGGGGTGTCGACATGCCGCGTCACGTGTGCAAACGCCGGGTCGCAAAGTGTGACATTTAGTTGCGGTTGCGCGCAGGTTTGTTGCAGTATCGTGGGTACCGGAAGGCGGTTATCAATGACGATTCGCGTGGCCTGTGTAGGCGGCGGCCCTGGCGGCCTGTTCTTCTCCACTCTGCTGAGAAGACGACGACCAGACATCGAGGTGGTGCTCTTCGAGCGCAATCAGCCGACGGATGCATTCGGGTTCGGGGTGGTGTTCTCCGATCGCACCCTGCAGCGCATCGACGAGGCGGACCCGACGTTGCACCGTGCGCTCGCCGAGGAGGGCGTGCACTGGGATTCGCTCGCGGTCGCGGCGAAGGGGGAGACCCAGCTGTTCGCCGGCAACGGCATGGCCGCGGTGCACCGCAAGGTGCTGCTGCGGTTCCTGCAGGATGCGGCCGCCACCGCGGGCGTCGACCTGCGGTTCGGGCACAACGTCGGCTCGCTCGACGACCTCGCCGACTTCGATCTCGTCGTCGGCGCCGACGGCACGAACTCGCTCGTGCGCGAGGCGCTCGAGCCCGCGTTCGGCTCGACCGTCGAGACGGCCACCGCGAAGTTCATCTGGTTCGGCACGACCTATCCCTTCGAGCGGCTGACCTTCGTGCACCGCCGTTCGGAGCACGGCAACTTCGCCGCCCACGCGTACCCGATCGGCCAGGGGCTCAGCACGTTCATCGTCGAGACCGACGAGGAGACCTGGCGGGCCGCGGGCCTCGACGGTTTCGACCCGACGACGCCCCCCGGGCCCTCCGACGAGGTCTCGCAGGAGTATCTGCGGAGCCTGTTCAGCCCGGACATCGAGGGCCACCCCCTCGTCGCGAACAACTCGCGCTGGGCCAACTTCCGCACCCGCCGCACGCAGCACTGGACCTCCGGCGCGGTGGCCCTGCTCGGCGACGCGGTGCACACGGCTCACTTCTCCGTCGGGTCCGGCACCAAGATGGCGATGGAGGACGCGATCGTCCTGGCTCGTGAGATCGGGGACGCCCCCGACGACATCCCCGCGGCACTCGCCCGGTACGAGCAGGAGCGCAAGCCCGAGGTCGCGCACATCCAGGACGCGGCCGGACCGAGCCTCGGCTGGTGGGAGCAGTTCGGGCGCTATTACCGCGCGTTCGGCCCCCTCCAGTTCGCCTTCCACTTCTTCTCCCGCAGCATCGACATCGAGCGGGTGCGACGGCGCGACCCCGAGCTCGCCGCGGCGATCGAACGGAGCTGGCAGGACGCGCACGGCGCGGCCCCGCTGCAGACACCGATCACGATCGGCGACGTCGAGTTCGCCGGACGCGAGTTCGTGCTGACGACCGACGACGAGGCGACGCTGCTCGTCGACCAGGAGGGGCGGTCCGTCCCGATCGGGGACGACATCGTGCTCGTGCCGGCGCCCGACGACATCCACGACGCCCTCGCCCTCGCACTCCCGGACGGCGCGCGCGCCGTGGTGATCGACGGCGGGACGCCCTACACGCGCACCCTCGTGGCCGAGCGCGTCCGGCTCGACCGCGGCGCCGTCGCGGTGGTGGTCGGCGACCTCGACGAGTCGGCGGCGGCGACCCTGCTGCTGTCCGGCCGCGCCGACGCGGTCGCGCGGCGGGAGAACGCACGTGCCGCCGTCTGAGCTGGGGGCGCTCTTCGAGCCCCGCGGCATCGCGGTCATCGGCGCCTCCCGGCACGCGGACAAGCTCGGCAGTGCCATGGCGAGCTCGCTCGCGGGCTTCGCCGGCGACGTGGCCCTCGTCAACCCTCGTCCGACTCCCGGGATGCACACGTCCATTCAGGAGGCGGTGGCCGCGACCGGCGATATCGATCTGTCGATCCTGTGCGTGCCCGCCCCGCACGCGGCTGCCGCGCTGCGCGACAGTGCGAACTCCGGCGTCCGTGCCGCGCTCGTCTGCGCCGGAGGATTCGCCGAGGTCGGCGACGCGGGCCTCGAGTACGCGGCTGCGCTCGACGAGGTCGTCGCCGAGACCGGCATCCGGCTCCTCGGCCCGAACACCTCCGGGTTCTTCGTCCCCGGCGCGGGTCTGTGCGCCAGCTTCGTCCCCGGCGCGCGGTCGCTGCGCGCCGGGCAGGTCGCCGTGGTCGCGGCGAGCGGCGGGATGAACCACGTGCTCTCCTTCCACCTCGCCGACGCCGGCGTGGGAGTCAGCCTCGGGGTGGGCATCGGGGCCGGGCAGGACATCGACGCCGTCGACGTCCTGCGGTTCCTCGTCGACCACGAGCCGACCCGCGCCGTCATCGTGCACATCGAGACGGTGGCGGACGGCCGCGCCCTGCTCGAGGCCGTGCGCGAGCTCAGCGTGCACAAACCCGTCGTCGCGCTCGTCGTCGGCGAGCACGACGTCTCGGAGTTCGCGCAGTCGCACACCGGTGCGCTCGCGACCTCGTGGCGCACCACCCGTGCCGCCCTCCGGCAGGCGGGCGCGGTGCTCGTCGACGACGAGGAGCAGGCGGTCACCGCGGCGGGCGTGCTGGCCCGCACCCGCGCGGCCGGTGCGGCGCATCTGCGCGCCGGGCTGATCACCGCGCAGGCGGGTCCCGGACTGCTCATCGCCGACCGGCTGGCCGGCGCGGGCATCGACCTGCCGCGCCTCGCCGACGACACGGTCGCGCGCATCGCCGAGTTCCTCCCGCCCATGACGTTCCAGTCGAACCCGGTCGACACCGGGCGCCCCGGCCCGCAGTTCCCCGACGTGCTGGCGGCGGTCGCGGCGGATCCCTCGATCGACGCGCTCGGCATCTACGCGATCACCGAGCCGGTCGTCGACCTCGTCGACGCGGTCGCCCGCAGCGGCATCGCCGGCTCCGTGCCGCTCGTGCTCGGTCTCGACGGGCCCGCCGACGAGTTCGAGCCCACGCGCGACGCGGCCGGCGCGGCCGGTCTCGCCGTCGTCCGCGGACCGTCGCGGGTCGCGCAGGCGCTCGCCGCGCTCGCCGAGGACGCGCGGGGACGGCTCGCCGTCTCGGCCCCCGCCGAGCCGGCACCGCTGCCGGTGCTCGCCGGCGGCTGGGGCGGGGCGTGGGACGAGGCGCGCGCGAAGGACCTCGTCGACGCGCTCGGTGTTCCCACGATGGGTCGCGCCGTCTGCGCGGACCGCGAGGAGGCGCGCCGCGCCGCCGTCGCCCTCGGATGGCCGCTGGCCGTGAAGATCCTCGACGCGACCGTGCTCCACAAGACCGAGATCGGCGGCGTCGTGCTCGGCGTCTCCTCTCTCGACGCGCTCGAGAGCGCCCTCGATCGCGTCGAGGCCGCCGGTGCGCGTGCGTTCCTGCTCGAGCGGATGGCGCCGTCCGGCGTCGACCTCGTCGTGGGCGCGCGGCTCGACCCGGTGTTCGGCGCGACGGTCGCGATCGGCCTCGGCGGCACCGCGGTGGAGGTCTGGGAAGACGTGTCGCTGCGGATCGCGCCCCTGTCGACGGACGAGGCGGCCGGCATGGTCGACGACCTGCTCGGTCGCGACCTGCTGCGCGGCCATCGCGGCGGTCCCACGGCTGACGAACACGCCCTCGGCGCGCTCGTCAGCGCGCTCGGCGACGTGGTCGCCGCCGGGGTCGTGGCGGAGATCGAGATCAACCCCCTGCGGGTCACCGAGTCGGGCATCGTCGCCCTCGACGCCGTGGTGCTTCCCGCTGTCGAAACGGAGTCCCTCTGATGAACGTGCTGCACACCACTGCCGGTGTCGTCCCCTGGCCGGAGGAGTTCGCCCGCGAGTATCGCGAGCAGGGCTACTGGAAGGACCGCACGATCGGCGAGTACATCCTCGACGCCGCGGACCGCTCGCCCGACAAGGTGGCGCTGGTGTGCGGCGACATGCGGATCACCTATGCCGATCTCATCGACCGGATGGACGCGGCGGCGGTGCGGCTGCTCGAGGGCGGCTTCGCCGCGGACGATCGCATCCTCGTCCAACTGCCGAACGACTGGCAGTTCGTGGTGCTGACCCTCGCCTGCTTCCGCGCGGGCATCGTCCCGGTGATGGCGCTCCCCGCGCATCGGCGCCATGAGATGGTGCACCTCGCCGGTCACAGCCAGGCCGTCGCGATCGCCGTGCCCGCCGAGCACCGCGGGTTCGACCACCGGGAGCTCGCCCGCGAGGTCGCCGCGGAGAACCCGCTCGTCACCCGCTTCCTCGTCGTCCGCGAGGACGAGACCGACGCGCTCGGCCCGAACGAGATCGACCTCGACGTCCTCCTCGCGCCGTCGGGCGGCGAGGATGTCCGTGCACGGATGGACGCGCTGCGCCCCGACCCGGACTCGCCGGCCTGCTTCCTGATCTCGGGCGGCACGACGGGCCTGCCCAAGCTCATCGTCCGCACGCACAACGACTACGCCTACAACATCGAGGCCACGTCGGAGGTGTCCGGCGTCACGTCGGACACGGTGTATCTCGGCACCCTGCCGGCGAGCCACAACTTCCCGCTGGCCTGTCCGGGCTCGCTCGGCGCGCTCTTCGCCGGCGGCACGGCGGTCATGCTGCCGAGCCCCGAGCCCGCGCGCGCGTTCGAGACGATCCGCCGCGAGGGGGTCACGCTCGCCGCGGCCGTCCCGGCCGTCGCGCAGCGCTGGCTCGAGTACCAGCGCGAGCAGGGCGGTGACGCGCTGGCGTCGCTCGAGGTGCTGCAGGTCGGCGGCTCGCGGATGCCGGACGAGCTCGCCGCCCAGGTGCGCCCCGTGCTCGGGGCGACCCTGCAGCAGGTGTTCGGGATGGCCGAGGGTCTCATCAACATGACCCGTCTCGACGATCCCGACGAGGTCATCCTCACCACCCAGGGACGTCCCGTCTCCCCCGGGGACGAGGTGCGCGTCGTCGACGCCGAGGGCAAGGACGTACCGGCCGGGGAGCGCGGCCTCATCCTCACTCGCGGGCCGTACACGCCGCGCGGTTACTACGACGCCGCCGCGCACAACGAGCGCGCCTTCCTCGACGGGTGGTACGGCTCCGGCGACATCGTGGAGCAGCATCCGGACGGCAATCTCGTCGTCTTCGGCCGGGACAAGGACATCATCAACCGCGGCGGCGAGAAGATCTCGGCCGAGGAGATCGAGAACATCGTCTACCGCCTCGAGGCCGTCGACCTGGTCGCCGCGATCGGGATCCCCGACGACGTGCTCGGAGAGCGCGTGTGCCTGTGCGTCTCGTTGCAGGACCGCACGCGCACCATCGGGCTCGACGAGATCCGCGACTTCATCGCCGCGCAGGGGGTGGCGGCGTTCAAGCTGCCGGAAGCCCTCGAGATCATCGACGACCTGCCGCTCACCAAGGTCGGCAAGATCGACAAGCGGAAGCTCCGTGAGACCCTGGCGGCGCGGGGTCAGCGCGGCGAGTGAAGCGGGCCAATAGGATGAGCGCTCCTGAGCGACGGATGAGGGGCGGACCATGGCGACGAAACCTCGAGGGCTGATCCTCGATCTGTTCGGCGGTTACCTGCGCTTCGTCGGTCCCGAGATCCGGGCCGCCGTGCTGGTGACCCTGCTCGGCGCGTTCGGGGTCGAGCAGGCGACGGCACGGATGACCCTGTCGCGCCTGCGGCAGCAGAACTGGCTCGCCACGCGCCGGTCCGGCCGGGAGACGTTCTATCGGCTCAGCGAGCCCATGCTGGAGATCCTCGACGAGGGACGCGAGCGCATCTTCGGGCCGTACGCGTCCGAGTGGGACGGGTCGTGGACCCAGGTGGTCTTCCAGACCCCGGATGCGGACCGCGCCGTGCGCGAGGCGCTGAAGAAGCGCCTCTCCTGGCTCGGCTTCGGCCCGCTGAGCACCTCCACGTGGCTCTCTCCGCGACCCGCGTCGGAACACGTGCACGACCTGCAGGGCGACTTCCCGGCCGCATCCGTCGACCTCATGCGCGCGCGCACCGACGATCTGCTGCTCGATCGCGACATCGCCCGCCGCTGCTGGGACCTGGACCGGCTGAACGACGACTACCACGTCTTCATCGACGCGCACCGGCACCTGCTGGACGCGGCGTCCCGGATGGAGGGCGCCTCCGCCCTGGTCGCGCGCACCGAGCTCGTCTCGACGTTCCGCCACTTCCCGTTCCGGGATCCGCAGCTGCCGTCGCGCCTGCGGCCGGACGGATGGTGCGGCGCCCAGGCGCACGACCTGTTCCGCGACGTGCACCGCGCGCTCGCCCCGGCCGCGACGGCGTACGTGAGCGCCGTCATCGGCGAAACGGTGCCGCTGATGGACCTCGCGGCAGAAAATATGTAACACACTGAGGCGTCCCCGCGTGATACCGTTACGTTGTCGCGCTGAGCGGCGCGATCGGCACATGTCAACGACGACGGAGGATTCCGATGCAGACGCAACTCATCATCGATAACGAGGCGCGCCCCGGGCGCGAAAAGAAGACTTTCGAGCGACGCAATCCGCTCACGGGCGAGGTCGTGACCGAGGGGGTCGCAGCCAGCGTCGACGACGCGATCGACGCCGTCGAGTCCGCATCCGAAGCCTTCGTCTCGTGGTCGCAGTCCGGTCCTTCCGAGCGCCGGGCGGTCATGCTCAAGGCTGCGGACATCATCGAGGCTCGCGCAGGCGAGTTCATCGAGACCATGATGTCCGAGGTCGGCGCCGCCCAGCTCTGGGCGGGCTTCAACGTGTTCCTCACCTCCCAGCTGCTGCGCGAGGCCGCCGGTCTCGTCACGCAGATCCAGGGTGAGACGCTTCCCACCGACAAGCCGGGCACCCTGTCCATGACGGTCCGTACGCCCGTCGGCGTCGTGCTGAGCATGGCACCGTGGAACGGCCCCGGTGTGCTGGCCGCCCGAGCGATCGCCTACCCGATCGTCTGCGGCAACACGGTGGTCTTCCGCGGCTCCGAGACGAGCCCGCGTACCCACGCGATCATCGCGGAGATCTTCCACGAGGCCGGTCTGCCCGCGGGCGTCCTGAACTTCATCACCAGCGCTCCCGAGGACTCCGACCGCGTCGTCGAGGCGATCATCGCCCACCCGGCGGTGCGTCGCATCAACTTCACCGGCTCGACGGCCGTCGGCCGCATCATCGCGCGCAAGGCCGCGGAGCACCTCAAGCCCGTGCTGCTGGAGCTCGGCGGCAAGGCGCCGCTGGTCGTGCTCGACGACGCGGACATCGACTCGGCCGTGAACGCCGCCGTGTTCGGCTCGTTCATGTTCCAGGGTCAGATCTGCATGTCGACCGAGCGCTTCGTCGTGGACGAGTCCGTCGCGGACGAGTTCGTGCAGAAGTTCGCGGCCAAGGCGAGCACGCTCGTCTCGGGCGACCCGATGACGGATGCCGCGTGCGTCGTGGGTCCGATGGTGCGCCCGGAGTCCGGCGACCGCATCAACGGACTGATCGACGACGCCCTCGCCAAGGGCGCGAAGATCGTCACCGGTGGACGCGCCGACGGTGCCGCCATGCCGGCGACGATCGTCGACCACGTGAGCCCGGACATGGCGATCTACGACCAGGAGACGTTCGGTCCGATCACCACGGTCGTGCGCGTGTCGGGTCTCGAGGAGGCCGTCCAGGTCGCCAACGACACCGAGTACGGACTCGCCGCCGCGGTCTTCGGCCGTGACAGCACCCGTGCCCTGGGCGTCGCCAAGCGCATCGACGCCGGACACGTCCACGTGAACGGCTCGACCGTGCAGAACGAGGCGCAGGCCCCGTACGGCGGCATGAAGGCCAGCGGATACGGACGGTTCGACGGACGCGCGGTGATCAACGAGTTCACCGAGCTCAAGTGGATCACCGTCGAGCCGGCCGACCAGCAGTACCCGTTCTGAGCGAGGGGACAGACATGACGATGACAGTGACCGCCGCGGTCGCGCGGGAGACGGGTGCGCCGCTCACCATCGAGGAACTCGACCTCGACGAGCTGCGCCCGAACGAGGTGCTCGTGCGCCTGGTGGCGACCGGGGTCTGCCACACCGACGCCATCGTGCGCGACCAGGTCTACCCGACGCCGCTTCCGGCCGTCCTCGGACACGAGGGCGCCGGTGTGGTCGAGAAGGTCGGATCGTCGGTGACCACCGTCGATCCCGGGGATCACGTGCTGCTGGCCGCCGCGTACTGCGGGGTGTGCGACCGCTGTCGCGCCGGGCAGATGGCGTACTGCGAGAACCTCTTCGCCGCCGACTTCGGAGGCCGCCGCACCGACGGCACCACGTCGCTGAGCAAGGACGGCGAGGTCATCTCGTCGCACTTCTTCGGCCAGTCGTCGTTCGCGACGTACGCGAACGTGGTGCAGGAGAGCGTGGTCAAGATCCCGAAGGACGTGCCGCTGGAGATCGTCGCCCCCCTGGGCTGCGGCATCCAGACCGGCGCGGGCGCCGTGATCAACGAGCTCAAGCCGTTCCTGAACAGCTCCCTCGTGGTGCTGGGCACGGGAGCGGTGGGGGCCGGGGCGATCATGGCGGGGCGCGTGGCCGGCTGCAGCCGCGTCATCGCCGTCGACATCCACCCGTCGCGCCTCGAGCTCGCGAAGGAACTGGGGGCCACCGACACCATCAACACGAAGGATGCCGACCTCACCGAGGAGATCATGCGGCTGACGGACGGGAAGGGTGCCGATTTCATCATCGACACCACCGCCCGTCCCCAGCTGCTGCGTCAGGCGGCGGACGCCCTGGGCAACCGCGGCACGCTCGCCCTCGTGGGCGCGGCCGCGCCGGGCACCGAGGTCTCGTTCGAGATCGGGGCGTCCCTCGTCAAGGGATGGACGTTCAAGACGATCGTCCAGGGCAGCTCGGTGCCGCAGGTGTTCATCCCGAAGCTCATCGAGCTCTGGCGTGAAGGCCGCTTCCCGATGGACAAGCTGATGCGCAACTACGCCCTGGAAGACATCAACAAGGGGTTCGAGGACTCCGCGTCGGGCGTGACCGTCAAGCCGGTGATCGTCTTCTGACAGATCGCCGGCACCCGTTCCGGCTCCGCACGCGGGGGAGCCGGAACGGGTGGCGCGTCCTCGCGCGCCGGATGTACCGAACCCCGCAGAGTGAAGGAGGCCCGTGATGCAGAAGATGGACGGCACTGCCGACAGCCCGGAGCTCGAGCAGCTCTACCGCGACTTCGACGCCAACCAGATGGCGCCGCTCTGGACGCAGCGCGACGATCTCATGCCCATGACCCCCGCCCCGGTCGCCGTCCCGCACGTGTGGCGGTGGAAGACCCTCTTCGACATCGCCGAACGCTCGGGCGAGCTCGTGCCGGTCGGACGCGGCGGCGAACGCCGCGCGATCGGCCTGGTCAACCCCGGCCTCCCGGGAACCGCCTACGCCACACCGACCCTCTGGGCGGCCATCCAGTACCTCGGCGGCTTCGAGACCGCTCCCGAGCACCGCCACAGCCAGAACGCCTTCCGTTTCGTGGTCGAGGGCGAGGGCGTCTGGACCGTCGTGAACGGCGACCCGGTACGCATGAGCCGGGGAGACCTGCTGCTCACGCCCGGATGGAACTTCCACGGCCACCACAACGACACGGCGGAGCCGATGGCCTGGATCGACGGCCTCGACATCCCGTTCTCCAGCTACACCGACGTCGGCTTCTTCGAGTTCGGCTCCGAGCGCGTCACGGACGAGGCGTCCCCGCAGACGTCCCGTGCCGAGCGGCTGTGGGCCCACCCCGGACTCCGTCCGCTGTCGGGGCTGGACGACAAGATCAGCTCCCCCCTGTCGGCGTACCGCTGGGAGTACACGGATGCGGCGCTGCGCGAGCAGCTCGC
>Ga0075365_10001642_pt1 | contig 10318 bp, 9 predicted proteins | sample EndMetdeltDD1765_FD_71387 | JGI IMG/M metagenome (GOLD analysis project Ga0075365, IMG submission 71387) | Populus endosphere microbial communities from Tennessee, USA - Endosphere MetaG P. deltoides DD176-5 | ecosystem: Host-associated > Plants > Roots > Endosphere | place: USA: Tennessee... | reverse complement strand
CGACGTCGCGTCGGGCACAGTGGCTGTCATGCCCTCCCCGTTCCTGTACTTCGCCGACGAGCGGCTCTCCCCCGCTGAGCTGTCCGCCGCGCGGCTCGACGGCCACCTGGTCGAGCTCGGTGAGGCATACATCCCCGCGGACGCGGTCGAGACACGTGCGCTGCGCGCGGGGTCGTTGGCGGGGCTGCTCGGCGACACGCTCGCGGCGACACACCTGAGTGCGGCATGGATCCACGGCGCGCTGCATGATCCGCCCGCCCGGCACACCGTGCAGCGCGCGGTCCCGCGGCGCCTGCATCAGGTGATCGGACGCCGCCTGCGCTATCGCGATCTGTGCGTCGACGCGGCCGATCTGCTGCGGATCGGCGGGATTCTGGTCACCTCTCCCGAGCGCACCCTCGCGGATCTGTCACGACTGTCCGAACCCGACTGCGTCTCGGCGGGGCGGATGATGGCGGATGCCGACCCCGCACTCCCGCAGCGCACTCTCGCGTGGTTCGACGCGCACGGTGCGCTGCCGAACAAGCGCGCGGCGCTGGTGTTCCTGCGCGGACTCGCGGCGCGTGAGGGTCAGGACGACGTGACGCGGTAGACGTCGTAGACCGCGTCGATCCGCCGCACCGCGTTCAGGACGCGCTCGAGGTGGACGATGTCGCCCATCTCGAACACGAAGCGACTGAGCGCGAGACGGTCGTTCGTGGTCGAGACCGTCGCCGACAGGATGTTCACGTGGTGCTCGCTGAGCACGCGCGTGACATCGCTCAGCAGTCCGGAACGATCCAGCGCTTCGATCTGGATCTGCACCAGGAACACACTCTTGGTGGTCGGCGCCCACTCGACCTCGATGAGCCGCTCCGCGTCGTCCATGAGCGACTTGACGTTCGTGCAGTCCGTGCGGTGCACCGATACGCCGCTCCCGCGCGTGACGAACCCGACGACCTCGTCGCCCGGGACGGGCGTGCAGCACTTGGCGAGCTTCACGAGGATATCCGGCGCCCCGCGCACGAGGACCCCTGAGTCGCCGCCGCGCGGCTGGCGCGAACGCCCGACGTGCGGGATGTCGATCGGACCGGTGGAGGTGTCGCTCGCGCTGACGGCGGCGGTGACCTTCTCGATCACCGACTGGGTCGAGACGTGGCCCTCGCCGACCGCGGCGTACAGCGCCGTGACGTCTTCGTAGTTGAGCGAGCGGGCGACCTCGGCGAACGAGTCCTGGCTCATGAGACGCTGCAGCGGCAGGTTCTGACGGCGCATCGCGCGGGCGATGGCCTCCTTGCCCTGCTCGATCGCCTCTTCGCGGCGCTCCTTCGTGAACCACCCGCGGATCTTGCTGCGCGCGCGTGTGCTCTTGACGAAGGTCAGCCAGTCCTGGCTGGGGCCGGCATCCGGGTTCTTCGAGGTGAACACCTCGACGACGTCGCCGCTCTGCAGTTCCGACTCGAGCGGGACGAGCCGCCCGTTGACCTTCGCGCCCATCGTGCGGTGGCCGACCTCGGTGTGCACCGCGTACGCGAAGTCGACCGGACTCGCGCCCGTCGGCAGCCCGATCACGCGGCCTTTGGGCGTGAAGACGTAGACCTCTTTCGCGCCGATCTCGAAGCGCAGCGAATCGAGGAACTCGCCCGGGTCCGCCGTCTCGGCCTGCCAGTCCGAGATGTGCGCGAGCCAGGCCATGTCGGCGTCGACCGACTTCGCGTCCGGCTTCCCGCCGGTCATCCGCTCTTTGTACTTCCAGTGCGCGGCCACGCCGTACTCGGCCTGCTGGTGCATCTCGTTCGTGCGGATCTGGATCTCGACGGTCCGCCCGCCCGGACCGATCACCGTCGTGTGCAGCGACTGGTACAGGTTGAACTTCGGCGTGGCGATGTAGTCCTTGAAACGGCCGGGCAGCGGTGTCCACCGGGCGTGGATCGCCCCCAGCACCGCGTAACAGTCGCGGACGCTTCCGACCATGATGCGGATGCCGATCAAGTCGTAGATGTCGTCGAACTCGCGGCCGCGCACGACCATCTTCTGGTAGACGGAGTACAGCTGCTTCGGACGACCCATGACCCGGCCGCGGATGCGCAGTTCCCGGAGGTCGGCGTCGACCGATTCGATCACGTTGTGGACGTACTGCTCCCGCTGCGGGGTGCGCTGCTTGACGAGGCTCTCGATCTCGGCGTAGAGCTTGGGATGAAGCACAGCGAACGACAGGTCTTCGAGCTCGGACTTGATCGTCTGGATGCCGAGCCGGTGCGCGAGCGGGGCGTAGATCTCGAGGGTCTCGGTCGCCTTCTTCTGCGCCTTCTCGGGTGGGACGAAGCCCCACGTCCGCGCGTTGTGGAGCCGGTCGGCCAGCTTGATCAGCAGCACGCGGATGTCGCGTGACATCGCGACGATCATCTTGCGGACCGTCTCGGCCTGCGCGCTCTCGCCGTACTTGACCTTGTCGAGCTTCGTGACCCCGTCCACGAGCATCGCGACCTCGTCGCCGAACTCGGCATTCAGCGTCTCGAGGGCGTAGTCGGTGTCCTCCACCGTGTCGTGCAGGAGGGCTGCAGCGATCGCCTTCGGCCCGAGCCCGAGGTCGGCGAGGATCTGCGCCACCGCGAGCGGATGGGTGATGTACGGCTCGCCGCTCTGCCGGGTCTGGCCCGTGTGCGCTTCATCGGCGACGCGATAGGCGCGTTCGATGATCGACAGGTCGCCCTTGGGGTGGTGGGTGCGGACCGTCCTCAGCAGCTGCTCGACGTCGTCACGCCGCGCGGATCGCGAGAAGATGCGCGGAACGAGTCGCCGCAGCGAAGAGGACTGGGCGGGAGGAACGGTCTCGGTCATCCGATTCCTCCCCTCCGCTGGAGCTCAATCCTATGCCCGGAGTGCACGGTGCCCCGTGCCGGTGAGCCGGTCGTCAGGCCGGAACCCCGGCCCGCTCACGCGCGGAGAGCGCGCGCGCGTCACGAGTCTTCACGTCGGCCTCGTTCTCACGGAACAGCGAGTAGAGCGGCGCAGCGACGAACAGCGTCGAGTAGGCCGCGACGATCGTGCCGACGAAGATCGCGAGGGAGATGTCGGTCAGCGTCTGCGCGCCCAGCCAGAGCGCGCCGATGAACAGGATCGCACCCGTGGGCAGGATCGCGACGACAGTCGTGTTGATCGACCGGATCAGCGTCTGGTTCACGGCGAGGTTGACGGACTCGCCGAACGTCCGCCCGGAGATCTCACCGTCCTCGGTCGTGTTCTCGCGGATCTTGTCGAAGACGACTGTCGTGTCGTACAGGGCGTACGACAGGATGGTGAGGAAGCCGATCACCGCCGCGGGTGAGATCTCGAAGCCGCACAGCGCGTACACGCCGACCGTGATGATGAGCACGTCGAGCAGGCCGATGATCGAGGTGACCGACATCTTCCACGTGCGGAAGTACAGGGCGAGGATCAGGAAGGTCAGCGCGAGGAAGATCGCCAGGCCCCACAGCGACTGCCGGGTCACATCCGCGCCCCAGCTGGGCCCGATGAAGGATGCCGTGACTTCGCTGACCGGCACGTCGTAGGCCTCGGCGAGCGCGTTCGTGACCTCCAGCGATTCCGCGGGAGTCAGCTGGTCGGTCTGCACGCGAACGGTGCTGGTTCCGACGGTCGTCACCTTGGTGACGGCATCGGGGACCACCGACTGGACAGCTTCCGTGGCGATCGACTGGTCGGGGTTGGATACGCCCGAGACGGTGAACTGCGACCCGCCGGTGAACTCGATCGAGAACTGGATGGGGCGGAACAGCGGCACGAGGGCGGAGCCGATCACGAGGATCGCCGCGATGATGAACCACAGGCGGCGACGGCCCACGAACGGGAACGAGGTCTTGCCGGTGTACAGGTCGTTGCCGAACTGGCTCATGGAGCGCATCAGAGCTCTCCCCCCTTGTCGGTCTTGACCGGTTTGCCGGTATCGGGCACCTTCTGCAGCTCTGCCTGCTTGCGCTCGGCGATCGTCTGGCGGCGCTCGGCTTCGCCGCGCGAACGCGAGGCGCGCCGTTCGGCCTGGGTCTTCGTGCTCTGCGCGACCGGCGCGCGGAACTGGGCGCGCCCGCGGTAGACGGCGCCGAGGGCCGCGGGGTCCATGCCCGAGAGCGGGTGACCCGACCCGAAGAACTTCGTGCGAGCCAGCAGCTGCATCACGGGGTGGGTGAAGAGGATGAAGATCATGACGTCGATCACTGTCGTGAGCCCCAGCGTGAACGCGAAGCCCTTCACGGTCGCGTCGGCCAGGATGTACAGCACGACAGCGGCCAGGATGTTGATCGACTTCGAGATGTAGATCGTCCGCTTGGCGCGGTCCCAGCCGTCCTCGACGGCGCCGGTGATCGACTTTCCGTCTCGCAGCTCGTCTCGGATGCGTTCGAAGTAGACGATGAACGAGTCGGCGGTGAAGCCGATCGAGACGATCAGACCCGCGACGCCGGCGAGCGACAGACGGAAGCCCATGCGCCAGGCCAGGATGCAGATCGTGATGTAGGTCAGCACGCCCATCACGACGAGGGACGCGATGATCACGAGGCCCAGCGCGCGGTAGACGATCAGGACGTAGATCGCGACCAGCGCCAGGCCGATCAGACCCGCGATGAGGCCGATCATGAGCTGCTGGGAGCCGAGGGTGGCCGAGATCGTGTCGGAGCTGACGACTTCGAAGCTCAACGGCAGCGCGCCGTACTTCAGCTGATCGGCCAGCACCTTCGCGCTGTCCTGCGTGAAGCTTCCGGTGATGCTCGGGTCGCCGCCGAGGATGATCGCGTTCATGGACGGCGCGGAGAGCACGTAGCCATCCAGGACGAACGCGAACTGGTTCAGCGGAGGGTTCGCGCCGTAGAGGCGCTGGCTGATCTCGCCGAACGTCTTGGTGCCGGCGTCGTCGAACTTGAGGTTGACCGCCCACTGGCCGTTCGTCTGCTGCAGGCCGAACGTCGCGTCGCTGATCGACGAGCCATCCAGCTCGACGGGGCCGAGGATGTACTTCACGGTGCCGTCGGGGTCGCACGTGATGAGCGGCTCATCCTTGGGGGCGTTCGCCGGATCGTTGTCCGGGTTCGCGCAGTCGTACGCCAGGTACTCGGCCTGCAGAGCGGGCGTGATCCACGCCACATCGCTGCCGTTGGTCGGCGCGGTGGTCGGAGTGGCCTCGAGCGACGGGTCGGGGCTCGGATATGGCGTCTCCTTGCCGTCTTCGCCCACGAAGGTCGTCGCGGGCTGACCGGCGACGAGCACGGCGCGCAGCTGCAGCTGCGCGGACGCCTCGATCCGCTGCCGGGTCTGCTCGTCGGCCTGACCCGGGATCTGGACGACGATGTTGTTGCCGCCCTCGGTCGTCACGTCGGCCTCGCCGACGCCGGACGCGTCGACGCGCTGGCGGATGATCGTGACCGCCTGGTTCATCTGATCCTCGGTCGGCGCGGTGCCGTCGGGGGTCTGCGCCTCCAGGATGATCTGCGTGCCGCCCTGGAGGTCGAGCGCGAGCTCAGGTGTCCACGAGCTCGCCTTGAACACGTACACGCCGAGCGCGTTGATGCCGAACAGGAGTGCGGTGATGATCAGGAGACCGGTCAGCGCACGCCAGGCATGCCGGACAGGGGTGGATGTCGCCACGAAGGATCAGCTTTCTGGGAGCCCGGAGGGGCGAGCGGGTCAGGCCTTGGGCTTGTTGTCCGAGTCGGCGTCGGGGTCGACGACCGAGTCGGCTTCGACCGCGCGCGCCTGGTCGTCGCTGATCGAGCTGATCGAACCGCTCGCGACACCCGCGACGTAACCTGCCTCGTTCGCCTCGGCCTCGATGAACTCGTCCTCGGTGACCGTTCCCTGCGCCGGGTCGACGACGCGCAGGATCGCCTGGCTGTGCACCTTGATCTCGACACCGGGAGCGATCGACACGATCGCGGGCTGGTCGAGGTTGTCCGGGTCGAACGAGATGATCGTGCCGTACAGGCCGCCCTGCATCAGCACCTCGGCGCCGGGGACCGTCTGACGTGCCTTCTGCTCCTGCTCGAGCTTCTGCTTCTGCATCCGTCGGCGCGAGCTCCAGAACATGAAGCCGAGCAGGACGACCAGCAGGATGATGAGGCCGTAGTTGGAGAGGAATTCCATGGAGGCGAGAGCCTTTCGAATCAGGCGCGCGCCGTGGCGGCACTGCCTTGAGGAGGGGGTTAGGCGAGAGCCTCCAGCGATTATAGATCATCGAGTCTGAGCGCCGAGTCGACGTGCGCGGCGCCCAGGTGCGCGAACGCCGACGGCATCGCGATCCGGCCGCGCGGGGTGCGGCCCATGAATCCGATGCGGACCAGATACGGCTCGACGACGGACTCGATCGTCTCGGCCTCCTCGCCGACTGCGACGGCGAGTGTGCTGAGTCCGACCGGTCCCCCGCGGAATCGCCGCACGAGCGCGTCGAGCACGGCGCGGTCGAGGCGATCGAGACCGATCGCATCGACGTCGTACAGGTCGAGTGCGGCATCCACGGTCGCCGTGTCGCCGCCACCGCCGCGGACGATCATGAAGTCCCGCACTCGGCGCAGCAGCCGGTTGGCGATCCGGGGGGTGCCGCGCGATCGTCGCGCGATCTCTGCCCGCGAGGCCGGCGGGAGGTCGACGGCGAGCATCGCCGCGGACCGTTCGATCACCCGCTCCAGCTCATGGGGCTCGTAATACTCCAGGTGCGCGGTGAATCCGAAGCGGTCGCGCAGCGGATTGGGTAGAAGCCCCGACCGGGTCGTCGCCCCCACGAGCGTGAACGGCGAGAGATCGAGCGGGATGCTGGTGGCCCCCGCGCCCTTGCCGACCATGATGTCGATCCGGAAGTCCTCCATCGCGAGATAGAGCATCTCCTCGGCCGATCGCGCCATGCGGTGCACTTCGTCGATGAACAGCACTTCGCCCGGCATCAGGCTCGACAGCAGTGCGGCGAGGTCACCCGCGTGCTGGATCGCCGGGCCGCTGGAGAGCCGCAGCGGCCGCGCGCTCTCGTGCGCGACGATCATCGCGAGAGTGGTCTTGCCGAGTCCCGGGGGGCCGGACAGCAGGATGTGGTCGGCGGGCCGCTGCTGGATGCGGGCCGCGTCCAGCAGCAGCTGCAGCTGACCGCGCACCTTCTGCTGTCCGACGAACTCGGCGAGGGAGGTCGGCCGCAGCGCGCCCTCGACCGCGAGTTCGATCTCGTCGATGGGCTCGTCGGCGTCGCGCACGTCATCCACCGGCGGGTTCCTTCCTCGCCGGTCCGAGTGTCGCCAGCGTCAGTCGCAGCAGCGCCGGCACTGCTGCGCGCTCCGCGGGGCCGGCCTCTTCGACCGCGGATGCGACGGCCTCGCTCGCGGCGCGTTCGCTCCAGCCGAGCCCGATGAGCGCTTGCGTGACCTGCGCGGTGACGCCGGGAGCGGCATCCGATCGCGTCGTGCCGGGTGTTCGCGGCGCAACGATCTTGCCGGCGAGCTGGACGACGATGAGCTTGGCCGTCTTCGGGCCGATGCCCGAGACACGCCGGAACGGGGCGTCGTCGTCGGCGGTGACCGCCTCGGCGATCTGCGCGACGCTGAGCGCCGCCAGGACGCCGAGAGCCGACTTCGGTCCGACGCCCGTGACGCTCAGGAGCTGCGTGAACACGACCAGCTCGTCGCGGCTCTCGAATCCGAACAGGGACAGGGCGTCCTCGCGGACGATCAGGTTGGTGTGGAGGTGGACGTCATCGCCCACATTCGTCGCAGCGGCGACGTGCGGCGTGACCGCGACGGTCAGTCCGACTCCGCCGACCTCGACGACGAGCGAGTCCGTGTCGACGTGGGCGGCCCGACCGCGCAGCGAGGAGATCATGCTGCGAGCCTACGACCCGGTTCGCAGGTTTGTTCGACCGACACACTCAACGCCGGGCGAGACGTTCGGCATCCGCCCACGCCCGCTGCGCGGGGGTGAGCGCGCCGCCGGTGGGGGCCTGGGCCGCTCCGCCGCGCCACGCATGGCAGAGCGCGAGAGCGAGAGCATCCGCTGCGTCCGCGGGCTGCGGCACCTCGTCCAGCCGCAGGATGCGTGCGATCATGGCCTGCACCTGCCGCTTGTCCGCCGCGCCGTAGCCGGTCACGGCGGCCTTGACCTCAGTGGGCGTGTGGGTCGTGGCAGGCAGCCCGCGCTCTCCGGCGATCAGCAGGGCGATGCCGCTCGCCTGCGCGGTGCCCATCACGGATTGACGGTTGTGCTGCGAGAAGACCCGCTCGACCGCGACGACCGAGGGCGCATGCGCGTCGATGACCGCGCGGATGCCGGCCGCGATCGTCGCGAGGCGGCGTTCGATCGGCTCGCCCGGGTCGGAGCGGATCACTCCGACGTGCACGAGGGTGGCAGATCGGTCGCGGGCGACATCGACCACGCCGACACCGCACCGGGTCAGACCGGGGTCGATGCCGAGAACGCGCAGAGCTGCCACTCCCCCACGCTATGCGCGAGGTCCCGACAGGCGGTCTCGGCGCGCCCTATTCGTCGGTCTCGAGCTCGGCCTGCACCTCGGGCGACAGGTCGAAGTTGCTGTAGACGTTCTGCACGTCGTCGCTGTCCTCGAGTGCGTCGATCAGGCGGAAGACCTTGCGCGCCGTGTCGGCGTCGACCTCGACCTTCAGCGAGGGGACGAACTCGACATCCGCGGACTCGTAGTCGATGCCGGCCTCCTGCAGCGCCGTGCGGACCACGACCATCTCGGACGCGTCGGTGATCACGCCGAAGCCGTCGCCGTGCGGCTCGATCTCCTCGGCGCCCGCGTCGAGCACGGCCAGCATGAGATCGTCTTCGGACGCGCTCTCGGACGAGACCACGATCACGCCCTTGCGGTGGAAGTTGTAGGCGACGCTGCCGGGATCGGCCATCGTGCCGCCGTTGCGGGTCATCGCCGTGCGCACTTCGGCCGCCGCGCGGTTGCGGTTGTCGGTCAGGCACTCGATCAGGAGGGCGACGCCGTTCGGTCCGTAGCCTTCGTACAGGATCGTCGCGTAGTCGACCGACTCGCCCGTGAGCCCCGCGCCGCGCTTCACCGCGCGGTCGATGTTGTCATTGGGGACCGAGGTCTTCTTCGCCTTCTGGATGGCGTCGACCAGAGTCGGGTTGCCGGAGAGGTCGGCACCGCCCATCTTGGCTGCGACTTCGATGTTCTTGATGAGTTTGGCGAACGACTTGGCACGGCGCGAATCGATGATCGCCTTCTTGTGCTTCGTGGTCGCCCACTTGGAGTGGCCGGACATGCCTCCAGTTTACGCACCGCGCCCGTCACCGCATCGCGGCGCTCACCGCGCGATGATCTTCTCCAGAGTGCGCAGATTGCGGTTCGTCGTGGACGATCGGTAGAACTTGCGCGCCAGGAGCTTGCCGAACGGGGTGTCGACCGTCGTCCCCTTCACCGGGTTCCAGTAGATGACCCCCGGTCCGCGTGCGACCGGATCGGCGTCCTGGTCGAGGGACGCTGCGGCCTCGGACAGTTCGGCCAGGACTGCGTCGTCCGAGCCGAACACGACCCAGGGCTGACGGTCTTGCGCCGCGGCGTCGAACGGGAAGGAGGCGATCGCCGCCTGCACCTCGGCGCGCGTGACCAGGACGATCCACGCGTCGTAGCCGAAACGTCCGCGAAGAGCGGCCTCGATCGACGCTTTGAGGCTCGCGCGCGCGGAGGGCGCGGCATCCGCCTCGAAAGTCACGTTGCCGCTCGCCAGTACCGGGCGGACATCCTTGAGACCGAGCCCGTCCGTCAGGAGCGCGGCGAGGTCCGCGTTGCGGATGGTGATGCCGCCGACGTTGACTCCGCGCAGCAGGGCCACCCACGCGCTCATCGCCGGTCCTAGAGAGCGAACTCGAAGCCGAAGCGGGACGACAGGAGCGCCACGAGGTCCCGCGGCACCTTGCTCAGGTACGCCGGGGCGGGCGCGAGCGTCTCGGCGGAGCCGATGAACGGGAAATACACCGGTCCTCCGGTGGTCGCCTCGACGGCGTCGCGAACCGCCACGATGTCCCCGCCGATGCGTCGCAGTCCGGTCAGGGTGATCGGCGTGGCCAGGCGCAGCGTGTCGCTGACCGGCATGCGCCAGTGCAGCATCTGCTCTCCGCGACGTGCTCTGGTCTCTTCCCCCAGCGGGCCGAGCACACGTCCCCACGCCCCGATGCCGGGCACCGGCAGCGTGCGGTCCCAGACGAACAGCGTGTCCCCCGGCTCCGTGAAGCCGACCAGCTCATGGGACCACTCGAAACGGCGGTCGGGCGAGGCCTTCGGTGCGCTCAGCGCCTCGCCGACCTGACCGCGTGAGGGGGCGATCATCCAGTACCGCTCTTC
>Ga0075365_10001641_pt1 | contig 10319 bp, 8 predicted proteins | sample EndMetdeltDD1765_FD_71387 | JGI IMG/M metagenome (GOLD analysis project Ga0075365, IMG submission 71387) | Populus endosphere microbial communities from Tennessee, USA - Endosphere MetaG P. deltoides DD176-5 | ecosystem: Host-associated > Plants > Roots > Endosphere | place: USA: Tennessee... | reverse complement strand
CGAGTAGGCCGTGTGCACCTCAGCAGGGCCGTCGGCCACGTGCGCCCACCTCGCCAGCACGGCCGAGGCCACCACCGGCGTCGTCGCGCCGGTCAGCCCCGCGAGGACCCCGGCGGCGAGAGCGGGGCCGTCGCGGACGACCACGAGCACGAGACCCAGGAACGCAGCGCCCCAGACCGAGTTGAACAGGGCCAGCACCCTCCCCTGGCCGTGCCGGTCCACCAGCCGTCCCTGCGGCACCGCGCCCACGGCGGTGCCGACCATGAGCGCGGCGGCCAGGGTGCCGCCGTACGTGTACGAACCGGTCCGGTCCTGGACCAGCAGGACGATGGCGATCGTCATGATCGCCGTCGGGAACTGCGCCAGCTGCGCCGCCAGGCTGAACCCCAGCACCCCGGGCCGGCTGAGCACCCGACGGTAGGCGGCGAACACGCAGCGATGGTCGCACGTACGTCGGGCGGCGCCTGGTCACCTAGCGTTCACCTGGTGATGGGTCACCAGACCGGCCGTCGCTCGTTGGGGCTGGCGTGAGCGAGCCGCTGTTCCCCCTGTCCCGTCGCGCCGTCGTCGGTGGTGGCGCCGCCCTGGCCGTCGCCGCACCGATGCTGTGGGTGCCGCCGGCGTCGGCGGCGGTGCGTCCGCAGGGCGTCCACCTGGCCTTCGGCGCCAAGCCCAGGCACCGGATGGCGGTGTCGTGGTCGACGCCCTCGTCGGTACGACGTCCGCGGCTCGAGCTCGGCACGGACCGCCACTACGGACTGTCCGTCGGCGCCGACAGCCGGTCGTCCAAGGACGTCTCGACCGTCTACCACCACGTCGACCTGCGCCACCTCGACCCGGGCACGCGCTACCACTACCGGCTCACCCACGCGGGCGGGACACCGGTGACCGGCACCTTCAAGACGGCACCTGCCCACGACAGCCGCTTCCGGTTCGCGGCGTTCGGCGACATGGGCGTCAACGCGGCGGCCGCGGCGCACGTCGCGCTCATCAACCGGATGAAGCCGGACCTCTCGTTCGTCGTGGGTGACCTCTGCTACGCCGACTCGAGCGGCGGCACCGGTGCGGGTGGCCCGGCGACCCAGGACTTCGCCACCTGGGACCGGTGGCTGACCCAGATCCAGCCGAGCGCGGCGAGGACGCCGTGGATGACCACCGTGGGCAACCACGAGATGGAGGCCGGCAACGGCGAGCTCGGCTACGCGGGCTACCTCGACCGGTTCGAGCTGCCCGCCAACGGCGCGGCCGGCGCCCCGGTGACCTACTCGTTCACCTACGGCAACGTCGGCTTCGTCGCGCTGGACGGCAACGACGCGTCGTACGAGATCTCGCGCAACACGGGCTACGTCGGCTCGGCCCAGGACCGCTGGCTCGGCAGGACGCTCGAGCACCTGCGCGGCAAGCCCGGGATCGACTTCATCGTGGTCGGGTTCCACAACTGCATGTACTGCACGAACCTCGTGCACGGCTCCGACGGCGGCAACCGCGACCGCTGGGGGCACCTCTTCGACCGGTACGGCGTCGACCTGGTCGTCAACGGCCACAACCACTGCTACGAGCGCACCCACCCCGTGCGTGCAGGCGAGCCCGTCGTCGACGCGCCCACGGGGGCGACCGTCGACAGCAGCAAGGGGACGACGTACCTGACCGCGGGCGGCGCCGGGCAGGCGGAGTACCCGGCCGGCGGCCTGCCGGTCTCCTACGTGACCGTCGAGGGCGGCGTCCGCGTCCCCGAGGCGACCCCGTGGTCCGCGTCGACCAGCCAGAAGCACAGCATCGCGTTCGTCGACGCCGTCCCGGCCGACGAGCACGGTGTGGCCAGGCTCGAGCTGATCGCGCTGGGCACCGACGGCGCCGTCCTCGACCGGGTGACGCTCACCCGCTCCTGAGCTGCTCCTCGATCGCGTCGTAGGTCGCACGTCCGAAGGCGACCATCCGCGCCTCCTCGACGCTGGTGTCGGCGCTGCGGAACACCTCCAGCGCGCACGCGATCGCGTCGTCGCGCGGCCAGCCGTAGACGCCCGCGCTGACCAGCGGGAACGCGACCGACCGCGCACCGAGCTCGTCGGCCACCTCGAGCGCCCGCGCGTAGCAGGACGTGAGCAGAGACCTGTCGGTCTGGCCGGCGTTCCGGTTCGGACCGACCACGTGGATCACCCACCGCGCCGGCAGGTCGCCGGCCGTCGTCCAGCCCGCATCGCCCGTGGCGAGCCCGTCCGGGAACCGCGCGATGCAGTCGTCCAGGACCGCTCGGCCACCGGCCCGGTGGATGGCCCCGTCCACGCCACCCCCGCCGCGCATCCGGTTGTTGGCGGCGTTCACCACGGCATCGACGTCCTGGGTGGTGATGTCGCCCTCGACGACGGTCACTCTCATGAGGTCAGCCTCACTCGTACTCCCGCAGCAGCTTGAGCGTCGCCCTCTCGAGGGCGGCCTGGCGCTCGTCCGGAGTGTCGAAGGTACGCCGGGTCGCGGTGCGGATGGTCTTGCCGCGGTGGTAGGCGTCGACGACGCGTGGGTCGACGTAGGAGCTCCGCGCGAGAGCCGGGGTGTTGCCGAGGAACGTGGCCACCTCCTGCATGGCGCCGGCCACCGCACGCTTCTGCGAGGCCTTGGTCTCGCCCGGTTCCTCCGTCTCGGCCAGCGCGGCCGCGGCGAGCACGGTGGCGTGCCAGGTCCGGAAGTCCTTCGCGGTCGCCTCCAGCCCGGTCGACTCGCGGACGTACTCGTTGACCAGCTCGGGCAGGATCGAGCGCCAGTCGCGACCGTTCTTGTAGGCGAGCAGGCTCTGGTCGTCGGGGGTGCGCCGCTTGCGCATCACCTCGATGGCCGCGATCACCACCGAGTCGTCGATCTCGATCCGGTGCTCGATGCCGGACTTGCCGACGAACATGAAGACCAGACGGCCGCCCTGCCGCCGGACGTGGCGGCGCTCGAGGGTCGTCAGACCGAAGCTCCCGTTGTCGGCGGCGTACACGTCGTTGCCGATCCGGAAGTAGCCCAGGTCGAGCAGCCGCACCGCGGTGGCACACGCCCGTTCGAGCGGCATGCCGTCGAGGCCGAGGTCCAGCAGCACCCGTCCGCGTGCCTTCCCCAGCGCCTTGCCGAAGAGCAGCATCCGGTCGAACTTCTCCGCGTCGCGGCGCTCCCGCCACTGCGGGTGGTAGAGGTACTGGCGCCGCCCGGCGTCGTCGGTGCCGACCGCCTGCAGGTGGCCGTTCGGGTACGGCGTCACCCAGACGTCCTCCCACGCCGGTGGGATGACGAGGTCCCGGACCCGCTCCGCGTCGTCGTCGGAGAGCCGCCGCCCCTTCTGGTCGAGGTAGACGAAGCCCTTGCCGGACCGGCGTCGGGTCCAGCCCGGCTGGTCGGGCGACGTACGGCGGAGACGGGGCACGAGCAGTAGGTAACCAGTCGGGGTCAGCGTCGACGCAGCGAGCGCATGAGCACCACGATGATGCCGAGCGCGACGAGGCCGCCCAGGAACCACGGGTAGGGGCTGCGGGTGACCTCGGTCGTCTCGGGGAGGTCCTTGCCCTCGCGGGACGCGGTGGTCGGCCGATCGCTCTCGCTCGGGGAGGGCGGCGCCGACGGCAAGGCCACCGGCTCCCCCATCGCCGCCAGGATGTCGTCCGGCAGCGGAACCCGGAGCACGTCGGTGAACTGGCCCTCGGTGCTGAGCAGCAGGTCGCCCTCGGCGGTCACCGCGAGACCCTCGCCCTGCTCCTGCTGCGGCAGGTCGATGCGGCCGACCGGCTCCAGCGAGGGGAACGCGTAGACCACCGCCGCGTCGTAGCCGCGGACCACGAGGTGCTCGCCGTCGGGGAAGAAGGCACCGTCCGTCGCGATCGGCAGCACCTCCCCGACCTCGCGCAGCCGGTTGGGCCGGTCCGGGTCGAGCGTCCTCGGGGCCTCGTAGAGCACGCCGCCGAAGATCTCCTTGGTGGCTATGTAGAGGCGGCCGGTGTTCGGGTCGGCCATCAGCGTCTCGGCATCGCGGGCCCCGTCGGGATAGACGAGCTCGTACGCCGGCCCGTCGACGTCCGCGTAGGTGCCGCCGACCGGCACGATCGAGACCTCGATCGAGTCGCGACCGGCCGTGTTGTCACCGATGTCGCCGACCCACACCCTGCCCCCGCCGGCCGGCGCGAGCGCCTCGACGTCCCTGGGATCACCCCAGCCGGTCACACCGACGGTCTCGCCCTCCTGGTCGACCACGAACACCCGGCCGGCGTCGCCGGAGTCGTTCGTCGTCACCACCCAGTCCCCGACGAGGGCCAAGCCACTGGACTCGATGATCTCCGGGTCCTGGAACGTCAGCTCGACGCTGGGGTCGTCGGCACCGACGAGCGTCAGCGGGAGGAGCAGGGCGGCGAGGAGCTCACGCACCGAGCAGCTCCGCGAGCCTCGGCGTGATGGCCCACGCGGCCACCAGCTCGTCGTACTCCTTGCGCACTCCCCCGCCCGCGACCGGTCCGCCGGTGCGAGTGGCGCGCAGCATGGTGTTGCGCGGCGTGTGCCGGCTCTCGACGAACTGGACGACGTCGACCTTGTAGCCCTGCTGCCGCATCAGCGACGCACGGAGCGCGTCCGTGAGCGTGTCCGCCAGCCGCTCCCGGAGGATGCCGTGCCTCGTGAGCATCGCGTAGGGCGCCGGCGTGGGCGTCCTGCGCAGCTGGGCGGCCACGTCGTGGTGGCAGCACGGCGCGGCCAGGACCAGCGGCGACCCCCACTCCACGGTGCGCGCCAGCGCCTCGTCGGTCGCGGTGTCGCACGCGTGCAGCGCGAGCACCACCTCGGGCGCCGGCTCGATGACGGCGTCGGAGATCGACCCGACCACGAACGCGGCATCGATGCCGAGCCGGGCCGCGACCTCGGTGTTGTGCTCGCGCGACTGCTCCTTGACGTCGACGCCGGTCAGCCGGACCGGCAGCCCCCGCACGTCGCTGAGGTACCGGTGCGCCGCGAAGGTCAGGTAGGCGTTGCCGCAGCCCAGGTCGACCACGCGCAGCGGGTCGTCCGCGGTCGGGCGCCGGAGGTGCCCCTTGTCGATCGCGGCGACCACCGCGCTGTCGAGCAGCCGGAGGAACTCCTCGACCTGCCGGACCTTGGCCTGGCGGCTCGGCTTGATCCGTCCCTCGCCGTCGGCGAGACCCAGCGCGCGGAACAACGGGTCCTCCGCGGGCAGCAGCCGCTCCTTGTCACGGTCGTGGCCGCGCTCGACCTCCGCGGGCTCCGGTCGCACCGAGCTGGTGACGACGGCGTGGTTCGGCTTGGCCACCCGGAGCTGGTGCGAGTCGGTGAGCGTGTCGACGTGCCAGTTGGCGAACGGCTCGTCCAGCAGCGCGTCGACGGCATCGCGAGCGGGGTCTCCGACGGCGTGGTTCCGGGTGTGCGCCTGCGTCTCGTCGTACGACGTGACCTGGAGGTGGCGGCCGGCCTTGAGGTCGACGTAGCGCAGCTCGGCCCGGCGCCAGGCCGGTGTCGTGCCCTTCTGCCTGCCCGACGCGACCGCGCGCACCAGGGTGTCGGGGTCGAGCAGGTGAGACCTCATCCGGGACAGGGCACGGAGCAGGGGCTCGGTCTCGGAGGGCATCAGATCACCGACGCGATGACGACGATGAGCAGCAGGATCCCCAGCGCCACCGGGATCACGAGTCGCCGGTGCCTGGGGTTCACCAGTCGAGTCTAGGGTCGGGCCATGGGCCACGATCACGCGCACGAGTTCGACTTCTGGATCGGCGAGTGGGACGTCTTCGGACCCGAGGGCAAGCACCTCGGGGTCAACTCGGTCCGGCCGCTGTTCGGCACCGGCACCCTCGCCGAGCACTGGCGCAGCGACAGCGGCATCGAGGGGCACAGCCTCAACTGCTTCGACCAGGAACGCCACTGCTGGCACCAGACCTGGGTCGACTCCGGAGGCGACGTGCTCCTGCTCGACGGCGGGCTCGACGACACCGGCTCGATGGTCATGCAGGGCGTCTCGGGCGGCGAGCGGCAACGGATCACCTGGAGCCGCGACGGCGACGAGGTCCGTCAGGTCTGGGAGACGTCGGCGGACGACGGCGCGACGTGGACCCTGGCGTTCGACGGTCGGTACACGCCGTCGGCCGCGCCGCCTGGTGACGCCTAGGCGTCCCCCGCCGAGATCGAGACGTGGCCCTCCTCGTCGAGCACGGTCACCGTGACCGGCCGGCTCTGGGCCCCTGACCCGACCGTGCACGCGAACGCGTCGTCGACCTCCGCGACGACCACCGCGTCCTCGCAGCTCACGTCGGCCGCGGCGAAGTCGTCGGGCAGCGTCTGCACGACGTACGGCTGGAGCCGGTCGGTCATCAGCACGACGGCGTCGAGGCTGACGTCGACGTCCACGTCCTCCTCGTGGACGTGCCGGAGCCGCGCGACGTACGGGACCTCCACCCCGTCCACCTCGAGCGTGCAGGGCAGCTTCATCCCCTCGGAGAGGTCGCGGTGCGGGCAGCTCGCGGGACCCACCTCCAGGTCCGGGAAGACCTCCTGCTGGCTGTCGACCAGGAACGCCTCGACCGCGGAGGTGTCGAGTCCGGGCTCGTCGCCGCACCCGGTCAGCAGACCCGCGGCCAGCACGGCCAGGATCGCGAGCCGCCTCACGGGGCCACCACCATCGGCAGCGTCTCCTCGGTCGGTTCGGTCGGCTCGACGGGTTCCGTCGGCTCCGGCGACGGGCCCGGCGACGGGCGGAACCGGAACCACGCCCAGAAGGCCACCGACGCCGCGCCGAAGGCGCCGAACAACGCCAGCGTCAGGGTGACCGACACGCTGGTCGAGCGGCCGAGGTAGCCCGACTCCGGAGCCAGCAGGACGTGCACGAACAGGTAGGTGGTCACCAGGGTGAGCAGCGCCCACGGCACCCAGCCCCACTGCCTGAGCCGGTGCCCGGGCAGGAACCGCAGCGGGATCAGCGAGAACAGCAGGCCCTCGATCCCGCCGATGAACAGGCAGCCGAGCAGCGCGTCCGCGACGAGCACCGCGAACGACGCGCCCGGCTCGTTGGCTCGCGACACGACCTGCGCGAAGCCGAACCACGCCCCCAGCGCGACCAGCAGGGTCGCCAGGAGGACGGCCGCCTCCGCGCGGCCCTCGGACCGGCGCTCGAGGCTGCCGGCGAACACCGCGCCGCCGATCAGCCCGTAGAGGTAGCCAGGGCTGAAGTGGGTGAGGCGGGAGACGACGACGCAGAGGACCGCGATGACCAGGGCGCTCGGGATCGCGCGCAGCACCCACGCGTGCGGCTTGTGGGTGGCGGAGCGGAAGAGCCAGGCGGCCGCGGCGGCGACCAGGACCGCGACCAGCAGGGCCAGGAACACCCCGGCGAGCAGGGCGTACGTCGGCCGGTCCGCCCCGAAGCCGGGGTCGAGCAGTCCGCCCAGCACCGTGCCCACGACCGCGCAGGCGAGGAACACGCCCAGCCGACGGCCGCGACCCGGCTGGGCGGCTGCCCCGGCGCCACCCGGATCACGGCGGAGTCGGCGGAACCGGCGGAACGCTGCCTCGACCCGCTCGTGGTTCTCCTCGTAGGTGCTGTTGACGATCTGGGCCGGGAACACGATGAGCAGTCCCATCGCGGCGACCAGCAGCAGGTCCTGCGGCAGCCGGTCGGCGAGGCTGTCCGCGGAGTCGCCGGGGGTGACCAACGCGCCCGGCACGGACGACCGGCGACCGTCGTCGACCGCCTCGACGCTCTCGTCCGCGGTCCGGCTCCGGGGCAGCAGGAACTCGCCCAGCGTCCCCGCCGCCTCGGCGTCGGCGGGGGTCACCCCGATCGCCTCCGGAGGTTCGAGGTCGCCGACCGGAGGGAGCTCCAGCGCCGTACCGGTGAGCACCGAGTGCTGCGTCTCGCTCACCGGGTCGGGACCGTTGACCTCGCAGTCCTCGGCCCGGCCCGCGGCATTGATCGTGATCGTCTCGACCAGGGTGCCGCTCAGGGCGGTCGCGTACGTCACGCCGTCGCGCACCGCGGTGTCCGTGACCCGAAGCCGCTCGACCGACGTGTAGTCGGCCCCGTGCTCGGTGGTGGTGGCGCCGGTGGTCGGGTCGAAGCAGCTGAGCGGGTCCTCGTTGGTGACCGTGAAGCCGTCCCCGTCCGCCTCGAGCTGGGCGTCGGCGGGGTCACCCTTCTCGCCCTGGGTCGTGATCGCGCACGCCTGACCGACGGTGCACCCGGCGCCGAACCGGTAGGTGAAGTCGCCGGTGACCGTGCCGAAGTCGCTGAGGTGGTCCTTGACCTCGAGGTGGATGGTCCAGGTCCCCTGGACGACCGGCGGGTCCGAGGTGTCGGCGTCGGCGCGGCCACCGGCGAGCAGGAGCAGCGCGGCGCCCAGCACCGTCACGAGTGCGGTCGCGATCACGGTGCGGATCTGCAGGCCCATCGGTCTCCCCCGGACTGATGCCTGCCCGAGCAGTGCGGGTGGCTCCTGGCCCCGAGGGTCGCACCCGACGGGCGCGCGTGGCGATGGCCCGGACGGGCCAGCCCGTGCGGGCTACTCGATTCTGGTTACTCCGGGCCGCTCGGTGGCGCCAGCAGCTCGGCGAGGTGCCGCGCCTGCACACCGGCGAGGTCGTCGAGCTGGACCCGGCAGGACATCCCGTCCGCGAGCACGACGGCGTCCGGGTTGGCTCGTACGGCGGGCAGCAGGTGTGTCTCGGCGACGGCCACCGACACGTCGTAGTGGCCCTTCTCCATGCCGAAGTTGCCGGCCAGCCCGCAGCAGCCGGCGACCCGGGTGACCGTGGCTCCGGCCTTCTCCAGCAGGGCCTGGTCGACGCCCCACCCGATGACCGCGTGGTGGTGGCAGTGCGGCTGGGCGACCACGTCGACGCCGGTGAGGTCGCGGACCGGCAGGTCCAGGCGGTCGATCAGCTCGGCGAGGCTGAGCACGGCCGGCGACGTCCCGGTCAGCTCCTCGGCGTCGCTGCGCAGGGTGGCCAGGCAGGACGGCTCCAGGGCGACGACGGGGACGCCGGAGGCCAGGTAGGGCTTCAACGTGTCCACGGTCCGCTGCATGATCACCCGCGCCCGGTCCAGCTGGCCGGTGGTGATCCAGGTCAGGCCGCAGCAGGCGTCCTCCGGGATGACCTCGCCGGTCAGGCCCACCGACTCGAGGTAGCGGATCGCCGCGTGGCCGTTGACCGGGAAGAAGTGGTCGCTGAACGAGTCCGCCCAGATCCAGACGTCCGGGGTCCCCGGGCTTCGCGCGACCGACTTGCGCACAGACGAGCGGAGCGTGGTCCTGGCGAACGCCGGGATGGAGCGGCGCTGGTCGATCCCGGCGGTCGCACGGGCCAGCCGGGCCACCGGCCCGACCCTCAGCATCGCGTTGGCCAGCCCCGCGACGGGCGCCGCACGGTCGGCCCAGCGCGGGAGCCGGCCGAGCAGGTAGTGGCTGCGCGGGCGCCGCACCCCGAGGACGTCGTGCTTCTGGTACAGCGCCTCGGCCTTGTACGTGGCCATGTCCACGCCGGTCGGGCAGTCCGACGCGCAGCCCTTGCAGGCCAGGCAGAGGTCGAGCGCCTCGCCGACCGCAGGGTCGGCCAACCCGTGCACGAGCGAGCCGTCCAGGGCCTCCTGCAGCACGCGCGCCCGGCCCCGGGTCGCGTCCTTCTCGTCGCGGGTGGCGAGGTAGGACGGGCACATCACGCCGTTCGTGGCCGGCGCGACGCACTTGCCGACCCCGGTGCAACGGTGGACCGCGTCCCCGAGCGAGCCGCCGTCGTGCACGAACCGGAGGGCGCTGGTCACGGACGCTCGCGGCCGCACCGGCCGCAGGTCCGCGTCGAGCGGCGCCGGGTCGACCAGGTTGCCTGGGTTGAACAGGTTGCCCGGGTCGCAGGCGGCCTTGGCGGCCGCGAAGAGGCCGATCGACTCCTCGTCGTACATCAGCGGCAGCAGCTCGGACCGGGCCCGGCCGTCACCGTGCTCGCCGGACAGCGAGCCGCCGTGCTCGCGCAGCTTGTGCGCGCTGGCCGTGAGGAAGTCGCGGAAGACCTTCGGGCCACGCTCGTCGCCCGGTGCGAACGGGAAGTCGATCCGGACGTGCACGCAGCCGTCGCCGAAGTGCCCGTAGGGCACTCCATCGAGGTCGTGGTCACGCAGCAGCTCGTCGAAGTCGCGGAGCCAGGCACCGAGCCGCTCAGGCGGGACGGCGGCGTCCTCCCAGCCCGAGTACGCCGGCGTCCTCAGGCTGCGCGCGGCGAGGCCGGCGCCGTCCTCGCGGATCCGCCAGAGCGCGGCCTGCTCGGCGACGTCGGTGACCGTGCGGTGACCGAGGGCGGCGGAGGCA
>Ga0075365_10001640_pt1 | contig 10320 bp, 7 predicted proteins | sample EndMetdeltDD1765_FD_71387 | JGI IMG/M metagenome (GOLD analysis project Ga0075365, IMG submission 71387) | Populus endosphere microbial communities from Tennessee, USA - Endosphere MetaG P. deltoides DD176-5 | ecosystem: Host-associated > Plants > Roots > Endosphere | place: USA: Tennessee... | reverse complement strand
CGGGTGTACGCGTCGACCACCCAGTCGATCTGGCTGTCGGTGAGCTCACCGCGGTCGCGCTTGGCGCTGATCACCTCGACCGCGTCGTGTCGGTGACCGGGCCCGGCCTCACTCGCCATGCACGGCCTCCAGGTCCTCGGGGCCGAAGGCGTCGGGCAGCACCTCGTCCATCCGGCGAACGCCGCGGGGCGTGAGCAGCTCCAACGTCGCACCGCCGTTCTCCCAGAGCAGCTGGCGGCAGCGGCCGCACGGCATGATCAGGTCGCCGTCGCCGTTGACGCACACCACGTGGGTCAGCCGCCCGCCGCCGGTCGCGTGCAGCGAGCTGACGACGCCGCACTCGGCGCACAGCACCACGCCGTACGCCGCGTTCTCGACGTTGCAGCCCACCAGCACCCGGCCGTCGTCCGCGGTCGCGGCGGCACCTACGGGGTAGTGGGAGTACGGCGCGTAGGCATGCCGTGAGACGGCGACGGCCTCGGCCCGCAGCGCCTCCCAGTCGAAGGAGTCCGCCACACCTATTCCTTCACGTACGGTTCGCCGTCGGCTGCCGGCGCCCGCACCTTGCCGACCAGTCCGGCCACGGCCAGGATCGTCGCGACGTAGGGCACCATCGCCACGAACGCCGACGGGATCGCCGGCGCGTTGATCGACAGCACCACCTGCATGGCCGAGGCGAAGCCGAAGAGCAGCGACGCAGCGACCGCACCGCGGGGGCTCCAACGTCCGAAGATCAGTGCCGCCAGGGCGATGAAGCCCTGCCCGGAGGTGATGTTCTTCTGGAACTGGCCCACCTGGAAGATGAAGTACGACCCGCCGATCCCGGCGATGGCGCCGCCGATGATCACGTTGCGGTAGCGCATCGCAAGGACCCGGATCCCGACCGTGTCCGCGGCCTTCGGGTGCTCGCCGACCGCCCGCGTCCGCAGGCCCCACCGCGTACGGAACAGCCAGACGTCCACGACGACGATGAGGACGTAGGTGAGGTAGACGATCGAGTACGTGTCGAAGAACAGCGGACCGATCACCGGGATGTCACCGAGCAGCGGGATCTTGTGCGGCTCCATCAACGGCGTCGAGTTGAGCGTGTCCGTGTGCGGCTGCATGAACACGTCGTAGAAGAACCCGGTGAGGCCGGCGGCGAAGACGTTCAGGACGACGCCGAGCACCACCTGGTTGACCAGGTAGCGGATCGCGAAGACCGCCAGCATCGACCCGAGCAGGGCTCCGGCGAGCGCGCCGGCCAGGACGCCGGCGGTGATCCCCATCAGGGACCCGAACAGGGCGGCGGTCCAGGCGCCGGCCAGCATCTGCCCCTCGATCGCGACGTTGATCACCGCGGACCGCTCGCACATCACCCCGCACAGCGCGCCGAGGATCAGCGGTACGGCGAGCGCGATGGTGCTGCTGAGCAGGCCCACGACGTCGACGAAGGCGAACGAGCTCGCCGAGGCCAGCCAGCAGATCAGGGCGACGACCGACAGGAAGATGCCGGCGCCCATGAAGGGGCCGAACCAGCGACGGCGCGGTGCGACCAGCCAGACCACGCCGAGCAGCACGGTCAGGATCCCGGCGACCCAGGCCACCGGGACGGCCGGCAGGTGCAGGACCGGAACGTTCTCGGCGTTGAGGGCGCCGAACCGGAGCGTGGCGTCCTGGTCGTGGTGGCCGTTGATCGCGAAGCGCCAGATCGTGACCAGCCCGAGCACGATCAGGGAGATACCGGCACCGAGCCGCTGCGCCCGTGAGACGGGGGCCCGGGTGACGACATGCTCGACGGTGAGCTCTTCAGGGGACTGCGCTACGGCGGTCATCCGTTCCACCCCTTCGCGAGCTGGCCACCGACACCGGTGGACGTGCCCTTGATCCGCCAGATCGCGCGCACCAGCATCGGCGCCGCGATGAACAGCACGATCAGCGACTGGATCACCTGCACCAGGTCGATCGGCGTCCCGGTGGCGGACTGCATCTGCGTGCCGCCTGCGTGGAGCGCCCCGAAGAGCAGTCCGGCAGCGACGATGCCCTTGGCGTTGGCCCGGCCGAGCAGAGCGACCGTGATGGCGTCGAAGCCGATCCCGGCGTCGATGTCGCCGGTGATCTGGCTGTTGGTGCCGAGGATCTGGCTCACGCCGGCCAGACCGCACAGAGCGCCGGCGATCAGCATCACCGTGATGTAGCTGTTCTCGACGCTCATGCCGGCGGTCCGGGAGGCGAACTGGTTGGCGCCCACCGCGCGCAGACGGAAGCCGAGGGTGCTGCGGTCGATCAGCCAGCCGATCCCGACGGCAGCGAGCAGGGCCAGGATCAGGCCGGCATGGACCCGGACACTGCCGCCGAGCAGCGACGGCAGCTGCGCGCTCTTGAACACCGGGTTCGAGACGGCCTGGCCGTACGGCGGCTTCTGGAAGCCCTTGACCGACAGCAGGTAGGCCAGGAAGTAGAGCGCGATGTAGTTGAGCATGATCGTGGTGATCACCTCGTGCGCGCCGGTCTTGGCCTTGAGGACACCGGCGATACCGCCCCACACTGCCCCGCCGAGCATGCCGGCCACGATGGCCAGGATCAGGTGCAGCCCCGGCGGCAGGTGCCAGTGGAAGCCGACGAACCCGGCGCAGATCGCGCCCGCGATGACCTGGCCCTGGCCGCCGATGTTGAACAGGCCGGCGCGGAACGCCAGGCCCACCGACAGGCCGCCGAGGATCAGCGGGGTGGCGTTGGTCAGGGTCTCGGAGATCGGGCCGAGGTAGCCGGCCAGGGTGCCCTTGGCCGCTGTGGTCGGGTTGAAGATCGCCCCCTGGAACAGCGCGACGTACCCGTTCCAGATCGCCTCGATCCCGTAGCGGAAGGTGTCCCAGGGGTACTGGAAGAAGTAGTGCGAGGCGTCCTGGGTCTGGGGGTCGGCGATGGCGATCAGGATCCCGCCGATCAGCATCGCGGTCACGAATGCCAGCACGGTGACCATGAAGTTGCTGGCCCACAGCCGGCCGAACCACCCGGAGGGCGGCTCCTCGTCACGAGGCGGATCGAGGGTGGCCCGTGGGTCGGCCGCGGGGTCGGCGGTCTGCTCGCTCACGGAGCGGACACCTCCTTGCTCTGATCGGGGACCGTGCCGGCCATCAGCAGACCGATCTCACCGGCGTCGGCTCCGCCGGGCATCTCGCCGATGATCTTGCCGCGGTACATGACCCCGATCCGGTCGGCGAGGCCGAGGACCTCGTCGAGCTCGGTGGACACCACCACGACCGCGGCACCGTTGTCGCGCTCGGTCACGATCCGCCGGTGGACGAACTCCATGGAGCCGACGTCGAGCCCGCGCGTGGGCTGGGCGACGATGAGCAGCTTCAGCGGGCGGGACAGCTCGCGGGCGAGCACCACCTTCTGCTGGTTGCCGCCGGACAGGGTCGACGCAGTGTGCTCGACGGACGACGTGCGTACGTCGAACTCCTCGACCCGCTCCTCGGCGTTCTCCTTGATCTTGTCGAGGTTCAGCGACATGCCCTTCGAGAAGGGCTCGCGGTGGTAGAGGTCGAGGACCAGGTTCTCGGCGACCGTGAAGCTGCTGACCAGCCCGTCGTGGAGCCGGTCCTCCGGGACGTAGCCGACGCCCATCCCGATCATCGCGTCGATCCCGGCCCGGGTGACGTCTTGTCCCCCGAGGAGGACCGTGCCGGACTCCACCTGCTCCAGCCCGACCAGCGCCTCGGTGAGCTCGGTCTGCCCGTTGCCCTGCACGCCCGCCAAGGCGTAGATCTCGCCGGCCCGGACCGAGAAGCTCACGCCGTCCACCGTGACCTGGCCGGCGTGGTCGACGACCCGCAGGTCGTTGACCTCGAGGATCTCCTCGCCCGGCTTGCGCGGCTCCTTCTCGATCTCCAGCGAGACCGGGCGGCCGACCATCATCGAGGCCAGCTCGGCCGACGTCGACGTGGGGCTGGCCTCGCCGACCACCTTGCCGCGCCGGATCACCGTGATCCGGTCGGCCACGGCTCGGACCTCGCGCAGCTTGTGGGTGATGAAGACGATGGAGGTGCCACCCTCCTTCAGGGACCGCATGATCTCCATCAGGTCGTCGGTCTCCTGCGGGGTGAGCACCGCGGTGGGCTCGTCGAGGATCAGCACCTGGGCGTCGCGGATCAGGGCCTTGATGATCTCCACGCGCTGCTGCACGCCGACCGGCAGGTCCTGGACCAGTGCGTCGACGGGCACCTGCAGGCCGTAGCGCTCGGAGACCTCGCGCACCTCACGGCGGGCGGCGCGCCGGTTCAGGAACCCGAACCGGGTGCGTTCGTGTCCGAGCTCGACGTTCTCGGCGACGGTGAAGACCGGGATCAGCATGAAGTGCTGGTGCACCATGCCGATGCCGGCACGCATGGCGTCCCCGGGACCGGCGAAGGTCGCCGGCTCGCCGTCGATCAGGATCTCGCCCTCGTCGGGGTGGTAGAGCCCGTAGAGCACGTTCATCAGCGTGCTCTTGCCTGCGCCGTTCTCACCGAGCAGCGCATGGATCTCGCCAGGCTCGACGACGAGGTCGATGGAGTCGTTGGCGACCAGATCGCCGAAGCGCTTGGTGATACCGCGAAGCTCGAGCCTCACGCATGAACCTCCCTGTCCTCGGACCCGCCCGAGCGCGCCGCCCTCATCATGTCCTACGCCGCCGGGACGTGCCGAGGGGGAGCACCGGCGACGCCGATGCTCCCCCTGGCCCTAGCTCAAGAACCGAGCCTCACTGAGGCTGGCTCGGCGACTGGATGTTGATCTTGCCGGAGATGATGTCCGCCTTGACCTGGTCGAGCTCGGACTTCAGCTCCGAGGGGACCTTGCTGTCGAAGTCGTGGAACGGCGCGAGACCGGTGCCCTCGTTCTCCAGGGTGCCGATGTAGTTGCCGGTCGGGAACGTGCCCGTGGCGGCCTGCGTGGCGTACTCCTGCACCGAACCGCTGAGGTTCTTGGTGACCGAGGTCAGGAAGTACTTGCAGTACTGCGCGACGCTCTCGCAGCCGTCGGTGTCGACCCAGATCACGGCGAGCTGACCGCCCGAGGCCTGAGCGGCCGCGGCCGAGCCGACGCCCGTGCCACCGGCGACCGGGAAGACGATGTCAGCACCCTGCTGCTGGAACTGCTGGGTGATCTGCTTGCCCTTGTTGGCGTCGGTGAAGGAGTTGGCGAAGGTGCCGCCCTTCTGGTTGCCCTCGTCCCAGCCGAGCACCTGGACGTTCTTGCCCTTCTGGTCGTTGTAGTACTGGACGCCCTCCCAGAAGCCGTCCATGTAGATCGTGACGGGCGGGATGTTGAGGCCGCCGTACGTCGCGACCTTGCCGGTCTTGCTCATGCCGGCGGCGAGGTAGCCACCGAGGAAGCCGCCCTGCGCGGTGTTGTACTGAAGGCCGTAGACGTTCGGGCCGCTCGACGCGGAGTCGATCTGGGCGTACTGCTGGTCGGGGTTCTTCTTCGCGATCTTGGTGACGGCGTCGGTCATCAGACCGCCGACCGCGATCACCGAGTCGCAGCCCTTGTTGGTCTCAGCGGTGAGGTTCGGCGTGTAGTCGTTCTGCGAGGAGGACGGCACGAACGAGATCTTGATGTTCGGGTTGGCCTTGTTCGCGGCCTGGAGACCGCCCCACGAGGACTGGTTGAACGAGTGGTCGTCGACGCCACCGACGTCGAGCACCATGCACGCCTTGAGGCTCCCGGTGGCTGCGGCGCTGGTGGATCCGGAGTCGGACGGCTGGTCGGTGGCCGTGCTGGAGCTCGGCTTCGAGCAGCCGGCGACCAGCAGGCTGGCAGCCCCGATGGCCGCAACGATCTTCAGTGGGTGGCGCAAGTGGGTCTCCTCGTTCGTCCCGCTCCCTGCGGAGCGGGGAAAATGTCGCGCTCACCCTAATGCACGCAGGCGTCTGCGTCGCCACCACCCGAGCGGGTTCTCCAACGTGTTGCACACCCGTGACCCGGAGAGGCCAGGGGACGCCGTGGGGCCTGACCCACTGCCAGGGTCGAAGGACCCGAGATGCACGTGGTCAGAGGGACACGAGAGCCGCTGCGGAGAGCACCTTGGCGCCGATCACCGTGGCCCGCTCGTCGATGCGGAGGTTGCCCTGGTGGATGTCGTACGTCGGGCCGCCGGGCGTGCGGGTGCCGAGACGTCCCATCGCGCCGGGCACCCGGGTGAGGTACCACGCGAAGTCCTCGCCCCCCAGGCTCTGGGCGGTGGGCGCCCGGCCGGCGGCGCCGAGGACCTCGTCGACGGCGCGGCCGAGCAGGGCCGCCGAGGCGGCGTCGTTCACCACCGGCGGGACGCCGCGCCGGTAGTCCACGTCGGCGTGCACGCCGTACGGCGCGATGATCTCGGCGACGTACTGCCGGATCCGCTGCTCCATGTGGGACCAGGCCACCGCGTCGAGCATCCGCACCGTGCCGGCCAGGGTGCCGGAGTCGGGGATGACGTTCGTGGCGCGGCCGGCCTGCAGGTGACCCCACACCACGCTGACCCCGGCGCGCGGGTCGAGCCGGCGCGAGAGGACGGCCGGCAGCTCGGTGACGATCTTGGCCAGCGCGAACGTGAGGTCCTCGGTCAGGTGCGGACGGCTGGTGTGACCCCCGCTGCCGGTGAGGCGGATCTCCAGGCTGTCGGCGGCGCCGGTGATCGGGCCCTCGCGCAGCCCGACCTGGCCGACGTCGATGGTCGGGTCGCAGTGCAGGCAGAAGATCCGGGTGACGTCGTCGAGGGCCCCGCGGTCCATCAGCTGCGTGGCGCCGCCCGGCATCACCTCCTCGGCGGGCTGGAACAGCAGGCGCACCCGACCCGGCAGGAGCCCGGCGGCCCGGACCTCCGCCAGCGCCAGCCCCGCCCCGAGCAGCGCCGTCGTGTGGACGTCGTGGCCGCACGCGTGGGCGACGCCCGGGACCTGGCTCTGCCACGGGTCTCCCGTGGTGTCGTTGACGGGCAGAGCATCCAGGTCTGCACGCAGGGCCACCACGGGGCTGCCGGCGACCTCGTCACCGAGCTCGGCCACGACTCCGGACTCACCCCCGCGGGTCAGCCGCCAGCCCACCTCGTCGAGGTGGTGGGTGACCAGGTCGGTGGTGCGGACCTCCTGCCACGACAGCTCCGGATGGGCGTGGAGGTCGCGTCGCAGGTCGAGCAGCTCGTCGGCGCGCTTGTCGAGCACGGTCTCGACGACCGCGAGCGCATCTTCCTTCAACATGTCCAGGGAAGGTTAGTTCACCGGCGCGTGCGGCTGCTCATCGTGGTCGGGGTTCGCGTGCGCGTCCGGCCCGGCGTCGTACGCCGCGAGGATCCGGTCGGCCGCGGCGACCGCGGGCAGCTCCCCCGCGAGCACCTGGCTCCGCACCTGCGCCCGCACCCGGCGTACGGCGTCGGAGCGGCGCAGCCGCTGCTCGAGCTCGTCGCGCACCAGGGCCCAGGCGAACTCCAGCTGCTGGTGGGCGCGCTTGTCGGCCAGTCCCTCGGCGCCGAGCTGCTCGCGGTGGTCGAGCACCCGCTGCCAGACGTCGTCCACGCCCCCACCGGTCAGCGCGGAGCAGGTGACCACGGCCGGCGCGTCGCCGCGGCCGTGCACCATCCGCAGCGCGCCGCCGAGCTCCCGGGCGGCCATCTTGGCCTCGGTCTCGCGGTCGCCGTCGGCCTTGTTCACCGCGATCACGTCGGCGAGCTCGAGGATCCCGCGCTTGATGCCCTGGAGCTGGTCACCGGTGCGGGCCATGGTCAGGAACAGGAACGTGTCGACCATGCCCGCCACCGTGGTCTCCGACTGCCCGACCCCGACCGTCTCGACCAGGACCACGTCGTACGCCGCAGCCTCCAGCACGAGCATGGCCTGGCTGGTGGCGCGGGCGACGCCTCCGAGGGTCCCGGCGCTGGGACTGGCCCTGATGTAGGCGTGCTCGTCGGTGGCCAGCCGCTGCATCCGGGTCTTGTCGCCGAGCACGGACCCACCCGTACGCCGGCTGCTCGGGTCGACGGCGAGCACGCCCACGCGATGCCCCGTCGCGGTGAGGCGTCCGCCCAGGGCCTCGATGAATGTCGACTTCCCGACGCCGGGCAGGCCGGAGATCCCGACGCGGACCGCCGGTCGTTCCGGGGCGGGCAGCTCGGCCAGGAGTGCCCGGGCCTCGAGGCGGTGCTCCGGGCGGCTGGACTCGACGAGCGTGATCGCGCGGCTCACGGCCGCGCGACGGCCGGCGACCACGCCGTCGGCGAGCGAGTCCGCCATCAGTGGTCCAGCTGCGCGCGCAGCCGGGCCAGGAGGTCGAGGGCCGACCGCGCGATCACGGTGCCGGGCATGAACACCGCGGCCGCGCCCATCCGCTCCAGGTCGGGGACGTCGGCAGGCGGGATCACGCCGCCGATGACGACCATGATGTCGTCGCGCCCGTGCTCGGCCAGGGCCCGCTTCAGCGCGGGGAGCAGGGTCAGGTGGCCCGCGGCCAGGCTGCTGACCCCGACGATGTGGACGTCGGCGTCGACCGCCTGCTGAGCGACCTCCTCCGGCGTGGAGAACAGCGGCCCGACGTCGACGTCGAAGCCCATGTCGGCGAAGGCGCTGACGATCACCTTCTGGCCGCGGTCGTGGCCGTCCTGGCCCATCTTCGCGACCAGGATCCGGGGCCGGCGTCCCTCCGCCTCCTCGAACGCCGCGGTCGCGTCGAGCACCTCCTCGACGAGGGCGTCTCCGGCGCTGCCGGCCTCGTCCCTGAACACACCGGAGATCGTACGGATCTGCGCGTGGTGCCTGCCCCAGGCCTTCTCCAGGGCACTGCTGATCTCGCCGACCGTCGCCTTCGCCCGCGCGGCGTCCACGGCCAGCGCCAGCAGGTTGTCGCTGCCGTCGGCTGCCCGGGTCAGGGCGTCGAGCGCGCGCTGCACCTCGTCGGCGTCGCGCTCGGCACGCAGCCGCTCGAGCTTGGCGATCTGCTGGCGGTACACGTCGTCGTTGTCGACCCGCAGGACGTCGAGCGGGTCCTCGTCGGCGAGCCGGTAGGTGTTGACCCCGATCACGGCCTGGGCGCCGGAGTCGATCCGGGCCTGCGTGCGAGCGGCGGCCTCCTCGATGCGCAGCTTGGGGATGCCCTCCTCGATCGCCTTCGACATGCCGCCCGCCTGCTCGACCTCCTGGATGTGGGCCCAGGCGCGCTCGGCGAGGTCGTGGGTGAGCTTCTCGACGTAGTAGCTGCCGGCCCACGGGTCGATCGTCCAGGTGGTGCCGGTCTCCTGCTGCAGGAGGAGCTGGGTGTTGCGGGCGATCCGGGCGCTGAAGTCGCTCGGCAGTGCGATGGCCTCGTCGAGGGCGTTGGTGTGCAGGCTCTGGGTGTGCCCCTGGGTGGCCGCCATCGCCTCGATGCAGGTGCGGCCGACGTTGTTGTACACGTCCTGGGCGGTCAGGCTCCAGCCGCTCGTCTGGCAGTGGGTGCGCAGGCTCAGGCTCTTGGGGTTCTGCGGCTCGAAGTCGCGCACCAGCCGGGCCCAGAGCGCCCGCGCCGCACGCATCTTCGCGACCTCCATGAAGAAGTTCATGCCGATCGCCCAGAAGAAGCTGAGCCGGGGCGCGAACCGGTCGATGTCGAGCCCCGCGGCGACCCCGGTACGGAGGTACTCGACACCGTCGGCCAGCGTGTAGGCGAGCTCGAGGTCGGCGGTCGCCCCGGCCTCCTGCATGTGGTAGCCGGAGATCGAGATCGAGTTGAAGCGCGGCATGTGCTCGGCGGTGTAGCTGAAGATGTCGCCGACGATCCGCATGCTGGGCGCCGGCGGGTAGATGTAGGTGTTGCGGACCATGAACTCCTTGAGGATGTCGTTCTGGATGGTCCCGGCGAGCTGTTCCGGCTTCACCCCCTGCTCCTCGGCCGCCGCGATGTAGAGGGCCAGCACCGGCAGCACCGCACCGTTCATCGTCATCGACACCGACATCTCGTCGAGCGGGATGCCGTCGAAGAGGGTGCGGGTGTCGTAGATCGAGTCGATCGCGACACCGGCCATCCCGACGTCGCCGCGCACGCGAGGGTGGTCGGAGTCGTAGCCGCGGTGGGTCGCGAGGTCGAAGGCGACCGAGAGGCCCTTCTGCCCCGCGGCGAGGTTGCGGCGGTAGAACGCGTTGGACTCCTCGGCGGTGGAGAAGCCGGCGTACTGCCGGATGGTCCACGGCTGGGTGGTGTACATCGTCGGGTAGGGCCCGCGCAGGAACGGTGCGAGGCCCGGCCAGGTGTCGAGCCCGTCGAGGCCCTCGAGGTGCTCCGGACCGTAGACCGGGAGGATGTCGATGCCCTCGGGACTCGTCCACGGCTCCCGGTGGGGATCGGTGGTCG
>Ga0075365_10001638_pt1 | contig 10324 bp, 9 predicted proteins | sample EndMetdeltDD1765_FD_71387 | JGI IMG/M metagenome (GOLD analysis project Ga0075365, IMG submission 71387) | Populus endosphere microbial communities from Tennessee, USA - Endosphere MetaG P. deltoides DD176-5 | ecosystem: Host-associated > Plants > Roots > Endosphere | place: USA: Tennessee... | reverse complement strand
CCGTGGAGAGCTACTCGAATGCCGGCGCGACGTTCCTCAACAACCAGATTCTCGACTACGCCGAAGAGATTTTCGCCGAAGGGCTGAAAACCAGGGCGATGCAGCAGGATGTCGCCAAGCGCGGCGACTTTTATCTCAATTACGCGATGCTGAAGCAGACCGAGAAAGACTATCAGGGCTTCGTTTCCATGTGCGCGACAGCCACCAATCTATACGCCCATTACCACGGCAAGGAATCCCAGGAACTCCTGTTTGCCAACGATGTGTTGGCGACCGGGGTCGCCGCATTCGGTCAAATCGCGTCGGCCATCAATATCGAGCAGCGCAATCTGAGGTTGGCTGCGCAGGTAGCCGGTACCGATGATCGTTTCATCTGGAAGCTGCAGAACAATCTGGCCGACATGCTGCGCCAGATGGGGGCTCCAACACGCGCCTTGCAATACGATCTGGCCGTGCTGGAGAAGCGGATCGGCTACTACGGCTCAGATCACTTCAACGTTTTGGTCACCGCCAACAACACGGCGCAGGACTATCTGGACCTTGGCAAATACGACGAGGCCTTGCGCTATTTCCAGCAGGATCGGGACATTGCCGTCGTTCTCAAGCAGGAAGGCAATCTGGTCGAACAGGCGGATGCCTGGCTGCTCTATACCAGGGCACTCTCTGGTGCGCAGCCGCTCGATCAGCCGACAACGGCAAGGCTGCAACAACTGACCACCGACCCGAACTATCCCGAAATACTGGCAATCAAGATCGCCAACCTGCTCGCCGCGCATTTCATCGCAGTGGGCGACACGGAAAACGGGATGAGCCAGCTTGAGCGAGCCCAAAGCATCGCCGAAGCGACGTACGGGGTGGTGCATCCGCTTACCTTTGCCGCGCGGCAGGCCATGGCCAATCTCAGGGCGAAGACGAGCCCGGAGAAGGCGGCTGCCGATTTCGCGACTCTCGACGAGGACATGCTGCGTTGGAATTGGTTCCAGGTAAGCACTGCCGGCAACCCAATCGTGGCCGAGGCCAGCCGCGCCCTGGCCGACGACATGCTGTACGACTATGCGCGCCTCGCTAAAGGCAATGCATCGGTGGTGCCGGCCTTTGCCGAAGCCGTGCGCCGCTGGCCGACGCTTGAAAATGAGAAACGCGATCTGTTGCGCAGACTGTCCCGCTTGATCGATCCGAACGATACGGAGACACGGTATTTGATCCAGACCGGGATTCGGCTGTCCTTGGCTTATCAGGAGTCGTCCTCCAGCGGTGACAGTTCCGACGATCCAGGGGCGGTGCAGCCGGGACAGGTTCAGGCGGCATACGAAAAGGCCACGGCCAGCGTCATGGCCAAATACAGTTTCAGCCAGAGCGTGGTGGACAAGCCGCTGCCGTCGGCCGGCGCCCTGCTGAAGCCAAACGAGGCGCTGATCGACTACTTCATTGCCCGCAAGTGGCGGGCGGATCGGGAGAGTGCCGATCCGCTGGAAGACGAGCGCCTCTATGCGATCGTCACCCGCAAGGATCGGCAGCCGTCTCTCTATGATCTCGGCGATCCACGCCGGCTCATCCCGGCCGCTCGCGAAACACGCATGGCGAACCTGAGGTCGACGCGTTCCGCGCAGGAACGGGGCGCGGTGACCTTGATCGATCTGAACGCCACATTCACCGGGCTTTATGCCGGTCTGATCGCGCCGTTAGAGCCGTCGCTTGGTGGCGCCGATACGCTTTTCGTGGTGCCGGACGGAAAACTGTTTTCGGTGCCATTCCCCTTGCTGCAGGACGGCAAGGGCGCGTCGCTCGATGACCGTTTCGTCGTGCGCATGCTGACGCGGCCGGAATCGCTGTTGAATGCCGGCGTCGATCAGAGTTTTCCCAAGACGGGCAGAGCCTTGCTGGCCGGCGGGTTGGACTATGCGCGAGGTTCGGAAAAAGGGGCGGAGCCGCTGCCCGGCACCCGCAAGGAGGTCGACGCGATCGCCTCGATCCTGAGCGGTGATCACTATTCGGTCGAAATGCTCACCGGGACGGCGGCCAGCGAGCGGATGCTGCGCAAGGATATGGAGCAGGCGACGATTGCGCATCTGGCCACCCATGGCGCCTACCGTGATGAGAAAGAGGGCGGCGTGGGCGCCGTGAATGCGCTTTGGCAGAGCCAGGTCGTGCTGTCGCAGTCGGGAGACCGGCAGTCGATGAAACGTGATGACGATGACGGTCGGCTCTATGGCATGGAATTGATGAGCTGGGATTTGTCGGGCCTCGACCTGCTTGTCCTGTCCGCCTGTGAGACGGCTCGCGGCCAGGAGACATTCGTCGGCGGTTTGCGCGGCCTGCCGACGGCAATCGGCATTGCCGGCGCAAAACGCTCGCTGTTGACGCTGTGGCCTGTGGACGACGCCGGAACCGCTGCCTTCATGGTTGGGTTCTACGGCCATCTTGCCGCCGGACAAACCTATCCGGAAGCGCTGCGCCAGACCCGCCGCGATGCCCGCGACCGCAAAATATCAGGCGCCCAGGATCCGCGGGTCTGGGCCGCCTTTGTCATGTTCGAGAACTGAGGCCGCTCGAAGCGCATACTTGCTCACGATCCGTGCGTTCAAGCCGATCGTGCCAACGCAAATGGTCCGGCTTGATCGTTTCGGCGGATGAGGCTCGACAGAAAGGATCCCTTTGCTTGCAGAAAAGCATGCAGACGCTGCGGATAATCCGGCGCTACGGCGTGCTTGATCGACGGACGATCATTCAACGCCTTCCGCCAGGCCTGGACGTGCGGCTTGCCGTCCAGGATGCCGAAATCGCCGATCCGGTCGAAAGCGTCGAGATATCTGAAGACAGGCCCGTACACCGCATCGACCAGCGAAAAGCGGTGGCCGGCGAACCATGGCGCGCTCCGCAAGGCATCGTCCGCCAGTTCGGCCTCAAGGCGGTCAAACATTCCCGACAGCGCGCGGGACTCGGCAAGGAAACCGGCCTCGGTCGGTGCTGAATAGAGCCGGCCGATGGCGTTGAGCACGGCCGAGCCGTATTCGATCCAGGCACGGTGCCGGGCACGGGCGTAGGGGTCGGCCGGGTGGAGGGGATTGGCCTGTGTCTCCTCGAGGAATTCGAGGATGACCGCGGATTCGAAGATTGTCGTTTCGTCGCCATTTCGCTGGACGCGCAACAGCGGCACCTTGCCGAGTGGCGAGATCGCCTTGAACCAGTCCGGCTTGTCGGCGAGGTCGATGTCGACGCGCTCGAACGGCACGCCCTTCTCGGTCAACGAGATCGCCGCACGCTGGACATAGGGGCAGAGAGGGTGGCTGACGAGAATGAGCTTGTCGGTCATTTCACTCTCCCCAGACATAGTTCAACGCGCCGTTTTCGACGCGTGTCGACAGGAACATCAGACGGGAATTCTTCGGTGCCGGACCGTCGATGCGTTCGCCCGACATCATGTCGAATGCGGCGCCGTGCCATTGACAGACCAGCCTGCCATCCTTGCAGTTCAACGGCCCGCCGAAATGCAGACAGGCATTGGCGGCGGCGCGGATGCGTTCGCCGCTGCGCCAGACATGGACCTCGCGGCCGAAGAATGGGGCGATCAGGCTGCCTGTCTCGGGGACGTCGGCGATCTTGCAGATCTCGTGTTTCATGGGTTTGCCTTTCGATGTTGATGCAATTGCATTTATATAGATGCAGATGCATTTATCGTCAAGCTTGATGCATTTGCATCTATCGTCTAGGGTGGGCCATGACCGAGAAAGCCACGCCTTCGCCGGAAGCCATCACCGCCTGGGCCCGCCTGATGCGCGTTTCGCGTCAGCTGGTGGAGAATGCCGAGGACGCGTTGAAGGAGAGCGGCTTGCCGCCGCTCGCTTGGTACGACGTGCTGCACGAGCTCGCCGAGGCGGGCGAGGGCGGCCTGAGGCCTTTTCAATTGATCGAGCGCACTTTGTTTGCGCAGTACAACATCTCGCGGCTGCTGGCCCGGCTAGAGGCCGACGGTCTGGTCGAGAAGCTGCCGGTGGCCGATGATGGTCGCGGCCAGACCATCCGCATCACGGCCAAGGGGCGCGAGACGCGCCGGCGGATGTGGGCCGTCTATGGACGATCAATCGCCGACCTGGTTGGCGGCAAACTTTCAGCGGATGAGCTGAAGATGATGTCGGCGCTGCTTGGCCGGCTGCGTGATCCGGCTGTCCTCGACTGATCTTGGCCGCTGTGCCGCGACGCCTCAATGACAGCGCTGGCGCTCGCGGCCGTCGATCTTTTTCCGCGCCGCCCCCTTGCGCGCCGGGCCGGATTGCGCAATATGCCGAACCGTAACGTACGGTACGGCTTGCCGGGATAATCGGTTTGCCTGTCCGCGAGGGAAGAGCGTGTTGCACATCGTGCCTGACATCGACAACAGCGAGACGCTGACGGAGCGGCAGAAGGCCGTTCTGGATGCGGCGTTGCGGCTGTTGGTCGAGGAGGGCGATCAGCTGACCATGACCGCCGTGGCCAGGCGGGCCAGCTGCTCCAAGGAAACACTCTACAAATGGTTCGGCGACCGCGACGGGCTGTTGACGGCAACCGTGCAGTGGCAGGCCTCCAAGGTGCGTGTGGCGCCCGTCGACGCCAAGGGGCTCGACCTTGCCTCGCTGACGGCAAGCCTTGAGCGTTTCGCTTCCGACTGGCTGAAGGTGATTTCCAGCGATACTTCGATCGCGCTCAACCGGGTGGCGGTCGGGCATGCCGGCTCGGGTAAGGACGACCTCGGCGCCGTCGTGCTGGAGAATGGCCGCTTCGCGCTGGCCCGGCGGCTGAAGCCGGTGCTGGAGGCCGGGCGCCAGGCCGGGCTTCTGGATTTCGCGGATGCCGAGACGGCGTTCCGCACCTTTTTCGGGCTGGTCGCCCGCGACGTGCAGATCCGTCTGCTGCTCGGCGACCGGCTGGAATTGACTGAGGCGACGATCGGCGGCGATGCCGTACGGGCGACGCAGCAGTTTCTCGCTCTTTTCGGAGCAAAAACCGGGCCGCAGGGCCTCTGATCTTAGAAACGGGAAGGAAGTAAAAAATGCGCGTCTATTACGATCGTGATGCCGATCTCAACCTGATCAAGGGCAAGAAGGTCGCCATCATCGGCTATGGCAGCCAGGGCAGGGCGCATGCGCTCAACCTCAAGGATTCCGGCGCCAAGGAAATCGCCATCGGCCTCAAGGCCGGCTCGGCGACCGCCAAGAAGGTCGAGGCCGACGGGCTCAAGGTGATGAGCGTGGCGGACGCCGCCAAATGGGCCGACCTGATGATGATGGCGACGCCCGACGAGCTGCAGGCCGACATCTACAAGAACGAGATCGCGCCGAACATCCGCGACGGTGCGGCGATCGCCTTCGCGCACGGCCTCAACGTGCATTTCGGCCTGATCGAGCCGAAGTCGACCGTCGACGTCGTCATGATCGCGCCGAAGGGCCCGGGCCACACGGTGCGCGGCGAATACCAGAAGGGCGGCGGCGTGCCGTGCCTGGTCGCCGTCAACCAGGATGCCTCAGGCAATGCGCTCGACTTGGCGCTGTCCTACGCCTGCGGCGTCGGCGGCGGCCGTTCGGGCATCATCGAGACCAATTTCCGCGAGGAATGCGAGACCGATCTGTTCGGCGAGCAGGTCGTGCTGTGCGGCGGCCTGGTCGAACTGATCCGCGCCGGCTTCGAGACGCTGGTGGAAGCCGGCTACGCGCCGGAAATGGCCTATTTCGAGTGCCTGCACGAGGTCAAGCTGATCGTCGACCTGATCTATGAAGGCGGCATCGCCAACATGAACTACTCGATCTCGAACACCGCCGAGTGGGGCGAGTATGTCTCGGGCCCGCGCATCATCACCGCCGAGACCAAGGCCGAGATGAAGCGCGTGCTGAAGGACATCCAGACCGGCAAGTTTACTTCGGAATGGATGCAGGAATACCGCGCCGGCCTGTCGCGCTTCAAGGGCATCCGCCGCATGAACGACAGCCACCAGATCGAGGAAGTCGGCGCCAAGCTGCGCGCGATGATGCCGTGGATTTCGAAGAACAAGCTGGTCGACAAGGCCAAGAACTGATCGAAATCTGTTCTTCTTGATCAAAAAAACGGCGCCCCCAGGGCGCCGTTTTCATTTCCGCGTGGCGCGCTTACAGATCAGCTATAGGGCGACCAGCATTGCTGGCGCGGGCCGCCATAGGGCTGGAACGTGTTGTCCCAGGCACGATACGACCGGTAGCGGTTGTAGCACCACCGGACATGGGCATTCGAAAGCCGCCCGGCGCGGTAGTAGCGGCGCGGTGCCGGCGCATAGTAATCGTAGTTGTTGTAGTTGTTGTACATGCTGCCGAGGCCGAGCCCCAGGCCAAGGCCAAGGATCGCGGCACCCGCACCGTCATCATAGTAGCGGCGATGGTGATGGCGGCGCCAACGCCAGTCATCGCCGCCGTTCCAGTTTCCACGGTTCCAGTTTCCGCCATCCCAGTTGTTGCGGTTCCATTGCCGGCCACCGTTCCAGTGGCCTGACCGGCGCCATCTCCAGTCGTTGTTGAAAACCGGGCTATTGTTATTGCCACCAGCCCAGCTGTCGCGCACCGGCGTGACCGCCGGTGCTGTCGTGCTTGTGGGAAGCGCCAGATCCGGTTGCATGATCGGTCCGGCGGCCGATGGCGCCGTGATGCCGGAGACAATGCCGAGCGCAATCAGCCCGGATTTGATGGTGGATGAAAAGAGCGAGTTCATAACACTCTCCAAGAGCTGAAGGCCCCACGCCTACCCTGGAATGGGTCCACTGTGGATCTTTGCGTCTGAACGGCGGATGAACGGAAAGGTTCCGTCAACCATGGCGCGAATGCCGTCAGGTCCAAACGATCTTGGCTTGTGGTCCTGCGATCTTGTGTTCCGGCGCTCTTGCAGGCAAAGGTCAGGGCATGTCGCTGCGCCTTGCCACCTTCAATGTCGAGAACCTGATGAACAGGTTCGATTTTTCCGGCTATCGCAACCAGCTCAACGAGGATCGGACGCTGGCGCTGTTCGACATCCAGAGCGAAGCCGAATACAAGATGCTGGAGCAGGCTCGCGCCATCGCGCAGTCCGACGACACGCGCCAGCTGACGGCGCTGGCGATCGCCGCCACCCGCGCCGACATCATCTGCATGCAGGAGGTCGACAATATCGAGGCGCTGAAGGCCTTCGAATACGGCTATCTGTTCAAGATGGTGGGGCAGGGCTATCGGCAGAAATACACCACCTCAGGCAACGACTCGCGCGGCATCGATGTCGCCGTGATGATGCGCAACGAGACCGCGCAGGGACAGCCGATCGAATTCGTGCGCATGACCAGCCATGCCTACGTCACCTACGAGCAGTTCGGGCTGCACACGCCTGAACTGGCGGCCCTCGGCAGCGAGGCCAATGAACGCATCTTCCGGCGCGACTGCCTGGAAGTCGACATCACCGTGGGTGGCGTGCCGCTGACGCTCTATCTCGTGCATTTCAAGTCGATGGGCTCGCCACGCAACGGGCTCGACGGACGCGAGGCGACGATGCCTGTGCGTATCGCCGAGGCGAAAGCCGTGCGCCGGATTATCGAGGAACGCTTCGGTGCGGATCATGCCGCCGACAAGCGCTGGGCGATCTGTGGCGACATGAACGATTACCGCCAGCGCGTGAAGATCGCCGGCGACGACCTCGACGGCTACCGTTTCGAGGTGGTCGACGAGGCGCAGTCCTGCATCGACGTGCTGACCGCCGGCGGCTTCTGCGAGAACGTCATCGAGCGTCGGCCGGAAATGGACCGCTGGACCTTCTATCACACGCGCGGACCCGAAGAGCGGCATCTCTGCCAGCTCGACTATATCCTGCTGTCCAGGGGGGTGGCGGCGAAGAACGCCACCGCCGTTCCCGACATCATCCGCAATGGCCAGCCCTGGCGCACGATCTTTCCGGCTGGCCAGGAAGTCGAGCGCTTTCCGCGCGCCGGCTGGGACCGGCCGAAAGCGTCGGACCATTGCCCGGTGGCGATCACGCTGGACATGGTTGGATAAGCATGATCGGGGCTCGATAGGCGGTATTGGGGCTTAGACGCATGAGTTTCGATCTTCCGCGCAATGTCATCCTGCCCGTCGATGCCGTCGACGTCCGGCTCGATCCCGGCCCGCATCCCTTCGCCAGGGATAATGCCGAGGCGATCGCCGAGAACTGGCAGCGCGAGATAGCAGCCAATCCGGCGCTGTTCGACGGCACGGTGGTGCTGCTGTCGCAGCTTGCCTGGCGTGACAACAGCCTGATCGGCCGCTGCCATGCGGTCAACTACTCCACCTTCATGCTCTGGCGGAAGCAGCGCGAGAATTCCGGAGCCGAGCATGCCTATGCCCACGCCATGCTGGTGGCCGGCGACAATGCGCTGGTGGCGATCCGCATGGGACGTCACACGGTCAATGCCGGCCGCGTCTATTTCGCCGCCGGTTCGTTCGAGCCGGTCGATTTCCGCGATGGGCTGGTCGATGTCGACTTCAACATGATCCGCGAGGTGCGCGAAGAGACCGGCCTCGACCTGTCGGCTGCTGAACGCGGCGAGCGCTACCACGCCTTGTCGACGAACAGCGGCACGGTGATCTTCCGCCGTTATCACGAGCCGGCGCCGGCTGATGAGATCGCGCGGCGAATCTCAGCCTTCGTCGCCAGCGAAACCGATCCGGAGATCGAAGGGCCGGTGGTCATACGCCATGCCGGCGACCTGCCGGACGGGCTGACATCGTATATGAAGCCGCTGATCGAGTGGCACTTTTCCGGCCTGGATTAAGGGCGCGCCTTCTCCTGCGCCGCCTTGCGGTCGTTGCGGGCCGCGACGAGAAACAAGATTAAGCCGATGCCCAGCAACCCACCCATGGCCATTCCCATGGTCTGGCCGACGACTGCCTGGAAATCCGACGTGACGCGATCGGGATTGGCCATGCCGAAGCGGGCGAGATACCACCAGATGCCTGCCAGGGCGGCCTCGATGATCACCATCGTCACGATCAGTCGTGTCTTCTTGCTCATGTGTCGTTCCTCAACCTGAGATGTCTTAGCATCGTCGACCAGAGGGCGACAGTGCTGCCGGTGCAGGCAAGCATCCAAGGTTGGGAATAGCCGTCGCTCGTGATGGAGCCGGCCCGGCTTTCTACTCGTGCCGCAGCGCGTCGATCGGATCGAGGCGCGCGCCACGCAGCGCCGGGAAGAAGCCGAACACCATGCCGATCAGTGCCGAGAAACCGACGGCCAGCAGGATGACCGCCGGGCTTGGCGCGAAGGGGATGGTCAGCGTCGCCGAGGCGAGGCCGGCGAGCCCCAGGCCGATCAGGATGCCGATGATGCCGCCGAGCAGCGACAGCACGGTCGCCTCGACGAGGAACTGGATCAGGATGTGCTTTTCATGCGCGCCGATGGCGAGCCTGATGCCGATCTCGCGCGTGCGCTCGGTGACCGAGACCAGCATGATGTTCATGATGCCGATGCCGCCGACCAGAAGGCTGACGCCGGCGACCGCGCCCAGCATGCCGGTCATGGTGGTGGTGGCGCTGGCCATGGCGTCGGCGATCTGGGTCATGTCGCGGATGCCGAAATCGCTTTCGCGATCCGGCGTGATGCGCCTGATATCGCGCAAAATGTCCTCGACGCGCGGCTGCAACTCGCTGGTCGGGGTGCGGTCGTCGGCGGCGATGTAGATGTTGTCGATGTCGCGATTGCCGGCGATGCGGCGCTGATAGGCGTGCAGCGGCATCAGGACGACGTTGTCCTGGTCCTGGCCGAAGCCGGTGTAGCCCTTGGGTTCGAGCAGCCCGATGATCTTGCAGGAGGTGCGGTTGACGCGGATGATCTCGCCTTCGGGATCGCCGGCGCCGAAGAATTGCTGGCGCACCGTCTCGCCGATCAGGCACACGCCGGTGCCCGAGCGGGTTTCGGAATCGCTGAACGGCCGGCCCGACACCAGTTTCCAGTCGCGCGCATCGAGATAGGCGCTGTCGGTGCCGGTGACGCCTGAGGTCAGGCTCTCGGTGCCGAAGATGACGCGGACCTGCTTTTGCGAGGCCGGCGAAATGGCGCGCGCGCCGGTCAGATGCGCGACCAGTGCGGCGAGGTCTTTTTCGGCCAGCGGGCGGACGATCTGGTCGAGCCCACCTGGTCCGCCGGGACCGGCCGGACGGCCGGAGCGGACGACCAGCAGATTGCTGCCGAGCTTGGAGATGTCGGCCTTGACCTTCTCGGTGGTGCCCGAGCCGATGGTCAGCATGGCGATGACGGCGGCGACGCCGATGACAATGCCGAGCAGCGTCAGGAACGAGCGCAGCACGTTGCGGCGGATGGAGATCAGCGA
>Ga0075365_10001637_pt1 | contig 10326 bp, 11 predicted proteins | sample EndMetdeltDD1765_FD_71387 | JGI IMG/M metagenome (GOLD analysis project Ga0075365, IMG submission 71387) | Populus endosphere microbial communities from Tennessee, USA - Endosphere MetaG P. deltoides DD176-5 | ecosystem: Host-associated > Plants > Roots > Endosphere | place: USA: Tennessee... | reverse complement strand
GCTTCTGCCCGCTTTGGCTTTTCCTGCGCGAAACGCCCCGCACTAAGCCCGGCAAGCTTGTGAGGGAACTGGCCAAGGGCGTGACGGGCGATAGCGAACTTGCCCAGATGCATGCGCTGATGGAGGCGATCCACGAAGCTGTCGCCTATACGCCCGGCTCGACGAACACGGAAACCACCGCCGAAGAAGCGCTCGAAGCCAAGACCGGCGTCTGCCAGGACCATGCCCATATCTTCATCTCGGCCGCCCGGCTGATCGGCATGCCGGCCCGCTACATCTCCGGTTATCTCCTGATGGAAGGCCAGACGGACCAGGTCGCCACCCATGCATGGGCGGAGGTCCATCTCCCGGGTCTCGGCTGGGTCGGCTTCGACGCCGCCAACAAGCTCTGCCCCAATGATAGTTACGTGCGCATCGCATCCGGCCTCTGCTACCGCGACTGCGCACCCGTCTCCGGCCTGCGCATCGGCCCAACCGGCGGAAGTTTTGGTGAAAGCCTCAAGGTGTCGCTGACGGTATCGGCGGGGCAGACCCAGAGCCAGAACGGGCAAAGCCAGAGCCAGTCGTGAGACGAAGACTCAAAGCGATGCATCAATCGTCGCTACGTGTCCTTGCGTACCGCTGTAGGCGAGTATGAGCCGGTCCGCCGTCAGAAGCGGAATACCGTAGTGGCGTGCTGTTGCAACGAGCCATCTATCGGCGGGATCGTTATGAAAGCTGCCCGGCAGACGAACACTATCAATGGAGATCGCCGGTTCGAGTTGAGCCCAGCGCACGCCCGGTCTATTCAGATTGCGCTCGATCCACAGGCTTGTTTCCAAGCTGAGTGAAAGCCTCCCTCGTTCAGCAAGCAAGGCAATTTCCCAGCAACTGATCACCGAGATCAGTAACTCATCTTCGTCCGCCTTTTCTTCCAATAAGCGAATTGCGTTCTGCCCAAGTCGCGGACTTTCTTCCACTGCCCATAACAGGACATGTGTATCCGCTAGGATCACTTCATCGCCTCCCACTCGCTGGGATCGATGGCCGGCGCAAAAGGATCGTCGTATCGAAGGACCGAGCCCTTCATAAGGCCGACGATCCCCTTCTTCTCATTTGTTTTCTCAACGATGGGGGTCAACACGGCGACCGGCTTTCCACGCTTGGTGATAGTTATCGGCATGCCGTCTTCATTCATCTCGTCAATCAGACGAAGGCACGTCGCTTTGAATTCAGCGGCAGCAACTGTCTTTACGCTCATGACTACGTCTCCTGTACATGTGGACATTAATATAGTCATTTCAGTTCAAACTCAATCACCACAAGCCCGGCGCCATCTCCGTATGCTTCATTCCTGCCTCTGAATCGAGGATGAAGCATGCTGCTCGGACAATCGGTCTTCCAGTCGGTCTTGACCCGATTGAAGGAAGAGCAGGTTGAAGATGAGGAAGAAGAGATTGGCGCTAGCTTCCGCATCAAGGGGCTTGGGCTAGGCTTCGTTGCGCCGACCGACGACGGGCCGAACGCGGCGACCGGCACGGAGGCCTATTTCGCCTTCCTGCCGGAGCTTGCGGAGATCGTGCCGGCTGCATTGGTCGAGCCGGAACCGGAAGAGCGCTCACCGCCGCCTATTCCACTGCATCTGACCCGCCTCTCCCAAGAAGAAATCGCTAGGGAACTGGCGATCGGTCCCAAGGACACGGAAGAGACGCTTAGCGAAAAACGCCGCCACTTCGCCAAAGCGAACCACCCGGACGGCGTAGCGCCTGAATTCCGCGAGAATGCCAATATCCGCATGAAGACCGCCAATCTGCTGATCGACACGGCGATCAAGGATCTGTTCTGGCGGTAGTTTTCTGGCGCGATCCTGGACGCAAATACACTTCACACTGGCGCTGAAATTACGGCCGTTATTCCTGCGGATCGTCGGCGGGTGTTTCGACAGGCTGCTTCCGTTTTTCGATGAAAAGCTTGTAGGTCGCGTAGAGCCCGACGGCGCCGACGATCACCGCCCACATCGCCTCGCCGGCATAAAGCTCGAAACAGACCCAGGCTAGGCAGACGATCGGAATAAGCAGCCGGCGCCACAGGGCATCGTAGAACGGGTGGTTCGGGTCGATCATCGGCTCATTCTCACTGTTTCATTCTCACGGCGTCATTCGCCTGCGGCCTGCATGTGATGCGGTCTCGACAGAATGATATCCTGGTCCACGATCGAAAATGCAAGGTTGAGATGGCCTTCGAACACCAATGAAGGCTCGTCCGCCACGACGGCGAGCATCGGCATGCCGCCAAGACGCACAACCTGCGTCTGCGAAAGCCCCTCCTCTATGCCGGGCTGCAAGAGATCCTGATGCCGCGTGCCGGGACCGGTGATGAAGACCGGCATGTGCCCGTGCAGGCTCAAGAGCCGCGACAAGCCATTGCCGAGCGCGATGCCTGCCTGGCGGAAGGCAAGCTGCGCCATGCGATTGCCTTGCCGGGCGCGTGTGGCGATCTTGTCGATTTCCGCCAGCGGCACGAACTTGGCCGGGATCGTATCCATCGGCACTTCGAAGGCGGTGCGCAGGATCGCGTAAAAGCCCGCATAGGCCTCGACACAGCCCTTCGCCCCGCAGCGACAAAGCCCGCCATTCGGCATGTGCAGCATATGCCCGAAATTCGGCGCCGAGATTTCCGGCGGCCCGGCGGGATTGGCGCGTGCAATGCCGAGGCCGATACTATGTCCCAGCGACAACGCGGCAAGCGTCGTCTCGCTGCGGCCCGGCTTTTTAGCTTCCCGCTCCAGAAGCGCGCCGGCCACCAGCAGTGTCTCGTTGTTGAGAATGACCTTGGGCGACCAGCCATCTCTCAATGCATGGGTGAAATCCACCGGCTGCGAACCGAAGACGGGAGACCAGACGAGCACCGGCTCGCTTGGGTGCGCCAGCCCTTTACTGCTGACGGAAACCAGCATCACGCTGCCCGGATCGATACGCGAGCGGCTGACGACCCGCTCCAGCGCCGCCGAAATCGCCGTGATGAAAGCAGCCGTACCGCCCTCGCCCCGCGGTTCGGTAAAACGATCGAGCAGCGTCCCGGCATAGTCCACCAGCGAATATTGAATAGAGTCCGAGGAAATGATGACGGTGATCAGATAGCCGCAATTGCGCCGCTGGCTGAACAGTACGCGCGGACGCCCGCGCCCGGTCGTCGCCTGCTGTTCGCTCTTCTCGATGATGCGGGCACGCTCAAGATCGGCGGTGATGGCCGAGACGGTTGCCGAAGCAAGCCCCGTTGCGTCCGATATTTCGGTATGCGCAAGCCGGCCGTGGCGGCGCAATGCAGACAGCACCAGCGCGCTGTTCTGTTGCCGGACCAGTTCCGTGCTCGATTTCGCCAACATTGATTAAGCCGCCTCTCCTACCTACTGTCGATAAGGCACCGCTCTCTCCTCCACAAGTGCCGATTGACAGGCTTTCAAAACTCTGACATCTAATTTCTCGACTGTCGAGAAAAAGCTTTTTGAGCGTTCCGGCAGGACATCTGGCGGAGGGGGAGCACGGAGGCTTTAGGCCCGTCCGCCGTCACTCGGGAGGACATTATGAAGTCATTCGTTAAGCTGATGGCCGGCGCGACCATCCTCGTTTCCATGCATTCTGCAGCCATGGCTGCCAATCTCGTTGTCGGCGTTTCCTGGTCGAACTTCCAGGAAGAACGTTGGAAGACCGACGAAGCCGCCATCAAGAAGGCACTCGATGCTGCCGGCGCCAAGTATATTTCCGCCGATGCCCAGTCGTCCGCCGCAAAGCAGCTCACCGACGTCGAGTCGCTGATCTCACAGGGCGCCAACGCACTGATCATCCTCGCCCAGGATTCCAGCGCCATCGGCCCGGCCGTGGAAAAGGCTGCCGCTGAAGGCATTCCGGTCGTCGGTTACGACCGCCTGATCGAAAATCCGGCTGCCTTCTACATCACCTTCGACAACAAGGAAGTCGGCCGCCTGCAGGCACAGGGCGTCTTCAAGGTAAAGCCGGAAGGCAACTACGTCTTCATCAAGGGCTCGTCCTCCGATCCGAACGCAGACTTCCTGTTCGCAGGCCAGATGGAAGTCCTGAAGGCTGCCATCGACGCCGGCAAGGTCAAGAATGTCGGCGAAGCCTATACGGACGGCTGGAAGCCTGAAAATGCCCAGAAGAACATGGAGCAGATCCTGACCAAGAACAACAACAAGGTCGATGCTGTCGTGGCTTCCAATGACGGCACCGCCGGCGGCGCCATCGCTGCCCTCGATGCCCAGGGTCTTGCAGGTTCCGTTCCGGTTTCCGGCCAGGACGCCGACAAGGCAGCGCTCAACCGCGTCGCGCTCGGCACCCAGACGGTCTCCGTCTGGAAGGATAGCCGCGAACTCGGCAAAAACGCCGCTGAAATCGCGCTCTTCCTCGCCGGCGGCAAGAAGCTGACCGAGGTCAAGGGTGTTCAGGTGTTCGAAGGCGGCCCGAAGAAGGCCAAGATGCAGTCGGTCTTCCTGAAGCCGCAGGCCATCACCAAGGACAACCTGAACCTCGTCATCGAGGCAGGCTGGATCAGCAAGGCTGAAGCCTGCCAGGGCGTCAAGGCCGGCGCGGTTGCCGCCTGCAAGTAACGCCTGACACGTCAGGTTAAAACATCCCGACGCCGCAGCATCTCTGCCGCGGCGTCGGTTTTCGGCGTAAGATGACGATGCCGCATGCGCGGGTTCATGGAGTGAACCGGTCGGACGGCAGGCATCATCGGAGGCGCGATCGGGACATACCGCCCGGCATCGCAAACCTCGATAAAAGGTGGGGAACGGCAGACTATGGCCGATACGGTACAGTCCACGAACAATTCAACGACATCGGCGGCAAAAACGGAGGGCAATATCGTCGCCCGCTTCTTCCGCGCCACCGAGATCGATACCCGCATGCTCGGGATGATCGGCGCGCTGCTGATCATCTGGGTTGGTTTCCATATCATGACGGGCGGCCTCTTTTTGACCCCGCGAAACCTCTGGAACCTCTCGGTCCAGACGGCGTCGGTAGCGGTCATGGCGACCGGCATGGTTCTGGTCATCGTCACCCGCAACATCGATCTTTCGGTCGGCTCGATCCTGGGCTTTACCGGCATGGTCATGGGCGTCATGCAGGCCCGCTTCCTGCCGGAAATCTTCGGCTTCAATCATCCGGCCATCTGGGTGATCGCTCTGATTTGCGGCCTGATCGGCGGCGGCCTGATCGGCGCCTTGCATGGGTCAATTATCGCCTTTCTCGGCGTGCCCTCCTTCATCGTCACGCTCGGCGGTCTGTTGATCTGGCGCGGCGCCACTTGGTTCGTCACCAGCGGCCAGACGGTTGCGCCGATGGACGCCAATTTCCGCCTGATGGGCGGCGGCACGGAAGGCTCGATCGGTGCCACCTGGAGCTGGGTGGTCGGCATCATCGCCTGTCTGGCCATCGTCGCGGCGATCGTCAACGCACGGCGCCAGCGCAAGCGCTTCGCCTTCCCGCGTCGACCGATCTGGGCGGAATATGTGCTTGTGGCGCTCGGCTGCGTCATCGTGCTCGGCGCAGTCTCGATCGCCAATGATTACTACTGGCCGATCAATATTGCCCGCCGTTATGCCGAAGCCAACAATATCGCCTGGCCAGAGGGCGGCCTGCTGATCTCGCAGGGCATTGCTATCCCGGTCCTGATGGCGATCGCGGTCGGCATCGTCATGACCTTCATCGCCACCCGCCTGCGCTTCGGCCGGTATGTCTTCGCGATCGGCGGCAACCCGGAAGCTGCCGAACTCGCCGGCATCAAGACTCGCTGGGTGACAGTCAAGATCTTCGCACTGATGGGCATTCTCTGCGCCATCGCCGCGGCGATCTCCACAGCCCGCCTCAACGCCGCCACCAACGCGCAGGGCGAGCTCGACGAGCTCTACACGATCGCGGCCGCGGTCATCGGCGGCACCTCGCTTGCCGGCGGCATGGGCTCGATTGCCGGCGCCATGCTCGGCGCGCTCGTCATGCAGTCCCTTCAGTCCGGCATGGTGCTGCTCGGCATCGATACGCCCTTCCAGCGTATCGTCGTCGGCATCGTGCTCGTCATGGCCGTCTGGCTGGATACCGTCTACCGCGCCAGGTCCAAATAACCGGCCCCAATAGCTGGCAAAGTTAATAGGAGTTTTCATCGTGACGGACCAAACCACTCCGCTCGTGGAACTGAAGAACATCTCCATCTCCTTCGGCGGCATCCATGCGGTCGAGAACGCGTCGGTCGATCTTTTTCCAGGCGAAGTCGTGGCCCTGCTCGGCCATAACGGCGCCGGCAAATCGACGCTGATCAAGATCCTGTCCGGCGCCTACAAGCGCGACGGCGGCGACATCCTGATCAACGGCGAGGCAGCCGACATCCGCAACCCGCGCGACGCCAAGAAATACGGCATCGAGACGATCTACCAGACGCTGGCCGTTGCCGATAACGTTGATGCTGCCGCCAACCTCTATCTCGGCCGCGAGCTGCAGACCAAGTGGGGCACGCTGGACGATGTGGCCATGGAAGCGAATACACGTGAGGTGATGGGGCGCCTCAACCCCAACTTCAAGCGTTTCAAGGAGCCGGTCAAGGCGCTTTCCGGCGGCCAGCGGCAGTCGGTGGCGATCGCCCGCGCCATCCTGTTCGACGCCCGCATCCTGATCATGGACGAACCGACGGCGGCGCTCGGTCCTCAGGAGACCGCACAGGTCGGCGACCTGATCAAACAGCTGAAACGCGAGGGCATCGGCATCTTCCTGATCAGCCACGACATCCACGACGTCTTCGACCTCGCTGACCGGGTTTTCGTGATGAAGAACGGCAAGGTGGTCGGCCATGCCCGCACCGAGGACGTCACCAAGGACGAAGTGCTCGGCATGATCATTCTCGGCAAGGTGCCGCCCGGCGCCACGCCGGGGCCTGGCGCGATGAAGACTGCGTAACAAGGTCTGCCTTGAAACTGTCGTAATCGCAGGGAAATTTGAAAATGCCCGTCCTTGGGGATCCGCCGCCTTGCAGGGATGGGTACCAAGGCGGAACCGGAGCCTCTCCGGTTCCGCCCTACTCGTTTTCGGGGGTGGCTTCCGGCGCGGCAAGCTCGGAAAGCCTGACGAGGCGTAACGGCTCCCTTTTCGCAAAAGCGGAATCACCAGAAAGCGCCTGATGGGCGCGCCTGGCAAAATATTGTGCCCGTTCATGATTGCCGTTTGCGGCGTAACATTCCGCAAGCTCCTCATAGAGGAAAGGTGCGGGATCGTTGACCTGGTCAGCAAGCGCCACCGCCATTTCGCCGATATCGATCGCCTCCTCGAACTGGCCGAGCGCCCGAAGCGTGCGCACGACTGCGTACCGCGCGATCTTCAGGGCCTGCGGCGAGCCTGCCTGTTTTCTCAGCCGCTCCTCGCGAATGAAGGAAGCAAGCGCTTGATCGAAACGACCGGCCTCAAAATAGGTCCAGCCTAGATTGTGATGTAGCATCGGGCGCCAGAAGGCGCTTGTGGAATTGAGGTCCATATAGGCAAGCGCCTTGCGCGTCCAATCGGCCGCCGCCGGCAGCGGAACGGCAATCGCTATCATATGGGCGGCGTCGACGGCGAGATCGTGGTCGCCGGCCTGCTGTGCCAGCATCCAGGCCGTCTCGAAAAACGGCACGGCCTCGGCCGGCGAACCCGCCGAATTGAAAAGCCGACCGCGCTCCAGCGCGATCACCGCCAGAGCGGTCGTCTCTTCCCCGGCAATCCCTGCCGCCTCGTCGAGCAGAACATGACCGGCAGCAAAATCGCCCGAAAGCCCCAGTCCGCGCGCTTCCCGCGCCAGCCCCGTAACCCTCTCGATCACCATATCACCTCCGCATGCCTGCCACTTCCGAGTCGCAGCCCCGATATTGCGATTTTCTTAACGCCGGAGGAAAGGAAAACTATGACAAGAGCAGACCGGGTTTTGCAAAAATGCGATTGATGCCCGGAGCAGAGTACGTTAAGAACCAGCCATCGGACAGGAACCCGAGTCACCTCGGGATCCAAGGTTAGCACCCGTAGCTCAGCTGGATAGAGTGTTGGATTCCGATTCCAAAGGTCACAGGTTCGAATCCTGTCGGGTGCGCCATTTTCCAGCAACTCTGCATAGCCGCATAAGCGTGAACTGAGAGATGCAGCGGCAAGAATTTCCGCTCGCTTTCTTCGCACAACTAGGACCTGAACCTGCTCGCGCTGGAGGCCGGCTTCGATCAGGATCATCTTCCTGAGATGCCGCCTGAGAAGTTGGTCATCTTGCCGGATGCGAGGGATTCTAGTCTACCATTTTCCGATCAGCCGATAGCAGAAGTGCTCGACCTTATTCCGTTCTGACCGTGCCGTTTCACTGGCTCCAGCAATCAGGGCCATTTTATTCCCAGAAGGATGATTTCCTCGGAAAGCCCAGCACGGATTATCAACCAGCCATTGAGGTTGCCGATGGTGAGAATGTCGGCCCGTTCGGCGATCGCCTCGGAGGATGGCCCGTACCTATCCACAAGATCCGGAACCTAGGTTCAGGCATGACCACTCACGCTATCGTGCCCCGAAACGACGAGGTTCGTTTGCTGCGTTCATGGCGCGGCGAACATTCCTCCCGCACGCGCCTGATGCATTCCGGCCTCAGCGGCGACGGAGCAATGCACCTGATGATGCATCACGAGGACAGGCTCGCCAGTCGTTTCAGCGGAGTAAAGGCTGTCCATCAACATTCGTAAGAGTCGGCATGATCGGACCTACCCCGCCCGGTCAGCTCTCCAAAAACCGGTAGCAGGCCGGTCATCACACCTGCTAACACAGCTTCAGTCGCGGAAGAACTTTGCCGGGCGCTCGTTATTCAATGATACTCGCCAAATATTTCCCGTAGGTGCTTTTACCGAGCTTATTACTCAATACAGCAAGCTGCTCCGCATCAATAAATCCCTGCCTGTAAGCGATTTCTTCAGGGCAACCTATCTTGATGCCTTGCCGCTTCTGTAATGCGCCGACAAACTCGCCTGCCTCCAAAAGACTTTCAGGCGTCCCCGTATCAAGCCACGCATAACCACGTCCCATAAGCTCGACGCTGAGCTTACCCCGTTCGAGATAAGCCTTGTTGACGTCCGTAATTTCCAGTTCGCCACGCTGGGACGGCTTCAAGCTGGCGGCTATATCGATAACGTCGTTGTCATAAAAATACAGTCCCGTAACCGCCCAGTTGGACCGCGCCTTCTCCGGTTTTTCCTCCAGCGAGATCACTTTCATCGCCTTATCGAATTCGACGACTCCATAACGCTCCGGGTCCGGAACATGATAGGCAAAAACGGTGGCTCCATTCGGCTCGACCACGGCACTTTTGAAAAGATCGGTGATCCCATGACCATAGAAGATATTGTCGCCAAGTATCAGGCAGGAATTTTCCTTGCCAACAAAGTCCGCGCCAATAATGTATGCTTGCGCAAGACCGTCGGGGGACGGCTGAACGGCATAAGACAGTGAAATCCCCCAAGCGGAGCCATCGCCTAGTAGATATTCGAAATTTGGCAAATCGTGTGGAGTGGAGATAATCAGGATGTCCCGTATGCCTGCCAGCATCAACGTAGACAATGGATAGTAGATCATCGGCTTGTCATAAACAGGGATCAACTGCTTCGACATGACATTGGTCATAGGATAGAGGCGTGTACCGCTGCCGCCAGCAAGAATGATACCCTTCATATGATCTTCTCTACTTTCCTACAGAACTTATTGTGTGACTAATGATGCGACAATCGCCTCTGTCGATGCTCTCCAGCACGGCAAAATCACCTCATGCGTACTCGATAGCTTGGTGCAATTGAGGCGAGAATTCTTCGGACGCTTTGCCGGCGTGGGATAATCCTTGGTGGTTATGCGATTAACACTCGCCGAGGGTCCACTATGATGCGCTGAATGGCGGAAAATCTCACTCGCGAAATCCGCCCAACTCGCCTCCCCCGCGGCCGTCATATGGAAAACTCCTCGCAGGTGGGAAGCATTAGAGGCACAAAGGTTTCCGGCCACCTGAAGGATTCCATCCGCAATATCCAGTGCAGACGTCGGATTTCCCACCTGATCCGCAACGACAGATATGTTATCGCGCGTCTCGGCCAGACGGAGCATAGTGCGCAAAAAGTTTTTCCCATACGGGCTATACACCCAGGCAGTGCGCAGAATGGCATAATTTTCAGTGGCGGAAGCGACTGCCAGCTCACCTGCCCACTTCGTTCGACCATAAGCACCGAGCGGAGCGACGGCATCGTTTTCGTGGTATGGAGTGCTCTTTTCGCCATCGAACACGTAGTCAGTAGAAATA
>Ga0075365_10001636_pt1 | contig 10328 bp, 9 predicted proteins | sample EndMetdeltDD1765_FD_71387 | JGI IMG/M metagenome (GOLD analysis project Ga0075365, IMG submission 71387) | Populus endosphere microbial communities from Tennessee, USA - Endosphere MetaG P. deltoides DD176-5 | ecosystem: Host-associated > Plants > Roots > Endosphere | place: USA: Tennessee... | reverse complement strand
GGATACCTCGGTTACTCTGGGGGTCGCTACCTAAGCAAGCACTTGCTTGGTACGCTAGCACAGTGACCGACCGCCCAGAGATAGTCCTCGGACTCAAAGACAGGGTCGTCCTGGTGACCGGAGGAGTACGCGGCGTCGGCGCCGGCATCAGCTCTGTGTTCGCCGCTCAAGGTGCGACCGTGGTGACGTGTGCCCGCAGGCCGGTCGACGGGTCGCCCTACGAATTCCACAGTTGCGACGTGCGCGACGACGAGTCGGTGGCCGCGCTGATCGACGCGATCAAGACCCGCCACGGCCGCCTGGACGTCGTCGTCAACAACGCGGGCGGATCGCCCTACGTGCTGGCCGCCGAATCGTCGGCGAAGTTCAACACCAAGATCGTCGAACTCAACTTGCTCGGCCCGCTGTCGGTGTCGATCCACGCGAACGCGGTGATGCAGGCCCAGCCACAGGGCGGCACCATCATCAACATCGCCAGCGTCAGTGGGCGCAGGCCCACACCCGGCACCGCACCGTACGGCGCCGCCAAGGCCGGCATGGAGAGCATCACCTCCACGCTGGCCGTCGAATGGGCGCCGAAGGTACGGGTGAACTCGGTGGTCGTCGGGATGGTGGAGACCGAGCAGTCCGAATTGTTCTACGGTGACGCCGAATCCATCGCTGCCATATCGCGCAACGTCCCGCTGGGACGGCTCGCGAAACCGGACGACGTCGGCTGGGCCGCGGCGTTTTTGGCCTCCGATGTCGCGTCCTACATCAGCGGCGCCTCCATCGAGGTGCACGGCGGCGGCGAACCCCCGCACTACCTGGCGACCACCACAGCTGACATCAAGTAACGAGGGAGATAGAAGATATGGGACTGCTCGACGGCCGTGTGGTCATCGTGACGGGTGCAGGCGGCGGCCTTGGGCGCGCACATGCGCTGGCGTTCGCCGCCGAGGGTGCGCGTGTGGTGGTCAATGACATCGGCGTCGGGCTGGACGGCTCGCCCGCGGGCGGCGGCAGCGCGGCGCAGGGCGTCGTCGACGAGATCACCGCCGCCGGAGGCGAAGCCGTGACCAGCGGTGCCAATGTCGCCGACTGGGCGCAGGCCGAGGGACTGGTGCAGACGGCGATCGATTCGTTCGGCGGACTCGATGTGCTCGTCAACAACGCCGGCATCGTCCGCGACCGCATGTTCGCCAACACCAGCGAAGAGGAGTTCGACGCCGTCATCGCCGTGCACCTCAAGGGGCACTTCGCGACCATGCGCCACGCCGCCGCCTACTGGCGCGCGCAGTCCAAGGCAGGAAACACCCCCGACGCCCGCATCATCAACACCAGCTCAGGCGCCGGACTGCAAGGCAGTGTGGGACAGGCCAATTACAGCGCGGCCAAGGCCGGCATCGCCGCCATGACACTGGTGGCCTCCGCCGAGATGGGTCGCTACGGAGTCACCGTCAACGCCATCGCGCCGTCGGCCAGGACCCGGATGACCGAGACAGTGTTCGCCGAGATGATGTCCACCCAGGACAAGGACTTCGACGCAATGGCACCGGAAAATGTTTCACCGCTTCTGGTTTGGCTCGGCAGCGTCGAATCCAGAGACGTCACCGGCAAGATGTTCGAGCTCGAGGGCGGCATCATCCGCGTCGCCGAGGGCTGGGCACACGGCCCGCAGGTCGACAAGGGTGCGCGGTGGGATCCGGCCGAACTCGGGCCCGTCGTGCGCGGACTGCTGGCAGAGGCGCGCCCACCGGTGCCGGTCTACGGCGCCTGATCATCGGGCGATTGCGCCGAAATGCCATGCGATGACGCGCAGCCTTCCATGATGGAGCGGTGAGACGGTATGTAGCGGGCGCCGCCCTCGGCGCAATCCTGTTGGTGGTGGCCGGTTGTGGCGGTCAGCGTGGCGGCGAGAACGGGGCGGCGGCTACCGAGCCGACATCGTGTGAGGTCACGTCCGACGCCAGGCTGAGCATCGCGACGGGCAATACCACCGGGGTGTACTACGCCCTCGGGGGCGCCTACGCCGAAGCCATCAATCAGCAGACCGACGGCAAGTTGAAGGCGACCGCCGCCGAGACGTCGGCCTCGCTGCAGAACATCCAGCAGCTCGTCGCGGGCACCCATCAGGTCGCGTTCTCGCTGGCCGACACCGCGGCCGACGCGGTCAACGGCATGGCGGCGTTCGACGACGAACAGCCCATCGCCGCGCTCAGCCGGCTGTATCCCAACTACACCCAGGTGATCGTCCGCAGCGACGCGGGCATCAACTCGATCCTCGACATGCGCGGTAAGCGGGTGTCCACGGGATCGCCGAACTCGGGTACCGAGGTCATCGCCAACCGTATGCTCGAAGCGGCCGGGCTCGATCCGAAAAACGATGTGCAGGCCCAGCGCACCGAACTCGGCAAGACCGTCGAAGGCATGAAGGACGGTTCGATCGACGCGATGTTCTGGTCAGGCGGACTGCCGACCGGTGGGATTACCGACCTGTTCGTCAGCCAGCGCGACAACGTCAAATTCATCGACGTGACCGACACCCTGCCGAAGCTGCAGAACATCAACCCGATCTACGAAGAGGGCGTGATCCCGGCGAGCACCTATCAGACGCCGACGGATGTGGCCACCGTCGTGGTGCCCAATGTGCTTCTGGTCAAGAACGATATGGACGGGAACACCGCCTGCGCGCTGACCAAGGCGCTGTTCGACCACAAGCCCGAACTGGTCAAGGTCAACAAGGCGGCCGAGGGTATCTCGCTCGACACCGCACGCGAGACCATGCCCGTGCCGCTGCACCCTGGCGCCAAGCGCGCTCTTGACGACCTCGGCGCGGCGAACTGACCTCCACCGAAGCGGCGGCTACTGCCGCCTATGAGGACGAGAAGCCGGCCCGGCAGCTGACCGGCTGGGTCAACCACCTGGTGACTGCGGCCTGCGTCCTGATCGGCTTGTTCGCGCTGTATCAGGTGTTCTTCCCGCTGCCGCAGGGCAACCAGGTCTCGCTGATCCTGTTCCTGGCGTCGGTGCTTCCGCTGACGCTGCTGTGCTACCGGTCCGGTGTGCCTCTCGGTCGCGCGGAGTGGGTGTTGGACTGGGCGCTGGCGGCGACGGCGCTGGTGGTTTGCCTGTACCCGGTGCTGCCGTTCCAAATCGGCGACGGCGGTGGGGGATTCGACGAGTTCCTCGGTCGCCAGAGCACGCCCGCGATGGTCGATGTCGTTGTCGGGACGATCGTCGTGCTGCTCGTTCTCGAGGCGTGCCGCCGGACCACCGGCGTGGCGTTGCCCATCGTCTGCCTACTCGCGCTTGGCTACGCCTACTACGGCGGATACCTGCCCCAAGGCGCGGCGATCGCGCATGCCGGGGTGGACTGGGTGCAGATCGTCAGCGCGTCGTTCATGCAGTCGACGGGTCTGTACGGCGTGCCGCTGGACGTCGCGGCCACCTACATCGTGTTGTTCACCATCTTCGGGGCGGTGCTCGAGGCGTCCGGTGCGAGCAAGTTCTTCATCGACCTGTCATTCGCCGCGTTCCGGCGGTCGCGCGCGGCGCCGGGGCGGACCGTCACGCTGGCCGGGTTCCTCATGGGCAGCGTGTCCGGTTCGGGGACGGCGACGACGGTCAGCCTCGGCTCGGTGACGTGGCCGGTGCTGCGCCGCGCCGGCTACCCGCGTGAGAACGCGGGCGGGATGCTGGCCGCCGCCGGCATCGGCGCGATCCTGTCACCGCCGACGCTCGGCGCCGCGGCGTTCATCATCGCCGAGTACCTCGGGGTGCCGTACCTGACAGTCCTGTTGTGGGCCGTGGTGCCGACCATCCTGTATTACCTCGGCATCCTGCTCGCCGTCGAGATCGACGCGCGGCGGTACGGCACACGCGAGGTCGACGTCGACGCCGGATCGTTCTGGCGATTGCTCGGCAGGTTCGGCTATCACCTGGTCTCACTGATCATGATCGTCGTGTTCCTCGCGATGGATGTGTCGGCGATGCGTGCGGTCGTCTACGCCATCGCCGTCCAGATCGCGTTGTCCTACCTGGACCGCGAACACCGACTTACCCCTGTGCGGCTCTACACGGCGCTGGCGACCGGGGTGCGCGGCGTGCTGTCGGTGGCGGCGGTCTGTGCGGCCGCGGGTGTCGTCGCCGCGATGATCACCCGCACCGGACTCGGCCTGCAACTGAATTCGATTCTCGTCAACACCGCCCGCGTCATCTCCGAAAACCCAACGGTTGTCTTGATTTTCACGGCGATATTCGCCGCGTTGGCGGTCTCGGTGCTCGGGCTTGCGGTGCCGGTCACCGCGTCGTTCGTGATCAGCTGGGTGATCGTCGGACCCGCACTGCAGGACCTCGGGGTCGCCGCGCCTGCGGTCGCGATGTTCGTCTTCTATTTCGCGGTGCTCTCCGAAGTCACCCCGCCGACGGCGCTGGCGTCGGTCGCGGCATCGGCGATCACCGGAGGACGGGTCATCCCGACAATGATGCAGGCGTGGAAGTACACGCTGCCCGCGTTCCTCGTACCGTTCGCGTTCGTGCTGACCGACAACGGTCAGGGTCTACTCGGGCTGCGGTCGTTAGTCGACATGGTGTGGACGGGTGCGGTCGCCGGGCTGGCGGTGGCTGCGCTGGCGGTGGTCACCGGCGGCTGGATGATCCGGCGGGCGGGCTGGCCCGAACGAGTGTTGTGCATTCCGGCGGCCGCACTGCTGCTCTATCTGAGCCCAGTGACCATCGCGGTCGGCGCCGCCCTGTTGGCGGTGGCCGCGGGGGTGAATGTCGTCATGGCTCGCAGACGACCATCGGAATCACCCGATCAGCAGCCTCCCGATACCCCCGATACGGCGGGTACATCTTGATCAGCCTGGGCCAGTAGCGCTTTCGCTCGTCCTCGGTCGCGTCGCGAGCTTTCAGGTCCAGCTGCCGATCCCGAATCTGCACGCGCACTTCGGGATTCGATTCGATGTTGAGGTACCACGCCGGATCGGCGTCGCGCCCACCGAACGAGGCAGGAAGAATCACTCGGTCGCCGTCGGCGAGGTACAGCGTCGGTGTCGTACGGGGACGGCCGGACTTGCGTCCGGTGGTGGTGACCAACGCGGCCGGAAACCAGAGCAGCTTGGCGCCGACGCGGCCGTTGGTGCGCTGATAGACCCAGATGTGTCCGCGGGCGAAGTACTTCATCGCCAGCTTGAGTGGTCGCGAGTTACGGAAGGCGCCTGCCATACCGCGTGTCTAGCCGTCTCAGAAGGCGGCCAAACGCATCGCGCTACGCCGGATCGCAGATGACGATCGGGATCTTCCGGTCGGTGTAGGACCGGTAGTTCACGAAGTCGGGGTACATCGCGTCGAGTTTGGGCCAGTAGTCGTCGCGTTCGGCATCGGTGGCATCACGAGCGACGAGCGAGAACTTTCCCGCTTTCGTCTGAAAAGTGACCTTCGGATTGGCCTTCAGATTCAAGTACCACATCGGGTTCGTGGCGCGACCACCCTGCGACGCTACGAGGACGATGCGCGAGCCCTCCTGCAGGAACAGCAGCGGGCTGTCACGTGGCTCACCCGACTTGCGGCCGATCGTCGTGAGGATGCCGACTTCGGACCCACGCAGAAACTTGTTGCCGAACTTGCCGTTCGAGGTCTTGAAGAGCCACGTCTGCAACTTCGACATCCACTTGATCGCCGTACCCGTCGACGGCGCGTTCAGTCGCTCGATCTGTTTCGGACTCAAGGGGCGGGGTGCATCAACCATCTACGAACCTCTATCGCTTGATGAAGGGCGTGAGCTTGGCGCGGATGTGCTGAATCTCGCCATCGGCATTGAACGTGAAGGTCTCGTCCACGTGCGAGCACACTCGCCGACCGGCGAGCGACGGCTTGGTGATGACGTCGAACTTCGCCCTCACCTTGCCGTCGTGCACCGTGAACTCCGGTTGGGTCACCGATCCGATCACCCGGTACTGAAGCCCCCGATTGAGGCTGCGGCGCAAGTGGTTTCCTGAAAACCCGGTCTTGAGTCCCACCTCGATACGCGTGCAGTCCCGCGCGAACGGGACATCGTCGGCGCGGTGGGTGGCCAATGCCGAGATATAGGCCTGCGCCGCCGAGATCAGCCTGGTGTCGAGGTCGGTCAACTCAGATCCGCTCGATGATCGTTCCGGTGGACAGCGCGCCGCCCGCGCACATCGTGATGAGTGCGGTGCTCTTGTCGGTGCGCTCCAACTCGTGCAGCGCGGTGGTGATGAGCCGGGCGCCGGTCGACCCGACGGGGTGGCCGAGCGCGATCGCGCCGCCGTTGACGTTCACCTTGTCCATGTCCGGGTTGTGCACCCGCGCCCACGACAACACGACCGACGCAAAGGCCTCGTTGATCTCGGTGATGTCGATGTCGCCCATCTTCATCCCGGCCTTCTCGAGCACCTTCGCCGTCGACTGCACCGGGCCGTCGAGGTGGTAGTACGGCTCGGAGCCGACGAGTGCGTGGCTGACGATCCGCGCCCGCGGCTTCAGGCCGAGCGCTTTGGCCTTGTCCTCATCCATCCACAGCACAGCGGCGGCGCCGTCGGAGATCTGCGACGACGTACCCGCGGTGTGAATACCGCCCTCGATGACGGGCTTCAGCGAGTTCAGACCCTCGAGCGTGGTGTCGCGCAGACCCTGGTCCTTGCTCACGATGTGGCGGTCGCTGGTCGGCTGCTTGTTCTCGTCGAGCACCGGAGCCTCGATACCGCTGATCTCGCGGTCGAAACGTCCTTCGGCCCAGGCCTGGGCGGCCTTGCGCTGCGAGTCGAAGCCGAACTGGTCGATCTCTTCGCGGGTGATACCGCGGCGCTGCGCGATGCGCTCGGCGGCGGTGAACTGGTCGGGCAGGTCGATGTCCCACGAGGCGGGCCGCAGGATCCCACGGTCGGGGCCGGCGTTGGCGCCGAGCCCGACGCGGCTCATCGCCTCGATGCCGCAGGCGATGCCGATGTCGATGGCGCCTGCTGCGATGAGTCCCATCACCAGACCGTTGGCCTGCTGCGCGCTACCGCACTGGCAGTCGATGGTGGTGGCGCCGACGTGTTCGGGCAGTCCGGCGACCAGCCAACTGACCCGGGTGATGTTGTTGGACTGTTCACCGAACTGCGTGACGCAGCCGCCGATCACCTGCTCGACGTCGCCGGCGTCGATACCGGCCTTTTCGACGAGAGCCTTCTGTGTTGCGCCCAGCAACTCCGTGGCGTGTAGGCCAGATAGCCATCCGTTCCGCTTACCGATGGGGCTGCGGGTGGCTTCAACGATGACAGGGTTACCCATTCCGTCAGGCTAGAACACGTTTCATTACTCTGACAAGCGAGGATGGTGACCTGCCTTTTATCTGCGCAGAAGGCATGTTTTACTGGCACTAGAACACGTTGCAATTAACGGTTGATGAGGAGCGCACGCAACATGGCACCCCTGAACATTCCCGCAGACTTCGATTTCCTCGACGCGACGCTGAACCTCGAGCGGCTACCCGTGGAGGAGCTCGCCGAGCTGCGAGCCTCGGAGCCCGTCCACTGGGTGGACGTGCCTGGCGGTACCGGCGGATTCGGCGACAAGGGCTACTGGCTTGTCACCAAGCACGCCGACGTCAAGGAGGTGTCCAAGCGCAGCGAGCACTTCGGCAGTTCGCCCGACGGTGCCATCCCGACGTGGCCGCAGGGCATGGAACGCAGCGCGATCGACCTGCAGAAGGCAGTGCTGCTCAACATGGACGCGCCGCAGCACACCCGACTGCGCAAGATCATCTCCCGCGGCTTCACGCCGCGTGCCGTGGGGCGGCTCGAGGACGAGTTGCGCGCTCGTGCCCAGAAGATCGCCGAGACCGCCGCCGCCGAGGGGCAGGGCGACTTCGTCGAACAGGTCTCTTGTGAGCTGCCGCTGCAGGCGATCGCCGAACTGCTCGGTGTGCCGCAGGACGACCGCGACAAGATCTTCCGCTGGTCCAACGAGATGACCGCTGGTGAGGACCCGGAGTACGCCGATGTCGATCCGGCGATGTCCTCGTTCGAGCTGATCCAGTACGCGATGAAGATGGCCGAGGAGCGGGCCAAGAACCCGACCGAAGACATCGTGACCAAGCTGATCGAGGCCGACATCGACGGCGAGAAGCTGTCCGACGACGAGTTCGGCTTCTTCGTCGTCATGCTCGCGGTGGCCGGCAACGAGACCACGCGCAACTCGATCACCCACGGCATGATCGCGTTCTCCCAGCACCCGCAGCAGTGGGAGCTGTACAAAAAGGAGCGCCCCGCAACCGCGGCCGACGAGATCATTCGCTGGGCCACACCGGTTTCCGCGTTCCAGCGCACCGCGCTGGAGGACACCGAGCTCGCGGGCGTGAAGATCAAGAAGGGCGAGCGGGTGGTGATGTCCTACCGGTCAGCCAACTTCGACGACGAGGTGTTTGAAACTCCTCATGAGTTCAATATCCTGCGTGACCCGAACCCACACGTCGGCTTCGGCGGCACCGGTGCGCACTACTGCATCGGGGCGAACCTGGCCCGCATGACGATCAACCTGATCTTCAACGCGGTGGCCGACGCGATGCCCGATCTCAAGCCGATCGGCGAGCCCGAGCGATTGATGTCGGGCTGGCTCAACGGCATCAAGCACTGGCAGGTTGACTACACCGGCAAGAGCGCAGCGAGCGCCGCCCAGTAGCTTTCGCGGATCAAGGAGGATTCGGTGGATTTCAGTCCAGACGAAGGGCAGCAGGCTGTCGCCGATGTGGTGACGTCCGCGCTCGGCAGGGACAACAGCTGGGATGCGCTGGTGTCCGGCGGCATCACGGCTTTCGGCGTACCGGACCGCCTCGGCGGTGACGGGCTCGGCCTTGCCGAGATCGGCACCGCGCTTATCGAGGTCGGCAGGCACGGCACCGTCAGCCCCGCGCTGGCGACGTTGGGGCTCGGGCTGATTCCGCTGTTGGAGCTGGCGTCCGACGAGCAGCAGGATCGTTACCTCGCCGGTGTGCCGAAAGGTTCCGTGCTCACCGCGGCGCTCAACGAGCCCGGTGCACCGTTGCCCGACCGGCCCGCCGCCACCCTTTCCGGTAACAAGCTGAACGGGGTCAAGGTCGCGGTTCCCTATGCGGAGCAAGCGGATTGGCTGATCGTGACGGCGGGCGACGCCGTCGCGGTGATCTCGCCCGAGGCCGACGGCGTGCAGGTGGTCAAGACACCGACCGCCAACCACGGCGACGAGTACTCGGTGACGTTCACCGATGCCGAGGTCGACGGCGTACTCGACGGTGCACAGCCGCGGCGGGTGAACCAGCTGGCACTCGCGGCCATCGGTGCATTCGCATCGGGTCTGGTGGCCGGCGCGCTGCGGCTGACCGCGGACTACGTCGCGAACCGTGAGCAGTTCGGCAAGCCGCTGTCGACGTTCCAGACCGTCGCGGCCCAGCTTGCCGAGGTGTACATCGCCTCTCGCACCTTGACCTTGGCCGCGACCTCGGTGCTGTGGCGGTTGTCCGAGGGGCTCGACGCCGACGACGACATCAACATTCTCGGCTACTGGCTGGCCTCGCAGGCGCCGCCGGTGATGCAGCTCTGCCACCATCTGCACGGTGGAATGGGCATGGACATCGACTATCCGATGGACCGTTACTACTCGGGCATCAAGGATCTGACCCGTCTGGTCGGCGGGCCGTCGCACCGACTCGATCTGGTGGGAGCGCAATGTACATAGAACTGACCCCCGAGCAGCGGCAGCTTCAAGCCGAACTGCGGCAGTACTTTTCGAACCTCATCTCCTCCGATGAATACAAGGAGATGGAGAGCGATCGCCACGGTAAGGCCTACCGTGCGGTGATAAAGCGCATGGGTTCTGACGGCAAGCTCGGTGTGGGCTGGCCCAAGGAATTCGGCGGACACGGCTTCGGGCCCATCGAACAGTCGATCTTCGTCAACGAGGCACACCGTGCCGACGTGCCGCTGCCCGCCGTCACCCTGCAGACAGTCGGGCCGACGCTGCAGCAGTACGGCACCGAGCTGCAGAAGAAGAAGTTCCTGCCCGGAATCCTCGCGGGTGATGTGCATTTCGCGATCGGCTACACCGAGCCCGAGGCCGGTACCGACCTCGCATCGCTGCGCACGACCGCGGTCAAACAGGGCGACGAGTACATCGTCAACGGCCAGAAGGTGTTCACTACCGGCGGCCATGACGCCGACTATGTCTGGCTGGCTTGTCGTACGGATCCGGAAGCGGCGAAGCACAAGGGCATTTCGATGCTGATCGTCGATACGACGGACCCCGGCTACAGCTGGACGCCGATGATCCTGTCCGACGGTGCGCACCACACGAACGCCACGTACTAC
>Ga0075365_10001635_pt1 | contig 10331 bp, 7 predicted proteins | sample EndMetdeltDD1765_FD_71387 | JGI IMG/M metagenome (GOLD analysis project Ga0075365, IMG submission 71387) | Populus endosphere microbial communities from Tennessee, USA - Endosphere MetaG P. deltoides DD176-5 | ecosystem: Host-associated > Plants > Roots > Endosphere | place: USA: Tennessee... | reverse complement strand
CGGCCAACCTCGCGATGGTGCGCGACCTCGTTGAGGAGGCGAAGGTCGCGAAGGCCGCCGTCGTCGAGCACCTCCGCACCACCCGCGAGGCCCGCGAGGAGGCGCTCGCCGCCCGCGCCCACGACAAGCAGGTGCTGCGCACGCTGAAGAAGCGTGAGGAGCGGATCAAGCAGGCGATCATCGCCGCCGCCGCCCGGGCCGCCGCCCGGGCTGCCCGCAACGGCCGCCAGGGCTACCAGGGCGACACCGGCGGGATCTTCGGGATGCCGGTCAGCAACGCCTACATCACCTCGCCCTTCGGCTACCGCATCCACCCGATCTACGGCTACTACGGCCTCCACGACGGCACCGACTTCGGGGTCGGCTGCGGTCAGTCGCTGTTCGCCATCGCCGGCGGCACGGTGTCCGACACCTACTACTCCTCGGTCTACGGCAACCGGCTCTACCTCAACCTCGGCCAGTTCAACGGCAAGAACATCACCGTGGTCTACAACCACCTCTCCGGCTACCGGGTCGGCGAGGGTGACCGTGTGGGTCGCGGCGAGGTCGTGGGCTACGCCGGGTCGACCGGCTGGTCGACCGGCTGCCACCTCCACTTCACGGTCCTGCTCAACGGGTCTCCGGTCGACCCGATGGGCTACCTGTGATCGGGCCCGCAATTCCGGATTGACCCGCCCTGAGAGACTGGTGGGATGCCAAAGGAGCAGGGGCGCAAGGTCGTCGCGCAGAACAAGAAGGCGCGACACGACTATTTCATCGAGGACACCTTCGAGGCCGGCATGGTCCTGCAGGGCACCGAGGTGAAGTCGCTGCGGATGGGCCGGGCCTCGCTGGTCGACGGGTTCGTCGACATCGACAACCGCGAGGCCTGGCTGCACGGCGTCCACATCCCGGAGTACACGCAGGGCACGTGGACCAACCACGCCGCCCGCCGCAAGCGCAAGCTGCTGCTCAACCGGGTCGAGATCGACAAGATCGAGCGCCGGGTCAACGAGAAGGGCCTCACGGCCATCCCGCTGGCGCTCTACTTCGTCGACGGCCGCGCCAAGGTCGAGATCGGTCTCGCGAAGGGCAAGAAGTCGTGGGACAAGCGGCACACCCTGGCCGAGCGCCAGGCCAGCCGCGAGATCGAGCAGGAGGTCGGCCGCCGGGCCAAGGGCATGCGTGACTGAGTCACCGCTGTCTGGGCGGCATCCGGACACGCCTGCGGTCCGCACCTTCTGGCAGGACCTCGGCCTCCCAGGGCTCTTCGACGTCCACGTGCACTTCCTGCCCGAGAACATCCAGCGTGCGGTCTACGCCGTCTTCGACGCGGCCGGACCCAAGATCGGCCGGGAGTGGCCGATCCGCTACCGGCAGACCCACGACGAGCGGGTGGAGGTCCTGCGCGGGTTCGGCGTACGCCGCTTCTCGACGTTGCCCTACGCCCACAAGCCCGGGGTGGCGACCTACCTCAACGGCTGGTCCGGCGAGTTCGCCGCCGGTGTGCCGGAGGTGCTGCGGTCCGCGACGTTCTTCCCCGAGCCCGAGGCGCCGTCGTACGTCGCCGAGCTGGTCGCGGGCGGCGTGGAGGTCTTCAAGGTGCACGTCCAGGTAGGGGAGTTCCACCTCGACGACCCGCTGCTCGACCCGGTCTGGGGCGTCCTCGAGGACGCCGGCACGCCGGTCGTGATCCACGCCGGGTCCGGTCCCGTCGGCAACGAGTTCACCGGTCCCGACCCGCTGCGCCGGGTGCTGGAGCGCTTCCCGCGGCTCTGCGCGATCGTGGCGCACATGGGCGCGCCGGAGTGCGAGGAGTTCCTGCTGCTCGCCGAGAGCTACGAGCGCGTCCACCTCGACACCACGATGGTGTTCACCGACTTCTTCCTGCCCTACCCCGCGTCGCTGCTGCCGCGGCTGCGCGACCTGCAGCCCAAGGTGCTGCTCGGCAGCGACTTCCCGACCATCCCCTATCCCTACGCCGAGCAGCTCGAGGGCCTGGCCCGCACCGGCCTCGGCGACGACTGGCTGCGCGACGTGTGCTGGCACAACGGGGCGCGACTGTTCGGCGCCGCCCGCGGTTCGGACGTGCGCGGACGGGCATGATCGCCGCATGTCGCTCCTGATCGCCGCCACGTTGATGCTCCTGCTCCTCGTCGGCGGGGTGTTCGTCGTGGTCATCGTGGTCGTCGCCACCCGCTCCCGGCCGCAGCCCGCGGCGCCGGTCCTGACGCAGGGCCCGGGTGGTCTCGCACCGGTGCCGAGCAGCTGGCACGCGCAGGTGCTGGGAGCCGGCGCCCTCGGCTCGACGTACGGCACCATGACGCTCGACGCGGGACGCCTGGCCTTCACGCCGGACGGCGCCGGCGAGCCGGCGTGGGCCGCCGCCTGTCACGAGGTGTGGGTGCGCCGCCAGGGCGTGGGGCCGTTCGCGATCGCCGGCGTGGGCCTGCACGGACCCATGGGCGAGGTCCAGTGCAACGTCAGCCGGGAGCACATCAACCGGTTCTCGACCAACACGCTCAAGGACTTCCGTCAGTCGGGGTACGCCGACCAGTTCGTCGCCGCCGCGCACGCGCACGGGGCGCGGGTGATGTGAGCCGGGAATCCCGGCTGCGTCCACGGCGTTGCACCGCGTACAGTGAGAGGAGCGGCTCACGCCGTGCTTCACAACTCAAGAGGGGCTGATCGGTTTCGACTTGGGACGTTAGTTCCAGGGGAAGCGGGTCGAGAAGCCAACGTCATCTCGTAAACGACCGTTGGAAACCTATAACTGCCAACACTAATCGCAGTTCCTTCGCTCTCGCTGCCTGAGCAGTGATCGAAGCGCACACCCGGGCACCCGTCTCCGTCCCGGATCTGTGCGTCATCTAGGAGACTTGCTGCTCAATCCGCGTCGCGGAGGTTGAGCGGGACTCATCCGTGACTGAGCCTGTCGGGGACGTGTTCGTGCGAGCCCCGGGGCCGAGAAAAGCGATCTCACGAACTGCACCCGGAGAAGACCTGGTTCGACGCTCGAGGACGCGGGTTCGATTCCCGCCAGCTCCACTCGTTCGCCCTCTTGATGACAGCAGTCGCCCTGACGCCAGTTGGGGCGGCTGCTGGGGTCTTCCTCACGCGTCACTGCTTCATCAAGGTATGTAGGCCAGCCGTCACTTCCCGGGGTGAACTCCCCATGGGAAGTGGCGCTTCACCTGCATACCTTGATGAAGCGGCTGCTGCCGGCCGCCGACCGCGTGCTTGGATCGGAGCATGGACTGGGACGGCGCCCGCAACCTGGCCGACCTCGGGGGAGTGCCGACCGAGGACGGGGAGACGACGGCGTACGGCCGTCTCTGGCGCTCGGCGGCCCCGGAGTGGATGACCGACGCCGGCTGGCGGGCGGCGCGCGCCGCGGGGCTGGTGCGGGTCGTCGACCTCCGCAACGAGCGGGAGCGGGGGCGTCGCGAGCAGCACCCGCGCGTGGACGCGACCGTCTCGAGCGGCATCGAGGTGGTGCACGCACCCACCGAGGATCCCGACGACCCGGCGTTCCTCGAGGAGTGCGGGCCGTGGCTCGACCACCCGCGCTCGTGGGCGCCCAACATGGAGCGCTATCCCGCCAAGCTCGCGCGCGTGTTCACGGCGATCGCCGACGCGCCCGGCCCGGTGCTGGTCCACTGCGCCGGCGGACGCGACCGCACCGGGATGGTCGCCTCGATGCTGCTCTCCCTCGCGGGCGCCGAGCACGAGGCGGTCGCCGACCACTACGAGCAGGGGTTCCGCGAGGCCGGCCGTCACCGGGGTCACGGCCTCGGCTACGACCCGGTCGCGGGGGAGTGGGTGGCCGGCGACGAGGCTGCGTGGACCACGGAGGAGCTCGACCAGGCGCTGGCCGACCGCCGCCCCGTGCTGCAGGGATGGCTGCGTGACACCGACGTCGCGGCGTACCTCACCGGGGCCGGCCTGCACCCTGAACAGATCCAGAGGCTGCGGGCGCTGTTGCGCGCGTGAGTCAGCGCCCCCCGAGCCGGACCAGTCGCGGCGACCGGTGGTCTAGCCCGTAGCGGTCTCTTGCGCAGACCTGGCCTCGCAGGCCGTTGCTCATCGTTAGCGTTGGCCGCGGGGGGAGCGATGAGAGCTGTGCGCCGGCGCGGACCGAGGTCCGTCGTCATCGAAGCGGTCGCGCTTGCCCTGGGGGCGACACTCCTGGCGACCGGCCCGGCCGCGCACTCCGCGGAGCCCATGTCGCCGGCCTCTGCTCCCACCCGAGTGATCGCAGCCGGTCAGGTCCCTGCCGCTGAGCCGGCCCCCCGGCGTTCCCTGGTCGAGCGCGCGTCGGTGAAGGGAAACGTGTTCGACTGCACGCGTCAGAAGGACCGCCGCAAGAAGCTCACCGCCGCCGAGGTCTTCGTGCATCCGGGCGCGGTCCCGATCGACCTGTCCTTCGCCAACTTCCGGGCCGAGCCCGACTTCGACGAGGCCAGCAGCTATCTGCGCTACGTCGTGAGCGTCGACGTCACGTGGGGCCTCAAGGTCGAGGTGAAGCTGGGTGTCCACTGCGAGCTGTCTGCCGAGATGCAGAAGAAGCTGTCGATCCTGGACAAGCCGATCCAGATGGGCCCGGTGCCCGGCCGGGTCCGGGTGGGCGCGATGTTCGAGTTCGAGACCACCGGAAAGGGCACCTTCACCGCCACCCAGACCCGGAAGCTGGTCCTCACGGCTGAGCGGAAGGAAGGGCAGGCGCCCACCCTTCAGGTCGGGTTCGACGCCGCCACCCCGATCCGCGTCTCGCTGGCCGGTGGGCTCGACGCGTCGGTGACGGCCGGCATGGAGGTCGAGCTGTTCGGTGGGGCCGGTGCTGGAGGCAAGAAGGTCGGCCTCGGCGTCACCATCTCGGCCGGCGCCAAGTTCGCGGCGGAGTCCCAGGGGGGCTGCGCCGAGCTCTTCTTCGCCGTTCCGATCGCCGTCGACCTGCATCTCAACTTGTGGAAGGCGGAGTGGACGCTGGTCCAGCTGTCGCACGACTTCGCTCGGACCAGCCTGAAGAAGTGGTGCGCCACCCGGCCGACGATCAAGCGAGTCCTGCCGGCGGCGACCCTGGGCGTCAGCTACGACCAGCGCCTGGAGACGACGGACAACCGCTCCGGCAGGTGGGCACTCGCCAGCGGCTCACTGCCACCCGGACTGGTCTTCGACGAGGGTCGCCTGTTCGGCGTACCCAGCGGCGAGCCCGGGACCCGCACCCTCTACCCGTCGTTCACGGATGTCTCCAACCAGACCACGACGACGCCGGTCTCCCTCGAGGTCAAGGACACGCCGCCGGTCGTGGCCGGCCTGCGCGGAAACATCGCCCGGCTGGCCGACGGCACGTCGTGGTATGTGGACCTGCGCGGTGGTCGCCACGCCATTGCGGATGGTGGCACCTACGAGTGCCTCGTCGCGCAGGGCGCGAGCGTGATCGCGGTGAGCCCTGCCGACGTGAGCTCCTTGCCGGTGACCGAGAGGGCCGCCTGTATCCGCGCGGAGATCGGCGACATCATCCGGACCAACGATCGTGACGCCTACGTGCTCGGCGAGGGGTGGGTGCGCCGCTGGATTCCCGACGGAGACAGCTACGACTGCCTCGTGGCCAATGGCCACGAGGTCGTCTTCAACGTTCCGCGCTACTACGTCATGGACCGAGTGGCCGGCCCCGACCAGAGCTTCCAGTGCGTCGACAGAGCTGCTGCCCCGGGACGCGTCGTCCGCGCCGACGACGGCTCGAGCTGGTACGTCGACCAGCGGTCGACGCCCCACTGGATCCCGAACGGGGGCACCTACGAGTGCATCACCCAGCAGGGGCGCCCGGTCTACCCCCACGTCATCCCGCGCCGGATGCTCCGCAGCATCGGTGAACCCAAGGAGCACGCCAGCTGTGTCCGCGCCGGCATCGGCGACATCATCCGCACCAGTGACGGGGACTCCTACCTCGTCAACGCCGGATGGACCCGCTCGTGGATCCCCGACGGCCGCACCTACCAGTGCCTGAGGGCCAACGACCACGCCGTCGTGGACAACGTGCCTCGCTACTACGTGATGGACCTGCCGCAGGTCGCAGACGCCGCTCTCAACTGTTACGACGCCAATGCCGTGAGAGGGAAGGCGGTCCGCGCCGACGACGGCAGCAGCTTCTACATCGACAAGCGCGGTGGGAAGCACTGGATCCCGGACGGCGGGTCCTTCGAGTGCATCGCCGCCCAGACGGGAGGAGCCTGGCCCTACCGCGTACCGGTGTCCTGGCTGACCCAGCAGAAGTACGAGGACGCCCGCTGCGTCCGAGCCGGCCCGGGCGACATCATCCGCCACGACAACGGGGATGCGTACCTGCTCAACGGCGACTGGACCAGGAGCTGGATCCCCGACGCGCCGACGTACGCCTGCCTACGCGCGCAGAACCGCAACCTGGTCAACAGCGTCCCGCGCTACTACGTCGACGACCTGACGAAGGCGGGGAACGCGAGCTTCCCCACGGGGCACTGCATCGTGCGCCGACCCAACGGGAACGCCTACTACGTCAACAACGAGGGCAAGAAGGAGTGGATCCCCGACACCCCCACCTGGGACTGCCAGACAGGTCGTGGCATCCCGGTGCTCAACACCAGCGACTCGGTCGTCGACTCCGTGCCCGAGGTGGGGTGGCACTACTGCCTCAACAAGGCCAACCTCCGGGGCAAGATGCTGCGACACGTGGACGGGGACGTGAGTGTCATCCACGGCGACGACTCCAGGACCTGGGTGCCGGACGAGTTCACGTACGGATGCCGCAGCCGCGCCGGGGTCCCAGTCGTCGAGACGCGGTGGCGCGAGTACGTGAACTCCTTCCGCGATGCGGGCTGGGACTACTGCTTCGACATCAACACGTTCAAGAACCGCTACATCCGCCACCCCGACGGGGACATCTACTTCGTCGACGGTCGCGGCGTCCGGCACTGGGTGCCCAACGCGGGCGTGCAGAACTGCCTGAACGGTCGCTTCGGAGCTCCGGCCACCGTCCGGTGGCGCGACTACGTCAACCGCCTCCCGTCCGGCGACTGGGCCGTGTGCGGGGACACCCTCTGGAGGAACCAGAACTTCGACATCGGCCAGACCCTCGTGTCGGGCAACGGCGTCTACCGCCTCGAGATGCAGACCGATGCCAACCTCGTGCTCTACCGAGGCTCCCGGGCGATCTGGGCGTCCTCGACCAACGGCCGCAACGTGCACCACCTGAAGCTGCACAACAGCGGATGCCTGGCGCTGATCGACCCTGCGGGCAACTGGCTCTGGCGACCGAGCCCGGACCCGTGCAACAAGGGAGGCGACCGGCTCGTCGTGCAGGGGGACGGCAACCTGGTGCTCTACGCGGGCTCGCGCGCGGTCTGGGCCAGCAACACCGTCGGTCGGTGAGCCGCCGATGCCCGTTCCGGGCGGCTCAGGGCCGTTGGTAGGGGCCGGCGTGGCTCGTCGGCAGCGAGACCAACCCCGTGGTCGATCCGACCCGGCGGCAGGCGCCACGTGGCACGGGGCAGGACACCAGGAGGTCCCGCCGGCCGGCCACCTGCTGGAGGAGGACCCGGCGGCTCGAGGCCCAGCCGGCGAAGCGGAACTCGTCGCGCGGCCGTTGCACCCGCACCCGGCGTACGACGTGCCCGTCCGACATCGCGCGGACCGTGCCCTCGCGCCCCACGACGTAGCGACCGTCGGGCGAGACCGCGACCGGCGTGAACCTAGCCCTCCAGGGCGGCGTACCGGGGGTGGTGAGGCTGGTCGGACCGAACCGCCACGGGTGCGAGCGGCTGCTCACGAAGACCGTGTCGTGGTCGAGGTCGACCTGGCCGGTGGGACGGCGCACCACCTGGGTCAGCTTGTCCGCCCCCCTCTCGAGCAGGAAGAGGCCGTTGCTGCCGCCGACGTAGACGTCGCCGCCCGTGGCATCCAGGAGATCGCCCTTGGAGACCCCGAACCGGGCGTCGGTCACCACCTGTCCCCGCACGTTCACGACCCGGATCGTGAGGGCGTCGCCCTGGTCGGAGGAGGCGGACACGACGTAACGCCCGTCGTCGGAGAGGCCCTCGGTGACGTAGAGGTTGGTCTGGTCGCGAGCGCCGATCCCCTCGACCTGGCCGTCGGGCAGGACCAGCCAGAACCCCCCGCGGGACGCCACCACCCAGCCGCGGTTCGCAGTGCCGAGCAGCACCGGCCACCGGCCGAGGTTGCGGGGGAGCGTGACGACCTCGTCGTTCGCCAGCCGCAGCTCGGTGCCGACCAGGCTGACCGCGCGCGGCACGCGCGCCTGGGCGACGGCGGCGGACGGTCCGGGGGCGGCGTACGCGGCTGTGGTCGGGAGGAGCGCGGCGAGAGCGACGGCGGCCGCGAGGGCCTTGGCCAGGAGGGAGTTTCGAGACATGTCCGGTATGACGCCGCTCGAAGTCGATTAGTTCGCTCGAGTTTCGGGTGAGGCGCCGCGTCCTCGATCAGCCCGGGCGCCGCGCGGTGCTGCGGCGCGGGATGAGGCTCGGCGTGGCGACCAGCTGGGTGGGCGCACCCGGGTGTTGCGGGTGCAGCAGGTCGACGGCGGAGGTGGCGATCTGGGCCAGGGGGACCCGGACGCTGCTCAACGGGACCGGCAGCCGGGCCGAGAGCGGGATGTCGTTGTAGCCGACCACGGACAGCTCGTCGGGTACGACGAGGCCGAGCGACTGAGCGGCGGCCAGCACGCCGATCGCGGTGTTGTCGTTGACGGCGAAGATCGCGGTCGGCCGCTGGGGGCGCGCGAGCAGGGCGCGGCCGCCGTCCTCGCCGGACTCCATCCCGAACGTGGAGGCTCGGACGAGGTCCTCGTCGACGACCAGGCCAGCCTCGGCCATGGCTCTGCGGAAGCCGCGGAGCCGGCCGACGGCGCTGGACGCATAGTCGGGGCCGGCCACGACGCCGATCGTCCGATGACCGAGGTCGAGCAGGTGGCGGGTCGCCAGGTAGCCGCCGAGCTCGTCGTCACCGGTCGAGGAGGGGCTGACGCCGTCGCTGCGCAGCGCCAGCACGTGCGGGATGCCGTCGGTGCGGAGCCGGGCGGTGAAGTCGTCGTCGAGGCGGGCCGTGGTCAGGATCAGCCCGTCGACGCGCTGGCTGAGCAGGGTCTCGGCGGCAGTGCGCTCGGCGGCCGGGTCGTCGTGGGTCGTGGCCACGATGGCGAAACCGGAGCGCTCCGCGCAGGCGCGGGCGATCTCCTCGAACAGGATCGCCATCACGGTGTCCGACAGCCGTGGGACGAGCACGCCGATCGTGCCGGTGCTCTGCCGGCGTAGGCCGGAGGCGTAGGCGTCACGGCGGTAGCCGAGTCGCAGCGCGGTCTCGCGCACCCGCTCCGCGGTTGCCGAGCGTGAGGGCGGGAGCCGCTCGTCCAGGATCCGCGAGACGGTCGAGGTGGAGACGCCGGCCTCCCGGGCGACGTCTCGGATCGTGGCCGGCCGGGGCGTCATCTGCCCATCCCGCACGGCTCCGTCATGAGCGCACGATAGCGCGTCGTCGACATCCTTCTTCCTCCTGGCTCTTGACAGACGTGGTGCCCGTCACACAAACTCGGGAACGTTCCCGCAAACGATCCCGGGAACGTTCCCACACGACCGATCCAGAGAAGAGAAACCACCATGACCCTCGATCTCCGTGGCCTTGTCCCCGCCCCCGTCACCCCTTTCACGCCCGACCTGGAGGTCGACCACGACGCGGTCGCCTCGCTGACCCGCTGGCTGTCGTCCATCGACGGCGTCAAGGGCCTGGTCTGCCTGGGCCACGCCGGCGAGGGCACCTACCTGACCCCCGAGGAGCAGGTCGCCGTCATCGAGACGATGGTCGAGAACGCCGGCGACGTCCCGATCATCGCCGGCATCACCGGTGAGGGTGACAAGGTCGCGGCCCTGGAGGCCGAGCGCGCCGTCGACGCCGGTGCCCGCGCCGGCCTGCTCTACCCCTCGCACGGCTGGCTCCGGTTCGGCTACCAGGACGGAGCCCCGCAGGAGCGCTACCGCATCGTCCACGAGGGCTCCGGTCTGCCGTTGATCCTGTTCCAGTACCCCGACGCCACCAAGGCCAGCTACAACCTCGAGACCCAGCTCGAGATCGCCGCCCAGCCCGGTGTCTTCGCCACCAAGAACGGCGTGCGCAACATGCGGCGCTGGGACACCGAGATCCCGGTGCTCCGCCAGGAGCTGCCCGACCTGCAGATCCTCAGCTGCCACGACGAGTACCTGCTGCACACGATGTTCGACGTCGACGGCCTGCTCGTCGGGTACGGCGGCCTGGCCCCCGAGCCCCTCATCGAGCTGATCGCCGCAGGCAAGGCCCGCGACTACGCG
>Ga0075365_10001634_pt1 | contig 10333 bp, 14 predicted proteins | sample EndMetdeltDD1765_FD_71387 | JGI IMG/M metagenome (GOLD analysis project Ga0075365, IMG submission 71387) | Populus endosphere microbial communities from Tennessee, USA - Endosphere MetaG P. deltoides DD176-5 | ecosystem: Host-associated > Plants > Roots > Endosphere | place: USA: Tennessee... | reverse complement strand
GCGGAAACATCCCATCCGGCATATCTGGAGACGACATGAGACAAACCTTCGTGATTCTCCTGTTATTGCTCGCCGCCAATTCGGCTCATGGCGCCTCTTTCAGCTGCAAGGCGTCCCTCTCGCCCGATGAAAAAGTCGTCTGTCACGATCCCCTCATCTCGTCCCTCGATACGCGGCTCGGCGATGCCTATCTCGCAGCCAAGCAAGACGATCCGGAAACGGCGCTCCAGGCATCCCGGGACTTTCAGGCCGATCGCAAAAGCTGCGGCTCTGATCGCGCATGCATTCTCGCGACCTATGTCGCGATTTTGGTAACGCTCAATGGTCCCGATGCTTTGCCGAAAGAGATTACCGCAGGATCGATCGCAGCCGGACAAAGACTTCCCCTTACCGGCCTGCCAAGCACACTCGGCAAATGCGTGAGCACGATTGTGACGGAAGTGCATCCACGTCTCGAAGGCAGCACGCCTCCAAAACCCGAGGATTTTGATAGCGGCACGGGCATCGAATTCGCGAACGATGGATATCAGGTTTCCTACGCACGTGAGGAAGCGCTGATAAGCTCCAGGCCTGGGGACAAAGTTACTATGTGCCTGATCTCAATTCCGCATCGCTGCCCGCCCGATGACGACCGTGGTCGCGGTTACCTTACGACAAACCTGCGCACGGGACAGAGTTGGGCAATGGGCGATTCCCAGCATATATGCGGCGGCCAATAAGCCGCCGAAGGACCGTCAACCGGCCTGCTTGCCCAGAAACTTCTCCGCTATCGCGTCCGGCAGACGTCGCGGGCGGCCATGTTTGTTGATGACGGCGATCACCACCTTGGCAGCGATCAGCAGCGTTTCACCACGGCGGATTTCCTGGTTCAGCACCATCTTTGCTCCGCCGGCCTTTTCCGTCACCGTCTGGATCGTCAGGATATCGTCCATGCGGGCAGGCTGTTTGAAGTCGATCTCCATGCGATGCACGACGAAGACCAGGCCTTCCTCATCCGCGGAGAGAAGCGCACTCTGCTCGCAGCCGAGGCAGCGCAGATAGTCGGTGCGGCCGCGCTCGAGGAAGTGCAGGTAACGGGCGTGATAGACCAGGCCGGAAAAATCGGTGTCCTCGTAATAGACCCGCTGCGAGAGCCGGTGGCCGCCCTCGATCAGCTCGCCCGATAAAGAAAAATTGTGTCCCTGCATGACCCTGCCCTCGAAACTTCGATGCACATCCACGGCGTCTAATCCGCAAGTGCAACCGGGCTTTCACTAGCAGGAAAGATAGCAAAGGCCAGCCGGAAACGCTCCGGCGGCCTCATCGCGGTCGGACAACATACGCTGGGATGCGCATCTACTGCTGATAACGCTGCATCCTGCCTTCCTGCTTGGAACGCTCGATCGCCCTCTTGTGCTCTTCAGCCCATTGCTGGCCGGGATCGCCGCCCCAGAGCAGCCAAGCGATATAGCCCGTCGACGGATTGTCGTCGTCGCCGAAATTGTCCGCGCGCTTGTCCGTCTTGTGGCGATGGAAATAGCTGACCATCTTGCGCACGGTCTTTTCCGAAAGCGGCTTGCGGTTTCGGATATCCTTGGCACGGGCGATGCCGATCGTGGTGCCGCCGCGACGGAACCGGGCGCGCAGCTCAAGACCTTTTTCGGCAGCTTGGGCGACATCTGGCGGCGGGACATGGTCGATATACTGGTCAGACATGGGTCTTCTTCAGCTCCGACTGGCTTTTCAGGGCGCGATTGCCGTTTTCCTGTTTCACTAGAAAAGCAGGCTCCTTGGCATCCGCGTGCCGTTTGATCGCTTTACCCTTGATCTTGCGCTCGACGTCGTCGGTAAATTTTTCCGCGACTTTGCCTTCCGCTTTCGAGCGACCCCATTTCCATTCGACTTCGTTTCCGACTTCGATTTTCTGCATGGCGTTCTCCCTTCTCGGTTGAAAAACGAAGAAACGCGGAAAGATGTTCCAGAAGTCAGGTTTTAAGGTCGAGATCGCCATCTCGCCAGACGAGATGTTTCGGGTGCGGAGGCAGGGCCTCTATCTCTTCGGCGATGAAATAGGGCGGGATATCGAGCTCCCTTAGCGCCGCACGGGTCGCGGGCGCCCATTTGAATTCAAGCTCGTGACCGTCCATCACCCGATGCACGATATTCGTCGGATGAAACGGAAAATGCTCCGGCAGCTCCATCAGGTAATAAAGCCCGAACTCATGCCAGTCACGCTCTTCGTAATGAAAGAAGTTCTCGACCGACCAGAGCAGCCGCCCAACCTTCACCTCGACGCCGAGTTCCTCGATCATCTCGCGCATCAGCGTTTCTTCCGACGTCTCGCCGATCTCCGCCCGCCCGCCGGGAAAGGTCCAGAACGGCTCATGCACCGCCCGATGCACCAGTACGTAACCATTGCGAAACCCGAGGCCGGCGATACGCATCTGGAATGCGTTCTTCGACTTGGTCTTGATGCGGATACGCGTGCGGGCCATGGTCATCCCAGTTCGATCAGATTGATTTCCGGCGGCGACCCGAAACGGATCGGCAGGCCGGAACATCCAAGGCCGCCGGACACGATCAGATCTTGGCCATTTTCCTTAATGTGACCGTAGACATAACGCGACCCGTAACGGGACGGCACAACAGGTGCATATCCAAGAATCCGCACTTGGCCGCCATGTGTATGACCGGAAAGCGTCAGCGAAATACGGGACGGAAGGCTGGGAAAAATATCCGGCTCATGCGCCATGAGGATGATCGGCGCATCGTCAGTCACCTGTTTAAGGGTTCCGCCCAGATCGTCTCGGCCTTGAGCCCGGCGCCCGGACCTGCGCCTCGGCAGGATAGCGATCTGATCCTCCAGTCCTGCAAGCCAGAACGGATATCCGTCTTTTTCCAGCCGGATCGCCCGATTGCTGTAAACGGGGATGCCGGCGCGCTCCAGCGCGGCACGCGCAAACGGCGCATCGGACGTTCCGCTCTGGGCTGCGTCATCCTGCCACCAGTCATGATTACCGAGTACCGCATGAACCCCGAGCGGCGCTTTCAACACTGTCAGCGCTTCTGCCCATGAATCCGGCGCCACCCGATCGGTGATGAGCCGCATACCCGTGACAAAATCGCCGAGCAGGCAGATGATATCCGGCTCCAGCTCGTTTGCCATTCGGCAGATCGATGCAATACGATCGGCCGGCATCCAGGGTTCGCAAGCGTGAAAATCCGTGAGCACAACAACACGCAGCTTCAATCCCGGCGTCCACCTGCGGGGTGTCAACGCGTATCGGGTTGTCACCAGACGAACCAACGGCTCGGCCACGGCATAACCGCCGAGCACCATCAGCGCCGCGAAGCCTCCGCCCAGCGTCTTGAGAAACCCGCGACGGGATATCACTCAGTCATCCTCGAGACTCATCCGGAACTGCGCCGCTTCCAGATCCTTGGGCGGCTGTAGTCCGAGGTGTTTCCACGCATTTGCGGTCAAAACACGGCCACGCGGCGTGCGCTGGATGAAACCCTGCTGGATCATATAGGGCTCGATAATATCCTCAATCGCGTCGCGCGGCTCCGAAAGCCCCGCCGCAATCGTCTCGATGCCCACCGGACCGCCGCCGAAATTCACGGCGATCATGTTGAGATACCGCTTATCGAGCTGGTCGAGGCCCATATTGTCGACGAGCAACCTCGTCAGCGCCTCGTCGGCGATCTCTCTGGTGACGGCTTCCGCCTTTGCCACTTCGGCAAAATCGCGCACCCGCCGCAGCAGGCGGCCGGCAATGCGCGGCGTGCCACGCGCACGCCGGGCGATTTCGCGGGCGCCGTCATCGGTCATGCCGAGCCCCATCAGCCGCGCGCCGCGCCGGACGATCAGCTCGAGTTCTTCGACAGTATAAAACGACAGGCGCACCGGAATGCCGAAACGATCGCGCAGCGGCGTGGTGAGCAAACCAAGGCGGGTCGTTGCCGCGACCAGCGTGAATTTCGATAGATCGATCTTCACCGAACGTGCGGCAGGCCCCTCGCCGATAATCAGGTCGAGCTGAAAATCCTCCATGGCCGGATAGAGGATTTCCTCGACCGCCGGATTGAGGCGGTGGATTTCGTCGATGAAGAGCACGTCTCGTTCTTCGAGATTGGTGAGAAGCGCCGCAAGGTCACCCGCCTTGGCGATCACCGGTCCGGAGGTCGAGCGGAAATTGACCCCGAGTTCCTTCGCCATGATCTGCGCCAGCGTCGTCTTGCCGAGGCCCGGCGGACCGACGAACAGCACATGGTCCAGCGCCTCGCCGCGCCCTTTTGCCGCTTCGATAAAGATCTTCAGATTGGCGCGCGCTTCCGCCTGGCCGGTGAATTCGTCGAGCGACTGGGGCCGCAGCGTCGTATCCAGATCTTCGCCCCGCTTATCAGCGGAAATCAGGCGGGCGGGTTCGGTCATCAGGGTATTTCCGTTCGAAACTCGATTTTAGTCATACACGACGTATCGCGGATTCGCAGCCGTGATCGCTTTACCGCGCCAATTCCTTCAACCCCAGCCGGATCAGCTTGGCGCTATCGGCTCCCTCCCCGCCGTTCTTCAAGGCCGCGGCAACCGCATTGGCAGCCTGATCGCGAGAGTAGCCAAGGTTGGTGAGGGCCGAAACGGCATCTGCCACCGGTGCGGAGGCGACACCCTCGCCAATCTCCTGCTGGAGGCCGAGATTGGCGGACGCTTCGCCGGCGAATGCCGGAGCCTTGTTCTTCAATTCTGTGACGAGGCGCATCGCCACCTTGGGTCCGACGCCCGGCGCGCGCGAAATCGACGTCTTGTCCTGCAGCGCGATCGCATTGGCGAGTTCAGAGGGCGTCAGGGTCGAAAGAACGGCAAGCGCCACCTTCGCACCCACGCCCTGCACGCTCTGCAGAAGGTTGAACCATTCCCGCTCCAGGGCGCTGAGGAAGCCAAAGAGCTTGAACTGGTCCTCGCGCACATAGGTCTCGATATAGAGAATGATCGCCTCGCCCACCGAACCCATCTTCGAAAGCGCCCGCGACGAGCAGAACACTTCGTAACAGACACCGTGCACATCGACGAACACATGGTCGTCGCCGATCTCGTCAATAGTGCCTTTGAGCTTGCCGATCATGAAATGCGTCCGTGTTACAGGGGATGGGTTTCGGGAGAGATGATGTCGAGTGATGGGAAATATGCCCGGTAACGGGCAGCATCGCGGGTCAGAAGACGATGGGAGCGGACCGTTGCATGCGCACCGATCAGGAAATCCGGTAGTGTCCGATCACGCAATCCGCCCGAACGGCGGTAGGCAAAATGCGCTTTTCCGGCCTGATACGCAGCCTCATAGGAAAGTGGCTCACGCCTCATGCCGAGCCAGCCGAAAGCCAGGGTGATCTCCTGTTCGCTCAGCGGCGATGCCGACAATTCTGACCATATCACCGGATTAAGAACCAGATCGCCTTCTGCATGGCAACGCTCAAGCACACCGAGCGACCATGTCCTTAAAGGAGAAGCGGGGCCGAGAATATCGATAAGGACATTGGTATCAACGACGGTCGAGGTCATCGCGCGGGCCTCGTAGCCATTCCATGTATTCGTCGGTCGTCATGCCCATTGTGTCAAACGTGCCTTCGACACTTTTGGCCCACTCCTGAAAATCCTTGAAATCATCCTGACGGTCGGACTTCACAAGCATCACGCCCTTCTCGTCCGCAACAAAATCCACCTCGGAGCCCGGTCCGATATTCAATCGGTCGCGGATTTCCTTTGGGATCGTAACCTGGCCTTTTTCGGTGACACGCATGGTAATACCTCTCAGGTATTACTTACCCATCCTACGGGAACAAGTCAAGAACAAATCAGCCCGCGAGTGCCTGCCGTATGCGGTGGCCGCCGCGGTTATGGGCGTGGCAGATGGCGATGGCGAGCGCGTCGGCAGCATCGTTGCCCTTGAATTCGGCCTTCGGCATCAGGATCTTCAGCATCATGTGGATCTGCTGCTTTTCGCCGTGGCCTACGCCGATGACTGACTTCTTGACAGCATTCGGCGCATATTCCGAAACCGGAAGGCCCGCCCGCGCCGGCACCAGCATGACCACACCTCTCGCCTGACCGAGTTTCAGCGTCGCGACGGCGTCCTTGTTGACGAAGGTCTGCTCGACCGCCGCTTCATGCGGCTGGTAGGCGTGCACCACCTCGGCAAGCCCGTCATGCAGCTGGCAGAGTCGGGAAGCGAGATCCATGTCCCCGTCCGAGGTGACCGTGCCGGACGCGACAAAGCGCAGGCTGTTACCAAGCGTTTCGATAACACCCCAACCGGTGCGCCGAAGCCCCGGGTCGATGCCGATAATGCGAATCGTCTGTGTCATGCGTGCACTCTATCCTCTGGCCGCCATCAGTGCCACGAGAATGTGAACAAACCGAAAACGCTATCGAGTCGCTCTTTACCGTTCGTTTACCACGACGGGAAGCTTTGCCCTGCCTCACCCGGCCCGGAAGCAACGCTGGACGGGCTCACGCGTTGGATTTTCACGGCTGGAACGCGATGCGAGGAGGCAGTCATGTCCAACACTCATCACTCCCTTTCCCTGAAGGTGGCAGGGTTTGTCCTGATACAGAATGGGATATTTGCCGCCTTGCTCTTTTACTCTGCCAAGGATGCGACGCCGCTGCAGACGTCGGTCATCATCGGTGTCCTGTTTCTCTCGGCGCTGGTGACGATCACGCTCGCCGGCCGCACGCTGGGTGCGCTGAAAACCCTGACCGGCGATCTGTCCGGGCTCGTGGACGGCAACTCGCCGATCGCCTCCGAACATCTTCAGCGAAGGGATGAGATCGGCGAGATTGCCCGCGAACTGGAACGCCTTTCCCACGAAAACCTTGCCCGCCTCGTCGAGGACGATCAGGAGCGTGACAAGCGCAACCAGCAGACCGCGGAGCGCGACGATCAGCATTCCCGCGAACTTATAGCCGCCAATCGACGGGTAAGCGCGCTGAAAGAGGTCGTGGATGCCGTCGATCACGCCATGCGGCGGTTTGCGGCCGGAGACCTGCGCAGCCGGCTCGACATGAGCTTTCCGGAGGAATTCGAAGGCCTGCGCGCAGATTTCAACCACGCCATGACCTCGCTTCAGGACACGCTCGACAGGATCGAGAACGGCACCCATCTGCTCCATTCCACTTGCGCGGATCTGAAAAACGATTCCGCCTCGGCAATGCATGGAAGCCTGAGGCAAAGTTCGATACTGGCGAAGACGGTTGCCGATATTGGCTCGCTCGCCGAGACTCTGCGGATGCGCAAGATGCAGGCGGAGCATACCGCCAATATTGCTTATAATGCGCGGATCGATATCCGCCGGCCAAAAGAGGTGATGAATGCGGCAACCGAGGCTGTCGCCCGTGTACAGGATGCGTCTCTCAGGATCGAGCCCGTCGCCGAACTCATGCGGAAGATCGCATTCGAGACCAACATACTGGCCATGAACGCCGGCATCGAAGCCGCTCATGACGAAAGCCGGCTCGCCGACGGTGCAACAGATATGATCGTCGCTAGCTTCCGCGCGCTTGCGGAACAGACTGCCGACGTCGCACGGGAAATTTCTCTCCTGTCACGGCAGTCAGCGGAAGCCGCGGAACACGGCAGCCGGTCAATCGATAAGGCTGAAGCTGAACTCGACGCGATGGTGATCTATGCCGATGCACTGAAGGAGCATCTGGATACGATCGCTGCAAGCTCCTCAGAAGAGATCGAAAAGGTCGCCGCCGTCAGACTGTCGATCCTGTCGCTCGCCAAGAACGGCCGGGACCAGAGCATCGCATTGGATGCACTCGCCGTTCGCGCCGACCGCATGATGCGGGAGATCGGCGCCATTGATCATCATGCAGGCCGCTTCACTCCCGTCACGGTCTTGACGCAGGGCAGCATCACCATGACGCGGCCGAAACGAGGCTCGCACCTGCGATTGGTGAAATAATCAGACGAACGATAGCAAAGCTGAAGGCCCGTCCTGCGCCCCCTTGCAATAGCGCATTCGGCAGGGGTCGTATTTTTGGACACGACTGCCTAAATAGGTGAGGCACTCCATCACCTATTTCTTCAGGACCTGCCGATGATCCCCTTTTCCATTCTCGATCTTTCGCCGATCGGCGAAGGTTATTCGGTGCGCGAAGCGCTCGATCAGTCTCGCCGCCTCGCCATCAAAGCCGAGGAAGAGGGCTATAAGCGGCTCTGGCTTGCCGAGCACCACGGCATGCCGGGCATTGCCAGCGCCGCCACCTCCATCGTCATCGGCCATGTGGGCGCAGCCACGAAAACGATTCGCGTCGGTTCTGGCGGCATCATGCTTCCCAACCATTCGCCGCTGGTGATCGCCGAGCAGTTCGGCACGCTGGAAGCGCTTCTGCCCGGCCGCGTCGATCTTGGCCTCGGCCGCGCCCCCGGCACAGATATGCGCACCGCCAGCGCGCTACGCCGCAATCTTGAGGCCGGCGCCGAAAGTTTCCCCCACGACATTCTCGAACTGCAGCGCCTGCTGGGCACACCGGAGCCGAACCAGGGCCTGCTCGCAGTGCCGGGCATGGAGGCAAACGTACCGATCTGGCTGCTTGGATCGAGCATCTACAGCGCCCACCTCGCCGCGGCACTCGGCCTGCCTTACGCCTTCGCCTCGCATTTCGCACCCGACATGCTGATGGAGGCGATCGCCATCTACCGCGATCGCTTCCAACCGTCGCTGACACTGGAAAAGCCCTATGTGATGGTCGGTGTCATGGGCGTCGCAGCCGACACGGATGAGGAAGCGCAGAAGCTCTTCACCTCGTCGCAACAGCAATTCGTCAATCTGCGAAAGAACGTCCGCACCCGCTTCCCGAAACCGATCGACAGCATGGAAGGTTTCTGGACGCCGATGGAAAAGATGAATGTCGAGCATACCCTGCGCTATGCAGCCGTCGGTTCTGTGCAAACCGTCGAGGCTCACCTGAAGGAATTCCTCGGAGAGACGGAGGCCGACGAGCTGATCGTTTCCATGCCGATCCACGATATCGAAAAGCGATTGCGTTCGGTGGAACTGTTCGCCAGCCTGCCCATGATGGAACGGCAAGCGCCCACAACCTAAGCGATAGTATGCGTCACAAGAGTTTCACCGGCCGGATTTACCCTTTGTTAAGTCCGGCCAACGTGGAGTTTTCAACGTGACAGACGCAACTGCTTCCGGTTCTCATGCTTCTTCCAATTACCATCCCCTCGAACATCGCAGCTCTCTCGGCAAGGTTTTCCTGCCGATCTTCCTGATCGTCATCCTTGCGGGCCTCGGCTATGTCGGCTATGCGCTGTCGCAGGATCTCGAAGTCGCGACCTCGGTTCCGTGGGCCCTGCTTGGCCTCGCCCTGCTGATCGCGCTGGGCTTTGAATTCGTCAACGGTTTCCACGACACGGCAAACGCTGTCGCCACCGTGATCTACACCCGCTCCATGCCGGCCGAACTCGCCGTCATATGGTCCGGCTTCTTCAATTTCCTTGGCGTTCTCATGTCCAGCGGCGCGGTCGCCTTCGGCATCCTGGCGCTGTTGCCGGTCGAGCTCATCCTGCAGGTCGGTTCCGGATCCGGCCTCGCCATGGTCTTCGCCTTGCTGCTTGCCGCGATCATCTGGAACCTCGGCACCTGGTATCTCGGCCTGCCGTCGTCCTCGTCGCACACGCTGATCGGCTCGATCATCGGCGTCGGCCTTGCCAACCAATTCCTCGCTCCGCAGGGCACCGCGACAAGCGGCGTCGACTGGTCGCAAGCAACCAGCATCGGCACCTCGCTGCTCGTCTCACCGGTCGTCGGCTTCGGCCTCGCTGCCATCCTGCTGCTGGTCATGAAGGTTCTCGTCCGTAACAAGGCGCTTTACGAGGAGCCGAAAGGCAATAAGCCGCCGCCATGGTGGATCCGCGGCCTACTCATCTTCACCTGCACCGGCGTTTCCTTTGCGCACGGCTCCAACGACGGACAGAAGGGCATGGGTCTCATCATGCTCATCCTCATCGGCCTCGTGCCGACCGCGTTTGCGCTGAACCGCACGCCCGATGCCAATACGTGCAGGCTTACCTGCAGGCATCGAGCGCCGTCGAAACCTCTCTGCAGAAATATGCAAAGCCCGGCGTTACCGTGACCGATGCCAAGGCGGAGGTCTCCAGCGCCGTCAAGAACAAGACCTGGAACGACCAGACGACGGTTGCTCTCCAGCAGTTCATCCACTCGTCGAGCGACCAGATTTCGAAATTCCCGACGCTCGAAGCCGTGCCCACCTCATTGGTCGGCAACATGCGTAACGACGTCTACCTGATCGGCGAGGCGCTGAAGCTCATCGACAAGAACA
>Ga0075365_10001633_pt1 | contig 10335 bp, 6 predicted proteins | sample EndMetdeltDD1765_FD_71387 | JGI IMG/M metagenome (GOLD analysis project Ga0075365, IMG submission 71387) | Populus endosphere microbial communities from Tennessee, USA - Endosphere MetaG P. deltoides DD176-5 | ecosystem: Host-associated > Plants > Roots > Endosphere | place: USA: Tennessee... | reverse complement strand
GATCTTCTCCGCCGTTTCGTCCAGCTTGCCGGCGAAGTTGCGCAGCTCGGCGGTGACGACGTTGATTGCCCTGCCTTCTTCACCGATCTTGCCGCAGCGCAGGTTGGTGTTGAGCGCCATATAATGAATGTCGGTGCGCACGGCACGGACGATGCCGATGCCGTTCAGGAGTTCGCTGACCGTATCGGCCGTCGAGCGGCTGAGCACACCCGCTTCACGAGCAACGCCTTCGATCTCCTGTACGGCGCCACGGGCCGCAGCCACGCCGTTTTCAAGCTGCCGGATCGCACCGTCGTTTTCGTTGTCATCGCCATCGGCCATGGCGGCGCGCAGGGCTTCGATCTCCGACAGGTCAGAGCGGAAACTCGCGACCGTGGTGACGATCTTAGCTGTGTCGCGGTCGAAATCGAAGATCGATTGGTTGAGCTGCAGCGAGACCAGCTTGCGGATGATCAGCGACAGGCTGTCGCGCTGTTCATCGCTGAGTGCATGACCGGCCGGCGAACCGAGATAGTTGTCGAGGATCGTAAGGCTCGACTGGCAATGTTCGATACGCTGGCGAGTGATATCGCCCACCTGCATGGCAGACAGTGTCGAAGCGAGCTTGTTCTGGATGCCGCCGGCGACCGCACGAACCCGCGCCGCACGCTCGACGAGCAGCTTGCGATGCTTGCCGATTTCGGCCGCGCCGGTCGACAGGCCTGCGACAATCTGCGGCACCGTGTCATTATAACTGGCAAGGATCGCCTTGCCCTTTTTCATGACCGGGCCAAGTCCTCTGCCCAGCGTCGAAAGCTTGCCGGCGAAATCATTGACCTGGCGGCTGCCCTCCTGGATACGGGCGAGGATTTCTTCCGCGAAACCGGCAAAATCGGCAATGCCGGCGCCGGTAATCTTGGCGGTCACGGCGAAAGTGCGCAGATACCGGAGCGTTTCCTGCATCTCTTCGATCTGCGGATCAAGCTTGCGTTCGGCCAATGCGATATCCTGAAAGCCGACCTGGCGCTTCTGTTCGATACCGGTGAGTTCGGAAAGGCGTTCGACCGTGCTTTTCAGCTCCGCCATCGTGGCGTTCGCCGTGCTTTCGTCCAGTGAGCCGGTCAGCTGGTCGAGGGAGGTGATGAGCTTGTTCAGCACATCGAGGATCGAGAGCAGCGCAGCACCGCCATCCAGGAAACGCTCCTCGATGCGCGAACGCGCACTTTCCATGCGATCGACGAATGCCGGGAAGTCCGAGGGACCCGTCATAACCTCTAGGATGGATGCCGCTACAGCCACTTTGCCTCACCTTTCGGACCCCGAGGGCCCCCCTGCCGATTAAACCGGCGATAAACTCGCCTGTATTGTTTTGGGACGCTGCCGATCCGGCAAATAGCCGATGCGGTTTTGTCCTGCGCGAGGACCAATGTGAGCGGAGAGGGGTTAATTCCGGCAAAATGCGCCGTTGGATTTGCGACTTGTAGTTAATTTTCCAGTGCCCAAAGAATGCAAAATGCAACCTATTACTATTGCGCGATGAGAAATCGCCACGCCCGATTAACTTCTCATTAACGATGCAAGTCCAAATTCTGACAGCTATTTCAGCTTTTCCAGATTTATGTTGGAGTAAAAATGACTGCTTCCAATGTTAATGAGGATTACTTTTGTCTTTCGCAGAACCTCACGGTTCGCGCGATTACCGTCGTGCAGCAGGAATTGCTTGAATTTTTGAGCAAGAACAACTCGGCGACAATCGGATTTGCGGACGACACTCAAGTAGACCTCAGCTTTATCCAGCTCATGGAGGCAGCGCGTATCTATGCCGGCACAGCCGGGAAAAGCATCGCGCTCGCACGGCCTGCAGACGGCCCCGTGCTCAATGTCCTCAAGCGAGGCGGTTTCCTGGAAGGGATGACCGCCGAAGACACGAAATTCTGGCTCCACGAAGGGGGAATTCAATGAGCGCCAGCATCCTTACGGTCGACGATTCCGCCAGCATCCGGCTGACGACGCGCGTCGCGCTCAGCAATGCCGGTTACACCATCACCGAAGCGGTCGATGGCATGGACGGCATCGAGAAACTCAATGCCGGCCAGTTCGACCTCATCGTTACCGACTTGAACATGCCGAAGATGGACGGCCTGACGATGATCCGCGAACTGCGCAAGATGCCGGCCCATATGGGCGTGCCGGTCATCTTCCTGACGACGGAATCCGACAACGACCTGAAGCAGCAGGCCAAGGCCGCCGGCGCGACCGGATGGCTGACCAAGCCTTTCGACCCGGAAAGCCTGGTCAAGATCGTTCGAAAGGTGCTTGGCAAATGAGCTTTCCCGATCCTATCGCGGTTTTCAGAACAGAAGCTGCCGAGCTTCTGGAACAGATCGAGGCCGGGCTTCTCGATCTCAACGTAAACCTTGGCGACAAGGATCAGGTGGACGCGGTTTTCCGCGGCCTCCACACGCTGAAGGGGTCGGGCGCGATGTTCGGCTTCGAGGCGCTTGCGGCGTTCACCCACCATTGCGAAACCGCTTTCGACCGGGTGCGCAAGGGTGAGGTACCGGCAACCCAGGAACTGGTCACCGCCGTGCTCGAGGCCAAGGATCACATGCGCGCGCTGGTCGAGACACCGACCGGCGATCACAACGCCATGAGCGAAATGCTCCTCGCCAATCTGAGATCGGCCGTCGATGCGGCGAAGAACCCTGGCTCGGCACCGGCCCTCAAGGTCGCTCCGGGCCAGACGCTTTTCAAGATCCGCTTCAGCCTGCCGCAGAACGCCATGGCGAACGGCACCAACCCGCTGCCGCTGCTCGATGAACTGGCAGAACTCGGCGAATGCAAGATCATTGCCGACCGTTCGGCAATCCCCTCTCTCGATCTTCTCGCGCCGACCGACCTTTATATCACCTGGGAAGTCGAACTGCTGACGACCCAGCCGCGCTCGGCGATCGACGACGTCTTCATCTTCGTCATGGACGAGATGCAGCTCGACGTTTCCGCCGTCGAAGCTCCGCCGGCTGAAAAGCCAGCGCCGGCCGCAATTCCCGCACCGGCTGCGGCTGCAACACCGGTTGCCGCGACCAATGCCCCCGCTCCCGCAACATCGGGACCTGCCGACAGCAAGCCGAACAAGGCTGCCGAAAACGTCCGCGTGCCCGCCGAAAAACTCGACGAACTGATGGACCGCGTCGGCGAACTGGTCATCGCCCAGTCCCGCCTCAGCCAGCTGGCCGGCGGCAGCGGTGACCTGCAGCTTCGCGCCGTCTCGGAAGACGTGGAACGCCTTTCGGGCGAGCTGCGCGACACGATGATGGTGCTGCGCATGGTGCCGGTCGCGCATCTCTTCAGCCGCTTCCGCCGTCTCGTCCACGACCTAGCGCATGAAACCGGCAAGACAATCGAACTGGTCACCGAAGGCGAAAGCACGGAAGTCGACAAGAGTGTCATCGAGCGCCTCGCCGATCCGCTGGTGCATCTAGTCCGCAACTCCTGCGACCATGGCCTTGAGACCCCGGAAGACCGCCTTGCTTCGGGCAAGCCGGAAGCCGGTCATATCTTCCTCACCGCCCGCCAACAGGCCGGCGAGGTGATCATCACCATCAAGGACGACGGCCGTGGCATCAACAAGGAACGGGTTCGCGCCAAGGCGGAATCTTCCGGCCTGATCCAGCCGAATGCCAGCCTGTCCGATCAGGAACTCTACCAGCTGATCTTCCAGCCGGGTTTCTCAACCGCCCAGACCGTCACCAATCTCTCTGGCCGCGGCGTCGGCATGGACGTGGTGAAGCGGACGATTGACGCGCTGCGCGGCACGATCAATGTTGCGAGCTATCCGGGCGAAGGTTCGGAAATCTCGCTGGCCATCCCGCTGACGCTCGCCATCATCGACGGCCTGCTCGTCAGGGTCGGCTCGGGCCGCTACGTCATCCCGCTTTCGGCGGTCGAGGAATGTCTCGAACTGTCGATCGAAGAGGACATGCGCTCGCGCGGCCGCAGCTTCATTTCGCTGCGCGACAGCCTGGTTCCATTCCTGCGACTACGCGACCTCTTCCGGACCGGCACCAAGCCGGACCCGTTCCAGAAGGTCGTCGTCATCTCGACCGGATCGGAGCGCGTCGGACTCGTGGTCGATCAGATCATCGGCGACCACCAGACGGTCATCAAGGGCATGTCCAAGCTGCATCACGACGTCGCGACCTTCTCCGGCGCGACCATTCTGGGTGACGGCGACGTGGCCCTCATTCTCGACGTCGGACACCTCGTGTCTGAAGGACAGCAACAGGAGGCGCATCTGCGCGCGGCCGGATGAACGAGATGATGAGAAAGATTTCCGAGAATATCTGGGACGGCCGCGACGAGCTGGAAGTTCTGACCTTCGACATCGCCGGCGAAGTATTCGCCATCGAAGCCGTCATGGTGCAGGAAATCCTCGATCTCCTGCCGGAGACGGTGGTGCCGGGTGCGAAAGCCTTCGTCGGCGCCGTCATCAATTTCCGCGGCAAGGTCATTCCTCTGGCGGATATCCGCCTCGCCTTCGGCATGGAAGCCACCAAGCCGACGATCGACAGCCGGATCATCGTTATCGAGATCGAGCTTGACGGCGAGCCGGTGCTTGCCGGCATCCGCACCGACAAGGTGAACGAAGTAACGACCCTGCTCCGGGCAGCGGGCGAACCGCCGCCGAGCGTCGGCATGCGCTGGCGTCCGGATTTCATCGACTGCCTGGTCAAACGGGGGACTGAATTCATCATCATCCCCAATCTGCAGGTCATCTTCTCCGCCCAACACGACCACCACCACGCCGCGAATGCGGCCTGACACGGTCCATCCGACCCCCGATGGAGACTTAACGATGCGCGCCTCTATAAAGCTAAAACTGGCCTCGGCATTCGGTTTCATCATCGTCATGCTTCTGGCGACTGCAACCTACGGCATCTACAGCCTGGGCGGCCTGAACGATACGCTGGAAAATGTACTGCAGGGCCCGGCTCTGCGGCTGAAACTCGCCCAGAACCTCAATAACGAACAGCTGCAGCAAATCCGCCAGCAGAAAAACCTGCTGATGGCCGTCAATGCCGCGGAAATGCAGGGCTATATCTCCAAGAGCGACGAAGCCCGCCGCGCCTTCGACGACACGTTCAAGGCCGTCGAAGCCCGTGCCACCGAACAGGGCAAGGCGCTCTGGGCCAAGCTTGCCGGCTTCACCGGCGAATTTCGCAAGCAGGACGACCGCATCCGCACCCTGATGCTCGGCGGCGACACCGCAACCGCGCTGAAGATTTCTACCGGCGATGCCCGCACCGTCACCAACGAGATCGACACGCTGCTGAGCGACGTCGTGAAGCTGGAAGAAGGCCGTCTCGACGCCGCCGATGTGCAGGCGGATACCGACTATGCCCAGACCCGCCTCGTGATGATCTCGGTTGCCGGCGCAGCCTTCCTGATCGCCGTACTGGCAGCCCTCTGGATCGCGCTTTCGATCAACAGGGGCCTGCGAAATGCCGTCAACGCCGTGCAGAACGTGGCTGAAGGCGATCTGACGCGCTTTGCGACGATCACCAGCAAGGATGAGATCGGCGAACTGCTCGGTTACGTCAATACGATGATCGAGCGCCTGCGCGGTGTCGTCGGCGATGCGCTAGCTGCTTCCGACAACGTCTCCTCGGGCAGCCAGGAACTTTCGGCCAGCTCGGAACAGCTGTCTCAGGGTGCGACCGAACAGGCATCCGCCGCCGAAGAGGCCTCCGCCTCGATGGAAGAAATGGCCGCCAACATCAAGCAGAATGCCGACAACGCCGCCCAGACCGAAAAGATTGCCCGCCAGTCTTCGCGTGACGCGGAAAATTCCGGCCAGGCCGTCAACCGCGCCGTCGGTGCGATGCGGACGATTGCCGAGAAGATCTCGATCGTCCAGGAAATCGCCCGCCAGACCGACCTTCTCGCTCTCAACGCCGCCGTCGAGGCAGCGCGTGCCGGCGAACATGGCAAGGGCTTTGCGGTTGTCGCTTCGGAAGTCCGCAAGCTCGCCGAACGTTCCCAGGCCGCTGCTGCCGAAATCAGTGCTCTCTCCGGCGATACCGTGCAGGTTGCGACCGAGGCCGGCGATATGCTGAACAAGCTTGTCCCGGACATCCAGAAGACCGCCGAACTGGTTTCCGAAATCTCGGCGGCATGCCGCGAACAGGACATCGGTGCAAGCCAGATCAACGAAGCGATCCAGCAGCTCGACAAGGTGACCCAGCAGAATGCCGGCGCCTCGGAAGAAATGTCGGCCACTTCGGAAGAACTCGCCTCTCAGGCTGAGGAGCTGCAGGCCTCGATCGCCTTCTTCAAGGTCGATCAGGCGGGCGGCGCCAAGCAGGCAAAGCGGACCTCGGCCGCGCTGTCGCACAAGCCGGTCTCCAAGCCCGTGCAGTTCCACCGTCCGGCACCGGCACAGCATACGGCTCGCGCAGACCATTCAGTCCACAGCCAGCAGGCGCGTGCCAAGGGCTTTGCCCTCGACATGTCGATGGGCGGCCCAGACGCCGACGACGACCATTTCCGCGAAAGCGCTTGACGCCAAGCATTCAAGATATCGGGCTTCACAGGAGCCCGATATCGCGCCGCCGTGTGTATGCGACGACGTTTTGCCGGTTCGCCGGCCGGTCAGAGGGTGAATGCTCCCGCCTCTCTGTCCTCGTAACCTCCCTTTCGGGAGGCCGGAACTAACCATCGCATCGCCATCGGGGGAAACGATCCATGCGGCTGACGATCAAACTTAAACTCGCCATTACATTCCTGGCGCTCATCATCGCGTCGGGCGTGATGGCAACCATCGCCATCATCAACCTCTCATCGTTGAACTCCGCCATCAGCCAGATGGTGGCCGAGCCGATCAATGACCTCCGGAACGTAGGCGCGCTGGCCGATACCTTCAACGGGTCCGTCCGCTCGGAAAAGAACTCGATTCTCAACACCAACAACGCGGAAATCCCGAGCTACGTCAAGGCGATGCTCAGCCCGCAGGACGAAGTCAACAGGCTGATCGGCAAGCTGGCCGCCTCGACTGATCCGCAGGTTCGCGAAAAGGCGGCGGAGTTCAAGAGAATCTACGACGACTATATTCCGATCCAGAAGCAGATCGCCGAACTGGCAATCACCAATACCAACGAATCCAATACCAAGGCTGCCGGCATCACGATGGGCCAGAGCCGCGAAACCATGGACAAGGCCCTCAAGGTCCTCGACGACATGAGCGGGATCATTGCCGGCAACGTTAATGAAACCGATCAAGCGACAACCACGCAATACGAACAATCGAAGGCACTGCTCCTGACCATCACCGCCGTGATCGTCCTGTTTTCGCTGGCCGTCGCCACCTGGATTTCACTCAATATCAGCCGCGGTCTTTCGCGCGCCGTCCATCTGGCCAATGCGGTCGCCATCGGCGACCTGAACCAGGACATCGACCACAAGAGCAATGACGAGATCAAGGATCTGGTCAACTCGATGCAGCTGATGACGGGCAATCTGCGCAATACAGCTACGATCGCCGACCAGATTGCCAACGGTAATCTGACCGTCTCGCCGAAGCCGTTGTCCGACAAGGATACGCTCGGCATGGCGCTGGAAAGCATGGTAGAGCGCCTGCGTGGCGTCGTCGCCGATGCGCTTTCCGCCTCCAGTAATGTCTCTTCGGGTAGCCAGGAACTGTCGGCAAGCTCCGAGCAGCTCAGCCAGGGTGCCACCGAACAGGCTTCGTCTGCCGAGGAGGCCTCCGCCTCGATGGAGCAGATGGCGGCAAACATCAAGCAGAACGCCGACAACGCCGCCCAGACCGAAAAGATCGCCCGTCAGTCCTCCAAGGATGCAGAAGCGTCTGGCGAAGCGGTCGGTCGTGCCGTCGGCGCGATGCGGACGATTGCCGAGAAGATTTCGATCGTCCAGGAAATCGCCCGCCAGACCGACCTTCTCGCCCTGAACGCCGCCGTCGAGGCTGCTCGTGCCGGCGAACACGGCAAGGGCTTTGCAGTCGTCGCATCGGAAGTCCGCAAGCTTGCCGAACGCAGCCAGGCGGCTGCCGCAGAAATCAGCGCACTTTCGGGTGAAACAGTGCAGGTTGCTACGGAAGCCGGTGACATGCTGAACAAGCTTGTACCGGCAATCCACAAAACGGCCGAACTGGTGTCGGAAATCTCCGCCGCCTGCCGCGAGCAGGATATCGGAGCCTCGCAGATCAACGAGGCGATCCAGCAGCTCGACAAGGTCACGCAGCTCAATGCCGGCGCGTCGGAGGAAATGTCCTCGACGTCGGAAGAACTCGCCGCCCAAGCCGAGGAACTGCAGGCATCGATCGCCTTCTTCAAGGTCGATAGCGGTGCAAAGCGCCAGCTGTCGCAGCCAGTCGCAAAGGCGCATGCTGCTGCAAAGCCTGCCCCCAAGTCCGCGATGAAGGCGGCAGCTGCTCGTCCCAACAACCATTCCATCGCGGCCCAGCAGGCTCGAGCCAAAGGTTTTGCCCTCGACCTGTCGATGGGCGGCCCGGACCAGGACGACGACGACTTTCGCGAAAGCGCCTGATCTTTTCAAGAGACCGGACAGGGCCTTGCAAGAGGCCCTGTCCAAGCCAGCGTGAAGCGTTGGTGCGACCACCGAAGATGCTGCCGCAAGGGCCTCCCGATCGACACGCTTTTTCCGATCGCATCCGAGATTGAAACACTCTGATTTTCCCGGATTTCGAGGATTTTTAAATGCGGTTTACTATCAAACTGAAGCTGAGCCTGGCTTTTGCTCTCATCACCATCCTGCTCGTCGGGATCGCCGTCTATGGCAGCATGAGCCTTGGCAGCCTGAACGATGCCAGCGCCAAGATGATCGACGGCCCCGTTCGCCGTCTCGAACTGGCGCTGACCGCCAATGTCGCGTCGGTGGACTCCGTGCGCGCCCAGAAGAATGCCCTGCTCGCCACCAACGTGGCTGACGCGAACAAGTATTACAAAGAATCCGACGACAACGCGGACCTGATGCTGAAATCGGCTCAGGAAGGCTCTTCCATCGCCTCGGCCGAAGGCAAGCCCTATTGGGAAAAGCTGCTGACCATCGGCAAGCAGTTCCAGCAGCGCTCCGACGACCTGCAGGCGCTGCAGGCAAAGGGCGATATGAACGCCGCCATGGCGCTGTCGATGGGCGAATTGCGCACCATGACCGCCGATATGGGCGAGGCGATCAAGATCCTTCTCGAGATCCAGCGCAAGGGCATGGCCAACACCGAAAAGGCCAATAACGAACTCTTTGGCTCGACGATGCTGATCCTGACGATCGCATCTGCCGCCGCCGTCGTCCTGGCACTCGCCGCCGCTTTCTGGATCACCATCGGCATCAATAACGGTCTCAAGAAGATCGCCACGATCGCCAGCGCAGTTGCGATCGGCGACCTCAACCAGAAAGTCGAGATCAAGACCAACGACGAGATCAAGGACCTGGTCAACACCGTCGATGTCATGACCGCCAACCTGCGCGCCACCGCCGCAATCGCCGAGAAGATCGCAGAGGGTGACCTTTCGGTCGATGCCAAGCCGCTTTCGGACAGGGACACGCTCGGCCTCGCCATGCAAAGCATGGTCACCAACCTGCGCACCACCTCGCATGTCGCCGACCAGATTGCCAATGGCGACCTGACGATCTCGCCGAAGCCGCTGTCCGACAAGGACGTGCTTGGTCTGGCACTGCAGAGCATGGTGGAACGCCTGCGCGGCGTCGTCGCCGACGCGCTGTCCGCCTCGATGGAACAGATGGCCGCCAACATCAAGCAGAATGCCGACAACGCCGCCCAGACCGAGAAGATCGCCCGGCAGTCCTCCAAGGATGCGGAAGCATCCGGCCAGGCGGTCAACCGCGCTGTCGGCGCCATGCGCACGATTGCCGAGAAGATCTCGATCGTTCAGGAAATCGCCCGCCAGACCGACCTTCTCGCCCTGAACGCAGCCGTCGAGGCGGCTCGTGCCGGCGAGCACGGCAAGGGCTTTGCGGTTGTTGCCTCGGAAGTCCGCAAGCTTGCCGAACGCTCTCAGGCCGCAGCGGCGGAAATCAGCGGCCTTTCCGGTGAAACGGTGCAGGTTGCGACCGAAGCCGGCGAAATGCTCAACAAGCTGGTGCCGGATATCCAGCGCACTGCCGAACTGGTCTCGGAAATCTCCGCCGCCTGCCGCGAGCAGGATATCGGAGCTTCGCAGATCAACGAAGCGATCCAGCAGCTCGACAAGGTAACCCAGCAGAATGCCGGCGCCTCCGAGCAGATGTCGGCAACGTCCGAAGAGCTTGCCGCGCAGGCGGAAGAGTTGCAGGCCTCGATCGCCTTCTTCAAGGTGGACA
>Ga0075365_10001632_pt1 | contig 10340 bp, 7 predicted proteins | sample EndMetdeltDD1765_FD_71387 | JGI IMG/M metagenome (GOLD analysis project Ga0075365, IMG submission 71387) | Populus endosphere microbial communities from Tennessee, USA - Endosphere MetaG P. deltoides DD176-5 | ecosystem: Host-associated > Plants > Roots > Endosphere | place: USA: Tennessee... | reverse complement strand
CTCGGCGAGCAAGACCTGAAGCACTACCGGCAGGAACTGACCGCCCCCGCATTCACCGAAGGCCGCGGCGCGCGCGGCCTCAGCAGCTATCCGCATCCGTACCTGATGCCGGACTTCTGGCAGTTTCCCACCGGCTCGATGGGCATCGGCCCCATCAGCTCGATCTATCACGCGCGCTTCATGCGCTACCTCACGCACCGCAACCTGCTCGATTGCGAGGGGCGAAAAGTGTGGGGCGTGTTCGGCGACGGCGAGATGGACGAGCCCGAATCGATGAGCGCCCTGACGCTGGCCGCGCGCGAAAAACTCGACAACCTCGTGTGGGTGGTCAACTGCAACCTGCAGCGCCTGGACGGCCCGGTGCGCGGCAACGGCCGCATCATCGACGAGCTCGAGAAACTCTTTGCGGGCGCGGGATGGAACGTCGTCAAGCTGGTCTGGGGCAGCGACTGGGATGGCCTGTTCGCGCAGGACGCGAGCGGTGCGCTGGCACGCGTGTTCGCCGAAACCGTCGACGGCCAGATGCAGACCTTCGCGGCCAAGGACGGCCGCTTCAACCGCGACAACTTCTTCGGCCAGAACCCCGAACTCGCGCGCCTGGCCCAAGGCATGACCGACGAGCAGATCGACCGCCTGAAGCGCGGCGGCCACGACTTGGTGAAGATCCATGCGGCCTACGCCGCCGCGGCCGCGCACAAGGGCCAGCCCACCGTGATCCTCGCCCACACCAAGAAGGGCTACGGCATGGGCAGCGCCGCGCAGGGCAAGATGACCACGCACTCGCACAAGAAGATGGGCGATGTCGATCTCATCGAGTTCCGCGACCGCTTCAGCCTGCCGCTGACCGATGCGCAGGCCATCGCGATGGATTTCTATCGCCCGCCCGAAGACAGCGCCGAGATGCAGTACCTGCGCAGCCATCGCGCCGCGCTCGGCGGCGCCATGCCGCGCCGCGAGACCGCGTGCGAGGCGGTGCCCAAGCCCGACATCGCAAGCTACGCCCAGTTTGCGACAGCGGCAGCCGGCAAGGAAATGAGCACCACCATGGCCTTCGTGCGCATGCTGGGCAACCTGCTGAAAGACAAGGCCCTGGGCCCGCGCATCGTGCCCATCGTGGCCGACGAGGCGCGCACCTTCGGCATGGCCAACCTGTTCAAGCAGGTCGGCATCTATTCGAGCGTGGGCCAGCGCTATGCGCCCGAAGACATCGGCTCCGTGCTGAGCTACCGCGAGGCCACCGACGGCCAGATTCTGGAAGAGGGCATCAGCGAAGCCGGCGCCATCGCGAGCTGGACGGCCGCGGCCACCAGCTACAGCGTGCATGGCCTGGCGATGCTGCCCTTCTATATCTACTACTCGATGTTCGGCTTCCAGCGCGTGGGCGATGCCATCTGGGCCGCGGCCGACCAGCGTGCGCGCGGCTTCCTGCTGGGCGCCACCTCGGGCCGCACCACGCTCGGCGGCGAAGGCCTGCAGCACCAGGACGGCAGCAGCCACCTCGTGGCCGCGACCATTCCCAACTGCAAGGCCTACGACCCCGCCTTTGCGGGCGAGATGGCGGTGATCGTCGATGCCGGCATCCGCGAAATGGTGGTCGAGCAGAAAGACGTCTTCTACTACGTCACGCTCATGAACGAGAACTACGCGCAGCCCGACGTGCCGCAAGGCGCGGAGGCGGACATCCTGCGCGGGTGCTACCGCTTCGGCGTGCATGGTCCGGCTTCGGGCAAGGCGAAGAAGAAGGTCACGCTCATGGGATCGGGCGCGATCCTCACCGAGGTCGTCAAGGCGGCGCAACTGCTGGCCGACGAAGGCATCGAGGCCGAGGTGTTCAGCGTCACGAGCTGGAGCGAACTCGCGCGCGACGGCCTGGCTTGCGAACAGCGTGCCTTGGCGGGCGAGAAGGAAGCCGGCGTGCCGTTCATCGCAAGGCAGCTCGGCGCCGGCACGGGACCGATCGTTGCCGCCACCGACTACGTGCGCGCCGTGCCCGAGAGCGTGCGCGCCTTCCTGCCCGAAGGCCGCCGCTACCGCACGCTGGGCACCGACGGCTTCGGGCGCAGCGACACGCGCGCGGCGCTGCGCAACTTCTTTGGCGTGGATGCGGCGAGCATCGCGAACGCGGCGCGCCACGCACTGAACTGAGTCTTCGGCGGGGGAGGGATGGCCATTGTGCGGGCCTGCGTTAGAGTCGCAGACCCCGTCCCCTTCGCGCCCATGACCGCCCGCTTCCAATCCATCGCTCCCGGTGCCCGCCTTGCCGACCAGGTGGCCGACGCGCTGGCCGCCGAGGTGCGCAGCGGACGCCTGTCGGAGGGCGACCGCCTGCCGACCGAGGCTGCGCTGGCCGAGCAATTCGGCGTGAGCCGCACCGTGGTGCGCGAGGCGGTCTCGCGGCTCAAGTCGCTGGGGCTGCTCGATTCGCGCCAGGGCAGCGGCGTGTACGTGCGCGCCGCCGGTGTCGAGCCTCTGCGCTTCGAGATGCCGCACGTGGCTTCGCGCGAAGCGGTGATCCAGATGGTCGAGCTGCGCCGCGCGCTCGAAGCCGAGGTGGCTGCGCTGGCCGCCGAGCGGCGCACCCCCGAAGACGTGCGGCGCATCCGTGAAGCCATCGAGGCGCTGCACGCCGCGGTGATGGCCGGTGGCAACGGGGCGGACGAAGACGTGCGCTTTCACCGCGCCATTGCCGAGGCGGCGCGCAATCCGTTCCTGATCGGCACGCTGCAATACCTGCGGCAATTCCTGCATGGCGCCACGCGGGTCACGCGTGCCAACGAGGCGCGCCGGGCCGACTTTGCGCGCGAAGTGGCGCAAGAGCACGCGCAGATCGTCGAGGCCATCGAGGCCGGCGACCCGATGCGCGCCCGCGAGGCCGCCAAGTCCCACATGGACAACGCCATCCGGCGCATCGAACAGGCCGACCCCGCCTTCTGGCAGCAGGAAGGCGCACAGCTCGCGCGGCCGCTGGTCGAAGGCTGGCCCGTGGGCAAGTAAGGGAAAAACGAAACGAGGTGTAGCTTGCGGGTTTACCCGGATCGGGCAAGCCGCATCAGATTTGTATGATGACCTGACAAGTAAGAGGCGGGACTCATCGCATGGGCAAACCGCACGGCTCAGTTCCTCATTCCAACGGATCTCCCAATGACTTCAACACTCCAGGCGCCTCTGGTCGCCACTGCAGGCGGCATGCAGGCCGATGTCGCGCTCGAGAAGCGCGCCTACGCCAAAGTGTTCTGGCGCCTCGTTCCCTTTCTGATGCTCTGCTACGTGGTCGCCTACCTCGATCGCGTGAACGTGGGCTTTGCCAAGCTCCAGATGGGGCAGGACCTCGGCTTCAGCGAAACCGTGTTCGGCCTGGGCGCGGGCATCTTCTTTCTCGGCTACTTTTTGTTCGAGGTGCCGAGCAACCTGCTGCTCAACCGGGTCGGCGCGCGCATCTGGATCGCGCGAATCATGATCACCTGGGGCGTGCTGTCGGCCTGCTTCGTTTTCGTGGAAACGTCGACCAGCTTCTACATCCTGCGATTTCTGCTCGGCGTGGCGGAGGCAGGCTTCTACCCGGGCGTGATCCTGTACCTGACCCATTGGTATCCGGCCCACCGGCGCGCACGGATCATCGCGGTCTTCATGTCGGCCATTCCGGTCGCGGGCATCTTCGGCAATCCGCTCTCGGGCTGGATCATGGACAGCTTCCACGGCGTGTCGTCGATGCAGGGCTGGCAGTGGATGTTCATCATCGAAGCCATTCCGGCCGTGCTCGTGGGCGTGATGGTGCTGCTCTACCTGGACAACGGCATCCAGCATGCGCGCTGGCTCGACCCCGACGAAAAGCGCCTGCTGCAGCGCGAGGTCGAGCGCGACCAGGCGCATGGCGCAAAAGGGCCCCACTCGGTGGCCGCGGTGTTCCGCGACGCGCGCGTGTGGTGGATGGCGCTGATCTACTTCGCCTTCGTGATGGGCCAATATGCGCTGACCTTCTGGCTGCCGACGCTGGTCAAGGCCACGGGCGTGAAGGGCAATCTGCACATCGGCCTTCTGAGCGCCATTCCATTCATCTGCGCCATCGTCGCGATGAACCTTTTCGGCCGCAGCGCCGACCGCCGGCAGGAGCGCCGCTGGCACCTGATCGTGCCGGCGCTCATGGGCGCCATCGGGTTCACCGTGGCCGCCTCGTACACGCAGAACACCATCGTGTCGCTCGCATTTCTCTCGCTCGCCGCCGCCGGTGTACTCACCTGCGCGCCGCTCTTCTGGTCCCTGCCCACCGCCTTTCTTTCGGGCACGGCGGCGGCGGCCGGTATTGCGGCCATCAACTCCGTGGGTAACCTCGCGGGGTTCGCAAGCCCCTACCTCATCGGCTACCTGAAGGACCTCACGGGCAGCACGCAGATCGGCATGTACGTGCTGGCCGCCGCGCTGGTGCTCGGAGCCATCGGCGTGTGGCTCACGCCCAAGCAACTCGTCAACCGTTGATCGGAGAACCCACACCATGACCACCCACATCAACACCCCCGTCGTCGGCGTCGTCGGCCTCGGCGCCATGGGCAGCGGCATGGCGCAATCGCTGCGCCGCGCGGGCCACGTGCCCCGCGTCTTCGACGTTCGCCCCGAAGCGGCCCAGGCCTTTGCGCGTGACGGCGGCGTGGCCTGCGACACGCTGGCCGCGCTCGGCGCGCAATGCGACATCGTGGTCTCCGTGGTCGTCAACGCGGCGCAGACCGAGTCGGTGCTGTTCGGCGACGGCACCACGCCAGGCTGCGCGGCGTCGATGAAGCCCGGCAGCCTGTTCGCGATGTGCTCCACCGTGGATCCGAACTGGTCGATCGCGCTGGAAGCGCGGCTGGCCGAACAGGGCATCCTGTACCTCGACGCACCGATTTCCGGCGGTGCCGCCAAGGCCGCGAGCGGCCAGATGACGATGATGACCGCCGGCACGCCCGCCGCCTACGAAAAGGCCGGCGCCGTGCTCGACGCCATGGCGGCCAAGGTTTATCGTCTCGGGGACCGCGCGGGGGCGGGCAGCAAGGTCAAGGTCATCAACCAGCTGCTGGCCGGCGTGCACATTGCCGCCGCGGCCGAGGCCATGGCGCTGGGCCTGCGCGAAGGCGTCGACCCGGCCGCGCTGTACGAAGTCATCACCCACAGCGCGGGCAACAGCTGGATGTTCGAGAACCGCATGGCGCACGTGCTGGCGGGCGACTACACGCCGCTCTCGGCCGTCGACATCTTCGTGAAGGACCTGGGCCTGGTGCTCGACGTGGCCCGCGCCAGCAAGTTTCCGCTGCCGCTCTCGTCCACCGCGCACCAGATGTTCATGCAGGCATCCACGGCTGGCTTTGCGCGCGAGGACGACAGCGCGGTCATCAAGATTTTTCCCGGCATCGAGCTGCCGGCCGCAGACAAGAAAGCCTGAAGAAGGAAGACGAGCACCATGAACATTCTCATCACCGGCGGCTGCGGTTTCGTCGGCGCGCGGCTGGCCCGCACGCTGCTGGCGGGTGGGCCGCTGGCACTGGCCGGCGGTACGGCCGAGCCCGTCTCGCGCATCACGCTGGCCGACCGCGTGCCGCCGCCTGCCGATCTTGCCGCCGATGGCCGCGTGCAGTTCGTGCAGGGTGACCTGTATGAGCAGGCCACCAGCGGCGCGCTGCCGCTGGCCGACACCCATGCGGTGTTCCATCTCGCCGCGGCCGTGAGCGGCGAATGCGAGGCCGACTTCGACCTCGGCATGCGCAGCAATCTCGACACCACGCGTGCGCTGCTCGAAGCCTGCCGCCGCGCGGGCCATGCGCCGGTGTTCGTGTTCTCCAGCTCGGTCGCTGTCTTCGGCGATTCGCTTGAGCAGCGGCTGCCGGCGGTGATCGAAGACACCACGCTGCCGACGCCGCAGAACAGCTACGGCATCCAGAAGTTCATCGGCGAGCAGCTCGTGGCCGACTTCACGCGCAAGGGCTTCGTGCAAGGCCGCAACGTGCGGCTCATGACGGTTTCGGTGCGGCCGGGCCGGCCCAACGGCGCGGCCTCCAGCTTTCTGAGCGGCATGCTGCGCGAGCCGCTGGCCGGCGAACGTGCGCGCTGCCCCGTGCCGCCCGAGACGGCGGTCGCCCTCGCATCGCCCGGCAACACCGTCGCCGGCATCGTCCGCGCGTCCACCGCCGGTGCCGCCGAATGGGGCGCGCGCACGGCCGTCAACCTGCCCGCCCTGACCACCACCGTGCGCGAAATGGCAGAGGCGCTCGAACGCATCGCGGGCCGCGACGCCACCGGGTTGATCGACTGGGAGCCCGATGCCGGCATCGCGAAGATCGTGACCAGCTGGCCCAGCCGCATTCACGCGGCCCGTGCCGAGGCGCTGGGCCTCCAGGCCGACGCGAGCTTCGATGCCATCCTGCGCGACTACGTGCGCGAGAACCCGCAGGCCGTGAAACTGCCTGTCGCGAAGGACTGAGCCATGGCCAAACTATTGCTGGGCTGCATTGCCGACGATTTCACCGGCGCCACCGACCTTGCCAACAACCTCGTGCGCGCCGGCATGCGCGTGGTGCAGGCCATTGGTGTGCCCGAGGGTCCGCTCGATGCCGACGTGGATGCCGTCGTCGTCGCGCTCAAGTCGCGCACCATCACGCCGGCCGAGGCCATCGCGCAGTCGCTCGACGCGCTGCGCTGGCTGCAGGCCCAGGGCGCGCAACAGATTTACTTCAAGTACTGCTCCACCTTCGACAGCACGCCGCAGGGCAACATCGGTCCGGTGACCGAGGCGCTGATGGAAGCGCTCCACTGCGACTTCACCATCGCCACGCCGGCCTTCCCTGACAACAAGCGCACCGTGTTCAAGGGTTACCTGTTCGCGGGCGACGTGCTGCTGAGCGAGAGCGGCATGCAGAACCATCCGCTCACGCCGATGACCGACCCGAACCTCGTGCGCGTGCTGCAGGCGCAGTGCCGGCGCAAGGTCGGGCTCATCGACCATGCGGTGGTGGCACGCGGCGCAGCGGTCATTTCGGAGCGCATCGAACAGCTGAAAAGCGAGGGTGTGTCGGTCGCGATCGTCGATGCGGTCTCGAACGACGATCTGCTGCGGCTTGGCCCGGCGATTGCGAAGATGCCGCTGGTCACGGCCGGCTCGGGCGTGGCCATCGGGCTGCCGGCCAACTTCGGCCTCGCGCCGTCGTCGCAGGCCAGCGCATTGCCGGCCGCGGGTGGGTTGTGCGCCGTGGTCTCGGGCAGCTGCTCGCTCGCCACCAACCGGCAGGTGCTGGACTTCATCCAGCGCGGCGGCGCGGCGCTGGCCGTCGATCCGCTGCGCATTGCCGCGGGCGTGGATGTCGCGGCCGAGGCGCTGGCCTGGGCCGCGCCGCTCGTCGAGAAGCAACCGGTGCTGGTCTATTCCACGGCCGAAGCCGGCGCCGTCAAGTCGGTGCAAGGCAGGCTCGGCGTCGAGGAAGCCGGCGCCATGGTCGAGCGCACCATCGCCGCCATCGCGCGCGGCCTGGTCGAGTACGGCGTGCGCCAGCTCGTGGTGGCGGGCGGCGAAACCTCGGGCGCCTGTGTGCAGGCGCTGGGCATCGCGCAGATGCAGATCGGCCCGCAGATCGACCCCGGCGTGCCGTGGTGCCACGCACGCACCGACGTGGCAGAAGGCACCCCCGTGCACATCGCGCTCAAGTCCGGCAACTTTGGGGGGGACGATTTCTTCACCAAGGCATTTACAGTGCTGGCATGACCGAAACCGAAGCCCGCGAAGAAATCTGCCGCGTCGGCCGCAGCCTGTTCGAACGCGGCTACGTGCATGCGACGGCGGGCAACATCAGCCTGCGGCTCGATGATGGTTTTCTCATCACGCCGACCGACGCCTGCCTCGGCTTTCTCGATCCGGCGCGGTTGGCCAGGCTCGACATGCAAGGCCACCAGACCGGCGGTGACCGCGCGAGCAAGACCATCGCCTTGCACACGCGCATCTATGCCGCTGCGCGCAGGTTCGATGCGGGCACGGCCTGCGTGATCCACACGCACAGCACGCACTGTGTTGCGCTCACGCTGAACGCCCCGGGCGACGAGCTGCTGCCCGCGCTCACGCCGTATTTCGTGATGAAGGTCGGCCACGTGCCGCTCATTCCGTACCACCGCCCGGGCGCGCCCGAAGCGGCCGAGCTGGTGGCACAGGCCATCGAGCGCCATGGCGCGGCCGGCACGCCGATCCGCGCCGTGATGCTCGAACGCCTCGGCCCCAACGTCTGGCACGAGAGTCCGGCCGCCGCCATGGCCGTGCTCGAGGAACTCGAAGAAACCGCAAGGCTCCAGTTGCTCGCCGGTGCCGCCAGGCCCCAGCCGTTGAGCAACGAACAGATCGATGAACTGCGCCGCACTTTCGGTGCGCGCTGGTAGTAGTAAAAACACACCATGCCTCAATTCGCCGCCAACCTCTCGATGCTCTATCCGGAGCTCGATTTCCTCGACCGCTTCGAAGCCGCCGCGAAAGATGGCTTCAAGGCCGTCGAATATCTTTTTCCCTACCCCTACGAGCGCCGTCAGCTCGCGGCCCGCCTGAAGGACAACGGCCTTCAGCAGGTGCTCTTCAACGCTCCTCCGGGCGACTGGGACCGCGGCGAGCGCGGCCTGGCGTGCCTGCCCGGCCGCGACACCGAATTCCGCGAAGGCATTGCCAAGGCCATCGACTACGCCGTGGCGCTCGATTGCCCGCGCATCCACGTCATGGCGGGCCTAGTGCCCGAAGGCCTGGAGCGCGAGGCCGTGCAGCCGGCGTACGTGGACAACCTGCGCTGGGCCGCCGCCGAGGCCGCCAAGGCCGGCCGCGACGTGCTGATCGAGCCGATCAACACGCGCGACATTCCGCGCTTCTTCCTCAATCGGCAAGACCATGCGCATGAAATCATCGACATGGTGGGCGCGCCCAACCTCAAGGTGCAGATGGATCTGTACCACTGCCAGATCGTCGAGGGCGACGTGGCAATGAAGATCCGCAAGTACCTGCCCACCGGCCGCGTGAGCCATATCCAGATTGCCGGCGTGCCCGAGCGCCACGAGCCCGACATCGGCGAGCAGAACTACCCGTACCTGTTCGACCTGATCGACGAGGTGTCGGCGCAATGCGGTTGGCAGGGCTGGGTGGGCTGCGAGTACCGGCCCAAGCGCGGGCTGGAACCCGGCGGCACTTCGGCCGGGCTGGGCTGGCTGCGGGCATTGCAACAGCGCGCATGAAGCTCGAGGCCGTGCGCATTCCACCGCGGCTGCAAGGTTTTGCCGCAGACGATGCGCAGGTTTTCGACGTCACGCTGGCCGGCGACCGCGTGCAGGCCATCGTGCCGAGCGCATCGCAGGCGCGCGGTACCCTGCTGAGCGCGCTGGTCGAGGCACATGCGCACATCGACAAGAACTACACCGTGCAGGAAGTCGGCGCCGCCCAGGGCAACCTGTTCGCGGCCATCGAACGTATGGAGAAGCACCGCGCGGGCTGGACCGGTGAAACGCTGCGCCCGCGCATGGAGCGTGCGCTGCACGAGGCCTGGCAGTCGGGCACGCGGGCGCTGCGCACGCACATCGACTGGGTGCAGGGCGACCCGCCGGCCGCGCTGGCCGTGTTCGAGGCCTTGCGGCATGAGTGGCGCGGCCGCATCGAGTTGCAGTTCGTCTCGCTCACGCCGCTGGACCTGTTCGCGGACCTCGCCGCCGGCGAGTGCATCGCGCGCGAGGTCAAGCGGGCGGGCGGCACGCTGGGTGCCTTCGTCTATCGGAACGAGGGCCTCGTGCACAAGCTGGGCCGCGTGTTCGACCTGGCGCAGGACCACGGCCTCGGGCTCGACTTTCATGTCGACGAGGGGCTCGATGCCGATGCGAGCGGCCTGCGCAGCATCGCGCAGCTGATGCGCGCGCGCGAATTCCGGCACGGCGTGGTCTGCGGCCATTGTTGCTCGCTGGCCATGCAGGACGACGCGGTGGCCAGCGAAACGCTGGCGCTGTGCGCCGGGGCCGGCATCCACATCGTCGCGCTGCCGACCACCAATCTCTATCTTCAGGGCGCCTGGGACCGCACGCCCGTGCCGCGCGGCATCACGCGCATTCACGAGGCGGCGGCACGGGGCTTGCGTGTGAGCCTAGCAACGGACAACGTGCAGGACGCTTTCTATCCCTATGGCAGCTACGACCTTCTGGAAACCTTCGGACTCGGCGTGCAGATGGCGCACCTCGCGCCCGCGGGCGAATGGTTCGACACCATCACCGTCAGCCCCGCGAAGGCGCTGGGGCTCGCGTGGGACGGGCGCATCGGGCCGAGATGCCCCGCCGACCTGGTGCTGCTTGCGGCCACCGGCGAGCATGAACTC
>Ga0075365_10001631_pt1 | contig 10345 bp, 8 predicted proteins | sample EndMetdeltDD1765_FD_71387 | JGI IMG/M metagenome (GOLD analysis project Ga0075365, IMG submission 71387) | Populus endosphere microbial communities from Tennessee, USA - Endosphere MetaG P. deltoides DD176-5 | ecosystem: Host-associated > Plants > Roots > Endosphere | place: USA: Tennessee... | reverse complement strand
GCCAGCACGACCACCGCCGCGGCAGCGATCCAGCGCGATCTCGGAACAGCGTGGGAAACGGCCATCACCCTTGCCCTCACGATCCTTGAGCCGATGCGAGAGTCGTGCCGGAAGAGCCCGCGGCAAAGCGAGATTTTCTCGGCCGACGATTACCGGCGCGGATCATCGGCCGGCTCGAGGTAGTCGAGTCCGAGCGGGCCGATCGCCGTCACCTGGGTGACATACTCGCCCGATAAGGCGCAGTGGAAATGCGGCGTGTCGCCGGGCAGCACGACGACGCTGCCGGTTGGGAACGCCCGCAGCGCGGCGAGATCGAAGCGCTCGCCGAGCCCTATGTAGAATGTGCCCGATATCACCGTGTAGAGGCGGTCCTCGGGATGGCGGTGCGGCATCAGCCTGCCGCCGGCCGCCACCTTTACCCGGATCGTGTAGGGGCCGGGCTGCGCCGGCTCGCCCACCAGGACGGCCAGCCGCACCGCCGGCGGGAAGGCCGCGAACGGCCGCCAGTCGATCTGCTCGGGCAGGATGGCGCGGAAGGCCGACTGGCCCGGCTGGTGGACTCGCGCCGTGGCGCCGGTCATGCCGGGCTCCTCAGCAGAGCCGTATCGACCGGCATCTTGCGCAGGCGCTTGCCCGTGGCGGCGAAGATGGCGTTGGCGACGGCGGGCACAATGGCCGACGTGCCCGGTTCGCCCATGCCGCCCGGCGGTTCGCTGCTCCCGACGATGTGGACCTCGATTTTCGGCGCCTCGTCGAGCCGCAGCACCGGGTAGCTGTCGAAGTTCGACTGCTCGACCCGACCGTCCTTGACCGTGATCTCGCCGTAGAGCGCAGCGCTGATGCCGAACACGATGCCGCTCTCGATCTGTGCCCGCACCGTATCGGGATTGATCACGGTTCCGCAGTCGATGGCGGCGACCACGCGCCGCACGCGCACCGAACCGTCCCTGGCGACCTCGACCTCGGCGACCAGCGCGAGATGGCTGCCGAAGACGTTCTGCACCGAGACCCCCCGACCGGCGCCGGCCGGCATCGCCCGGCCCCAGCCGGCCTTCTCGGCGGCCAGCGCGAGCGCGGCCTTGGTGCGCGGCGTCTTGTCGAGCAGCGCCAGGCGGTAGGCGACGGGATCCTGCTTCGCCGCAGCCGCCAGCTCATCGATGAAGCTTTCGACCACGAATATGGTGTGCGACGGCCCGACACTGCGCCAGAAGGCGGTCGGAATTCCGGGCGGCTCGACGCGAAGATATTCGACGTGCTTGTTGGGCAGACCGTAGATGAAGTTGGTCGCACCCTCGATGCTGTCGGGATCGAGGCCCTTGCTGAAGCCGATCGGCAGCCAGCGGGCGATCACCGAGGATCCGGCGAAGCGATGGTTCCAGGCAACCGGCTTGCCGCTCTCGTCCAGTCCGGCCGACAGGCGGTCGAACCAGTACGGGCGATACATGTCGTGCTGGATGTCCTCCTCGCGCGTCCACACGACCTTGACCGGTCCGTCGACGTGCCGGGCGATCTGCGTCGCGCGCTCGACGCCGTCGACCTCGAGCCGGCGACCGAAGCCGCCACCTATCAGGTGCTGATGCAGCACGATTTTCTCGAGCGGCAGGCCGGTCACTTTGGCCGCCGCGCGCTGGGCGCGGGCGGCAACCTGGGTGCCGACCCAGACGTCGCAGCCGTCCTTGCGGACATGCACGGTGCAGTTCATCGGCTCCATCGTGGCATGCGCCAGGAACGGCACCTGGTAGGTCGCCTCGACCCGGGTGGCCGCGCCGGCCAGCGCCTTGGCCGTGTCGCCGATTTCCTCGGCGACCGGGCCGTCCTTGAGCGTCGCCTGCTCGAGCTCGCGCGCGATGTCCTGCGTCGAGAGCCTGGCGTGCGGACCGTCGTCCCAGTCGAGCTTCAGCGCCGCCATACCCTTCCTGGCCGCGCCCATGTGGTCGGCCACGACGGCCACGCAGTCGTCGAGCTTCACGATCTGGCGCACGCCCTTGACGGCCTTGGCTGCGGTGTCGTCGACGCTCTTCAGCCGGCCGCCGAACACCGGCGACTGCGCCAGCGTGGCGATTTTCACACCGGGTGGACGCGCATCGATGCCATAGACCGCGGTGCCGTTGACCTTGGCCGGCGCATCGAGCCGCTTGGCCGGCGTGCCGATCAGCTTGAAGTCCTTCGGATCCTTGAGCGGCACCTCCTTCGGGACCGGCAGCTGGGCAGCGTCCGCCGCCAGCGCGCCGTACTTCAGGCTGCGACTCGTCGGCGGATGCAGCACTTCTCCGGCTTGCGCACGGCAGGACGAAGGATCGACGTTCCAGCGCTTGGCCGCCGCGGCGATCAGCAGTGTGCGCGCGACCGCGCCGGCCTCGCGCAGCGGCTTCCACGACGCCATGATCGCCGTCGAGCCGCCAGTCGCCTGCACGCCTGCGAGCAGCGGGTTGCCATAGGTCTTCTCGTCGGGTGGTGCATGCTCCAGCCTGACCTGGTTCAGCCCGACTTCCAGTTCCTCGGCGATCAGCATCGGGATCGCGGTGTAGGTGCCCTGGCCCATCTCGACATAGGGCATGGTGAGCGCAATCCTGCCATCCTCGCCGATGCGCACGAAGGCGTTGGGTGTGAACGCCTTGTCGCCGTTGGCATGCGCGGCGAACGGGAGGTTGAGGCTGAGCAACAGGCCGCCGCCGGCGGCCATGCCGACGCCAAGGAAGCTGCGCCGTGAAAGGTCGGTCATGTCAGCCTCCCTTGCTCGGCGATTGCGCTGCCTGCTTGATCGCCTCGCGGATGCGGCCATAGGTGCCGCAGCGGCAGATGTTGCCCGCCATCGCATCGTCGATGTCGCTGTCGCTCGGCTTTGGATTGGCAGCCAGCAGCGCCGCGGCCGACATGATCTGGCCGGACTGGCAGTAGCCGCACTGCACGACCTCGCGGTCGAGCCAGGCCTTCTGGACCCTGGCCCCGGCTGCCGTCGCACCGACCGCCTCGATGGTGGTGATCGCACTGCCCTTGAGGCTCTCGACCGGCGTGATGCAGGAGCGCGTCGCCATGCCGTCGACATGCACGGTGCAGGCGCCGCACTGGGCGATGCCGCAGCCGAACTTGGTGCCGGTCATGCCGAGCACGTCACGCAGCACCCAGAGCAAAGGCGTGTCGCCGTCGACGTCGACGCTCTGCATCTTGCCGTTGATCTTCAGGGAATAGGCCATGGCTCACCTCTTTCCGTAGGCTGTGAAGATGTAGTCCTTCGCTTTCACGATCGTGTGGCAGGCGGTCCCGCAGTCGGTGCCGCGCCCCTCGGGCTTGTAGGTGTCGGTCGCGACGTCGTAGGTGAATCGGGCGTAGCCCCAGCCACCGCTGTTCGCGAAGCGCTTGCTGTCCTTGGTGATGAACAGCACCTCGTTCAGCGTGGAAGAGATGCGCACGTCGAACGGCGCCTCGGTGCTCTTCACCGGCTTCCACTGGATCTTGGCCATGGTCGAACCCTCGGGAAACGGCTGGCCGTTAAGAGGGACACCGGCCTGGTAGGCGGCAATCATGGTCGGGTTGGCGACCATGACCTTGAGGTCCTTCTCGGTCTGGGCAGCAGCGACGGCTGCCCAAGTCTCGTATCCCCTGAACTCCGACAGGGCGAGCCCGTCGGGCACGGCCACGGTGTACTTGTCGGCAGCGACCAGCGCATGACCGCCGAGGACGGCGAGGGCAACCGCGCCTGTCAGCGCGAGCAAAGTTGGAAGTCTTCTCATCATCGTTCTCCCCCGATTGGCGGCGCTCGTCGTGCGAGCACCGAACACCTACGCCGCGCCTTGCCCGAACGCTCGTTATCGTCTGTTAAGAATTGTAAGGGCGCTCTGGCGCTGCGCCTTCTGCACGATGGATTGCGCCGCCTACACGTTCGTATAGCTGGCGCCGGCGACGGCCCGTCGCGGAGTCCCCTATCCCTCACCCTGAGGAGCGCCCGAAGGGCGCGTCTCGAATGCGGGCGGCAGGATGAGGTTGTGCGTGAAACGGAAGCAAAGTTGGCGCTCTTCGCGCTTCAGGATCGCATGAGCGGCACTGGAGTGCCGCGCTCCCAGCAATGAGTCGCGCGCTCTAGATTCCGCCAGGGCAAACCCACACCCTCACCCTGAGGAGCATCGCGCAGCGATGCGTCTCGAAGGGTGGCAACCTGCCGTGCTGTGGCCACCCTTCGAGACGCCGCGCTTTGCGCGGCTCCTCAAGGTGAGGTGATTCTGTTCAAACAGAATATGCTCTAGACCTTGCGGTCCCACGCTTCGCCTTGCGACTCCTTCACCAGCTCCTCGAAGACTTCCGGCACGACGTTGCGGAACTTGCCGTCGTCGGCGGGAATGATCTCGACCAGACGGGCGATCATCTCGGCGGGATCGAGGCGGGTCTCCTCGCTCCACATCTGGCTCTCGATGAGATCGCGCATCGCCGCGCGCCTGGTGAAGTTCCTGCCGTCGTCGAGCCAGCGAAAGGGCGTATCCGCCATCGTCTCGGTGAAGCCGGTCGGGTAGGGCCCGGGATTCACGGTCTGGACCTTGATGGCGAACGGCGCCAGCTCCTGCTGCATGGCCTCGGCGATCGCCTCGAGCGCATGCTTGGTCGCGGCGTAGACGCCGAAACCCGCCGGCGTGAACAGGCCGCTGATCGACGAACAGAACACGATCTTGCCGGGACGCTTCTCGGCCACCCACCTGGCGATGAAGCCCTGGGTAAGCGTGAGCGGCGCGAACAGGTTGGTCTCGAAGTTTCGACGGACCAGGTCGACCGGCATCTCGCTCGCCGGACCGGCCTCGCCGATGCCGGCGTTGTTGAACAGCACGTCGATGTCGCATTTCAGCGCCTGGCTGACATCGTACGGATCCAGCAGGTCGAGCTTCTCGACCTCGATGGTGGTCAGGCCAAGCGCCTCGGCCTTGCGTCGCAGCGCTGTGACCTGCGGCGCGATCTGCACCGTGGCGATGACGTGATGGCCCTGGCGCGCCAGCCCGAGCGCGGCACCTTCGCCCAGGCCGGATCCGGCGCCGGTGATGAGGATCGTCTTACCCATGCGCGTCTTATGGGTTCTGGCCGGCCGCCGGACGAGTTTAGTTTCGCTAAGAATTGCAAACGCCCTGCAGGCGGCAACGCCTTGGCGGCCGGTTCGGCACACTGTATTCAGGAAGCGGCGAAGCCGTCCGTTCCCTTCGCCGAAGGCGCGTCATGGATCGTGTTGCTGCCGGCTCTCGCGGGAGCGTCGCTTTCGGTGCCTTCCGCCTGCACGCCGACAAACGGCTGCTTGAGAAGAATGGCGTTCCGGTTGCCGTCGGCAGTCGTGCGCTCGACGTCCTCATCGCGCTGGTCGATCATGCCGGCGAGGTCGTCAGCAAGCAGGACCTGATGGCCCGCGTCTGGCCCCGGATCACGGTCGACGAAAGCAGTCTCAGGGTCCATGTCGCCATGTTGCGCAAGGCGTTGGGCGATGGCCGCGACGGCGCGCGCTACGTGACCAACGTCTCCGGCCGCGGCTACTGCCTGGTCGCGCCCGTCACCGCCATCGTGGAGCCACCCGCCGCCATCGCAACGCCGGTTGCTGGCGCGCCATCCGCGCCCGCTATGGCGCCAGTTGCCACGTCCGAGCCACCGCCGGGATTGCCGCGGCGGCTGAACCGCATGGTCGGACGCGAGGCGACCGTGGGCGAGATTTCGGCCCTGCTCGCCAACCAGCGCTTCGTCACGCTGCATGGCCCCGGCGGCATCGGCAAGACGACCGTCGCCGTAGCGGTGGCCCATGCGGGGCTGTCAGCCTTCGCCAATGCCGTGACCTTCGTCGACCTCGGATCGATCGGAGAGTCGGCCCTGGTGCCGAGCGCCGTGGCCGCAGCACTGGGCGTCGCCGTACAGTCCGACGATCCATTGCCGACCCTGCTCAATTTCCTGCAGCGGCGCCGCCTGCTGCTGGTCCTGGACAATTGCGAGCATGTCATCGACGCCGCCGCGCGCCTGGCCGAGCCGGTGTTCCGCGATTGTCCCGATGTCGGCCTGCTGGCGACCAGCCGTGAGGCCCTGCGCGTCGAGGGCGAGCATGTCTTTCCCCTGCCCGCGCTCGAGACGCCGGACAGCGACACGCTCGGCGCCTCCGAAGTCCTGGGGTTCGCCGCGGCCAACCTCTTCATCGAACGCGCCGCGGCCAGCGGCCATCCGGTCGAGCTCAATGACGCCGACGCGGGCATCGTCGCCGGGATCTGCCGCAAGCTCGACGGCAACGCGCTGGCGATCGAGCTGGCCGCCGGCCGCGTCGGCACCCATGGGCTGGAGGGGCTGGCGACGCTGCTCGACAGCCGGCTGCGCCTTTCATGGCAGGGGCGTCGCACGGCGCTGCCGCGACACCAGACGCTGAGCGCCACGCTCGACTGGAGCTACAACCTCATTCCCGAGACGGAGCGCGCCGTGCTGCGCCGCCTCTCGATCCTGGTCGGCGGCTTCACCCTGCAGGCCGCCCAGGCGGTGGCCAGCGACGCCTCGCTCGATGCCGCCGCGGTGGTCGAGGCGCTCGAGCAACTGGTTGCCAAGTCGCTGGTCCAGGCCGACACCGGCGGCACGCAGCGCTACCGGCTGCTCGACACGATGCGCGCCTACGCCCGCGCCAAGCTCGCCGAAGGCGGCGAGGAGCAGGCCGCCGCGCGCCGCCATGCCGCCTTCTTCCGCACATTCCTCGAGCAGGGCCGGGCGGAACGAACGCAGGCCCTGACGCCGCGCGACGGCGACCGGCGCCTCGAACGCGCGTCGCTGCTGGGCAACGTGCGCGCCGCGCTCGACTGGTGCTTTGGCGACACGGGCGACCGCGCGCTCGGGGTGGAGCTTGCTGCGGCGGCAGCGCCTCTCTTCATCGAGGTCTCGCTGCTCGACGAATGTCGGCGCTGGAGCGAGCGAGCGCTGGGCGCCATCGACACCGCCCAACGTGACACGCGCTTCGAGATGGAGCTGCAGGCGGGCCTCGGCCATTCGCTGATGCTGACCAGCCGCAACAGCGAGGAGGCGGGAGCGGCGCTGGAGCGCGCCCTGGAGATCGCGACCCAATTGGGCGACCGCTTCAACCAGGTCCGGCTGCTGAACCGGCTGCACCTCTACTATCGCCGGATCGGCGAGGTCCGCCGCACCCTCGAGGCGGCACAGCGGATGGAAAGAGTGACCGGCGAGATCGGCGATCCGGTCGGTCGCGCAGCCGCACATATCCTGCTCGGGGTCTCGCATCACCTGGGCGGCGACCAGGCCAAGGCGCGCTTCCACCTCGATACCTGTCTTGCCGAAGCGGCAGGCGTGCGGCCGACCGATCCAGGTCATTTCGCCTTCTACCGGCCGCCGCGCATCCCGCTGACCCGCATCCTGTGGCTGCAGGGCCATCCCGACCAGGCGCTCGAGATGGCGGGCCAGATCGCGCGGACGCCGCTGGCCGACGACGATCCCGTCACCTCCTGCATCGGGCTCATCTGGGGCGCCTCGGTGTACGGCTGGGCGGGCGACTGGACCGCGGTCGAGCAACAGGCCGAGCGCCTGATCGGCCATGCCACGGCGCATTTCCTGGAGCCCTATCGCACTGTCGGCGTGGGCATGCGGGGCGAGGCGCTGGTCCAGCGCGGCGACGTCGAGGAAGGAATCAACCTATTGCGCCGCTCGATCGCCAGCCTCGAGGCGGATCGCTACGGGTTGTACACGCCAAGCTTCGGCGCCGCCCTGGCGACGGCCCTGGCCTCGACCGGCCAGGCCGATCAGGCGGTGCGGGTGATCGACGGCATGAGCGACGCCGCCGAGGCGGTGGGCGGGCTGATGATCCTGCCCGAAATCCTGCGCCTCAAGGGCGAAATCTGCGCCAGCCTGGCCGACGAGCGTCAGGCGCGCTTGTTGCTGCGCCGCGCGCTTGCGCTGGCCGAGGAGCAGTCGGCCCTGTCCTGGCAGCTCAGGATCGCGATGAGCCTGGTGCGGCTTGGCGGAACTCGCAGCCAGCAAGAAGTGGCGCGACAGAAGCTGGCGGAAATCTACGGCCGCTTCACCGAGGGCTTCGGCACGGCCGACCTGAAGGCCGCAAAGGCGCTGCTTTAATCCCTCCCTCCCCACGCGAAGCGCGGGGAGGCATGCGCCTCGCCGGCAACTCTTAACGTCGTTTCACAAGCCTTAACGGGCGCTTCCTCCGGCGCGGCGGTACTTCTCCGTCAGCACCCCACCGGGTGCCAGCACACCAAGGAGGAAAATGTCATGGGCCAGCAGAACACCGTTTCCGACATGAAGCTCGAGGCCGTCGTCATTCCCGTTTCCGACGTCGACCGCGCCAAGCAATTCTACGGCAGCCTGGGTTGGCGACTCGACGCCGACTTCGTCATCAGCGAGGCCTTCCGCGCCGTGCAGGTCACGCCGCCGGGCTCGGCCTGCTCCGTCCACTTCGGCAAGGGAATCACCGACGCCACGCCGGGTTCGGCGCGCGGGCTCTTCCTCGTCGTGTCCGACATCGTGGCGACGCACGACGCGCTCGCGGCTCGCGGCATCGCGGTGGGCGACGTGTTCCACCGCGGCGTCGGCGAGGCGGCAAAGCCGGGCATCGACCCGCAGCGCCGCAGCTACTGCTCCTACGCCACGTTCCGCGATCCCGACGGCAACGAATGGCTGATGCAGGAAGTCACTGCCCGCCTGCCCGGACGCGTCGACAGCAACGAGCTCGTCTTCACCTCGGCGACCGAGCTGGCCCGCGCGATGCGCCGCGCCGAGGCGGCCCACGGCCCGTACGAGAAGAAGCTCGGCAAGCGCGACGACGCCTGGTCGGACTGGTACGCCGACTACCTCATGCGCGAGCAGGCCGGCAAGGCGCTGGCGTCATGAGCGGCTACGACGTCATCGTGATCGGCGCAGGCTCGCCCGGCGAGCACTGCGCCGGCGCGCTCGCCGAGGGCGGACTGCGGGTGGCCGTCGTCGAGGCGGAGCTCGCCGGCGGCGAATGCTCCTACTGGGGCTGCATCCCGTCGAAGACCCTGCTGCGTCCCGGCGAGGCGGTGCGCGGCGCCAACGACGCGGCCGGAATCGCCCGCGTCGACGTGGCCCAGGTCCTCGCCTGGCGCGACTACATGGTCTCGAACTATGCCGATGCCAGCCAGCAACGCTGGCTGGCCGACAACGGCATCGACCTGCTGCGCGGTCGCGGGCGTCTCGCCGGACCGGGCACGGTCGAGGTCGACGGCGTCCTTCACACCGCCCGGCACGTGGTGGTGGCGACGGGCTCGGCGCCCGTCATCCCGCCCATCCCGGGCCTCGTCGGGCTCGACGGCATCTGGACCAATCGCGAGGTGACCGGGATGAAGGCGGTTCCCCGCCGCATGCTTGTGCTGGGCGGCGGGCCGGTCGGCGTGGAGATGGCGCAGGCGGTTCGTCGCCTGGGCGGCGAGGTGGCGATCGTCGAAGGCGCGCCGCACCTCTTGTCGCGCGAGGCGCCGGCACTGGGCGAAGGGCTCGGCCGCGCCCTGGAGCGCGACGGCATCGAGCTCCATCTCGGCCGGCGCGCGACCTCTGCCCGGCGTGACGCTGACACCTACCTGCTGGAACTCGATGACGGCCGGACGCTGAGCGGCGACAGACTGCTGGTCGCCACCGGGCGGCGGCCGCGCGTCGAGGGGATCGGCCTCGAGACGGTCGGTGTCGAAGCGAACGTCCGCGGCCTCAAGGTCGACTCCCGCCTGCGCGTGGCCGATCGCCTGTGGGCCGTGGGCGACGTCACCGGCATCTGGCCGCTCACCCATGTCGGCAAGTACCAGGCACGAATCGTCGCGGCGAACATCCTGGGCGAGCCGCGCGAGGCCAACTACGAGTCCGTGCCGCGCGTGGTCTTCACCGATCCCCAAGCGGCGGCGGTCGGCGCGTCCGAAGGGCCCTTCAGCGCGACGGTGCCGCTGTCGGGCATCGCCAAGACGGAAACGTACACACGAGCGGAGGCCGACGGCTTTCTCACGCTGCTGAGCGACGGCACGCGGTTGACCGGTGCCTACGCGCTCGGGCCGGAGGCAGGCGAGTGGCTGCAGCAGGCCACGCTCGCCATCCGTGCCAAGGTTCCGCTCGACGTGCTGCGCGATACGATTCAGCCGTTCCCGACATTCTCCGAGATCTTTCTCAACGGGCTGAAGGCGCTTCACAAGCAGATAGCCAGCAGACAGACGATGGCAACGCGGGCGGCCTGAGGGCAGCCTTGCGCAAAGCTGCTTCCTTCCGGGCACGACGGGTGCTGTTATCCGTCCCCGGAGGAAGTAGCCCAATGGCCAAGACTCTGTTCGACAAGATCTGGGATGCCCACGTCATCACCGACCTCGGCAACGGCTTCGTGCTGTTGCACATCGAC
>Ga0075365_10001630_pt1 | contig 10347 bp, 10 predicted proteins | sample EndMetdeltDD1765_FD_71387 | JGI IMG/M metagenome (GOLD analysis project Ga0075365, IMG submission 71387) | Populus endosphere microbial communities from Tennessee, USA - Endosphere MetaG P. deltoides DD176-5 | ecosystem: Host-associated > Plants > Roots > Endosphere | place: USA: Tennessee... | reverse complement strand
GGTCACCGATGTCTGCCCGTTCGATCCCGAGCCGAAGCTGCCCCGCGGCAGAGCCCGCTGGCTGCGCCCCGAGCTGGTCGCGCAAGTGGTGTTCGGCGAGTGGACCGAGTACGGCCACCTGCGCCACCCCGTCTACATGGGCCTGCGCGACGACAAGGACCCCAAGAAGGTGATCCGCGAACCGACGCCATGACGGCGGGCGAGGCGGTCAGGCGGACTTGCGCACCTTGGCGGCCGGCTTGGGGGCAGCCTTGGGAGCCGGGGCGGACTTCTTGGCGGCGGCCTTCTTGGCCGGCGCGGTCTTGGTGGCGGGGGTTTCCTTCTTGGCCTTGGCAGCCTTCAGGCTGGTTGCCGAGGGATGATGGGCACGGGCTTCCTGGGCGGTGCGCAGGCTGGCTTCCAGCGCCGACGCGAGGTCGATGACGGTGGCCTTCGCGGCCGGTGCCTCCTCGAAGACCGGGGTCTTGCCCGCCGCCTTCTGCTCGATGATCTGCTCGACGGCGAGCCGGTACTCGTCCTGGTAGTTGGCCGGCTGGAAGTCTTCGCTGAGCGCTTCGACCAGCGACTTGGCCATCAGCAGCTCCTTGTCGGAGATGTCGACGTCGTCGAGCGCCTCGAACCCGTCGACCGTCCCCAGGTCGACCAGCTCGTCGGGGAACACGAGCGTCGAGAGCGTGAGGTAGGTGCCGTCGGAACGGACAGCGGCCAGGTACTCCTTCTGGCGCATGACGAAGCGGCCGATGCCGACCCGGCCCGAACCGGCCATCGCGGTGGCCAACAGCGCATACGGCTTCGGCGTCTTGTCGGGGATGACGAGGTACGACGCGTCGTACATCAGCGGGTTGACGTCGTCGACGGGTACGAACGTCTCCAGCCCGATCTCTTTCGACTTGGTCGGCTGCAGCGGCGCGAGATCGTCGTCGGTGATGAGGACGTAGTTCTCCGCGCCCATGTCGAAGCCCTTGACGATGTGCTCGTTGGGCACCTCCTCGCCGGTGGCCTCGCTGACCTTGCGGTAGCGGATGCGCGACATCGTCTGATCGTCGAGCTGGTTGAACGAGATGCTCTTCTTGCGGACCGCGGGTATGAGCCTGATCGGGATCGAGACCATCCCGAACGAGATCGCACCAGTCCAGACGGGGCGTGCCATGAGGACATTATTACCCAGGGGGTGTGACACTCACAGGTCTCGGCTACAACTTGGGCAGCTCCTGCTCCACGCCGACGAGAGCCAGGAACGGGTCGCCGACCTTCTTCAGGCGGGCCATCACGTCGCGGATCGTCCAGCGGTTCGGCGCCAACTTCGGATCGTCGAGCTCGTCCCACTCGATCGGCACCGACACGGGTCCGCCCGCGGCCGGCCGCATGCTGTACGGCGCGACGAGCGTCTTGTTGACCTGGTTCTGGGTGTAGTCGAGGCGGGCCAGACCCTTGCGGTCCGACTTGGTCCAGTTCCAGCTGACGAGATCGGGAACCACGCGGCCGACGGTTCGCGAGAGCGCTTCGACGAAGTCCGATGTCTCCCGAAAGGTGTACCCGGAACGAATCGGGATCCAGATCTGGATGCCTCGCTGGCCGGTGACCTTGGCCCTCGCGACCAGGTCGAGCTGCTGCATCGCGACCCGGAACAAGCGGGCCATCGTCAACGTCTCGTCCCAGGTCGTCGACGGACCAGGATCGATGTCGACCAGCGCGTACGACGGTTGGTCCGGGTTGGCAGCGGTCGATGTCCACGGGTGCATCTCGATGCCGGCGAAGTTGGCCGCCCACACGAGCGCCGGCGCACCGTCGACCAGCATGTAGTCGCGGGTCTCGCCGGTCGATGCGCGCGGGTTCGGCCAGCGGCGGATGAAGTCGGGCGCGTGCGTTGGCACGGCCTTGTGCCAGAAGCCCTTCTTGGCGCCGACGATCCCGTCCGGGAAGCGGTTGAAGTTGACGGGTCGGCCCGCCAGGTATGGCGACATCCACGGCGAGATCTGCGCGTAGTAGCGCACGATGTCGCGCTTGACGATGGGCGGCTCGCCGTCACGGCCGGGCATGAACACCTTGTCGAGGTTCGTCAACAACGTCGTCTCGCCCGCGATGGTCCATTGGCCCTTCTCGTGGATCGCGTCGAGGGCCTTGAGCTCGGCCTTGGTGGGACCGACCCACACACCGGCCTTGCCGGCGACGACATCGGGGTTGGTGCGGTTGCTCAACACCGAGTGCGGGTGGTCTTCAGGGTCCCAGCCGGTGACCGCGAAAGCGTCCTTCTTGTGGATGAGCAACCACTGATCATCATCCTTGGCCGACGACGCCTTCGACCCGCGTCCGCCGGTCTTGACGATGACGTATCGGCCGCGGAGCTTCTTGCCGTGCAGCGCGAACTTCAGTTCGCCTGCGGCGACGGCCTTCTCCGGATCCGCGCTCTCGGGGTACTCCGGGTCCGGCTCCCACCAGCCGTCGTCCCACACGATCACATCGCCCTTGCCGTACCCGCTGCCGATGTTGCCCTCGAACCAGCCGTAGGCGTACGGGTGATCCTCGACCTTGACGGCCAGGTTCTTGCGCGCTGGGTCGAGGCTCGGGCCCTTCGGCACCGCCCAGCTGACGAGCACACCGTCGATCTCGAGCCGAAGGTCGTAGTGCAGCCGCGTCGCCCGGTGACGCTGGACGACGAACCGCCGCTTGCCGTCGACGTTCTCGAAGACGACGCCGGCAGGCTCGGGCGTCGACGAGAAGTCGCGCATCTTCTGGTACGTGGCGAGCTTGTTCGTCATTGCACGACGACGACGAGGAGCGCCGCGTCGTCCGCGGTCTGGCGGTCGCCGAGGCAACGCTCGATCAGTTCGTCGGCGATCGCCTCCGCGCCCTGCCACAAGGCCTCGGGTGGGCACTCCGACAGCGCACGCTGGAGACGGTCGAGCCCGCTGTCGATGCTCTCATCGCGTCGTTCGATCAGGCCGTCCGTGTAGGCCACGATCACCGAACCCGACTCGACCACGACCCTCTGCGCGTCGATGTCGACGTCGGTGATGCCGAGCGGCCCGCCTCCCCCGTGCTCGAGCACGACGACGTTGCCGCCCGGCTCGCGGATGAGCATTGGCGGATGGCCGGCGCGGACGTACGACAGGGAATGCGTGTTTCGCTCGTACACCATCAGCCCCGCTGTGGCGAAGCGCACCTCGCCGAAGTGGTCGCCGCGCAACAGTCGAGTCGACATCTGCGCGATCTGCGAGAGGTCCTGGTTGGTGCGCAGGAGCGTCGAGACCGTCGTGCGGAACTCGGTCATGTCGGCGATCGCGTCGATGCCATGACCGGAGACGTCGCCGACCACGAGGCCGATGCGGCCGTCGTCGAGCACGTAGACGTCGTACCAGTCGCCACCAAGACCGAGGGTCGCCGCCGAGGGCAAGTATCTCGCTGCCATCTGCAGACCCTCGACATCGGGAAGGTCGGCGAGCGTCTGGCGCTGCAGGTTGACGACCAGCTCGTGCTCGTGCAGGTACAGCATCGCCCGCTCGACCGTCTGCGCGGTGAGCTCGGCGATCGTCGACAACCGGCCGTTGCCTGGGTCGGCGATCACAGGCGAGCTGGCGGTGAACACGAACGCCATCACACCCCGCAGCTGACCTTCGGAGTCGATCAGCGGAATGCACACAAGGCGCTTCATGTCCGCGCCGATCATCTGGGTGAGGATCGGGAAGCGCTCGAGCTGAGCACGGGTCTGGAACTCGATCAGCTGCCCCTTGCGCAGCACCGTCATCATCCCGCCGTTGGCGTTGAACGGGAACTCGGTGTGCTCGGCACCTCCCCGCGCGCCCTTCTTGTTGAACAGGTCGAACCGTGACGCTGCTTCATCGAGGAACCCGACACCGACGAAGTCCGCGCCGCCGGCTTCCGGACCGAGCTCGACGACGGCGTCGGCGATCTGGCGCACGTTGCGGGTGACGGCCAAGCGTTGGCTCAGCGCCGACATCGCCGACGCCGCGGCCCACTGCTGCTCGTGCAGGTCGGCCCGGAACAAGCTCTGCTGGCACACCTCGGCCGTGGCCTGCAACCGCGAACGGAGGCTGTGCCCGAAGCGGCTCGCCGTCGGCCATTCCCACGCGAGCACGCCGAGCAGTTCGCCGTTGGGCCGGCGCATCGGGAGCGCGGCCATCGAGGCGACGTTGCGTTCCACACGATCTTGCACGCCATCGGCGTACAGGCCGCGGAACGCGGCCTCGTCGTTGATGAACACCGCGTTCCGGGTGTTCCACGCGTCGGTGATCGGCGACGGCACGCTGACGGTGACGGTCTGACTCGGCCCCGTCGGCCCGAACGCGATGAGCGTCCCCGGCTCCTCGCCCGGCAACGCGACCGATGCCGACGAGGCGCCGACCGTGGAGGTAGCCGCGTCGTGGATGACCGCGATGACCTCCTCACGCGTCACGGCCATCGCCAGTTGCTCGCTGAGCAGGCCGAGCTGGCGAACACCCATCGCCGTCTCGCGCAGCTCGACCGTCTGGCGCACGTTGCGCCACAGGAACAGGCCGGCGGAGATCGCCAACGCCAACGTCGACACCAACAGCAGCCACACCGACGAGTTGTCGGCGTTGTGGTACTCGACCTCGATCGACCACAACCGGCCGGACTCGGTGTCTTGCGCGTGATGGCCGTTGTGCGGCGCCGACGTCGTGCCGGCGAGCGGCCTGCCGCTGTCTGTGATCGCGACCTTGGCACCCTCGGGGAGTTGATCGAGGATCTGGGTCAGGATCGTCTTCGCCGGTGCCAGCGACGACACGAACCCGGCGAAGGCCTCGCGCCGTTGTTCGGGCGTGCTCGTCGGCAGGCCGGGGCGGAAGAGCGGCTGGACCGCGAAGAAGCCGAGCTGCCCACTCGGCTGCGATGTGATCGGGGCCGAGAACACCGTCGTGCCCGTCGCCAGCGCGGCATCGGCAGCGGCACCCCGGATCGGCTCGGATGAGATGTCGAATCCGAGCACGCTCGTCGACGTGGGCGACTCCGGGTACACGTAGCGCACGACGAAGTACTGGTCGCGGTGCGCGGCCGGCACCAGCTTGCCGGCTTGAACCTCCGCGATCGGTTTGCCGAGCTCGGCTTCGAACGCCGGACGTTGTTCGTCGGTGACCACCGCGACGTACGCCAGCACGGGCAGCAGAGTCGTGTCGACGGTGCCGTTGGCAAAGGTGTCGAACCGCGCCTCGTCGACCGTGCCGGAGTCGTCGACGATCGCCGACGCGCCGGCCACCGAGGCCACGAGCGCCGCGCTCGAGCTCTGCAGGATTCGCGACGCGCGCGTCGCGAGCGATCGCTCCTGCTGTTCGGCAACCCGGTCGGCCTGCATGTACAACACGCCACTCGCCGTCAAGCCGACGAGAAGGATCGCGCCGACGATGCCGGCCGCGAGACCGCGCCCGAACCGCTTCGGAAGGCCGCCGCTGCGGGCGGTTTCCTGGACGTCGTCGTCCAATGGTGACGGATCAGACGGACGCATCAGCCGGCATCTCGAACCACACGCTCGTCTCGCCGTTGTTGGTGACGCTTCCCCACGCGCCGGAGAGCTCCTCGACGATCTGCAAGCCGCGTCCGGAGACCTCGTCGGCCGCTGGATGACGAACGCTCGGATGACCGCGGCCGGTGTTGCACACCTCGACCCGGAACGCTCCGACGCCCCCGCGCTTCGAGCCGCGCCGTTCCGCCCCGAGCCGTTCCGCACCGAGCCGCTCGACAAGGACGCGGATCGATCCGTGCCCGTACATGAACGCGTTCGACACCAGCTCACTCGCCAGCAGCTGGGCCCGCTCGATGGCCTCGACGGAGACGCCCCACCGCGTCAGGACGCTGCTGACGAATCGCCGCGCCGCTCTGGGCGCGTCGACGTCGTGCTTCAAATCGACTTGTTCTGCTCTGACATCCATCACCCGGCCGCCAATGCTCCGGCCCGAGATCGAGCCGAGATCGTCGCGGGGAACAGTAGTAGACCCTCGGCGAGCGTGGATGAATCGATGCGGACCCGCCACCGCAGCGTGCCAGGCTTCATTTGGCCGAGAGATCGAGCGACTGCGACATGCTGTCGGGCAGCACCAGTTGCTCGCGTTGGTGCTCCTGGCGGGCGGCTTTGATGATCACCTGCAACGCTCCGGACGCCGGGACGGCGAGCAGTGCGCCGAGGATGCCGAACAGCTCGACACCGACCAGCACGCTGAGGATGATGACGAGCGGGTTGACGTTGACCTTGCGCGCCATGATCCACGGATAGATGAGTCCGTTCTCGACCTGTTGATACACGATGAAGAAGATCAGCGACACCAGACCAGCTGTCGGCGAGTAGAGGTACGCGGCGAGGACGCTGACGGCTGCGCCGAGCGTGGCGCCCACCAACGGGATCAGATCGGCAAAGGCGACGAACAGGGCGAGCACGATCGGGCTCGGCACGCCGAGGATCACGAGGCAGGTGAACGCGGCGATGCCGGCGATCAGGCTCACTAGCAGGTTGCCGATCACATAACCGCTGACGGCCGCCGCGGCCTCGACCGCGATCCGGCGCACCGACGCCCGGCGGCGCTGGGGTATGAGGCTCGTCGCGGCCCGACCCATCGCCTCGGCCTGGCTGAGGAACAAGAACGTGATCAGCGTGATGGTGACGAATGCGAGCGTCGCGCTGAGCACGGTGGTCGCCGTGTCGAACGCTGAACCGTTGAGGCGATCGGCGGCCTTGGCCAACTTGTCCTCGTTGTGCTGCACGTAGCTCTCGATGTGCAGCTTCTTGACGAGGTTGCCGACCGGGCCCTTGCCCTCCGCTGCATCGTGGACGGTGCCCGGCAGGTCGGTGAGGATGTCGACGAGCTGTGTGCGTACCGGCAGGATGAAGAGCGCGATCACCCCCACGAGGGTGGCGAGCGTCGTGAACACGACGATGCCGGTGGCCACCGTGCGACGGTCGCCGACGCGCGCCTGGACCCGGCGAACGAGCGGGGCGAGCACGATCGCGAAGAACCCGGCGACGGCCACCCACGCGATGATCCGCACCGTCGCCAGCACGAGCACCAGCAGGATGTACGTCGCGAGCAGCACCCCGACGACACCGATGATCGTGCGCCACGGGACGTCGGACCACGACGGGTTGAACGTCGGGCCGGGCGGCGATCCTCCGGGGCGATTCGGCGTCTCGCGCTCGCCCGCGCCGGAGACGCTTCGCGGCAGGACGAGCCGCTCGGACTCCGGTCCGGTCAGCATCGATGACACGCGCGCAAGACTGCCCCGTGGTCGTACGCAATAAACCCGAGTCGAACCGTCACAACTACCCAATCACCCTCGGTACTCGAACCACTGTCACTGTACTGGCGTGCCCTGGGCCACCAGCGATGTTTACCCCGAACACGCCGCGGGTAACGTTCGCCTGAATCGCCTCACGGCGGTCCTCGTGTGCGTCGTTCCGTATGCATGCGGCAGCGATGGGAACATTCGGAGATCCAGCGTCATGGAAGAAGTGGGTAAGAACGAATCGATCAGGGTGCTGCTCGACGAAGGGACCGTGATCGCCGAGGGCGACATCGATCTCGCCGGCGGCCCGTTGCTCGACGCCGCCATCAACCGAGTCGAGAACAACGACCCGCTCGTCATCGATCTCGCCGCTGTCGAGTTCATCGACTCGTCCGGTTTGCGCAGCCTGCTCGCGGCCAGTCGTCGCGCCGAGTCACGCGGCACGCGCGTCGTGCTGCGCCGTCCCTCGAGCGGCGTGGTGCGGCTGCTGACGATCACCGGCACGACCGAGCAGTTCGACGTCGAGCAGGCGAGCCAGGCATGACAACGGTCTCCCCGCCGATGAACCCCGGTAGCACGGCCGTGTCCGGCCCGATCACACTGACCCTGCCGCCCGTCCCCACGATGGTTCGTGTCGGGCGGCTCACCGCCAGCTCGATCGCGTCGCTGTCCGACATGTCGATCGACGACATCGACGACGTCAAGATCGCGGTCAGCGAGATGATCACGGTGCTGATCCAAAGCGGCAGCCGAACCACGATCACGCTCCGCTTCGAGACAACCGCCAGCGAGTTCGCCGTCGAGGCCAGCACGTTGACCCCCGCCAACGATCTCGGCCGCAACGATCTCGCGCTCGCGATCGCCGTTCTCGACGCCGTCGCGGACGAGCATCACGTGGCATCGACCGACGACCGGATCATGATCCGCATCGTGAAGCGGCTGGCTCCGATCCCGGCCGGCGCCTCGTCATCGACGCGGTCCTGACATGACTGCGCCGAATTCGTCCTACGACGAGGAAGCGCTCCGCGAGCGCTTCCGAACCCTTCGCGAGACCGGCGACGAGCGCCTCCGTGAGCAGATCATCGTCGAGCACGCCTGGATCGCCCGAACGGTCGCGCGCCGCTTCGATCAGCGCGGCGAGTCGTACGACGATCTGGTTCAGGTCGCGTCGCTCGGCCTCGTCAAAGCCGCCGACCGGTTCGACCCGGAGATGGGCACCAACTTCGTGTCGTTCGCGATGCCCACCGTCGTCGGCGAGGTACGCCGCTACTTCCGCGACCACACATGGAGCGTCCGCGTCCCGCGCAGCGCGAAGGAGCTGAAGCCGCTGATCACCAAGGGCATCGAGCACCTCCAGCACGAGCTGGGCCGGTCACCGCGCGTGGCCGAGATCGCCGAGCACCTGCAGCTCAGCGTCGACACCGTGCTGGAAGCGATGGAGGCCTCTGCCGCGTATCGCACGTCGTCGCTCGACGCGCCGCCACGAGGCAGCGAGCAGGCACCCGAGTCGCACCGGGGCCTGGCCCAGGAAGACCGCGAGCTCGGCCGTGCCGTCGACGCCACGGCCATCCGCCAGTTGCTGGAGACCCTTCCCGGGCGCAGCCGGATGATCCTGTACCTCCGCTTCTTCGAGCAGATGAGCCAAGCCGAGATCGCCGAACACGTCGGCACCAGCCAGGTGCACGTCGGCCGGCTGCTGAAAGCCGGGCTGGAGCAGCTCCGTGGCCAGATCAGTCCGGAAGACCTCAGCGAGCTGGTGTAGTCCGGAAGGGTTTCAGCACGACCATCGCGGGGCACTGACAACTCATGGCCACAAAGCTCGCGTCACGCAACGGACACTCGAAAAACGGATCGGAAAGCGGACGATCGGACGGCGCTGGTCGAGCCCCGAGCGGGGTGACGTCGAACCGCAACGCCTCGTTCACCGCTCCGGGCCTGACGGTCAAGGACGGCGCGACCGTCATCAGCGTCCTCCAGGGCCGGCTCGCCTCATTGGTCGACCTCGCGCTCACGCTGAAGCACATCCACTGGAACGTCGTCGGTCCGTCGTTCATCGGCGTGCACTCGATGCTCGACCCGCAGTACGCGGGCGTGCAGATGATGATCGACACCACCGCCGAGCGGATCGCGACCCTGGGCGGCGTGCCGAGTGGTCTGCCTGGCAACATCGTCGCCAACCGCACGTGGGACGACTACGACCTCGGTCGGGCCGATGCCCAGGCTCACCTGGCCGCGCTCGACGTCGTCTACCGCGGCATCATCGAGGCCCACCGCCACGCGATCGCCGCGACGGAGAAGCCCGATCCGGTGACGCAAGACATGCTCATCGGCCAGACAGGCGAGCTGGAGCAGTACCACTGGTTCGTGCGCTCGCACCTCACCGACTACGCCGGTGGCGTCTCGAACGCCGGTGCCGACACCGAGATCGGGGCTGCCCAGTCGTCGATGCGCAAGGGCGCCCGGATCGGCACGGCCCGCGCCGCCGTCGGCAAGGCCGCCTCGAAACGGCCACACACTCGGGCGTCGCGCACGAAGTCGGGGAGCTGAGCCATGTTGAAGACGATCCGTCGACCGTTCCGGCCTCTCTACCGCGCCATCATCCTCAGCGCCCTCTGGGCCAATCGCCGCGACCTGGCGCGCTGGGCGCGGTTCGCCAAGCGCGCCGCGGTCCCCGCCACGCGACCGCGTCCGGAAGACCTCAAACTCGAGGCCAAGGTGCGCGCGTCGCTCTCCGCCGATCCACTGCTGCGTGCCGACCCGTCGATCCGCGACGTGCGCGTGCACGACGGCATCGTCGTGTTGGAGACCCCCGCGGACTGGCACAACAAGACGCTCGCGATCACTCGACTCAGCCAAGTGAAAGGCGTGGAGTCCGTGCATACTGCCGTAGACGTCGACGAACAGAACTTCCTCGATGTCGATGTGATCGACATCGAACGCAGCCACGTCGCCGTCTGACGAGCTTCCCCGGCTCGTCATGACGTCCAATCAAGGAGATCCGCCATGGCGAAGTACACACTTCCCGACCTGCCGTACGCGTACGACGCGCTGGCTCCGCATCTGTCCCAAGAGACGATGGAGCTGCACCACGACAAGCAC
>Ga0075365_10001629_pt1 | contig 10352 bp, 9 predicted proteins | sample EndMetdeltDD1765_FD_71387 | JGI IMG/M metagenome (GOLD analysis project Ga0075365, IMG submission 71387) | Populus endosphere microbial communities from Tennessee, USA - Endosphere MetaG P. deltoides DD176-5 | ecosystem: Host-associated > Plants > Roots > Endosphere | place: USA: Tennessee... | reverse complement strand
AGGACGCTGCCGATACAACAAAGCCGCCTGACGGCGGCTTGTTGACAATATGATCTGTCCGGCCGCCCTTACAGGTACAGCCAAAAATACGTGCTGGTGATGTGCGCGTTCTTGATCATGCGTCGATAGATTGTCCAGAACGCGCCGTTTGTCAATGGGATTTACGCGCGGGCGCCGGGAAGCGCGCAGCGGCCTTCGGCGCAGCCGCCATCGACCGCTTCGCCGGCGACATCGGAAACCGGTAGCGCCAGCGCCATGGCTACTTTTCATCAGCTTCATATTAATATAGGGTACCCCCCTATGCTAAATGGAAAACCTCATGTCCCACACCACGCATCAGAAGAAAAAGCTGATGGCCCGCGTCAGCCGTCTGAAGGGCCAGCTGGAGGCTGTCGAGCGCGCGCTGGGGGCCGAGCGGCCCTGCGGAGAGATCTTGCAACTGCTTGCCTCGATCCGCGGCGCCCTGAACGGCCTGACCGGCGAGGTGCTGGACGATCATCTGCATGAGCATGTGCTGCACGCCGCCGATGAGAAGGCCCGCATGGAAGCCGTCGAAGAAATATCCGAAGTCCTGCGGACCTACATTCGCTGACACAACCGACATGAGGAGCGTGCGATGAACGCACAGACCGAAAGACTCGAGCACGACCACGTTTTCCTGGGCGCCGATCACGACCGCAACGCCCGTCGTGTCTGGTTCGTCATTGCGCTCACCGCCGTCATGATGGTGGTCGAGATCGGCGCCGGAACCTACTACGGCTCGATGGCTCTCGTCGCTGATGGCTGGCACATGTCGACCCACGCTAGCGCCCTGCTGATCTCCGCCGTTGCCTACCTCTATGCGCGCCGGCAGGCGCGCAATCCCCGCTTCACCTTCGGTACCGGCAAGCTCGGCGACCTCGCGGGCTTTGCCAGCGCCATCATCCTGGCGCTGATCGCCTTGCTGATGGCTTGGGAAAGCTTCCTGCGCATCACGCATCCCGTGCCGATCAGCTTTTCGCAGGCGATCGGCGTCGCCGTCGTCGGCCTACTGGTCAATCTGGCGAGCGCCTGGCTCCTGAAGGACGACCATCATGGCCACAGCCACGGCCATTCCCACCATCACGAGCACCAGCATCACCATCACCATGACCACGCTGATCATACCCATCATGGCGATCATGCTCGTTCCGCGCATGCCTCCGACAACAATATGCGCGCTGCCTATGTCCATGTCATTGCCGATGCGCTGACATCGGTGCTCGCCATTGCCGCACTGCTGCTCGGCAGTCTTTATGGCTGGCTCTGGCTCGACCCGCTGATGGGTATCGTCGGCGGCCTGATCATTGCCCAATGGTCCTGGGGCCTGATGAAGTCTTCAGGCCGCGTGCTGCTCGATGTCGTACCGCGGGAGGCGGCTCTGCAGCGCGAGATTCGTTCGGCGCTGGAAACGGGCGGCGAGCGGATCACCGATCTTCATGTCTGGCAGGTCGGACCCGGCCATCACGCCGCGATCGTTGCTCTCGTGACGCCGCAGCCGGAAAGCCCTGCCTTCTACAAGGCAAAGCTCGAACCCGTTGCCGGCCTCTCGCACGTTACCGTCGAGGTAACGCAGTCGGCGGCCGCTTGACGCGACTCATCCGGGCCACAATCAGTCTCTAGCGCTGTGTCCGTTTGTTCAGGCAGAGGAATTTTCATGCGGGGCTTTTCGATCCGCCGCCGGACGCTACTTGGTTCGGCACTGCTTTCATCCGCCTTGTTCCTGCCGCGCATTGCGCGGTCGGAAGACAGCGATGATGAAATCAACCGGCGGATGGAAGCACTCGAAAAAGCGATCGGCGGTCGCATCGGTGTCTCCGCCATCGACACCGAGACCAACATTTCATTCGGCTATCGCGAGACCGAGCGCTTTCCGCTCTGCAGTACGTTCAAGGTGCTGGCCGCAGGGCTGGTGCTGGCGCGCGTCGACAAGGGGCAGGAGACTCTCGAGCGACGCGTCGTCTACGACCAGGACAAGCTCGTCACCTACTCGCCGGAGACGGAAAAGCACGTCGGCGGCGAGGGCATGAGCCTCAGTGAACTCTGCGAGGCGGCGATCACGCTCTCCGACAATACGGCCGGCAACCTGCTGCTGGAAAGCTTCGGCGGCCCCGCTGAGCTCACCAAATGGCTGCGCACGCTGGGCGATCGGTCGACGCGACTCGACCGATGGGAAACGGCGCTCAACGAAGCCAAGGACGGCGATCCGCAGGATACGACCACCCCCGATTCGATGGTCGACACGCTCGGTAACCTGACGCTGGGCTCGGCCCTGTCGGAACCGTCGCGCGACAAGCTGGTCGAATGGATGGTGGCGAATACGACAGGCGGCGCACGTCTGCGCGCGGGCCTGCCGGATGCATGGAAGATCGGGGACAAGACCGGCACCGGCAACAACGGCAGTGCTGCCGATATCGCGATTGTCTGGCCGCCCGGTCATGGAGCGATCCTGGTTGCCGCTTACGTGACGCAGGCCAAGGCGCCGGCGTCCGAGATCAACCCCATCTTCGCCGAGGTCGGAAAGATCGTGGCCGACATGGTCGGATAAGACTGTCGTGTCAAAGAGATGCGATGGAAACGTGAATCTCCGTCGCATCGATCTGAATCAATTTCTGAGGTCTCAGACGCTGACAATGTCGTCGACGCTCGACTTTTCCTTGCTGTCGTCGTCGCCGGTCAGCTGCCGCTTCAGCTCGTCCGAGATCTGCTTTTCGATCGCCTCGCGCTCTTCTGGTGGCATGGCCTTCAGGTCGTCTTCGGTGAGCCCGAGCCGCTCGAGGATCTGCGCGCGGATGCGCTCCGCCGGCGTCATGTTGGCGAGGTCCGTGAACTCCGAGGCAACAGCCTCATGGCGCGCTTTCGCGGGATCCTCGGTGCCATCCATGCTAGTGGTGCCGCTGCTCTGCAAAGCCCACATCGTACTGGAAATCGACGTCGGCGTGCTGCTTGGCTGAAGTGCTGTGCCGCTCTGGCGAACGCTCACCTCGGTATCGCCGGACTGTTGCTTGCTGCGCTGGCCGGATTGGCCGAAGAGGTTGGTCAATCCATAGGTGCTGGAAATGTTGCTGCCGATCTTCATGAAAATTCTCCCTGAAACAATGGGTGGGAGAATGGTGCGCCAGACATGCCCGGAGCTTGTGTCGGCTGGCTTGGGTGGCCGTCGTCAGCGGCGGCCATCCGGCAGGTTTGGGAAGCTTCAGGGTAGGGCGTAGCCGATCACATAGTCGCCGGGCTTGGTGCCGATCGAGCCGTGTCCGCCGGCGACCATGACGACGAACTGCTTGTTGTCACTGGTGGTATAGGTCATCGGTGTCGCCTGGCCGCCGGCCGGCAGGCGGGCTTGCCAGAGCTGGTCGCCATTGGTCACATCATAGGCGCGCAGAAAGTTGTCGACAGCGGCCCCGAGGAAGGCAACGCCGCCTCTCGTCAGGATCGGGCCGCCGATGCCCGGTACGCCAACCTTGAAGGGCAACGGCAGCGGCGTCATATCGTAGACGGTGCCGTTCCTGCGCTTGTAGGCAATCTTTCCGGTACGCAGATCGACACCTGCGACATAGCCCCATGGTGGTGCCTGGCAAGGGATCTTCAGCGGTCCGAGGAACGGTCCCATGAAGACGCCATAGGGCGCGCCCTCGTTGCGGTTGAGGCCCTGTTCACTGCCTTTTTCATCCTGCCCCTTCGGCGGGATATCAGCGGCGGGAACCAGCCGCGAGGTAAAGGCAAGATAGGTCGGCATGCCGAACATGATCTGCCGCTCGGGATCCACCGCAACACTACCCCAGTTGAAGGTGCCGAAATTGCCGGGATAGATGATCGATCCCTGTAGTGACGGCGGCGTATAGCGGCCTTCGTATTTATAGCGATGGAACTGGATACGGCAGGCGAGCTGATCGAACAGCGAAATCCCCCACATATCCCTCTCCTGAAGCGGCGGCGGCGAGAAGGTGAGGTCCGAGATCGGCTGCGTCGGCGCCGTATGGTCTTCAGGGATCGCGCCGCCCGGGGCGGGTATCTCCTTGAACGGGATGATCGCCCCGCCAGTGCGCCGGTCGAGCACGTAGATGTCGCCCTGCTTGGTCGGGGCAACGAGCGCCGGTACGGACGTTCCATCGGATTTTGTCATGTCGAAGAGCACGGGCTGGGCGGGGACGTCCATGTCCCACAGGTCGTGGTGCACGAACTGCTGCACCCATTTCACTTGCCCGGTGGCGATGTCGAGTGCGACGATCGAGGAGGAGTATTTCTCGACATGGGCGCTGCGATTCATGCCGAGCTGGTCGGGCACTTGGTTGCCGAGCGGTATGTAGACCATGCCGAGACCGTCATCGACACTGAAGACGGACCAACTGTTCGGAGAGTTGGTGGTATAGGTCTGGCCTTCGGCGATCGGCGTGGTAACATCGGGATTGCCGGAATCCCAGTTCCAGATGAGCGCGCCGGTATTGATGTCGTATGCGCGGATAACGCCGGACTGCTCCTTTGTGGAATAGTTGTCGTTGACGGCGCCGCCGACGATCAGCTTGCCGGCGACCGCGACCGGCGGCGACGTCGAGTAGTAGTAGCCGGCCGGATTGTACTGCATGCCTTTTTCAAGATGCAGCACGCCATCTTCAGCAAAGCTCGTGCAGATCTGGCCATTTGCGGCATCGAGCGCAATCAGCCTGGCGTCGGAGGTCGGCAGAAACACGCGCTCGGCGCAGGCAGCGCCGGGGGCTGCGGCCGTGTCGCGATAATAGGTGACGCCGCGGCAGGTCTGGTGTTGGCGGTTCGGGTTCATGCCGGAGTTGGAATCGTACTGCCATTTCTCCTTGCCAGTCTTGGCGTCGAGCGCGATTGCCCAGTTGTGCGGCGTGCAGAGGTACAGCGTGTCGCCGACTTTCAGCGGCGTCACCTGATAGGTCGTTTCGCCGACATCCTCGGGTCGCTTCACATCACCGGTCTGGTAGCGCCAGACCTCCTTGAGATCCTTGACGTTGCTGACGTTGATCTGGTCGAGCGGCGAGTAACGCTGGCCGAAGGGTGTGCGGCCGTATTGATGCCACTCTTCATTGGGCACAACACCGCCGAAAGCCGAGGGGCTAGTTACGGCCTCGGTCGGCAGATTGCCCGTGATCCGGTGTGGATCGGTGGTCATCGAATAGCCGGCGATCGCGATCGCAATCACAACCGGTATCGCGAGCGGCCAGGGGTTTGCCCCATAGGAGATCCCGGTCGGGCTGAGAAAGCCGAGCGGGCGGCGGATCCAGGGCGTTAACAACCAGAGGCCGAGAAGAATGATCAACCCGCCGCGCGGCCCAAGCTGCCACCAGTCGAAACCGACTTCCCAGATCGCCCATACCAAGGCCACGGCGATCAGCGCCGCATAGACCCACAACGCGGCTGCCCTGCGCAATAGAAGCAGGATAGCGGTCAGCAGGAAGATGGCGCCTGCGAAGAGATAAAAGAAGCTGCCGCCGAGCATGACGAGCCAAAGACCGCCGCCGCCGAGCGCAAGGCCAATCAGGATGAAAAATATGGAAGTAATGATGATTGCCATCTGGGAAGACTCCCGCTGATGTTAGCCGGGTGCGATCAGAGCGCGAAAAAAGTCCGCGAATCAGCGAGATAGTGCAGTCGCAACGAGCGTCAACTGCGACCATAGGTGTCAGAGGGAGAAGGTTCTCGCCCGATCACGTGCCGCAGAAGGTCTGCAACACGCGTTCTTCCGGCTTCGGCGGCTCCATGTATGCCGCAAAGTCAGGCTGGTCGTCATAGGGCTTGGCGAGCACCGCAAGCAACGCCTCGAAGAGCGAGAAGTCCCCATCTTCGACGGCCGCATTGATCGCCTGCTCGATACGATGGTTGCGCGGAATGAAGGCGGGATTGACGGCGCGCATTGCCGTCCTGCGGCCGTCCTCGGTCCGGCCCTCGTCGCGCGTCAGGCGATCGCGCCAGCGGCCAAGCCATTCGCGTACCCCATCCGGTTCGCGGAAGGTGGAGAGGAAAAGCGCCTCGCCATCTCCAGAGCCGCCAGCGTCGGAAAGGCGGCGGAAGGCGAGGGTAAAATCAGCCTGCTGCGTCTGCATCGTGGCAAGCAGTGACTGGATAAGGTCCAGATCGCCATCCTCGACCGTCGTCAGGCCGATCTTCTCGCGCATGCCGCGAAGCCAGTGGATCTGGAAGCGCTCGCCATATTGCTGGATCACGACGTTGGCGAGCTCGACGGCCCTTTCCGCATCGGCATCGAAGAGCGGCAATAGCGTTTCGCCGAGTCGCGCCAGGTTCCATTGGCCAATGCCGGGCTGGTTGGCATAGGCATAGCGCCCGCCCTGGTCGATCGAAGAGAAGACGGTGCGGGGATCGTAGGCATCCATGAAGGCGCAGGGGCCGAAATCAATCGTCTCACCCGAAATGGCCATGTTGTCGGTGTTCATGACGCCGTGGATGAAGCCGATATGCAGCCACCTTGCGATCAAAGCAGCCTGCCGCTCGCAAACGGCCTCGTAGAGCGCGAGGTAGGGATTGTCCCTGTCTTTGAGTTCCGGATAGTGCCGGTCGATCACATAGTCGGCAAGCGCCCGCACGCCGTCCGTATCGCCGCGCGCGGTGAAGAACTGGAAAGTGCCGACGCGGATGTGGCTCGCGGCTACGCGGGTGAAGACCGCGCCCGGCAGAATGCTTTCGCGATAGACGGGTTGCCCTGTCGAAACAGCTGCAAGCGCTCTGGTCGCCGGCACGCCGAGTGCATACATCGCCTCGCTGACGATGTATTCGCGCAGCACCGGCCCGAGCGCGGCGCGGCCGTCGCCGCGGCGAGAGTAGGCCGTCTGGCCGGCACCCTTCAGCTGGATATCGCGGCGCTGACCATTGCGGTCGATCACCTCGCCGAGCAGGATTGCCCGCCCGTCGCCAAGCAGCGGCACGAAAGCACCGAACTGGTGCCCGGCATAGGCCATCGCTAACGGATCTGCACCTTCAGGCACGAGGTTGCCGGAAAAGATCGCAGCACCATCCCGCTTCAGCGCCTCGACATCAAGACCGAGTTCTTCCGCAAGCGGCTCGTTCAGCTTGATCAGCCACGGCTCGGCGGCCTGCGAGGGAGACTGGCGCGTAAAGAACTGCTGCGGCAACCGCGCATAGCTGTTGTCGAAGGCGAAAGGCGCGCCGGTGCGCGCAACATTCTGCAGGGCTTGGGTCATGCTCCATAGGTAGTGCCCGGCGGCGGTTGCTGCAAGCAACATGCGGTGGTTGGATTTTATCCTGCTTCTGAATGGAGCGCATTCGATGGTGTGGCAAGACCGGACCTCGGCGCCAACCTGCGCATGGCGGTTTTTGAGAGAGGCATCGTGACACACGTCGTCGAAGATGACGTGGTCAAAATCACCAACATCTTCTCCGGCGGACAGGATTACGAAGCACTGCTGCGCGGCAATTGAGCAGGTTTCCCAGCCATTCCCAAACGACACGGCTGCCTTTCCATTTAAGCATAACGCCGCCACATTTGCGGGCGTATACATCAATCTCCCCTTTTGGCATCACGCCATACCATACCGCGGCCATCGCTTCCGCGCCGGCCACGCCATTGCGAGTGATCCCTGACGATGTCGGATCAGATCTACCGGGCGGCCACCATCGGGCGCGCCAAGCCCAATTTCCGCGTGATAGCGATGATCGTTGCGAGCGCCATGTTCATGGAGCAGCTCGACGCGACCGTACTGGCGACGGCGCTGCCGACCATGGCACGCGATTTCGGCGTCAGCGCCCCGTCGATGAGCATCGCGCTCACCTCCTACCTCCTCAGTCTCGCGATCTTCATCCCGGCCAGCGGTTTGATTGCCGATCGCTTCGGTTCGCGCACCGTTTTCCGCTCGGCGATCGCCGTCTTCGTCACCGGCTCCATCTTCTGCGCGCTTTCGCCCAATCTTCTCTGTCTCGTGCTGGCGCGACTGCTGCAGGGTCTTGGCGGCGCCATGATGCTGCCGGTCGGCCGCCTCGTGCTGCTGCGCAGCGTCGACCGCAAAGACATGGTCAACGCCATGTCGTGGCTGCTGGTGCCGGCGCTGATCGGCCCGATCCTTGGTCCGCCGGTCGGTGGCCTGATCGTCACCTATCTCGACTGGCGCTGGATCTTCTACATCAATGTGCCGATCGGCATCATCGGCTTCACGCTGGTCTCGATCTTCATCGAGGACTTCAAGGGCGAAGCGAAGCGCCCGTTCGACACGGTTGGCTTCATCCTCTCCGGCATCGCGCTCGGCTCTCTACTGTTTGGCTTCGAAAGCTCGAGCCGGCCGGGCGAGGGCGCTTTCTCGGTGTTTCTGATCGCCGTCGGCTTGCTCTTCGGCATTGCCTATCTCAAGCACGCCCGCCGCTATCCGTCGCCGATCATGGATTTCTCGCTGATGAAGGTGCCAAGCTTCGGCACCTCGGTCATCGCGGGCTCGCTGACCCGCATCACGCAAGGCGCGCAGCCTTTCCTACTGCCGCTCTATTTCCAGCTCGGTTTCGGCCTCTCGGCAGCCAAGGCCGGTCAACTGGTGACAGCCGCAGCGATCGGCTCCATGGCGATGAAAGCCGTTGCGCCGCGCGTGCTACGCCGCTTCGGCTTCCGAAACAGCCTTGTCGCAAACGGCGTCATCGCTACTTGCGGCTATGCGCTTTGCGCTGCCTTCCGGCCCGATTGGCCGTTGGGCTTGATCTTCGCGATCCTTGTCATGTGCGGCTTCTTCATGTCGTTCCAGTTCACGGCGTACAACACGGTTGCCTACGATGAGATCGACCGCGACCGCATGAGTTCGGCCACCAGCTTCTACACGACGTTCCAGCAGCTAATGCTGTCGCTCGGTATCTGCGTTGGTGCGCTGGCGCTGCACACGTCGATGACGGTCAACGGCAGCGAGACGCCGCAACTCCACGATTTCTCCGCAGCCTTCCTCTTCGTGACCGCGATCTCGATCACTGCGACGTTCTGGAACCTGCGCTTTTCGCGCAGCGCCGGCGCCGACATCAGCGGCCATGGCGCTGAAAAGGCAGCGCACGCCACCGAGCACTGACCCTCAGGCGCGGGCAAGCTCCGGCAGACAGGCCTCGCAGATGGCGGCCACATGCCGGTGATCGGTGCCGCAGCAGCCGCCAACGATCCTGACCTGTGGCATCTTGCGCATCAATTGTCTGTAGCGCTGCCCGAGATCAACAGGATCGCCAGCATCGAGCGTCTCGCTCTCGTCGAGCTCCGCATGGCTCATGCGCGAGGCATTGGCGCGCAACCCGCGGATGCGTTTCGTCCAGCTGGCGCGATGATCGAGCGCCTCGGCGAAATGCGTCGGATGGGCGCAGTTGATCATGTAGTAGGCGGGTGAACCGCCGGTCGCCGCATCCGTCGTCTCGATCGCTTCCTGCATGCTGCGCCCGGTCACCAGCCTGCCGTCCGTCTCGACGGTGAAGGAGATCGCACAGGGCATGCCTCTGGCAGCGGCCGCTCGCGCTACGCCGATCGCCTCGTCGATGTTGGTCAGCGTGAAGGCCGTCACCATGTCGGCATCGCTTTCGGCGAAGCTGCCGATCTGGACGCTGTGGTAATCCTCGGCTTCGGACGCATCCATGTTGCCGGCCTTGTAGCCGTCGCCGCGCGGCCCAATGGCACCGCTGATCACGATCGGCCGTCCCGGTTGCTCGTACCTTCCGCGCAATCCTGCCAGTAGCGCGACGCTGCCCACATTGGCCGCGTGCAGCGCTTCGCGCGTGTAGCCGAGCTTCCCGCCCCAATCCGGATTAGCCCGCCATGTCGGCGTGTCGAGAATGAAGCCGGCGCCATGCTTGCGGGCGATATCAAGATAGCGGCGATAGTAGGCCTGCAGCCGGTCGCGCCCTTCCTCCGAGGCCAGCATCACAAACGATGCGAAGTGCGGCAGCTGCAATCCGTCGAGAAAGATGAAGGTTGTCTCCATGCCGCCATCGGTCACGAAGAAGCCGCCCTCGAGCTGCGGCAAGCTGTGTCGGTAGGTCGCCATCGTATCTCTCCTTTGCCGGATGAAAGAGAATGCTGCGACGCAATACTGATTATTTAGTATGTTCTAAAATATGCTCCCGCGGTGGTACAGCGAAATCTCAGCGGTCTTCCATAGCAGCCGCCATCTCGGCGAGCTTGCGCACCGTATTCAGGTTGCGCGCCGTTCCCGGTTTCAAGGCCGGCAGCTTGAGCTTCGATTTGCCGGAGCCGATCGGGAAGTGGACATAGATTTCGCGCCCGGCGAGAACTGCCTCTTCGCCATTGGGCGCGACCATTTTGTCCAGCGCATCGCTTGGTGCTTCCTCGGGCAGGAAGCTCACCAGCAAATAGTTGGGCTTGGCGTCGG
>Ga0075365_10001626_pt1 | contig 10373 bp, 10 predicted proteins | sample EndMetdeltDD1765_FD_71387 | JGI IMG/M metagenome (GOLD analysis project Ga0075365, IMG submission 71387) | Populus endosphere microbial communities from Tennessee, USA - Endosphere MetaG P. deltoides DD176-5 | ecosystem: Host-associated > Plants > Roots > Endosphere | place: USA: Tennessee... | reverse complement strand
TTGACGAACAGCAGATACTTCTGCCGGTTGTCGAAGAATCGGAAATTGCGCTGCGGGTCGCGTTGGCCGGTGGGTATCGGCGTCAAGGTGGCAGGGATGCCGGCCGGGCGGGCGTCGCGCGCGCGCTCAATGATGGTGGGACGCGCGGCTGCAGCGGTGCGGTTCGTTTCCATGAAGCCGCGGATGCGGTCGAGCGTTTCGGTGGTGATCCGCCCACCGTTGCGAAGGCGGGCGGTGAGCTTCCCGTCATTGACGGCACGGCGACCGAAGGTCGATTCCGCGAGCCCGCTGTTCCGGCAATAGTCGGCGATTTCCTGCAATAATTCCTGGGCGTTCATGGCAGACGCCTCATCGGGGTTTCGCTCCAGTCCCGCGCCCGCCGCGTTTCGAGACGGCTTGTGAGGTGCGCAGGGACACGCCCACAGCGAACCAAGCACGGGGATTTGCGTCAACCACAAAACAGCCCACCCGGTTGGTGGGAGCAGGGATGGGAAGGCGCCCAAATAGTGAAAATGCTCGTGTTTCCAGCTTTCGAGCTGCATTTCTGTACCGCATCATGGGCGGCACATAGGGTGATGGGAAGTAGCCCACAAGTTTGTGGGCGAGATTCCGGCCCCACTACCCAGGCCGCCAATGTCCGTGTGCAGCCGCCGGGCCGGGCTACGCGGGGCGGTCGAGCGCGCGCAAAATGCCAGTGATGGTGCCGGTGCGTCGCGACCGCTCAATTCGCACGCGTCGAGATAGGCGATGCATCCATGCCGCCCGAGCCACCACACGTGCGAAACAAATCCGCGGCAATCGACGCCGGTCGCGGCCGATGCCATTGCCGGGCAGCACGGCGATGTGGAGCGTCATTGCTGAACACGCCATGCCTTCATCATGTGCCGGGTGGATCGACACGGCGTTCGATGCGACAGTACGCTCGTTAGGCGGACCCGATGCCGACCGCAAGGTCGCGCCCCAGCGGCCATCCACCGAGACCTGATCCCGCATGCCGCGCTTTGCAGCCAACCTGGCTTATCTCTTCACCGAACGCCCGCTGATCGAGCGTTTCGCGGCGGCGGCCGCGGCCGGCTTCCGCGCCGTCGAGCTGCAATTTCCCTATGACCACGCCCCGTCCGCGGTGAAGGCGGAGCTCGACCGGCTCGGCTTGACGATGCTCGGACTCAACACCGCGCCCGGCCGGGCGGCAGCGGGCGAGTTCGGCGTCGCCGCCATCCCCGGCCGGGAGCAGGAATTTGCCGCACTGTTCAAGCAGGCGCTCGACTACATCACCGCGATCGGCGGCTGCCAGATCCACTGCCTCGCCGGCAAGGTGCCGCCGGAGCAGCGCCCGGCGGCGGAAACAACCTTCATCAGGAACCTGGCACGCGCCGCAGATGCCGCAGGCGAGAAGAACGTCACGCTGTTGATCGAGCCGATCAATCCCCGCGATCGGCCGGATTATTTCCTCACCCGCGTCGAGCATGCCGCCGACATCATCAAGAAGGTCGAGCGGCCCAACGTGCGTGTCCAATTCGACTTCTATCATGCCCAGATCGTCGGCGGCGATCTCGTCAAAAGATTTGAAGCGCATCTGCCTTTCGTCGGGCATGTGCAGATCGCGGCCGTGCCGTCGCGGCATGAACCCGACGAGGGCGAGGTGAACTATCCCGAAATCTTCGCGATGCTCGATCGCGTCGGTTACGGCACCTGGATCGGGTGCGAGTACCGGCCGCGTGGACGAACCGAAGAAGGCTTGGGCTGGGCGCGTGGCTATGGTGTCGTGCCGCGGGACAGTTGACCGTTCGGGCGTGGCCGGGCCGGTGAACCGCTCGCAGCGATACCGTCCTGGATCCGGCGGTCTGGAAAGGAAACAACATGCGTCTCGACAACAAGGTTGCGCTCGTGACCGGCGGCGGATCGGGCTTCGGCAAGGGCATCGCCGAGACCTTCGCGCGCGAGGGCGCGCGCATTGCCGTCATCGATATCGATGAGCAGGCGGCGCGCAGGGTCGCGGCCGCGATCAGCAACAAGGCGATCGCGGTGCGCTGCGATGTCTCGCAGCGTGCCGACGTCGACGCCGCGGTCAAGGCCACGGTCGATGCCTTCGGAGGGGTCGATATCCTCATCAACAATGCCGGCATGAGTCACGTGCGGCGGCCCATGCTGGAGGTGGAGGAGGATGAGTTCGACCGCCTGCTGGCGGTGAACGTCAAGTCGATCTTTCTCTTCGCGCATGCGGTCGTGCCGCTGATGCGCACGCACAAGTCGGGTGTGATCATCAATATCGGCTCGACCGCCGGAATCCGGCCGCGGCCGGGCCTGACCTGGTACAACGCCTCCAAGGGCGCGGTGAACCTGCTTTCGAAGTCGATGGCAGCTGAGCTCGCGCCCGATGGCATTCGCGTCTGCGCCGTGGCGCCGGTCATGGCGGAGACGCCGCTCCTGCCGACCTTCATGGGTGGCGATTCGCCCGAGCTGCGCGCGCAGTTCAAGGCCACGGTGCCGCTCGGCCGGTTTGCCACCATCGACGACGTCGCCAACGCGACCCTGTTTCTCGCCTCCGACGAGGCGGGCTTCCTCACCGGCAACGTGCTGGAGGTCGATGGCGGCCGCTGCGTGTAGCCGGTCGTCGCCGTTCCGCGAATACCTCCGTCCGTCCCTCGTGCGCGCCTGCGCGCGGCCCTTGTTTTGCGCCCGCCGCTTGGTAGGTTGCCGACATGTGGGGTCGCAAGCGTCAACGCGCCGAGCCGATCGGGCCAAGCGGGCCACCGCCGCAGCTCGGGCTCAAGGAGGCGTTGCGCAAGGCGCGCATCGATCAGGCCGAGCGCAGCGCCGTCATCGTCGACCTCCATGACGCCGAGGTAGCGCGGCTCGAGGTGCTCAATGAAGCGCTCGATCCGGTGTTCGACGAAGTCCCCAAGGAGATCGAGCTGTTCGACCGCGGCATCAGCCGTGGCGAGACCCCGCGCCTGTGGATCGATGCCATCACCCATGTCGTGATGGGCCGCGACAAGAGGATGTACCGTTTCCTGCAGGATACCCGCTACGGCCGCAAAGTGCTGGCCGAATCCGTGAACGTGGCCGAGATCGTCGACGCGGTGACGAAATATCTGGCGCAGCGCATGATCGAGCGGGAGCGTGCACTCGCCGATGGCTCGTTGCCGGCGACCCGTGACTTCAAGCAAGCGGCGCAGTCGCACTCTCGCGCTGGGCGCGGGCGCCCACTCGCCGCATTTCTGTTGGGGTTGCTGGCCGGATTTGCCATTCTCATCGCCGCCGCTCTGCTGTTCGGGGCGCAATCCTGAGCGGTCGCGCTCTGCGCGATCGCATCCGTCGAGAAAGCTCCGCACCTTGCTGGCCCAGTTCGACGGCGATAAGCTGATTTCGTTGCCTCGACAGCATCACGCAAGAACCCGACCTGCGATCATGACAGAGCGATCTGGCGCAGCCTTGATTGCTTACAATTTGAGCATCGGCCTGTTGGCGCTGATCCTCGCTCCGTCTCATTACTCTGCGCACGCGCAGTCAGCCGATCTCGTCCTTTGCGACCGGCTGGCCGCCGACCCCAGTGATCCGGACAAGCCGACAGACGTCAAAGGCACGCCCGAGATCGTTCAATCCGACCTCGCGACCGCCATTAAATTTTGCAAGGTCGCATCGACGGCCTCACGCCGGGCGCTCTACCAACTGGGCCGCGCCTACGCCGCCAATCAACAGCTGCCGGAAGCCGTGACCGCCTATCGCAAGGCCGCCGAGCGGGGAAGCACATCGGCCATGGTCGAGCTCGGCGTGCTGCTCGCCACCGGGGCTGGCGTTCCGAAGGACGAAGCCCAGGCGCGCAAGCTCTTCGAGCGCGCGGGCGCGGGTGGAAATCCCCGCGGCGTCACCAACCTCGCCGCACTCTCCGAGAGTGGCGCCGCCGCTCCGTCGGATCCCGTCAAATCCAGAGCCCTGCTGGCCAAGGCAGCGGAGAAGAATTCAGCGCAAGCGCAGTATCAGCTCGGATTGATGATGGCCGACGGCGTCGGCGGTCCGCAGGACGATGTTGCCGCGCGGGCGTTGTTCGAAAAGGCAGCGGCGCAAGGTCATGCCGGCGCACTGGAGCGGATGGGCGCGTTTGCGCAGAACGGGCGAGGCGGACCGCAGGATTCGAGCGCTGCCAAGGCCTATTACGAGAAGGCGGCGGCGCTCGGAAACGAGGACGCAAAGGCCGCTCTCAAGCGGGCGGAGTGTCCCTACGTGATCAAGGACAAACGCGGAAATGTCGTGACTCACCTCTGCTTCTAGATCGCGATGACTTTCTTCGAATGGTCATCGCGCTCTAGCTTATTGCTGGAGCATGATCTTTTCCGAAAACCGGTGCCCACCCCGGATCAAGTCCGGTGCAGGCTTTTCGGGATCATGCTCTAGCTGAAGCGACGGTCAGTCAACATTGCCCGTTTGGTTTCGAGCACGGTGTCGCCGCCGCGCACCAGCCCGCGCGAAATGACCTCGCACTGCCAGCCGTCGCCGGCGCGCTCGATGCGGTAGAGATTGTAGCCGGCCGGATCGTCCTTGCCCGCCACGCTCGCGACTCCCGAAGCCGACGGCACGCCCACGACCGGGATGCGGCCGCGCGGACCGTCGAGCGCGATGAGCGAATGCACGTGATCGTGGCCGTGCAGCACGAGTTCGGCGCCGTGGCGCGCCAGCGCCGCGCGAAAGGCCGCGCCGTCGACCAGCCGTTTGAGATGCCGCGCCGGCGTGCTGGTCGGCGGATGGTGGATCAGCACTACGCGAAATCGCCGCTCATGGCCGCACTCGTCCAATACGGCGGCGAGTGCGGCAATCTGCTCGGCGCCGAGGTGTCCCGTCGCCAGGAACGCCGCCGTCGGCACCGCGGTTGACAGTCCGATCAGGGCAACGTCGCCGCGCCGGCGCAGGAAGGGAAATCCGAGTCCGTTCGCGGGCGCGGTGCCGTCGTCTCCGCGCATGTAGTCGCCCCATTGCGTCCGCGGATAGGAGATCGCGCCACGCACATAGACATCGTGATTGCCGGGGACGAACGTGACCTGGTGCGGCTGTCCCAGCGCCGCGAGCCAGGCCCGCGCTGGCGCGTATTCGCCCGCCAGCGAGATGTTGACGAGGTCGCCGGTCACTGCGATTTGGTCGGGCGCCTGCGCCTTCAGGTCGGCCACGATGCGCGCCAGCACCTCGCCGCGATGAATCCGGTGGCGCTTGCGTTGCCAGTTGAGAAAGCCGGTCGCGCGTTTGCCGATGAGATCGGACCATCGCGGCGTCGGCAACGGTCCGAGGTGCGGATCTGACAGGTGCGCGAGCACGAACATGAAGGCGTTCCGTATCCGGGCCGAGTCCTCACGTGCACGGGCGGCGAATGCAAGGGCCAAGCGGTCGGATCTGCCGGGAAGGGGCCCCGGTCAGATCATCATGAGCTGCCGATCAGGATCCCGGCGGCGAACACGAGCGCGCCCCCGACGACGACCTGGAAGGTGGCGGCAAGGAATGGCGTATCCATGAAACGGTGCCGGATGTAGGAGATCACCGCCAGCTCGACCATGACCACGGCGATGGCGACGACAGTGGCGGTCCAGAAATTAGGAATGAGGTAGGGGAGGGTGTGGCCAAGGCCTCCGATTGCCGTCATCACCCCGCAGACTGCCCCACGCACGACAGGCGCGCCGCGCCCGGTGAGCGATCCGTCGTCGGAGAGCGCCTCGGCGAAGCCCATGGAAATGCCGGCGCCGACCGAGGCGGCCAGTCCGACGAGAAACGTCTCCCAGGTGCTATGGGTCGCGAAGGCAGCGGCAAACAGCGGCGCCAGGGTCGAGACCGAGCCGTCCATCAGCCCGGCGAGGCCGGGCTGCACGTACTGCAGGACAAACATGCGCCGCGCGGTTTCATCCTCCTTGGCCCGCGCGCCGGGGGTCAGGATCTGCCGGCCGAGCTGATGGGCGAGGCCTTCGTGCCCGACTTCGGCCTCGGCGAGCTCGACCAGGAGCTGACGCACTGATGCATCCCGCGTGGTATCGGCGGCGCGGCGATAAAAGCGTTCCGCTTCGTATTCCATGTTCTCCGCAAACTTGCGCACCTCGTCGAGGTTGAGCGGCTGCATCAGCCACAGCGGCCGCTTCGGGATGAAGCCCTTGACGTCCTGGCGGCGGATCAACGGCAGGTATTCGCCGAATTTCGACCGGTAGAGCTCGAACAGCATGGTGCGATGGCGCACCTCCTCGTCCGCCATTTCGTCAAAGACCTTGGCCGACGCCGGATACTTCCCGCGCAGTCCCTCGGCGAAGCCGCGGTAGATGCGGCTGTCCTCATCCTCGTTGGTGATGGCGAGAGCGACGATTTCCTGCTCGCTGAGGTCGGAAAAGCGTTTCACGGGTCACCCGCGCTCCAGACAAAAAATGTTTAGAACTATTCTAAACAGTAGTGACGGCGTTTTGACAAGGCGGGGTCGATTGGCCTCACTGCCTGGGGCATTCGGAGGCTGCGGCGAGAGCCGGCATGAAACGGGTCGTCGACCTTGGCGCGGCACGCCGCGCGCTCGAGCCTGCGGTACGCAGGGTTATGCACGTCTATTGGCGCTTCGCCCGCGCCATGACCCTCGGCGTGCGTGCGCTGGTGATCGACGAGACGGGCCGCATCTTTCTGGTCAAGCACAGCTATGTGAGCGGGTGGTATCTGCCGGGTGGCGGGGTCGAGGCCGGGGAGACCCTGGTGCAGGCGCTGGCGCGCGAGCTGCGCGAGGAGGGCAACATCGAGTTGACCGAACCGCCGCGGCTGCACGGCATGTTCTTCAACGACCGGCACTCCCGGCGCGACCACGTCGCCCTGTTCGTCGTGCGCGGCTTCCGTCAGGTCGCCGCGCCCGTGCCCAACCGAGAAATCGTCGCCCACGGTTTTTTTGACCTCGACGCGCTGCCCAACGACACGACGTCCTCGACGCGCGCGCGCATCATCGAGGTATTGGGTGGCGCCCCGACCAGAGAACGATGGTGACGCGCACGCTCGGCGCGCGCTGCTGGTGGGTGATAGGGTAAGAACGTTCAGGCATCGCGAGCGTCGGAGCGATCGTGCATCCCCGCATTGAGGCCGTCTATCACGTCCGCTGCGACGCGCAGACGATCGAGGAGCGCGCGCGCGCCATTGCCGTTGAGCAGAGCATCGAGATGCCGCTCGCGGCGGTGACGGACGACTACGTGCGCTCGGAGATCGTCGGACGGGTCGAGGATATCAGGGAAAAGGAGCATGGACTGTTCGAGGTCCGGATCACGCTTGCCGCCGAGACCGTCGGGCATGATGGCGGCCAGCTCATCAACATGCTGTTCGGCAATTCGTCGCTGCATGCGGATGTGGTGCTCGATGATGTGGTGCTTCCGGCCGAACTGGTGAACGCCTTCGGCGGTCCCCGTCACGGGCTCAACGGGCTGCGGCAACGGGTTGGGGCGTCGGCGCGGGCATTGACCTGCTCGCCGCTCAAGCCGCAGGGACTGCCTGCAGCAGCGCTCGCCGACCTCGCCCGCCGTTTGGCGCACGGGGGCGTCGATTACATCAAGGACGACCACGGACTCGCCGACCAGGCCTATTCGCCCTTCGCCGAGCGGCTCGAAACCGTCGCGGCGGCGTTGCGCGCCGCCGCGCGCACCGACGGCCGGATCGCGCGCTATGTGCCAAGCCTGTCGGGTGATCTCGACGCCATGCGCCGGCAGGTCAGGCTCGCCCGGGATGCGGGCGTCGATACGGTCATGGTGGCTCCAATGATCTGCGGTTTTGCGAATTTCCACCGGCTGGTGCGGGAGAATCCCGGCACGGCGTTCGTGGCGCATCCCACCATGGCGGGAGCGGCTCGCATTGCGCCGCCGCTCCTTCTTGGCACGCTGTTCCGCATGCTCGGGGCCGATGCGGTGGTGTTTCCGAACTATGGCGGCCGCTTCGGCTATTCCCCCGATACCTGCCGTGCGCTTGCGCGCCGCGCATTGGACAAGCGCGGCGACCTTCGCCCCTGTGTGCCGGTGCCGGCCGGCGGCATGAGCACCGAGCGCGTGCCCGAAATGCTTGCTTTCTACGGGACCGACGTCATGGTGCTGATCGGCGGCGCCCTGCTCGAAGCAGGCGAGCATCTGATCGAGGCCACGCGGGCTTTCGTGACCAAGGTGCATCGCCATGCACATGGAAAAGGAGCGTGAGCAGGGCCATATGAGTTGACATCATGGCGAACCGCGACCGGACCATCCACCGCAAGGCGAGGGATTATCGTTGGGAGGGGGTGCAGGAGCTTCCTTACAAGGAAGACGATCGCGCGCTGTTCAAGGCCATCACCCGGCAGGTGCTGTTCTCAGACCCGGAGCTGCACGGGGAGCTGCGCTATTTCGAGATGGCGCCCGGCGGATTTTCGACCCTCGAGCGCCACGAGCACATGCATGCAGTGTTGATCCTGCGCGGCCGCGGCCATTGTCTCGTCGGCGACGAAGTCAAGGCGATCGCGACGCGCGATCTCGTCACCGTGCCGGCGATGACCTGGCACCAGTTTCGCGCGACGGCAGGCGAGCCGCTCGGCTTCCTTTGCATGGTCAACGCCACGCGCGACAAGCCGCAATTGCCTTCGCCGCAGGATTTGGCGAAGCTTCAGGCTGATGCGAGGATCGCGGCCTTCCTGCGCGACGAGCCGAGCTCATAGCGCCTGGCCGCGAACCCATCGGAAGGATGCGTCGACGATGCGATTTCATCCGTGCGCCAGCGTGCTTGCCGCCATCGTTGCGGGTGGACTTTGCGGCGCGCCATCCTGCGGGCAGGCGGCCGAGCTTTCGGCCGAGCAGCAGGCATTCCGCGACATCTACCGCGAGCTGGTCGAGATCAATACCACCGATTCCGCCGGCGACACGGTGCGCGCCGCCGAGGCGATGGCCGCGCGGCTGCGGGCCGGCGGCCTCCCCGCCGGGGATATCCACGTTCTCTCCTCGGGCCCGCGCAAGGGAAACCTGGTGGCGCGGCTGCGCGGGACTGGCGCACGCCGCCCGCTTCTTGTCCTTGCCCATCTCGACGTGGTGGAGGCGAAGCGCGAGGACTGGGACTTCGATCCATTCAAATTGCAGGAGGTTGACGGCTATTTTCGCGGTCGTGGCGTGATCGACGACAAGGCGATGGCCGCGATCTTCGTGGCCAACATGATCGGCTATGTCCGGGAGGGTTACAAACCCGACCGCGACATCATCCTCGCGCTCACGGCGGACGAGGAGCTGTCGGATTCCCCGCACAACGGCGTGCGCTGGCTGCTGCAGCATCACCGCGATCTGATCGACGCCGAGCTTGCCATCAACGAGGGCGGCGCCGGAGCGTTGCGAAACGGGAAGCCGTTCCGCCTCGTCGTTCAGCTGGCCGAGAAGGTCTACCAGACCTATCAGCTCGAGGTGACCGACCGCGGCGGGCACAGCGCCTCGCCTCGGCGCGACAATCCCATTTACCGCCTGGCGGACGCCCTGCGCCGGCTCGGTCAGTTCGAGTTTCCGGTGCGCCTCAACCCGGTCACGCGGGCCTTTTTCGATCGCATGGCGGCGGCGGAGACGCCCGCGGCCGCCGCTGCGATCAAGGCGCTGCTCGCGGGCAGCACCGATGCAGATGCGCTCGCACCCCTCACCGGGCGGCCCGACTATAACGCGCAACTGCGCACCACTTGCGTCGCGACCATGCTCGAGGCCGGGCACGCGGAGAATGCGTTGCCGCAAACCGCCCGCGCCACCGTGAATTGCCGCGTGCTGCCGGATGACTCGGTGGCGGAGGTCGAGCGCACGCTCGTCCGGGTGATCGCCGACGACAAGGTCGCCGTCGTTGCCAAGGGCACCGCGGTGCTGAGCCCGCCGTCCGCGATCAATCCCGAGGTAATGCAGACCATCGCGCGGCTGAGCATCGAGATGTGGCCGGACGTGCCGCTCAATGCCGCGATGTCCGCCGGCTATACCGACAGCCGCTGGCTGCGCAACGCCGGCATTCCCGCCTACGGCGTCTCCGGACTGTTCAGCGATCCCGGCAACAACGGCGTGCACGGACGCAACGAGCAGGTCGGCGTCAAGGCTGTCGACGACAGCAAGGAGTTTCTCTACCGGCTGGTCAAGCTCCTGGCCGGGCCGCGGGCGGCGCCGCCGAACTAGAGCATGATCCCGAAAGTGGGCGCCGGTTTTCGGAAAATATCTAGCCGACGCGCTGGGAGGTCGTCTCGAGCGAGCAGGCGGCGATCGCTTCGTTGCCGGCGGCGCGCATCGCGTTCGCCAGCAGCAGGTAGGCTTCCGTCCAGGCCGCCGCCACCTCTTCGGACCACGCATCGCCAAGCCCTTTTTCGAGCGTCCAGATCAGGGCGGCGCCGACCGTGTCATAGTGCGCATCTGATACCC
>Ga0075365_10001625_pt1 | contig 10374 bp, 6 predicted proteins | sample EndMetdeltDD1765_FD_71387 | JGI IMG/M metagenome (GOLD analysis project Ga0075365, IMG submission 71387) | Populus endosphere microbial communities from Tennessee, USA - Endosphere MetaG P. deltoides DD176-5 | ecosystem: Host-associated > Plants > Roots > Endosphere | place: USA: Tennessee... | reverse complement strand
CGCGCCGTCGAAGGTCGATTGGGACGAGGTCGGTGAGCTGATCGAGACTTCGTACACGCTGATCGCGCCCAAGAAGCTGAGCGCCCAACTCGATCGGTGACTACCTCGCCGCGGCGAGGTCGTGGCGCAGGCTGACCATGTCGGGGCGGCCGCGCAGGTGAGCGAACTCGGTGCGGCGATCGATGGCTTCGGCCAGGCCGGCCAGGTTGGTGCCGATCGAGAACGCGGCGCGCAACCACTTGACGGCCAACTCGTCGTCACCGAGCGCGGCCGCGCACTGGGCGACGATCACGGCCGGCATCGTGCCCGGGCTGCGGCTGTATGACTGGGCCGCGTACGTGCCGGCCGTCTCGAACTGACCGACCCGCGTCAGCATCGAGGCGAGGACGTATTCGGAGTACTGGTTCCCGGTCGGAAATGGCTGCGGCAGCAGGCCGATCAGGGCCTCCAGCTCGCGTTCGTGGGCGGCCTCCGGCGGCAGCCAGTTGGGCGCCTCGGTCTTGGCGAAGTCGTTGACGAGCAGGCCGCGCGCGTCGTCGTACTTGCCGACTCGCGCGAGCTCGGCGGCGCGGAACCACGGCGAGGCAACCATGCCGGGCGGGAACTTCCCCGGCTTGCCGGTCGTCCACGCGTCGCGCTCCGCGCTGGCTGCCCATTGCTGCCACGACCCATGCTCGTCGAGCGCCTGCTGCGTGTGACGGTGCTGCAGCATCTGGATCTGCACGACAAGGGGGAAGATCAGGAACAGCGGCGAGATGTCGTAGTCGCCCCGGCCGATGACGACAAGCGCGATGACCGTGACGACGATGCTGAAGTAGATCATCACGATGCGCGAGCGGCCGGGCAGGAACAGGTCGATACCGGTCATGACGATGTTGCCGCCGTCGAGCGGCAGGATCGGGGCGAGGTTGATCAGCCCGAGCACCGGACCGGCGAACCACACCGCCAACGACGACGCCGAACTGTGCACGGCGTCGCTGTCGAGCGGGTTGACGCCCATCGCGGCGAGCACGCCCAGCCCGAGCACGATCTGCAGTCCCGGTCCGGCGAAGGAGATGCCTGCTCGCTCCCATCGCTTGAGCGGTCGGGTCGGCTCGAACGCGGCGTATCCGGCGAGGAAGTCGAGGGCGATGCTCGCCTCGGCGCCCGTCCGCCTCGCCGCGAACGCGTGGCCGAGCTCGTGCAGCAGCGTGAACAATCCGACCGACCCGGCCAGCCAGATCCCCAGCTCGCCTTGACCCTGCCCTGAGTAGAGCACGACGAAGAGGCCGAGCAGCACCACGAAGCCGGGGCGCACATCGACGGGGAACCCGAAGATGCGCAGACCTGGTGTGGTGCTCATGGTGAGATCCTACGTGCCTACTGGCAGGTAACAGGCCGCGTGGATCGTCTTGCCACCTACACTCGACCATCGTGTCGTACGTCTATGCCTTCTCCCACAAGCACCGCCGCCCCCCGATGGAGTACAAGGACCTTCTCGGTGGAAAGGGTGCCAACCTCGCCGAGATGACCAGCGTCCTCAAGCTGCCCGTGCCCCCCGGTTTCACCATCAGCACCGATGCCTGCCGGGCGTACATGAAAGGCGGCTGGCCGGAGGGACTCGACGAGGAGATCGCCGCCCAGGTGTTCACGCTCGAGCAGACGATGGGACGCAAGCTCGGTGACCCGTTCGACCCGTTGCTGGTGTCGGTGCGCTCCGGTGCCAAGTTCTCGATGCCCGGGATGATGGACACCGTCCTCAACCTCGGCCTCAACGACGCCAGCGTCCAGGGGTTGGCCCACGTGACCAACGACGAGCGTTTCGCGTACGACAGCTATCGCCGCTTCATCGCGATGTACGGCCGGATCGTGCTCGACGTCGACGGTGAGCTGTTCGAGCACCCGCTGGAGGCCGCCAAGGCCGCCGCCGGCGTGAAGACCGACGCCGAACTGACGGCGAAGGCACTGAAGGCGCTGTGCAAGGAGTACCAGGCGGTCGTCAAGAAGGCCACGCGGAAGCCATTCCCGCAGAAGCCGCGCGATCAGCTGCGGGGCGCGGTCGAGGCCGTGTTCGCCAGCTGGAACGGTGCCCGCGCGATCGCGTACCGCGTCCGCGAGCGCATCAGCCACGACCTCGGCACGGCCGTCAACGTGCAGACGATGGTGTTCGGTAACCGCGACAACAACAGCGGCACCGGCGTCGGCTTCACCCGCAACGCCGCGACGGGCGAGAACAAGCCGTACGGCGACTTCCTGATCAACGCCCAGGGTGAAGACGTGGTGGCGGGCATCCGCAACACCGAAGATCTCGATCACATGAAGTTGCACTTCCCGAAGATCCACGCCGAGCTGATGGACATCTTCCACCGTCTCGAGCGTCACTACACCGACATGTGCGACACCGAGTTCACAATCGAGCAGGACAAGCTGTGGATGTTGCAGACCCGCGTCGGCAAGCGCACGGGCGCGGCGGCGCTGCGGATGGCCGTGGAGATGACCAAGGGCACCGGCAGGGGCGACAAGCGCTGGAAGATCAGCAAGAACGAAGCGATCATGCGGGTCGGTGCCGATCACCTCGATCAGGTCCTGCACCCCCAGTTCGCGAACAAGGGCAAGGTGCTCGCCAAGGGCCTGGCCGCCTCACCGGGCGCGGCGGTCGGCAAGGTCTATTTCACCGCCGACGAGGCGGTCGAGGCCCACGAGCGCGGCGAGAAGGTCATCCTCGTCCGCAACGAGACCAGCCCCGAAGACGTGCACGGGATGATGGTCGCGCAGGGCATCCTCACCGCCCGCGGCGGTCTGGTCAGCCACGCCGCGGTCGTCGCCCGCGGCTGGGGAACGCCGGCCATCGTCGGCGCCGATGCGATCAAGATCAGCGGCGACTCGTTCACGGTCGGCGATGTCACCGTCAAGATCGGCGACAGCATCAGCCTCGATGGCAGCACCGGTGAGGTCGTCCTCGGTGAGATGGAGCTGGCTGCCGCCGAGCCGCCGCAGGAGTTCCTCACGATCCTCGAGTGGGCCGACGCGGTCCGCAAGGGCAAGCTCGGCGTGCGCGCCAATGCCGACACGGGCGAGGACGCCACCAACGCCCGCAACCTCGGCGCCGAGGGCATCGGCCTGTGCCGCACCGAGCACATGTTCCTCGCCCCCGATCGGTTGCCGGTCGTGCGCGAGATGATCCTCGCCGACACCCCCGACGACGAGCTGAAGGCGATGGACGAGCTCGGCCGCGTGCAGCAGATCGACTTCGAGGAGATCCTCGAGGCGATGGACGGCCTACCGGTCACCGTGCGTTTGCTCGACCCGCCGCTGCACGAGTTCCTGCCGTCGGTCGAGGAGCTGCGCGTCAAGGAGGCCGGGACCGGCCTCAGCGCGCGCGAGAAGGCCGAGCTCAAAGCCGCCGAGGAGTGGTCCGAGCACAACCCGATGATCGGCACCCGCGGCGTGCGCCTCGGTGTCGTCAAGCCGGGTCTGTACGCGATGCAGGTGAAGGCGCTGATGGCCGCCGCGGCCACGTTGCGCAAGCGGGGCAAGAACCCGATCGTCGAGGTGATGATCCCGCTCACGGTCACCCGTGAGGAATTGGGTCTCGCCCGGGGCTGGGTGCAGACCGAGATCGACATCGCCCTCAAGGGGATGAAGAAGCGCGGTCAGGGTGGGTCCGCGGGTGGCGTTGCGGTGACCATCGGGACGATGATCGAGACGCCACGTGCAGCCATCCGGGCCGACGAGATCGCTGAGGAAGCCGACTTCTTCAGCTTCGGCACCAACGACCTCACCCAGATGGCGTTCGGCTTCAGCCGCGACGACATCGAGAGCAAGATGATGCCCGCCTACCTCGAGCAGGGGCTGCTCAAGCGCAACCCGTTCGAGACGATCGACGCCGGCGGTGTCGGCGAGCTCGTGCGGATGGGTGTGCAGCGCGGCCGGTCGACGAAGAAGAACCTCAAGATCGGCGTCTGCGGCGAGCATGGTGGCGACCCAGAGAGCATCTCGCTGTTCTACGACGCCGGCCTCGACTACGTCTCGTGCAGCCCGTTCCGCGTGCCGATCGCCCGCCTCGCCGCGGCCCAGGCGATCATCGGTCAGTCGGAGTCGAAGTCCGGCGCGAGAAAGAGCGACACCAAGTAGACACCAAGCAGCCCTCCTTGCGTCTGCTGGCCGCCGACAAGGGCTCGGACTTCGCCAAGATCTCCGCGCCCACCTGGGCGTGGCTGGTCACGCTGGCGTTGATCGTGCTGTTGCTGATGCTCGACATCCTCGTCCTGCATCGCAAGCCGAAGGTGCTCAAGGCGCGCCGCGCCGCGATGGAGACCCTGATGTGGGTCGCGGTCGGCGTCGCCTTCGGTGTGGCCGTCATCATCGGCTTCGGCGGCAAGGCCGGTGGCGAGTACTTCAGCGGGTACCTGATCGAGTACAGCCTCTCGATCGACAACGTGTTCGTGTGGGCGCTGATCTTCACGTTCTTCGCGGTGCCCGCGCTCTATCAGCACAGGGTTCTGTTCTGGGGCATCTTCGGCGCGCTCGTGCTCCGCGCGATCTTCATCTTCGCCGGCGTCGCGTTGATCACGAAGTTCGAGTGGATCCTGTACATCTTCGGCGCGTTCTTGATCTACACCTCGATCAAGTTGCTCCGCGGTGGGGACGAGCAGATCGATCCGGAGAACAACATCGCCTACAGGGCGGTCAGGAAGATCATTCCGTCGACGCCCGAGATGGACGGTCAGAAGCTGTTCACGCGTCAGAACGCCAAGCGCTTGGCGACACCGCTGTTCGCCGTGCTGATCCTCGTCGAGACCACCGACGTGCTCTTCGCGGTCGACTCCGTGCCGGCGGTGTTGGCGGTGAGCCGCGAGCAGTTCATCGTCTTCACGTCGAACGCGTTCGCGATCCTCGGGCTGCGTGCGCTGTACTTCCTCCTCGCCGACATGCATGCCCGGTTCACCTACCTGCAGCAGGGCCTGGCGGTGATCCTTGCGTTCGTCGGCGTGAAGATGATCATCGCTCACTGGATCGAGATCTCCGGGCCGGTGTCGTTGGTGGTCATCGCCGCCGTGCTCGCGGTCGCCGTGTTCGCGTCGCTGAAGTTCGACCGCGTCGAGGGCGTCGATCCAGAGGACGACATCGACCTCGTCGAGTAGCGGGCGGGCGCCTACGGGCTCTGCTCGCGCAGGCCTCCGGTAACCTCAGCGCGTATGGCGATCGTGGACGAGGACATCGAGCGGATCCGCTCCACCGTGTCGATCGTCGATGTGGTCCAGGGGTACGTCGCGCTGCGCAAGGTGGGCCGCAACTGGGCCGGTCTGTGCCCGTTCCACGCCGAGAAGAGCGCGTCGTTCACGGTGCGCGAGGAGATGGGTCGCTACCACTGCTTCGGGTGCAGCGCCGCCGGCGACGTGTTCAAGTTCATCCAGGAGATCGAGCACACCGATTTCGTCGGCTCGGTCGAGCACCTCGCCAACAAGGCAGGTATCCAGCTGCGCTACACGAGCGGCGGCGAGAACAAGGAGCGCACGCGCCGCAAGCAGCTGGTCGAGGCGATGGACAAGGCGGTGGAGTGGTACCACCAGCGCCTGCTCACATCGCCCGATGCCCGCGAGGCACGCGAGTACCTGCGTCGGCGCGGGCTCGCCGGCGACGTCGCTCGGCAGTTCCGGTTGGGTTGGGCACCCGACGACTGGGACGTGATGAGCCGCGAGATCGGAGTCGCCCCAGATCTGCTGCGCGACACTGGGCTGGCCTTCACCAATAAGCGCAACCGGATGCAGGACTCGTTCCGTGCCCGCGTGCTGTTCCCGATCTTCTCCGACTCCGGCGAGGCGCTGGCATTTGGCGGCCGGATCCTGCCCGGCTCCACCGACCCCGCCAAGTACAAGAACTCGCCGGAGACGGCCGTGTACTCCAAGAGCCGCACGCTCTACGGACTGAACTGGGCCAAGGCCGACGTCGTCGCCCACGACCAGGTCATCGTGTGCGAGGGCTACACCGACGTGATCGGGTTCCACCGGGCAGGCGTGAAGCGCGCCGTTGCAACCTGCGGCACCGCGCTCACCGAGCAGCACGTGCAGATCCTCAAACGGTTCGCCAGTCGGGTCGTGCTCGCGTTCGACGCCGACAAGGCCGGGCAGGGCGCGGCCGAGCGGTTCTACGAGTGGGAGCAGAAGTACCAGGTGCAGGTCGCCGTGGCGCGCTTCCCTGATGGGAAAGATCCGGGCGACCTGAGCATCAGCGACCCGGAGGCGCTGGCCAAGGCGATCGACACAGCATTGCCGTTCCTCGGCTTCCGCCTGCAACGGACGATGTCGGGTCGTCAGGTCCGCTCGCCCGAGGAGCGGGCCCGGTTGGCCGAGCAATCGATGGTCGTGATCAACGAGCACCCCGATGTCAACGTGCGCAAGCTCTATGCCGGCCAGGTCGCGACCCACACCGGGTTGCCGGTGCAGGACTTGATCCGCGTCGCTGAGCAGCGCAAGCGCAACCCGAACCTGAACGTGGCACCGCGCCGGGCGCGCGGTGTCGACGAGAACGGCGAGTTCGTGGCAATCGCGATGCTGCTCCAGCGCTGGGACGACATCGCCCCGTGGCTCACCGAAGACCTCTTCGCGTCCGATCTCAACCGTCGCGCGTTCGTCGCCCTCGCCGCCTCCGGCGGAGCGATCGAGGCCGCCCTGGAGTCGGCCGATCCAGAGGCTCGGGAGGTGCTCGAACGTGCCGCCGTCGCCGATCTCGACGCCGATCCCGAGGTCGAGGCGATGAACCTGATCGCCGCGACCGTACGCCGCGAGCTCGGCCAGCGGCTCAAGATCACCGATCCTGACGCCATCCGCGAGGACAGCGAGGCCCGGGTTCAGCTCTCCAGCCTGGCCATTCGAGATGCGCCTCAGGCCGCGGCGGAGTGGTTGCTAGGGTGGCTCCAGAAACGCAACGAGGAGCGGGGTTGATCGAGGGCACCAACACTGACGAAGAGACAGCCGCAGTGGACCCACCCTTCCCAGGGGTCGATCCGCTCAAGTGGCATGCCCTCGTCGTGACTGGTTCGGTCGTCGGCTCCGTGCGTGCCGACGACGCAGTCGAGGCCCTGCTCGACATCGAGCTCACCGGCGACGTCCTGGCCGAGCTCACCGCCGCGCTGGCGACACAGGGCATCAACATCGACGACGCCGTCGACGACAACGAAGAAGCCGATACACCACCCAACGGCTCGGCCCTGCCGGCCGTCGCTGCCGAGCCCGAAGAAGATCCCGCCGGCACGTTGCTCAAGCGCCGCACGCGCCGCGCCCAGCGGATGTCGGAGAAGTACGAGACCGGCCCCACGGGCGACACCGTCCGGATGTACCTCAAAGAGATCGGCCGGGTGGGACTGCTCAGCGGCGACGAAGAGCGGATGATGGCCCAGCAGATCGAAGCCGGTTACGCCGCGGCGGCGTGCATCGACGAGGGTGGCGACACGCTCGATGCGGTCGAGCAACGCCGACTGCTGCGCATCGTCACCACCGGGCAGCGGGCGAAGAGCAACCTGATCCAGGCCAACCTGCGCCTCGTCGTCAGCATCGCCAAGCGCTACAGCGGGCGCGGCATGCAGCTCCTGGACCTGATCCAGGAGGGCAACCTCGGCCTGATGCGCGCCGTCGACAAGTTCGACTACACCAAGGGCTTCAAGTTCAGCACCTACGCGACCTGGTGGATCCGCCAGGCGATCACCCGCTCGATCGCCGATCAGGGGCGCACGATCCGCATCCCCGTGCACATGGTCGAGAGCATGAACCGCGTGCTGCGCATGCAGCGCCAGATGCACCAGGAGCTCGAGCGCGAACCGACGCTCGACGAGCTCGCCGATCGCTGCGAGATCCCCGTCGAGCGCGTCCGCGACATCCTGCGCATCTCCCAGGACCCGCTCTCGCTCGACTCGCCCGTTGGCGAGGAGGACGACTCCAACCTCGGTGACTTCATCCAGGACGGCTCCGCCGACGCGCCCGACGACGCTGCCGCGAAGAAGATGCTGATCGCCGCCGTCGACGAAGCCCTCGGCGAGCTCTCCGAGCGTGAACAGGAGATCGTGCGGATGCGCTTCGGCCTCGAAGACGGCCAGGCCCGCACGCTCGAAGAGGTCGGCAAGTACTTCGGTGTCACCCGTGAGCGCGTCCGCCAGATCGAGGCCAAGACCCTCGCCAAGTTGCGCCACCCGCAGCGCAGCCAGAAGTTGAAAGAGTTCCTCGACGCCGAGTGAGCCTCTCGATCACGAGAACCGATCCTTCGCGCGTGGCGTACCAATCCCTCGGGACAGCCATCCACGACGAAGAGGGATTCATGAACGAGACAGCCAACAACAGCAGCACCGACACCGACACAGGCGTTGACACGGAAGATCGTGGGGGTTCGAGCCGCCGGGCGATGCTGCGCAACCTCGCGTTCGGTGTCGCTGCTGCGGGCACGGCGACGGTCATCGGCAACGCCTCATCGGCGCAGGCCGCAGACGGTGACAACGTCGTGCTCGGCCAGACCAAAGAGCACACCACCACGACGAACGTCAACTACAAGGGCGCGGTGGTCGCGTCGAGCTTCAACATCCAGTCCGGCGATCAGACCGCGGCCAACGACGGGATCCTCAACGGCCTGTTCGCCAATGCCGGCACCGCGTTGTTGGGCGTCGCCAGTGGCAACGGCAACCAGGGCATCGGCATCACCGGTTGGAGCAAGAAGCCACTCGGCACGGGCATCGTCGGCTTCACCGGTGCGGCGGGCGCGTACGGCGGTGAGTTCTTCGGCGGTTTGGCGGAGGTGCGTCTTCGCCCCGGCGGCGCGGCGCCGATCACGCTCACCAACGCCCATCAGGTCGGCGAGATGTACGAGGACGAGACGGGCATCCTCTGGATCTGCGTCGTGGCCGGATCGCCCGGCTCGTGGCGGGAGATCTCCGGCCCGACGTCGTCCGGTGCCTTCCATGCGATTGCTCCGCGGCGGGTCTACGACAGCCGCAATGGCACCAAGCTCGTCGGCGGCGTCGACCGCGACCTCTCGATGGCGACAGCAACCGACGGCACGCCCGACGTCGTCCCCGTCGGGTCGACCGCGGTCGCGTTGACCGTCACGATCACCCAGACCGAGTACGACGGCGGCTTCGTCGCCGTCCGCCCGCAGGGAACCGAGTACAAGGGCACGTCGAGCATCAACTGGTTCGGCCCCAACCAGGACCTCGCCACGACAGTCATCAGCGGTCTCGGCGGTGATCGGTTGATCACGGTCCGCAGCTCGGCGCCGACCCACTTGGTCGTCGACGTGACGGGCTACTACCGCTGACGGCGGACGTCAGCGTTGACCGTGTACCGGGTCATCGGCGGCGAAGACGGCGAAGCAGTCCTTGCCGGCCGCCTTGGCCCGGTACATCGCCGCGTCGGCATCGTTGATCAGATCGTTCGCCGTCGTTCTGGCACCGCGGGCGATGCCGATGCTGGCTGTCAGCGTGACTGTGCCCTCGGCCGCGGCATCCAAGGGGTATGGCTCACGCAGCACCGCGAGCAGACGCTCGGCGACCGACTCGACGCCGGCCTCGATCGACGGGCCCTCGCACAGCATCACGAACTCGTCGCCGCCCAGGCGGGCCACGGTGTCGCCCGCACGCGACGTCGCAGACAGGCGCTCGGCGACCGCGAGCAGAAGCTGATCGCCCGCTGCGTGACCCAACGTGTCGTTGACGAACTTGAAACCGTCGAGGTCGATGAAAAGCGCGGCGCACGCGGACTGGCCGCGGGTGGCCCGGGCCATCATCGCCTCCGCCCGGTCGAGGGCGAGCATCCGGTTCGGCAACCCGGTGAGCCCGTCGTGCGATGCTTGGAAGCGGATCTGCTCGACAAGGAGGGTGTTGCGCAGTGCGACCGATGCTTGTCCGGCCAGACCGAGCAAGCGCTCGCGGAGATCGACGTTCAGGGCCAACCGACGCGGTTCGCGAAGGACTCCGGCGACGAGGTATCCGGCGGCTGATCCGTTGACGGTGACGGGAACGATCGCCATCGCGACGAGTCCGGTCTTGGTGAGGAACGTGTCCGCGATCTCACTCGACGACCCGGTCTCGTACACCCGAACGGCGCTCTCGCTCGAATCACTGGTCACCGACGCCTCGAACGCGATCAGCGAGGAGAACGAGTGCTCGAATCCTTGCGCGGCGACGACGCGGGCGGTCGATGTCGCGCGGTCGACGAGGACGACGAAGCTCTGATCGCAGTCGATGACATCTGGGATCGCCCGGGCCAGGCTCGCGGCCATCTCGTCGGTGGTCGCGATCACTGCCAGCGACGCCGACAGCTCCAGGAGGGCATGCGCGATCTTCGCCTGGCGACGGGCATCCTCCAGCGCGGTGGCCGAGTCGAGGGCACTCGCGGCAAGCCGTGCATAACC
>Ga0075365_10001624_pt1 | contig 10375 bp, 7 predicted proteins | sample EndMetdeltDD1765_FD_71387 | JGI IMG/M metagenome (GOLD analysis project Ga0075365, IMG submission 71387) | Populus endosphere microbial communities from Tennessee, USA - Endosphere MetaG P. deltoides DD176-5 | ecosystem: Host-associated > Plants > Roots > Endosphere | place: USA: Tennessee... | reverse complement strand
CGGCACCATCGGATCCCGGCAGCAGTTCGGCGCATCGGGATGGGTGTAGATCACCGCCTTGCGCCGGTTGAGCTCCGCGATCACCGGCTCGAATGCCGGATCGCCCAGCCACAGGTTGCCGTAGCTCGTAAATACCGAAACGCCGTCGGCCTTGAGCACGTCGAGCGCGAACTCGATCTCGCGCAAGCTCCCTTCGATATCGGTGAGCGGCAGCGCGGCGAACATGCCGAAGCGGCCGGGATGGTCCTGCACCAGCCTCGCGGCGTATTCGTTGCACTCGCGCGCGACGCGGCGGCCATCCTTGCCGCTGAAGGCACTCCCCGGTGTGGTGACCGACGTGATCGCAGTCGCGACGCCGGACCTGTCCATGTCCTCGAGCGATTTGGCGACGGTCCATGCAATGACGGGCGGCTGCAAGTCGCTCTTGAACTCGGCCACGTATTTGGGCGGCGCAATGTGGTGATGGGTGTCGATGCGGTGGGGCTTGCCGGGGCTCGCCGCCGCGCCCTGGGCATCGGCCGTCCGCGGCCGCAGGCCCGCAGCGGCGCTGAGCCCGAAAGCGGCGGCTCCGCGCAGCAGACCTCGCCGGCTCGGCCCCCAGGCGCCCGTTGCAGTCTGATCGCAGCAGGCACAGCCGCGAAAGGAGTACCGGCGCTTTGTCTGGTTCATCATCATTCCCTGGCACCCGAGCCCCATGTTGGACGCTGCCGGAGCGAAATCAAACCGCGAGCATACCCGGCACCGAAAAGCCAATGCTGCGTCGCGCTATGGGCCTTGGCCCCGGCTGAAGGAGTGAACGGTTCGCTCCCGCAACCGCACCGGGTCGCGCTCGCCCTCGTCCGCCAATTCGATGATCTTCTTGGCGACCATCTCGGTCGCCGGGTCGCTCCGATCGACCAGGCGCAACTCGCGTAAGGTTTCCTCGAACGCCGTGGTCAACACCTGGAGCTCGTCCGGCGAAAACACACGGCCTTGCAGCGCGCGATTGATCGGCATCGCGATGGCCCCCATTGGTCTGGATCGTGCAGAGGGCGGGAGCCAGCGGCCTTCCCAATCATCGCCAACCCCCGAATGCGGCCGATGATTGACAAGAATAGCCGATCGGTTTCGCCACGCAAAATGGAATTTGTAAATCCGCGCGCGCGGCCGCGCCCGTGTTGCGGCCGTCCCTTGCGCAACGATCACCGCGGTCGGAGGATCGCCGGGTTGAGGCTCGTGGGGTCGGGCGTATATTGACTCCGCATGCCCCGAGCGCCGTCGCCGCGTCAACGCTCTTCCTCCCGCTTCCTGGCCCGCGTGCTTGCGGGCGCGCAGCCCGCGCCGTTCCCCCGCTTCATTCCGCCGGCGCTTGCCACGGCGAGCGCCAAAGTGCCTGCGGGAGCGGACTACGTGCACGAGGCCAAGCTCGACGGCTACCGCATTCAGGTGCACCTGCAGGACGGCCGCGTGGCGCTCTATACGCGCTCCGGCCTCGATTGGAGCGGCCGGCTAGCGGCGGTCGCCGCCAGCGTTGCGCATCTGCCGGCAGGGAAGCTCGTCATGGACGGTGAGATCGTGTCGGTGGATGCAGGCGGCCGGCCCAATTTCTCCGCGCTGCAGGATGACCTCAAACGCGGGCGCAACGACCGGATGGTCTACTACGCCTTCGACCTCCTCCACCTCGACGGCTTTGACACCCGCGCGGCGCCGCTCGTCGCCCGCAAGCGCGTGCTGGGATCCTTCCTTGCCGAGGCGTCCGTGCCGGGCGTCATGTACAGCGAGCATTTCGTGGACGGCGCCGGCCTCTACGCGCGCGCCATCGAGCTCGAGCTCGAGGGGGTGGTGTCCAAGCGCGCCGAGGCCCCCTACCGGTCCGGTCGTTCCGAGGATTGGGTCAAGGTGAAATGCCCGCGCCGCGGCCGCTTTGTCGTGATCGGCTATGTTCCCGGCGCCGGCGGGATTGCCGCGCTCCGCCTCGGGCGCCGCGACGGCGATCAGCTGCGCTATGTGGGCAAGGTCGGAACCGGCTTCACGCGCGAGACCGCCGCCGCGGTCCGACGCCAGCTCGAGGCGGTCGCGGTGAAACGCTCACCGCTGACGAGCCCGATCAGGTCGCCGGACACGACGTGGGTGGCGCCCCAATTCGAAGCGGAGATCACCTATGGCCACCTCACCAACGACGGGCTGGTCCGGCACGCATTGTTCAAGCGGCTGGTGCCGGGCGATTGAACGGACGGTCTCGGTGAGGACATGCGAGTGGACGGTGCGCCATGGCATGTGCCCGGCTAAGCGCCCGGCCTGCTGAACGCATCGTTCATCGCCGCTTCAGGGCACACGGACTATCTGGAGAGCGGAGGAGCTCGCCATGAAGTCGGCTTCACTGGTGCTCGCGGCCTGCATCGCTGCCGGTGGGGCGTTCGAGGCGCGGGCGGGCGAATATCGGGTGGTCGGCCCCGGCTGGTTGCGCCACGGGCCGCCCGGACCGCGCGGATACCTGCCGCGCCATGTCCCGCGCGGGGCCGTCGCCGTGCAGTATCACGGAAGTACCCGCCCGTCCGGAGAAGACATCGCGGCCGGCATTCTGACGGCCGTGGTGCCTCTCGTTCTGCCGGGCCTGCGCGTAGTGCCGGCCACGCCGCCCGCGCCGGGCCCAGCCGCTCCGCCGCCCGACGCGCTTGCCGAGATCGAGCCCAATCCGCGCGGCATCACACGCGCTGAAGTCGAGGCCGCGCTGGTCGACTGGTGCGGCCAGCGCCCCGACGCCCCGCTGTGCGTCAAGCTGCGCGCACCCTGAAGCATGATCGCGCGGACGCAAAGAAAAAGGCCCCGCGCAACGCGGGGCCGGAGGGAGGGATTTGATGACTCAGCAACCGCATGCGTATGCCACGCCAATGGCGGCGGATGACGTGCTGAGCCGATTGCGGCGAAAGTTCAGGCCGCCTCAGCCTCCTGGTTGACGACGCTCTCGGCCAGTTGCGTCAAGGCCTGGTCCGTCTTCTTCTCTTCGGCCAGCGTCGCGTCCAACAGCTTGACCGCCCTGTCCATCCCCAATTCGCCCGCCCAGGTCTTGAGGGTGCCGTAACGGGAGATCTCGTAGTGCTCGACCGCCTGGGCGGCCGCCAGCAAGCCCGCATCGAGCGCGGGCGTGCCCTTGTATTCCTTCATGATTTCCTGCCCCTCCTCGATGATCCCCATAATCGCATCGCAGGTCTTGCCCTTCGGGGCTTCGCCCAGAATCTCGAATACCTGTTCGAGGCGTTTCACCTGTCCCTCGGTTTCGCCCTCGTGCTTCTCGAACGCAGCCCGCAGCGCGTCGGAGTTGGCGGCCTTCGCCATCTTCGGCAGGGCCGTCAGGATCTTCTTCTCGGCAAAGTAGATGTCCTTGAGCGTATCGTGAAACAGGTCTTGCAGCGTCTTCGTTTTTGCCACTGGGGCCTCCATCGTTGACTTGGTGAACGGACGAAAACCCTCCCGAACATGGCGGGTTTCCGTAGGGGGTCGTCATTCGTCGACCATCTCCGTCGTGTTGAAAGTCGCTCCGTCGCAGGAGCTCTCCCGCACCATCAAACATTCGGAGCACGCATTGTTCCGCGTTTGCTGACACGCGGCGAAATCCCGCGGTAAATGCGCGTCTGCCGGATATCGGACAGAGCGAAGCTGCCGAAGTGGCCGCAAGCGGTCCGGAGCAGCTGCCCCGCTCCGCGCTCCCTGCGTGATGTCGGCTCTGCCGCGGCGTGCGGAACCCGGGGCCGCCGGTTGCGTTGGTTCGATGGACCCGGCTCACTCTTCAGCCTAACAATCGGGTCCGAAATAGCCCCGCCAGGTCACCCCCTACCTGGCGGGGTTTTCCTTGCGCTTGCGGCTGAGACAACTATTCCGGAGTTTGACGGAGTCCCTTAGGCGCGGACTCCACATCCAGCGATCCCAGCGCCGTGCGCAATTGTTCGGCACTGTACGGTTTGGTCAGGAAGGCGATGTGCGCATCGTTCCTGAACAGGACCCGTAGCGTGTCTTCGCCGTACCCGCTTGCAATGACGATCGGCATGGCCGGGTACATCGCCCGTATCTCCGTGACCAGGACGTCGCCCTTCCAGTCCGGCAGGCCGACGTCGACGATGGCAGCGTCGACGTCCCCATCCACGTGCTTGAGCTTGTTCAGGGCTTCGGTCGCCGAGCCCGCGGTCTCGCTCTCGAATCCCAGCTCTTCAAGCTGATCGATCGTGGTGAGCTGGATCAGCATTTCATCCTCGACCAGGAGGACGCGTGGGGGCCTCGACGACTGCTCGAGAATGTCCCGCAGCTTGGACGCCAGCCCGGCATAGCTGAAAGGCTTGGTGATCAGATGCACGCCCGGCGCCAGCCGGCCGTCACGCACGATCGCGTCGCGGGAATAGCCGGTGGCCATGAGGACCCTGAGACCTTGCCGGTGGCGGCGCGCCTCGTCGGCGAGCTGCCGGCCGTTCATCCCGCCGGGCAGGCCGACATCCGTAAGCAACAATCGGATTTCAGGGTGTGCGTGCAACATCTGCAGCGCCGCCTCGCCCGTGCCGGCTTCGAGCGTAAGGTAGCCAAGCTCGTGCAGTATTCCCCTGGTGTGCACGCGCACGTCATGGTCGTCCTCGACCACCAGGATCGTCTCGGAGCCGCGGCTGCGCGCCGGCGGCAGGGCGGCCTCGGGCGCGGCCGCGACCTCTTCCGCGGCGAGCAGCCGCGGAAGGTAGATACTGACCGTGGTGCCGCGTCCGATCTCGGTATCGATCCTGACGTGTCCGCCCGATTGCCTCACGAAGCCATAGACCTGGGAAAGGCCGAGCCCGGTGCCCTGCCCCAGCTCCTTGGTCGTGAAGAAAGGCTCGAACGCCCGTTCCGCGACCTCCCGGGACATGCCGGAGCCGGTGTCCTTGATGCCAATCACGACATACTCTCCGGTCGGCACGTCCGCCGGGCCAGCGGCGTCGCTCTCGTCGACGTAGGCGTTGGCGGTCTCGATCGTGACCTTCCCGCCATCGGGCATGGCATCGCGCGCATTGACCGCGAGATTGAGAATCGCGACTTCCAGCTGGTTCGGATCGATGTGCACGTTCCACAGCGCGCGCGCCAGGATCGTCTCGATCTCGATCTCCTCACCGAGCGCGCGCCGCAGCAGGTCTGACAGGCCGGCAACCAGCTTGCTGACCTCCAGCACCTTGGGATCGAGCGGCTGTTGACGAGAGAATGCCAGAAGCCGCTGGGTCAGGGCGGCCGCGCGCTGCGCTCCGCGCATGGCGTTCTCCGCCGATTTGAGCAGCCGGGGAGCGTCGACTGTGGGACCCTGCAGGACGCGCTGCAGCGTCTCGATGTTGCCGATGATGATGGTGAGCAGGTTGTTGAAGTCGTGCGCGACGCCGCCGGTCAGTTGACCGATGCCTTCCATCTTCTGGGCCTGCGCAAGCTGTTCCTGCGTCCGCTGCAGGGCGAGCATGGCCTCGCGGCGTTCGGTGATATCCCGGGTGATCTTGGCAAAGCCGAGAAGGCGACCATCCTGGCTGCGAATGGCGTCGAGCACGACGTTTGCCCAGAAGCGCGAGCCGTCCTTGCGCACACGCCAGCCCTCGGCCTCGAATTTTCCCACCCTGGCCGCGGTCTCCAGCGCCCGTCCGGGCAGATTCGCGGCGCGATCGTCTTCGCTGAAGAAACGGCTGTAATGGGAGCCGATGATCTCGCTGGTGCCATATCCCTTGAGGCGCTCGGCACCGGGATTCCAGCTCGTGATCACGCCGTTCGGGTCCAGCATATAGAGTGCGTAGTCGACGACGCCCGCGACCAGGAGACCGAAGCGGCCTTCCGCCTTTTCGCGCTCCTCGGCTTCCGCGATCAATCGCGCATTGCTCGCCGCCAGCTGGGCGGTGCGCTCGGCGACCTTGGCCTCCAATGCCTCTTCGCCTATGCGCAGCGTAGCCTCGATCCGTTTGCGTCGTTCGATTTCATCCTGGGCGGCACGGTAGAGCCTGGCCTTGTCGATGGCGATGCCGGCTTGCACAGCGATAGCCGCAACAATGCGCTCATCTCGCTCGCTGAATACCCCGATGTCCGGGTGCCCAAAGAACAGCCCGCCCAGCACCTCGCCCGACGGCGCCACCACCGGAGCGGCCAGATAGCTTCGCACCGGGAGATGTCCTTGCGGCATGCCGCGATGGGGCGAATTCTTGCCGTAGCGGGGATCGGCCGTGATGTCGTCGCTGCGGACGATACCTTCGCCCGCGAAGGTCGGTCCGAAGACGGCCGTGTTGCGCGGCATCGGAAATTTGGCGAAGGCCTCGCGCGGAGCTCCCGACAACGTATAGAGGGTGTAGGCCTCCCCCTTCTCATCGAGGACGTTGTAGAAGAACGAGCCGAACGCGGCGCCGGAAACCTCGGTGGCGGCATCGGTCACCATCTGCACCGCGCGTTCCAGGTCGATTTCGGCGGCGACCGCCGTGCCGACCCTGTTCAGAATGTCGAGGGTCTGCGCTTCCTCGCGCAACAGCCGCGCGCTGTCCGAGCGCGTCCGCGCCAGCTCGATGTTGGCGCCGACGCGCGCCAGCAACTCGCGGGCACTGAACGGCTTGACGAGATAGTCGTCCGCCCCCGCCTGCAAGCCTTCGACCTTAGCTTCCTCGCCTGCGCGCGCCGACAGCACGATCACCGGTACGCTGCGCAGCTCGCCATCGCTTCGCAGCTTCTGCAGCAGCCCGAAGCCGTCGAGCCGGGGCATCATGACGTCGGTGAGGACCAGGTCGGGCCGCATGCGCCGGGCTGCGGCCAGCGCCTCCTCGCCGTCGGCGGCGGTCGTGACCTCATAGCTGACGCCGAGCAGCCGGGCGAGATAGTCGCGCATATCGGCATTGTCGTCGGCGAGCAGAACGCGGGCGCGCGCTCCGCTCGGTTGTTCTGGCGCGGGAAGCGGGTCCAGCTCCTCCACGATCATGCCGTCCGGAAGCCAGCGCAACGCTTCGCTGACAAACGCTTCAGCCCGCGTCGCCGTCGACGCCTGGGTGCGGGCGGCCTCGAGCCGGTCCTGTGGAAGATGCGCGTGGCCGAACGGCACGCGGACGATGAGGGTGGTGCCTTTGCCGAAGGTGCTGTCGACCGCCACCGTGCCCTTGTGCAACTCGATGAGCTGCTTGGCCAGCGCAAGGCCGATGCCGGTGCCTTCATAGGTACGCCCGCGGGCGCCCTCCACGCGGTGGAAGCGGTCGAAGATCCGCGACACCTCGGACTCGGGGATACCGGTGCCGGTGTCGCTCACCCGCAACACCGCGTGTCCGTCCTCCGCGGACAGCTCGATCCTTATGCCGCCGTCGAGCGTGAACTTGAACGCGTTCGAGACGAGGTTGAGGACGATCTTCTCCCACATCTCGTGATCGACATAGACCGGCTCGGGCAGCGGCGGCGTATCGATTGTCAGCGTCAGGCCTGCCTTCTCGCAGGCCGAGCGGAAGCTGCTCGCGAGGTCGTGGGTCAGCGACGCGAGATCGGTCGGTTGGTACACCGCCTGGATCCTGTCAGCCTCGACCCGGGAGAAGTCGAGCAGCGCATTGACCAGCTTTTGCAGGCGCAGGCCATTGCGCTGGACCATCGTGATCCGCTCGCGCTGGCGCGCGCCGAGAGGTTCATTGCCATCGGCTGAGGCATCCTCGAGCGGGCCGAGCATCAGCGTCAGGGGCGTGCGGAACTCATGGCTGATATTGGCGAAGAATTGCGTCTTCAACTCGTCGAGTTTCGCCAGCTCCTCGCGCTGGCGCGCAATCTCGCGCTCGTGCGCCTTCTTCTCGGTGATGTCGCGTCCCTCGGCGGTGATGAACACGACGTTGCCCTGCTCATCCGTCACCGGCATGAGCGAAGCGTCGATGATGATCGTCTCCTTGCCGCCGGCGCGTCCGTAGATCTCGGTATCCCAGCGAACGAATTCGCCTTGCGCGGCGCGCCGGATCGACTCTCTCAGTGTCGCGTTGATCTCCTCCGAAACCTGCCACCAGAAGGTCGTCCAGAACGGCTTGCCCTCGACGTCGGAGAGCTTGATCCCCACGGCGTCGAGCGCGACCTGATTGATTTCCAGCACCGTGCCCTTGGCGTCCAGCAGGCCCACGAACTGGACCATGGAGTCGAGCGTGATGCGCGCAAGCTTCTGCCGATAGCGTTCACGCGTGTCGCCGGCCAACAGCTCGGTGCCGTGGACGTTGACGAGGTTGGCGGAGGTGGACGGCGCGGTCTTCATCTGTGGTTATGCGAGACTCACGATCCCCGGGCGTCAATGGGGCGGCAGCCCTGGCCGATATCACTCATGGGCATTCACGGGACAAGCAGCCAACTGTGCCCGGGACCGGTGTTCCGCGCTGTGTGAGTTGATAAATCATCAGCCGACCCTGCCGACGTGGTGGAAGGGGAATTTGCATCGGCTACCCCCTCCGCGCGGACTTGGCGTGTAACGAAGGGCGGGATGACCCTGCCGGAAGTCCCCGCAGCAGCGGGAAACGCGCCTGTTGCGAGAAAGTTCCGAGCGCGGCGGGCCTTGCTCAGCCCACCGACCGCCAATTAGTCGAGGACCGCTGCCGCGGGTCATTTCGGCGCGACGCCCCCATGACGGGAGCAGCTCCTGCGTTGAATTGACGCCGTTTTCAGAAGTGTGGTGGCCTGGGATCGCTCAGGCTTTGGCTCTTGCCCAAAGGTCGCCGTCTCCTCAACCGTCCAGACGGTCGATCTCGAAATGCAGACAGTCGCCGATGCTGCTGCGGTGCCCCTGGCCCGCGGCCAGAAGCGCGCGTGCCTCCTCGACGGTCGCGGCCTCGACGTACCATTGCTCGGTGCGCGTGACCTGGACCGTTGCATGGAATGTCTTCAGCTTCGGCTTTCTTTTCAGCGCGGCATCGGTCATGGCGTAACCTCAGGGCGAATCAGCTCAAACTTGGACTCTAGCGCGCGTCCACGGCAGGAACAAATCGGAAACCTGCCGTTCTTGAGCGCGCCTTCCACCCTCGACTCGGAACGGTGTTCCTTCCATAGCCGTTGAGGATCGGACCCCGCCCCCACCGTATTGGAGTTTGCCCCGTGGCCCCGCGCGCATACTGGAAAGGTTATCTCAAGCTCTCGCTGGTCTCGTGTCCGATCGCGCTGTTTCCCGCGACTTCCGAGCGCGAGAAGATCAGCTTCCATCAGATCAACAAGAACACCGGCCACCGCATCAGGTACCGCAAGGTCGATGCCGAGAGCGGCGACGAGGTCGAGGCCGGCGACATCGTCAAGGGCTACGAGGTCAACAAGGGCGAATACCTAGAAATCGAGCCGGACGAGCTCGAGGCCATTGCGATCGAGAGCAGGCGCACGATCGAGATCGACGAGTTCGTGCCGAAGGAGGAGATCGACGAGCTCTATCTCAACAACCCCTACTACATCGTCCCCGACGGCGAGGTCGGCCAGCAGGCATTCGCGGTAATCCGCGAGGCGATCAACAAAGAGGGCATGGTGGCCATCGCCAAGGTCGTATTCACCTCGCGCGAGCACATGGTCGCGCTGGAAGCGCGCGGCAAGGGCCTGTTGGGCATCACGCTGCGCTACCCCTACGAGGTCCGGGACGAGAAGGATTATTTCGACGACATTCCGGACGAAAAGGTGCCCAAGGACATGCTGCAACTGGCGCAGCACATCGTCGATACCAAGAAAGGCCATTTCAAGCCGGAGAAGTTCGAGGACCAATACGAGGACGCGCTCAAGGAGCTCCTCAAGAAGAAGCAGGCGGGCGAAAAAATTGAAGCACCGAAGGAGCGCGCGCCGGCGAAGGTCATCAATCTCATGGACGCGCTGCGGCGAAGCGTCGAGACCGAGCGCGGGAGCGGCGGCGGCCGCAAGCGGGCGCGGGCTCCCGCTCGCCGCGGGGCGAGGAAGGCCGGCCGTTCGTCGCCGCGACAGCGGAAAGCGGGCTGACCTATTTTCCTCGGCGCGGAGGCCGGTCGGGGATCTGCTGCCGTCTAGAGGGCGCCTACTCCGGGTCGCATGGCGCTTGACGCGGCGGGCGATTTGAGCGCCGACGGATGTTTTGAATCCATAGGGAACCGGGTTCCATCTCCCGGGTTATTGGGGACAGAGCCGATCAGGGAAGCTTGCCATGGCCGCAATCGATCCGTGGGAAAAGGCGGCGGACTGCGAGCGTGCTGCTCAGGCTACTCCCGACCCTTTGCGCAGGAACATCCTGCTCAAGCTGCAGAGCCTGTGGGTGACCCTTGCCAATGAAAGCGGGGTGATGACCCCCGCCGAGCTGGCGAGCGAGGCCGAACGGATTGGTCGCGTGCAGGCCGATCTGGTCCCGGCCGACCTTCCGATGATCGGCCGGTCGCGCGGGACGCTCCGATCCCGCAAATCCGCATCGCCTCTTCCAATCGGA
>Ga0075365_10001623_pt1 | contig 10380 bp, 11 predicted proteins | sample EndMetdeltDD1765_FD_71387 | JGI IMG/M metagenome (GOLD analysis project Ga0075365, IMG submission 71387) | Populus endosphere microbial communities from Tennessee, USA - Endosphere MetaG P. deltoides DD176-5 | ecosystem: Host-associated > Plants > Roots > Endosphere | place: USA: Tennessee... | reverse complement strand
CTCCTCGTCGGTGAGAAGGGAGGCGGCCAGGATCGGGAGCGCCGCGTTCTTGTTGCCCGCGGCGGTGATCTCCCCCGAGAGCGGTGTGGCGCCCTGGATCACGAACTTCTCCATCGGTTCGCGGCTAGGGTAACAACGGCTTATGGCGGCACTGACACGCGACGATGCATGGGCTCTCGTGTGCGAGTGGATCGAGTCGGACTCGCTCCGCAAGCATGTTCTGGGGGTCGAGGCGGCGATGCGGGCCTACGCTCGACGCGACTCGGAGGACGAGGAGACATGGGCGATCACGGGCCTCGTCCACGACCTGGATTACGAGCGCTACCCCGATCTGGAGACCGGGCACCCGCGCTACGCGCTGAAGGAGCTCGAGGCACGCGGGTACCCCCAGGAGATCGTCGACGCCGTCGCCGGTCATGCGGACTTCATGGACGTGCCGCGCACGACGCGGCTGGCGAAGACGCTCTACGGCGTCGACGAGCTCTCCGGGTTCATCGGCGCATGTGCGCTCGTCCGACCGACGGGCATCGAGGGGATGAAGCCGAAGTCGGTGCGCAAGAAGCTGAAGCAGCCCTCGTTCGCCGCGAAGGTCGACCGCGAGCAGATCCAGCGCGGCATCGACGAGCTCGGCGTCGACGAGACGGAGCACATCCAACTGATCATCGACGCGATGGCCGAGAACGCATCGGAGCTCGGCCTCGCAGGCCAGAGCCCCCCGCCTGGATGAGCCGCGGCGCGCCCTGGCAGTGGGGCGCGCCGCCTCATCGCGGGGCCTAGCCGTCGTGGATGTCCACGTCGGCCTGAGTCATGGCTCCTTCGAACGCCTCGGGATTGCAGGCGAACAACTGCGGCGGGGTCGAGCCGATGCTGAACGTCATCTCATCGCCCGAGCTCCCGTTGTCCACGGCTGTCACCTGCCAGGACACCACGAGCAGGTCGTTGACCGCGTCGTCGCCTTGCTCCTTGTCGATGTAGCCGCCCAGGATTGCGACGTTCCCGTCAACTGTCTGACAGGTCACATCGCCGTTGTAGGTGTTGTTGCCGATCACCGCGCTCACCCAGCCGCGGGGCTCGGTCCCATTGAAATTGGCGACCGAGCTGAACGAAACCTGCGCCGGAACCGGCCCGTCGACGAACGGGAACGTCGCTGTCGAGCCGTCCCCCTTCGCCGTGTCGTTGCTCGTGGCCGAGGCGACCGCGGTCGTGTCCTCAGCGGACGCCGTCAGCGGCCACGTCATCAGGGATGCCAGGGTGACCATCGCCACCAGGGCGCACTTCCTCATTGCGTCTTCCTCCGTGTTTCACGGCTCCCCCTCCGTGGGTCTGCCCATCCGTAGGAGAAAGTGAGCCAGCTTGCTACGAAGTGGATATGTAAGCGGGCTGACGGCCTCGCGTCAACCGACAACCGTCGCCGTCGGATCAGACCGAAAGCCGTTTGTCAAACGAGAACTGACGGGGGCTCAAGCCGTGGAGCCCTCTGCCCTACTGCCAGCGACCGCCGGCCTTCGCCCACTCGAGCAGGTGGTCGACAGAGCAGAAGTCGTCGGGGATGCGGTTCTCGCCGCGGTGGCGGACGAGGAGCACGTGGACGTCCCCCAGCTCGCGCCCGCAGTGCGAGCAGGTGCGGGCGGCGCCCTCCGTGTCCGGTGGCTCGTCGAGCTCCCCGGCCTCCCAGTGCGGGCCCTGGATCGCCCAGGGCACGATGTGCTCGAGCCGGCAGAAGACGGCCCGGCGATCACCGGCCGGCTCGTACAGCCGGAAGCCGTCGTCGTCCTCGACGTCGGCGCCGCACCATGTGCAGGTCTCGATCGCCATACCTAAGTAATACCCTCGCGCGGCGATGGCGGCGGTCCAGATAGTCGCGCTAGAGGGCGACGAGACGGGCCAGGAGCTCCTCGAGCAGGCGCTGCGGGTCCTGGATCCGGCCGTGCTGGGAATCGATCTGGACATCGTGCGCCTCGACCTCTCGCTCGAGAACCGGCGCCGCAGCGAGAACGCGGTCTGCCTCGAGGCCGCCGCCGCCATGCGGGACGCCGGGCTCGGCCTGAAGGCGGCGACGATCACTCCGGAGGGCGCGGACGACGTCGGTAGCCCCAATCGCATCCTGCGCGAGGAGATCGACGGCAAGGTGATCATGCGCACCGGCCGCCGGATCCCGGGGGTGACGCCCGTCGGCGGCATCCACCACCCCATCGCCGTGTGCCGGATGGCGGTCGGCGACGCCTACGGGGCCGAGCAGTGGCGCGAGCCGGTGGACGGCGACGAGCTCGCCCACCGGACCGAGACGATCAGGCGCTCGAACTGCACCGCCGTCGCCGAGTACGCGTTCCGTGCCGCGGCCGATCTCCGCGGGCGCGTATACGGCGGGCCGAAGTGGACCGTCAGCCCCGTCTATGAGGGCATGCTGAAGGAGGAGATGGACGCCGCCGCCGAGCGCCACCCGGACACCGCGTACGAGCCGGTGCTGATCGACGCCACCCTCGCCGGCCTGGTGACCGGCGCCGCGACCGAACCGCTCGTGATCCCCTGCCTCAACCGGGACGGCGATCTGCTCTCCGATCTCGTGCTGCCGCTGTTCGGGTCGATCGCCGGAGCGGAGTCGGTCCTCCTCGCGCTCGACGGCGAGCTCCGCACCACGGTCGCCATGGCCGAGGCCCCGCACGGGACGGCGCCGGCTCTCCAGGGCAAGGACGTCGCGAATCCGATGGGGATGATCCTCGCCGCCGCCGCGCTCCTCCACCGCGCGGGAGAGGCCGGCGACGAGGCGGCCGATCGCTGCTCGCGCGCCGTTTACGAGGCCGTATTCGGGGCGACCGCCGCCGGCGTGCGTACACCCGACCTCGGTGGGCATGCCGGGACGACCGAGTTCACGGGCGACGTCATCGACCGCGTGCGCGCGGCGCTCGGCACCTGAGCCGGGGCCGGGACTAGACCGAGCTGCCGGGTGCGGGCGGCGCGCCACCCCCGGCGCCGACCCGCCGCCACTGGACGATCTTGCCGTCGCGGATCACGAACGAGGTCTCCGCGACGCCGCCGATGCCCGGCCCGCAGACGCCGCGTCCCGGCCGCTCGGTGAGCCGGAAAGTGGCGGTGGTGAACTCGCCCGCCGTGTCCGCCCGGATCAGGCGCGCTCCGCACGGAAGCGACTCGTTGAAGCGGCGCGCGTCGTCGACGCTGCGGATGCGCACTAGCACCGGCCCGTTCTGGGCCACGCTCGGGACCGCGAAGTATTTGGAGGCCGCGGCGACATTGCCGTGCCGAAGGGCCGTCACCCACCCGTCGATCACCCGGACGTCCGCGGAGTCGGCATCGCCCGCGACGGTCGTCGTGGAGCCGGTGGGGCTCGAGGAGCCCCCGCCTCCGCAAGCCGACAGCGCAACGACGGCGAGGACTACCAGCGCTCCCGCGGCTCGCTTGGCCATGGATTGAGTATGGCCACCGCCCGTCGCCGGCAGTCCTGTGAGCCCTCGCACACCCCTTGTGAGGCTTCGCACACACCCAGGCCTCATGCGGTGAGACAGTCAGCCGGAATGGATTCGTTCGTACTCGACGTAGACGGGGAATCGAGGGCCGAACGGGCAATCGCGACTGGCGGCGGCACCGCCCGCGGCGATCGCGGCGTGGAGATCGCCGCGACCGACCTATGGCAGACCGTCAAGGGCGGCAGGAACGTGCTGCACGGCGTCTCGCTCACGGTGAAGGCTTGCGAGCTCGTCGCGGTCGTCGGCGGCAGCGGCGCGGGCAAGACGACGCTTCTCGAGGCGCTGGCTGGGGTTCGCCCCGCGGAGCGCGGCCACGTGCACTACGACGGCGTGGACCTCTACGAGAACTTCGACAGCTTCCGCAGGATGCTGGGCTACGTACCCCAGGACGACATCATCCACGCGGAGCTGCCGCTGAGGCGCACGCTGCGGTACGCGGCCGCTTTGCGCCTCCCGGAGTCCCGGTCCTCGGCGGATATAGATGCCGCCGTCGATCGGTCGCTTGCCGCTCTCGATCTCTCGGAACGCGCGGACGTCCAGGTGGGTGCGCTCTCCGGCGGTCAGCGCAAGCGCGCGAGCATCGCCGTCGAGCTGCTGACGAGCCCACCTGTCTTCTTCCTCGACGAGCCGACCTCCGGGCTCGATCCGGCGAGCTCGAGCGAACTGCTGCGGCTGCTGCGGGGACTCGCCGACGGCGGCTCCACGGTCGTCTTCACCACCCATTCGGTTCAGGACCTGGCCCGCGCGGACCGGGTGGTGTTCCTCGCACGCGAGGGCCACCTTGCGTTCGCCGGCACCGTCGCCGAGGCTCTCGAGTACTTCGGAGTGGAGCGCATCGAGGAGATCTACGAGCGCCTCGCCACCGAGGAGACGCCCGAGCAATGGGCGAGGCGATTCGAGAGTTATCGCCTAAACGGCCAAGCCGTCGCTCCGCCGATCCCGGCGGAGCCGCCGGAGCCGCCCAAGAGCCGCGACGGCATCGGGTTCGCACGCGAATGGGCGGTGCTGACACGAAGGACGCTGGAGACTCTGGCGCGCAACCGCCTGACGCTGGCCATCCTCCTCGGCTCGCCGGCGCTCGTCGTGGCGATGTTCGCGGTTCTGTTCCGTCCCGGGGCCTTTGAGTTCGCCGACCCCAACCCGAGCGCGATCACGATGATCCTGTTCTGGGTCACCTTCGGCGCGTTCTTCTTCGGGCTCACCTACGGGCTGCTCCAAGTCGTCACCGAGCGAGCCATCCTGCATCGCGAGCAGCTCGTCGGCCAGCGGATCAGCGCGTACCTCGGATCGAAGATGGCGGTCCTGCTCCCGTTCCTCGTCTTCGTCGTGGTGCTCATGCTGGCCGTGCTGCGCGCCCTGGACAGGTTGCCCGCCGCCGACATGACGACCTACCTCACGATCGGCGTGACCCTCGTCCTCCTGGCGGCTTCGGCGCTGACGCTGGGGCTGATGACGTCAGCCGCCGTCAGCAACCCCGCCCAGGCGACGCTCGCCCTTCCGATGCTCTGCTTCCCGGCGGTGCTCTTCTCGGGAGCGATCCTGCCGGTTCACGAGATGGCGGGTGCGGGCGCGGCGCTCAGCAACATCATTCAGGACCGCTGGGCCTTCGAGGCGCTCGGGCATGACCTCGGAATCCGTCACATCCTCGCGGACGGCGGCTCCCCCCTGGGCCCGCCGCTCGTCGCGGCATACGGCAAGGACGCCGGGACCGAGCCAACCGTCGTCTACTGGAGCTACCTGGCGACCTTCACCGTCGCCTTCTTCTTCGGCGCCTGGGGGATTCTGCGACGCAAGGGCCGCCGCACGACGCGCTAGCTCGAACCCCATACGCCCGAGCGGTACGGTTGCCGCGGATGACGCCCTCGACCCGCCTCGCTGTCCTGGCCGGGCTGCTGTTCTCGGTTGGGTGGATCCTGGTCCTTGTCCCGGGCGACGGCGGAGACTCGACCGGCGCAGCGGAGATGGTCTGGCGGGTGGGCGGGATCATGGTCTACGCGTCGGTGCCTCTTGCGCTGGCAGTGGCCGTGGGATCGCTCGTGGCCGGGTGCTTCCACCGACGGCGACTCTCCGGCGAACGGCCCTCGCACTGAGCGAGCGGACTGACAGATCACCATGAGACGCCCGCGAGTTGTTCGGGACGGTGCGATCGCCACCGGGGCGGCACTCGCAGCGGTGGGATTCGCGGCATCCGGCGCAGCGGTGCTCCTCAGCATGATCGCCGTGATCCAGATCGGATTCGCGCCGACCTCCTACGACATCGGCAAGGGCATTGACGTGGGACACGACCTGGTGCTCGCCGGCGCCTTCGCGCTCGTCTGCATCGCGATTGCCGGAAGGATCGAGAGTCGCGAGCGGCGTCTGGCGGTCGCGGCCATCGTCGCGTCGGTCGCTTTCGCCGGGTGGATTCTGGCCCAGGCCCTCTACGGGACGTCCGAGCCCCGAGGCCTTGACTCGCAGGTCGCAAGTGACGTCCTCCAAGCGCTGGCCGCGAGCACCCTGGTCGTGGCATCCGCCGCCGCGGCGGTCGCGTTTCGTCGAGCTGCGTCCTCCCCGCCGGAGGACCAATCGGGACGGGATGGATTGCTCGTCTGGGCTGCGCTCGGGCTCGGGGCTGCCCTGGTCGTGTCGACCGCCTCCGCGATCGTGTACCTGGACAGCGTCAGCCTGCTGGGCGACGGAAACAATGGCCTCAGGCTTGCCACGGTCGGCGTCGGCGTCGGAATCGGCGGCGCGGCTCTCGCTGCGACCGCGTTCTTCGTCTCGCACCGCCAACAGCACCGCGGCGCCCTTCAATGGCTCACGTGGCGAGAGGCCCTGATCGCGGCCGCCCTGGCGATCTTCTTCGTTGGCTTCGTATGCACCGGGTTCGGGAATGCAACGATCGCGAGTGCTTCGACTGGTGACGACCTCGTACCTCAGCTACTGACGACCAGCCATTGGCTCGAGGCGATCTCGGGATGGATCCTCGGCGCCGGTGCGGCAATCGTCGCCGCTGGATTCCTTGTCTCGTCGCGCTCAACCGTCACGTGGCGCGGTGGCCATGAGGTCCCGACTCTGAACAAGGGCGGCATCGAGCGTCGTTGAGCACAATGCACCCGGTGGAGAGGGAACCTGACACGAACGTCGTCGGCGGTGAGCTCCTCGAGTGCTCGGCCGAGCCTCTGACCGGCTTCTTCCGCGACGGCTGCTGCGCGACGGGGCCCGAGGACATGGGTAGCCACACCGTCTGCGCGATCGTCACCGAGGAGTTCCTCGACTTCAGCCGCCGGGCCGGAAACGACCTCTCCACCCCGCAGCCGGCGTTCGGGTTTCCTGGGCTCACACCCGGCGATCGCTGGTGTCTGTGCGCGGGGCGGTGGCTTGACGCACACGAGGCCGGCTGCGCGCCGCCGGTGCTTCTCGCCGCGACGCACGAGCGTGCCCTCGAGGTGATCGAAATCGACACCCTCCTCGCGTACGCGGCCGAGCCCGAGGGCGCCGCGGAATGACGCTCAGTCGGCGCCGCGGCGCCTGAGCCGATCGGTCGCCGACGCCATCGCCTCACGCGCCTCCTCGTCCAGCTTGCGGACGAGGTCGGCTGCGGGGATCTCCTCCGCCAGCTCGTGAGCCTGGCCGGCCCACAGGTTCAGAACCTCACCGTCTCCGGTCTTCCTGGCCTCGGCGCGGATCGGCGCCGTCACGTAGTGCACGGCGGGATACGCGGCGGGCGCCTCATCCGAATGCTCCGCCATGAACCGGTTGACGATGCCGCGCGCGTTTCGCCCCGTGAACGCCCGGGTGACGGCTGTGCGGCCTGGACGGGCGAGGGCATCCCGGTGAACGTCCGCCGTCCCGGCCTCCGGGCACCGCATGAACGCGGAGCCGAGCTGCGCGGCCGCCGCGCCGGCGCAGAGGACCGCTGCGATGCCGCGCCCGTTCGCGATCCCTCCGGAGGCGACCAGCGGCAGGTCGACGGCTGCGGAGAGCAACTCGAGGAGGGCAAGTAGCCCGTAGTCGCCGCCGTCGGAGTCGTCGAAGCTCGCCCGGTGGCCGCCGGCCTCGATGCCCTGGGCCACGAGCGCGTCCGCGCCCGCAGCGGCCGCCGGTCGTGCCTCCTCGACGTCGGTCACGGTCACCCAGACCTGACTGCCGGCGTCATGCAGGCGATCGACGAGCTCGCCGGACGGGCATCCGAACGTGAACGAGACGAACGGGACCGGATCCGAGATCAGGGCCTCGATCTTCGCCGCGAAGTGGTCGTCGTCGGACCGCGGCTCTCCCGGCTCCACCCGTGTGTGGCTCGTCGAGCTGCGCACGCGCTCCGCGTAGGCGTCCAGGGCCGAGGGCTCGACCTCGCTCGGGGTCACCGCGAAGACGTTTACGCCGAACGGCTTCCGCGTCAGATCGCGCGTCGCGGCGATGTCCTCGCTCATCGCCTCGGGCGTCTTGTAGCCCGCTGCGACGAAGCCGAGCGCGCCCGCGTTGCTGACGGCCGCCGCAAGCTCGGGTGTCGAGGGCCCCCCGGCGAGGGGCGCCTGCACGATCGGGATGCGGAGCCGCTCGAGCACTCAGGCCACCGCGGCGCGCAGTCCTCGCTCCTCGAGCCAGGTGGCGTGCTGGCGCCCGAGCTCGTCCACCGGCTCGTCGCCCTCGACCAGCTCACCGAGGAGGGCTCCCCAATCGGCCTCGGCCCGAAGGGTCGTCGCGACCTGGAACAGCAGGCCCTCCATCCGCCGAAGCAAAAGCGCCTCGGGCGGGAGCGTCATCTGGCGCATCTGCTGCATGAGCTCGGCGTTCCGCTGCTCGCGGAGGGCGGCGCTGCCGCGCCACGCGTCCTCCGCGTTGAAGCGATGGGGGCCGTCGGTCCGGAGCCACCAGGACACGGCGCGCATGTGCTCCATAAGGAGCGAGCCGTTCCAATCGGTGTCGTCCCCCAGGTAGCCGAGGCCGCGCAGCGTCTCCACGAGCCCGTCCTCGTCCCCGTCGCGGATCGCGGCGAAGATCGCCGCCTCGCGCTTCAGGTAGCCGCGAGGCAGCCTCCGGAGCATCCCGAAGTCGATAAAGGCGACCCGACCGTCACCGCAGAGCAGGTAGTTGCCCGGATGGGGATCGCCGAGCGCGAGATCGAGCTCGCGAACGGTCCCGTAGAAGAAGCGGTAGACGATTTCGGCGTAGCGGTCGCGGACCTCGTCCGGCTGCTCGCCGACCGCGTCGAAGTCGATGCCGTCCACCCACTCGCTCACGAGCACCCGCCGGCGGCTGAGCTGCGTGTCGACGGCCGGCACGGTGATGAACGGATGGCCGCGCCAAAACCGCGCCACCGTTCGGTGGCTCGACGCCTCGAGCTCGTAGTCGCACTCGGCCGAGACCCGTTCGCTCAGCTCGGCGAGGACCGGCTTGACGTCGAGCCCCGGCATCAGCCGTCGCATCAGCGGCGCGAGCATGCGCACGTTCCGCATGTCCGATTCCACCGCCTCGCCGATGCCCGGGTACTGGACCTTCACCGCGACGTCCTTCCCGTCGACGGTGCGGCCGCGATAGACCTGGCCGATGCTCGCCGCGGCCGCGGGCTCGGAGTCGATCGAGTCAAGGACGCGCTCGGGATCGTCCCCCCACTCGTCCGACAGCACCTTCCGCATCTCCTTCCAGCTCACCGCCGGGACGTCGTCGCGTAGCGACGCCAGGCGCTGCTGGACGTGGGCCGCCTGGTCTGAGTCGAGCCCTGGGAACTCGACCGTCGAGAGGACCTGGCCGGCCTTCATCGCCGCCCCGCGCATCGTGGCGAGCTGATCGACGAGTGAATCGAAGGTCGCCACGAACCGATCCCCACGGCGGCGGCGCTGCTCCTCCTCGGTGCCGCGCCCGTCGACCCGATCGCCGGCCCAGCGGGCGGCCCCGCCGGCCGCGACCTTCCCGAGGCGCAGGGTGCGGGCAGCGCGGCTGCGCGTGGGTCCTCGTTGTTCGTGATTCGCCACCACCCCCAGTCTGGCAACCCACACCGCGACGACCTGGACCGGCGCCTAGTATCGGCTCGCATGAGCGATCCCCTCCACGAGCGTGACGAAGTGGCGGCGGCGCTTGCGATCGCGGCCGACGAGGCGCAGCGATATCTGCTGGACATCGACTCGCAACCGGTCGCCGATCGCGGCGCCGAGGAGATCGTCCACGGGTGGACGGATCCGATGCCGGAGGACGGCGCCGGCAGCCTCGCCGCGGTTCGCGAGCTCGCCGAGCGGGGTCAGCAGGCCGCCCTGCGGTCGAGCGGCCCGCGCTTCTTCCATTTCGTCATGGGCGGCGGGACGCCGGCGGCGCTGGCGGCCGACTGGCTGGCCTCCACCTACGACCAGGTCGCCTTCGGCTGGGTCTCCTCACCGATGGCAGCGCGGCTGGAGCAGGTGGCCGTCGACTGGCTCCGCCAGCTCTTCGAGCTCCCGGAGGAGTTCGGCGGGGTCCTGACGAGCGGGGCGACGATGGGCAACTTCGTCGCGCTGGCCGCCGCTCGCAGCTGGTGGGCGGAGCAGCAGGGCGTCGACGTGGACGACGTAGGTCTGTCGTCACTGCCGGCTCCCCCGATCCTCACGAGCGGCTACATCCACCCCAGCGCGGTCCAGGCGATCGGCATGCTGGGGATGGGCCAGGGCAACGTCGAGCGCTTCGCTCGCGACGCGGCCGGACGGCTCGACGCCGACGCCCTGGAGATGCGCCTGGGAGAGCTCGACGGCCCGGCGATCCTGGTCGCGAACGCCGGCGAGGTCAACGCGGGCGACTTCGACCCGATCGAGCGGATGGCAGACCTCGCGCAGGAGCACGGCGCGTGGCTGCACGTGGACGGCGCCTTCGGCCTCTTCGCGCGGCTCACCCCCGCGGTCAGGCGGCTGGCGGCGGGAGTCGAGCGTGCGGACTCGGTGATCGCCGACGG
>Ga0075365_10001622_pt1 | contig 10381 bp, 9 predicted proteins | sample EndMetdeltDD1765_FD_71387 | JGI IMG/M metagenome (GOLD analysis project Ga0075365, IMG submission 71387) | Populus endosphere microbial communities from Tennessee, USA - Endosphere MetaG P. deltoides DD176-5 | ecosystem: Host-associated > Plants > Roots > Endosphere | place: USA: Tennessee... | reverse complement strand
AGGCCCGGCTGCGCCGCCCGGAAGATGCGATCGGGGCCGCGATGCTCCGCCGGGAGCCGGTCGAAGGACTGTCCCTCCACCAGCGACTCGAGGTCCGGGTCGGAGATCTCGAGCCCCAGCCAGTCGAACACCCGCCGCAGCTGAGGCGCCGGGACGGCGAGCATGTCCTCGTAGCGGACGAGCAGCTTCGGCCCCTGGTGCGCGGCGTAAGCCTGCTCGACCACCTCGGTCCGCCACAGCCATTTGTGGGCGCTCTGCTCCACGAACTCGAGGCGTTCGTCGGCGTCGATTCCCTCGACGACCGGAAAGACGTCGCCGAGCCAGGATCCCTTCGACGCCGCGGCGAGCTCCGAGTCCACCACGTCGCGGCCGTCGCGAAGCAGGAACAGCAGGCGCGAGCCGGGGAGCGCCTCGGTGATCAGGTCGGCCGCCTGCGAGCCGTGGGGCTCCTTGATCACGAGCAGGGTCTCGGCCAGCGGGACCTCAGACGCACGCGCAGCCGCGTGCGCGTGGAAGCGCGCCCTCATCAGCGCACCGAGCTGCGGCAGCCATGCGTCGCGGAACTCGTCGGCGAAGAAGTACTGGCCGGCGTCGCGCAGGTACCTGCTCGGAGTGAAATTGCTCGCGTCGAGGTCCCGCGCCTGGATTCCGGGCTCGTCGCTGAAGAAGGGCCCGAGATGCTGGCCGATGAGAGGCTCGTTCACCGGCACCACGGCCGGGTGCCCCGCGAGCTGACGCATGAGCCAGGTGCTCCCGCTCCGGGGGGAGCCGAGGAGCCAGACCAGCTGGGAGTCGAACGACTCATCGACGGACCCGCCCCGGGCCGTCCGGCGCGGGCGAAGCCGGCGGCGGGGGCTCAAGCGCGCGTCCTTCGAGTCCGGATGACGCAGAACTGCGTTCCCGCCCCGAAGACCTCCTCGACCTTCATCCCCGCCCCCTCCGCGGTCCGCGCGAGCTCGTCGAGGTCGACGGCGGATCCCAGCCAGGCCGGATCGTCAACGCCGCGCGGCGCGCGGCCGGTCCCCGCGCGGATCCGCCGCATAAGGCGGCGCCCGGCAGAGGCGTGGTGATCGGCCCGATGGACCCGTGGGTCGTTGGAGACCTGAAAGGCGGCCCACCCCCCGGGGCGAAGCACGCGACCCATCTCGGCGACGTAGCCGAGCGTCACCCGGGGGTCCGGGATGTGCTGGAAGACGACGTGCGAGATGCACCCGTCGACGCTCGCATCGTCCACGCCCCCGAGCGTCGCGCCATCGCCGAGCAGCCAGGTCACGTTGTCGAGCTCGCCGTTGTGCTCGCGCGCCCGCGCCAGCATCTCCGCGGAGACGTCGAGCGCGACAACCCGGCCCGCCGTCGCCGCGATGCTCCGGGTCAACCGCCCCACGCCGCACCCGATCTCGAGCACGCGGGACCCGGGCTCGATCGTGACCCCGGCGATCTCGAGCAGCGTCGCCAAATCCTTCTCCCCCTCGCCCCAGAAGCGCTCTTGGTCCTCGTGCCCGTAGGGGATGCGGCTGTCGACGAAGTGGAACGCGTCCTCGCGGGCACGGCGATCCCAGAAGCGGCGCATGTGCGCCTCATCGCGACGCATTTACGTGGCGGCCGGGCGCGGCGCGCCGCGCAGGTATCCGACCATCTCCCTGATGAACGGGCGCTCGAAGAGGTACGTGGAGGCGATCGTGGCCACGCCGAACAGCGCCAGCTCGGCGATCGCCATCTCGATCGTCCGGGGCCCGGTCTCCAGCAGGCGCACGCCGAGCACGAGTCCGGCCGGGATGACGATCGGCACCACCGCGCGAACGATGTGCCTCGTGAGGTTGAACCCGACGAACAACCGCGAGAGGAACCAGCCGCGGAGCGCGATCTCGCACACGGTCGTGACGGCCATCCCGATCGCGTATCCCGTGAGCCCCAGGGTCAGCATGAGCGGCGTCGTGACCACGAGGAACACCGCGATCTGAAGCCCGCCGTTGATGGCGAGCGGTCGCGTGTTCCCGATCGCGCTCATGAACACGATCCAGTTGAACGCGATCTGCCGGGTGGCCAGGATGAGCCCGAACGCCTGGAGGAGCCCGGTGGCGACGTCCCAGCGGGAGCCGAGCACGAACTCGACGAGATCGGGGGCGAACAGGGCGAGCCCGACCCCGAACGGCACCGCCCACATCAGCGCCAGGCGGTTCGACTTCACGAACGCCTCATAGAGCACGTCGATGCGGTCCTTCACGGCGCAGACCGCGGGGTAGATCGTGATCCGTACGATGCCGTCGACCCGGTCGATGAACGCCGAGAAGCTGGCGGCAAGGGCCAGGGCGCCGAGCCCCGCCAGGCCGACGGAGTAGTTGCCGATCAGGATCGCGCCCTGCACGACCACGAGGCTCGATGCGTTCGAGAGGAAGAGCGGCCACGAGAAGTTGAAGTACTCCCGGGTCGTCTTCCGGTCGTAGCGCAGAGCGATGCGGTAGGGGCACGTGATCAGGGCGGCAAGCGCCGACGCGAAGGTCCCGACGACCGCGCCGATGATGAGCCCCCAATAGCCCGCCCCGGCGACGACCAGGGCGATGGTCACGACCGCCGTGACGACCGGGTTGATGCCCTCCAGCAACCGCTGCCGCAGGTAGCGCATCTGGCGATAGGCCACCCAGATCGGGCTCTGGAGCGCCGTGCCGAGGAGCGCGATCGACAGCACGAACGCCGGCAGGATGATGTCCGGCCGCCCGTAGGCGAGCGCGAACAGGGGCACTGCGACGGCGACGACGGCGTAGAAGATCAGCGTGTAGACGAGCTCCAGCGTGAAGGCCCGCTGGAAGGCGGTCTCCTGGTCCTCGTCGTCCTGCTGGACGTACTTGTCGCTGACCCCCACCTGCTTCAGCCAGGTGATCGTGACCAGCGTGGTCACCACCAGGCCCCAGAACCCGAACTGGCTGGCGGTCAGGTAGGCCGCGACCGCCACGCGCTGGACGAGGCCGAGCGCCGCGTACCCGACGTTGAATGCCGAGGTGATGATCGCCCCGTGCGCGGTGTGGGTGCGCAGCCCACGCTCGCCGACGCCGGCGAACCGGTCGTCGTCCACTCCGAGAAGCTCGCCGGCGTCGTCTGGTGGGTTCGCGGTCGGGCTCGCGACCGCGGGCTCGGCCATCTCAGTGATCCGGGCCACGGGCGTGGATCACCACGTGCGGCACGGTGTTCCTCAGCTCCCGGAAGCGCATGGCGAAGCGCGAGTGGCGCCTCACGTCCTCGAACCCGGCGGTGCGGACCATCGTGAGCCACGCGCGCGTCGACGGCCGCCACCAGGTGCTCCACGGCTTGTCGCCGCGGAACTCCGCCGCGTTTCCGAACGGCAGGAGATCGAGCTTGCGGCTGTGCTCCTCGGCGAGCACCAGGCGGCCGCCGCACAGGGCCGCCATGCGCTCGAGGGCAAGCATGGGATCCCGCAGATGGATCAGGACCGATCCGCAGAAGACGAGGTCGAACGGGCCTCCGAGCGCCTCGGGCGTCGCGTCGTAGACGGAGACGCCCACCCTCTCCACGGAGCTGCCGAGCGCCGCCTTCGCCAGCTCGAAGCCCTCCCCCCGCCGGTCGTCCGTGTCCGGGCGCAGGCGCGGCGGCCAGTCGAGGTCTTGAATCCGGTCCACGTCGATCGCGGTGACCTGAGCGCCGCGGCGCTCGAGCTCGAACGCCCAGAAGCCCTCGAAGGTGCCGATGTCGAGCGCCCGCTTGCCCGAAAGGTCCTCGGGAAGGCCGTAGCGGTCGACGAACGGCCGCAAATCGAACATCCCCGGCGTGACGAGACCCGGTGCGAGCTCCTGCGTGTGGTACCAGCCGATGTCGTCGAGCCGCTCGCGAAGGCGTGCGACCGCCTCGGCCTCGCCGGCCATTCCCCCTCGCTGGGCAACCTTCTCCGGCGACACGATGAGAAGCTTACGCAGACCAAACCATGCGTTCGCCAATCGCCTCAGGGATGACGACCGCCGCCCACGGCGCTGCATGAACCCGAGCGCCGAGCCCGAGAGCAGCCGTTTCCAGGCGGAGCGCCCGCCCGAGGTGAGGCGCGCGCCCCCGTGGCACAGGCTCTCCTACATCGTCCGCGCGCTGCCGGCGGCGCTCGAGAACCTGGCGGCCGACCTCGCCGTCCCCCCGACCGGGCGCGTGCTCGACTATGGGTGCGCCGACGTGCCGTACCGGCGGTTCTTCGCGGCAGACATCGACTACGTGACCGCCGATCTGCGGGGAAACGCCCGCGCAGCAATCGAGATCAACGCCGACGGCTCCCTCCCGTGTGAGGACGAGAGCTTCGACGCCGTCGTCTCAACCCAGGTGCTCGAGCACGTCGGCGACCCGGGGCTGTATCTGTCCGAGTGCCACCGGGTGCTCCGGCCCGGTGGACGGCTCCTGCTCTCGACGCACGGGATGATGCTCTACCACCCCGACCCGGTCGACTACTGGCGCTGGACCTGCGCCGGGCTGCGGCGCATCGTTCAGGATGCCGGCTTCGACGTCGTCCGCTTCGAGGGGATCATGGGTTTGACGGCAACGGGGGTTCAGTTCACTCAGGACGCGTTGCTCGGGCATCTGCCGAAAATGCTCCGCCCCGCCCTCTGCCTGGTGATGCAGGCGCTGGCATCGCTTGCCGACCGCTTCGAGAGTCGCGAGAGCCGAGAGCTGAACGCTCTGGTGTTCGCGCTCGTCGCAACGAGGCGATGACCGTGCTCTCTCCCCGTCGCGCGTGGCGGGAGCTCCGCTTTCGCCGGCTCGAGCGCCGCCTTGCAGCGCCGCGGCTGGTCCGCGCCTTCGCCGAGGCCCATCCGGAAGCGTTCTTCGTCGAGATCGGCGCCAACGACGGTGTCCAGCACGACTTCCTGCGGCCGTACATCGTCCAGGGCGGCTGGCGGGGGATCATGGTGGAGCCGGTGCCCTACGTGTTCGAGCGGCTGCGGCGCAACTACGCCGCGCTCGAGGGCGTCGCGCTGGAGAACGCCGCGATCGCCGAGCGCGACGGGACGTTGCCCTTCTACCACCTGCGCGAGGCCGCGCCCGCGGAACGGGATGCGCTGCCGGGGTGGTACGACGGGATCGGGTCGTTCGAGCGCGAGATCGTGACCGGCCACGGCAACCACATCCCGGACATCGAGAGCCGTGTCGTCGAATCGGAAGTCCCGGCCCTGACCTTCGAATCGCTCTGCCGCAAGCACGGCGTCTCGGCGCTCGATCTGGTGCTCATCGACACCGAGGGCTACGACTTCCAGATCATCAAGAGCATGGACCTTGCCTCTCGCCACCCCCGGTTGCTCACCTACGAGCACTTCCACCTGACGCGTGAGGATCGCGACGCGTGCCGCCGGCACGTCCGCGCCCAGGGGTACGACACGATGGAGGAGGGCTTCGACACCTGGTGCCTCGATCTCGGGATCCACGATGGAGTGACGGCCGTCTGGCGCACGCTCCGCCCGGCCGTCCCCGGTGTCTCGGCCCTGGACGAGCGAACATGAGCGGCGGGCGGCTCCCCCGTCGCCTGCGGCGGATGGCCGGCAGGCTTCGAGGCGGGAACGGGCGCGATCCGCTGGCCCTCACCCCGGAGGATCGGCGCTACCTCACCGAGCACTACGACGCATCGGTGCCGCTCCCGCCAGGCGCCGAGGAGGAGCTCAACGAGCGCAACCCGCGCCTCCGGGAGCTCCGCGAGTCCTATGCCGCCCTGGACATCCCCGCCTCGACCGGGTCGCGCTGGCGACGCGAGCACGTGGACGCCTTCCTGGACCTTCGCTACTTCCGCGGCGAGACACTCATCACCTGGCACTACCGCGAGCTGCCCCGGACAACGAGGCTCAAGTACTTCGTCCTTATGCGGTACGTGGCTGGTCGCGACGCGCTCGGGCTGCTCGAGGAGCTGGAGGAGGACGGGGCGTTCGGCTGCTGGACTTACTCGTACCCGGGCTATGGCCGGTTCAGCCGGGACCTGCTCGAGTCGGTGAACGAGATCTCCTTCCTGGAGCGCCACCTCCGGCTGTCGGAGCGCGAGCGATTCGCGGTGATCGACATCGGCGCCGGCTACGGCCGGCTGGCGCACCGCATGGCGACTGCGTTCGACAACCTGGCCGACTACTGCTGCCTCGACGCGATCCCCGAGTCGACCTTCCTCTCGGAGTACTACCTGCGACATCGGGATTGCGCCCCCCCGGCGCGCGTGGTCAGCCTCGATGCCGTAGGCGAGCTTGAACCCGGCGGGTTCGACCTCGCGGTGAACATCCACTCGTTCTCCGAGTGCACCAGGCAGGCGATCGCCTGGTGGGTCGACCAGCTGCGCCGCCTGCGGGTTCCCGAGCTCCTGGTGATCCCGAACGAGCCGGAGGAGCTGCTCAGCCTGGAGCCGGACGGGAGCCGGCTCGAGTTCGCCCAGCTACTCGAGGATGCCGGGTACCGCCTTGTGGTGCGCGAGCCGGTGGTCGGCGATCCCGCGGTGCGGGAGCTGGTCCCCCTCGAGGACAATTTCCACCTGTTCCGCCACGAGGACGCGGGATGACGACGATCGAGGTCGCGTGCGCGGCGGACGAGCGCTACGCGCCGCACAGCGCGGCGATGCTCCACTCGGTGATGACGGTTCGCGGCGAGAGCGAGCTGCGAATCCGGTATCTCCACGGTCCCGCCTTCCCGGACCGGGTGAAGGAGCTGCTCCGGGGGATGGTCGAGGATGGCGGCGCGGCGATCTCGTTCCTCGAGATCGGGGACGACCGAGTCGCGGGCCTTCCGGAGATGGACTTCGTGACGAGGGCGATGTGGTACCGGATCTTCCTCCCGGAGCTCCTGCCCGAGGCGGATCGGGTGCTCTACCTGGACGTCGACACGATCGCGATCGACTCGCTCGAGCCGCTCTGGGACGTCGACCTCGAGGGCAGCCTCGTCGCCGCCGTGACCAACGTCTTCTACATGCGAAGCCACGCACAGCGGGCGGCACAACTCGGCATCGAGCCGGCCGACTACTTCAACAGTGGAGTCGTCCTGCTGAACCTCGACCTGATGCGGCGCGAGGATTCGACCCGGGCGCTCTTCGACTACGCCACCGGTCACGCGTCGGAGCTGGCGTGGCCGGACCAGGACGCGCTCAACGTTGTCCTGGGCCCGCGGCGCATGTCGCTTCATCCCCGGTGGAACTGCATGAACAGCGTCCTCCAGTTCCCCTGGGCGGGCGACGTGCTCGGCGCAGACGCGGTGGAGGAGGCCCGCGAGAGGCCCGGGATCCGGCACTTCGAGGGGCCAACGGTCAACAAGCCCTGGCACGAGGGCTGCGAGACCCCCATGCGCGAGGTCTACTTCGAGCACCGCCGGCAGACGCCGTGGCCGGAGGTCGAAATGGACGGCGCGAAGCCCGGCAACGTCGTCAAGCGCCTCGCCCAGAGCGTCCTCGGGCGGGGGAGGTCGGTCAGCGCTTGACGGCGATCCGGCCCGTGTAGTCGATCCGCGTGAGGAGCGGCGGCGGGCCCTGCTCGGCGAAGTACTCGTCCACCGCCCGGCGCGCCCCCTCCCAGTGGCCGTAGTCGTCGACGATCAGGACGCCGCCCTCGGCGAGGCGGGGATACAGGTGGACGAGCTCGTGCCGGGTGGACTCGTACCAGTCCGTGTCGAGGCGCAGCAGGGCGAGCGCCTCAGGCGCATCGGCGGGGAGCGTCTCCTCCACCGGCCCCGCCACCAAATGGAGGCGCTCCCGCGGATAGCCCGTCTCCGCCAGGGTCGCGCGGACGGCATCCTCGTTGAACGTCTCCTCGTCGAAGACCTGCCGCCACGGCCGCTCCCCCCTCCCCTCGGCGTCGCGCCAGGTCTCCAAAGCCGGCGGGTCGATCGGCGAGACGTCGTGCTCGCCCGGCTCCGTCATTCCCTCGAAGGTGTCGTAGAGGTGGATGTCGCGATCGCTCGTCCCGAGGTCCTGAAGGGTCAGGATCATCGCCACCACCGAGCCGCCTCGCCAGACGCCGCACTCGGCGAAGGCGCCCGGGATTCGCGCGCGCTCGACGTATCGAACCGCGTCGACCAGGGCCTGGAGCCTCGGGACGCCGGTCATCGTGAACGGCAGCGCTCGCTGGACGATCGCGCGGTCCGCGTCGTCGAGCTGGGACAGGTCAGGCGCGGACGGGATCGGCGATCGCTCGGCGGAGTCGTTCCGCCGACGGCGTCGGAGGCGAGTGGGGATCCGGCGCGGGGCCACGGCGTCAGGATCGTTCCACAGAAGGCACCGGTCGGCCGCCCGAGCACGATTGTCGAGAAACGGCGGCCATGGCGCCGTTATTCGACAATCGTCTTTACCCGACGGCGCGCTCGTGCTCCTCAACGACGGCTCGGGTGAACGAGGCCTGGTCGTGTCGCGCGGCGGTCCGTTCGCCCTCGGTGCGTAGTCGTTCACGAAGCGCCGGATCGCCCGCGAGCCGCCGGACCGCTCGGGCCAGCGCGGCCGCGTCCTCCGCGGGCGCGTAGAGGACGCAGTTCTCTCCGTCGCGCAGGAACTCCCCCGAGCCGCCTCGCCCGGTCGCGGCGACCGGCACGCCAACCGCCATCGCCTCGAGCGGCACCAGGCCCCACGGCTCCTCCCAGAGCACTGGGAACACCACCGCGTCGGCAGCCGCGTAGATCCCGGGCAGCTCCTCCCTGGGTGCCCCGTCCCGGAAATCCACCCGGTCCTCGACCCCGGTGTCGCGGACGACCGCCCGCAACCGCTCGAGGTAGGCGTCGTCGCCAGAGCCCACCACCGTCAGCGTCGCGTCCGGCAGATGCTCCAGGGCGCGGACGGCGATCTCGATGCCCTTGCGCTCGTCGATCCGGCCGACGTAGAGGAGGCGGCCCTTCCACTCGGTCCGCTCCGGCCCGGGCCCGAACAGCGAGCGGTCGACGCCCGAGTGGGCAACGCCAGTGTCCTCGAGGTCCCACCGCTTGGCCGCGCGGGCTCGGACCGTCTCGCTGACGAACACCCATCGCGCCGCGGAGCCGAGATCCCTCGCCGCCGGAGCGCCGGCCAGCGAGGCGACGGGTGGCCCGGCCGGCCCCAATCGCGCCACGGCGCGCTGCCAGGCGTCCACCTTCGGCGCGTAGAGCATCCATTCGTCATGGACGAACCCGACGGCCGGCGTTCCCGAACCGCGAACGCGCTCGATGAGGCCGAGCGACATGCCGCCCATCGCCCACCAGCTCACGACGTGGGGGCGCACCTCGTCGAGCTCCCGCTCCAGGACGCGGGCATTGTGGCGCTCGAGGGCCAGGCGCTCACGCAGCGACAGGTGCGGGAACTCGTGACCCCGCCAGTACCAGCGCAGGTCGCGGCGGACCTCGGGATCGTCCGGCGTGCCCGGGCCGCGCCCCGGCGAGCGGTAGTCCGTGGTCAGCACTCGCACCTCGTGGCCGCTCGAGCGGAGCGCCTCCACGCCGGCCTGCCACATCAGCTCGTATCCGCCCAGGTGATGCGGCGGGTACATGTTCCCGACCGAGAGAACCTTCACAGGACCGGGGAGCCGTTCCGGATGCTTCCCCAGGCGAGCGCGGCGAAGCCGACGGCGTCCGCTCCGGCCTCGACCGTGGCGACGCGCGCGGATCGCCACCGGCGGCCGTAGCGCGAGAGCTCGGCCAGGTACGGGGCGGCCGCCACCAGCGGGAGCGGCGAACGCCTCAGCGCGGCGATCGCGACCCCCGCGACGGCCAGGTCGAAAGCAGCCGAGCGCCGGGTCAGGAACAGGCGGCCGAAGAGGAGGCTGCGGCGGATCTCGGGAACCCGCTTCGCGATCGCCGGGAAGTAGACGAGCCGTAGACGCTCCCCCACATAGCCGGCCGGTCCGCGGTCCAGAACGGCGTGGTGGACGAGGGCCTCGGATGCGAACTCGGTGCGTGCGCCCGAGCGCCTGGCGCGCCAGCCGAGCCACGCGTCCTCGGCGAGCGGCTTGCCGATGCGGGCGCCGAGGAAGTCCTCGAAGCCCTCGAGTCGCTCGAAAAGCTCGCGCCGGACGAACAGGTTCGCGGTCTCGTACAGACCCGACTCGCGAACCACCCAGACGGTGTGATCGAAAGGCCCCAGGGCGCTGGCCGGGTCGGGCTCGACGCGGCCCTGAACCAGATCGACCCCATCCATCGCCTGGAGGCCCGCCCGGAGCCAGTCGGGCGCCGGCGCGCAATCGGCATCGGTGAAGGCGAGCACCGCGCCCCGACTCGCCTCCACTCCGGTGTTCCGCGCCGGTCCAGGGCCAACGCCCTCGGTTCTCACCACCCGGACCGGCGCCGCGGCGCGCTGCGCCACCGCCGCCGTGTCGTCCCCGGAGCCGTCGTCCACGACGATCACCTCGTACGGCTGGGCGATGTCCTGCGCCGCGAGCGCCTCCATCGTCCGCCCGATCGTCCCGGCGGCGTCCCGCGC
>Ga0075365_10001621_pt1 | contig 10383 bp, 7 predicted proteins | sample EndMetdeltDD1765_FD_71387 | JGI IMG/M metagenome (GOLD analysis project Ga0075365, IMG submission 71387) | Populus endosphere microbial communities from Tennessee, USA - Endosphere MetaG P. deltoides DD176-5 | ecosystem: Host-associated > Plants > Roots > Endosphere | place: USA: Tennessee... | reverse complement strand
CCATAGCCAGCCCCCACGATGCCGATGCAGAGTGCTGATCTATCCTCCCGACCCGCCGTGGAAGCCCAGTCACCAGTGCCCCAGCCCATCTATCCACCTCGGCGCTGGCCGTGGGTGGTCGCCGCGATCGCGGCCGTGGCCGTCGCCGGATTCCTCGTCTGGTTCCTCGCCTTCCGGGACGGTGGCACGGAGACCGTCTCCGGCTCGACCGAGGTCACCGGTCCGGCGGAGGTGCGTGGGCCGGACGGGACGCCTTTCACGCTGTCCCTGCCATCAGGCTGGAAGGCGCTGTCCCAGGAGGGGCTCTCAGAGCTCCCCGGATCGCCCGTCGCCGTCATGCAGCAGACGGAGGGTTCCGGAGTCCTGATCATCAACACTCAGCCGCCGAGCAGCGCCACCGTTTCGGCCGTCGGTAAGCAGGTCGAGAACAAGCTCCGGCACTCGGTTTCCGACTTCAAGCTGGTCGGTGCGGGGCCGTTCAACCTCGAGGCCGGCCAGGCCTTCCAGGTCTCTTATGCCCGCACCGAGGCGGGCACGGCGAACACGCTCGTGGTCGTGGCAGCCGGGGGGCGGATCTACACCCTGAACAGCGTCGTCCCGGGAGGCGACGAGGATGCGGTCAAGCAGGCGATCGCGATGATCGAGTCGTTCAACGCTTAGGTGGATTTCCCCGCCCGATGCAGGATTTAACGAGGCACTTCAGTAATGGTGGGGCAGGAGCCCCAGCCGTGACCGTTCGGACACGGGCCCGAAAAACCAACCGTGCCCCCTCGCGGCAGGGCTCTAAATAAGGAGGAATCCCGTTGAACGACCGATACCAGCTTCGAGGCGTCCGCATCGGCGCGGTCATTGCGATCGCCGCCGTCGCCGCCTTCCTCGTGTGGTTCTTCGCGATCCGCGACACGAGCGACGACGGCAACGACAACGGGAGCGCCAGCCAGGGCGCGCAGAACGTCGTGGGCCCCGTCGCCGCCACCGAGGCTGACATCTCCGACCTCGGGCAGAAGAACGGTCAGCCGATCTATTGGGCCGGAGACCAGCCAGGGACGAGTGACCTGGAGCTGACCCAGACGGCCGACGGGAACGTGTACGTGCGCTATCTGACTGACAACGCCGATATCGGTACTCCGAAGCCGTCCTATCTGACCGTCGGGACCTACCCGTTCGGGGACTCGCTGCACGCCCTGAAGAACATCGCGAAGGAGCCGGGAGCGCAGACCTTCGATGTCGCCAATGGCGGGCTCGCGGTGCAGAACACGAACTCGCCGACGAGCGTGTACGTCGCGTACCCCGATGAGAAGCGCTACGAGATCGAGGTCTACGACCCCGATCCCGCGAAGGCGCTGGACCTCGTCAAGTCCGGGGACATCCAGCCCGTTCCCTGACCGCTTGCGCGCTCAGCTGATCAAGGGCGGCGGCGGATGACGCGTTGACGCTCTTCGTCGCCTGGGTCCTGTTCCCGATCGTCCTCGTGGCGCTCACGGTGGGCTGTGGCCTGCTGGTCGAGCGGATTGCGGGGATCGACCTCCCGGGAGCGCTTCTGCCGGCGACCGGGCTTGCGCTGATCGTCGTCGTCGCGCAGTTCTTCACGCTCGACGGCGGACTCGCGGAGGCCACGACCCCGGTTATCGTGGCGCTGGCCGTAGTCGGCTACGGGCTGTCGCTCCCGGCACTGAATCGCGGCATCGCCTGGTGGGCCGTGCTCGCCGCGGCGGCCGCCTTCGCCGTCTATGCGGCGCCGATCGTGCTCTCGGGAGACGCGACCTTCGCGGGCTACATCAAGCTCGACGACACGGCGACCTGGATGACCCTGACCGACCGCGTGATGGAGCACGGTCGCAGCCTCTCCGGCCTTCCGCCGTCGACCTACGAGGCCACGCTGGACTTCAACCTGGGCGCGGGCTATCCCGTCGGGGTCTTTCTGCCCCTCGGTGTGGGTCGAGCGCTTGTGGGCCAGGACGTCGCCTGGGTGATCCAGCCGTACATGGCGTTCATGGGAGCCCTGCTGGCGCTCGGTGCGTGGGCGATCACCGAGCCGCTCGTCAAGTCGCGGCCTCTGCGCGCTCTCGCCGCGTTCCTGGGAGCGCAATCGGCGCTTCTGTTCGGCTACTACCTCTGGGGCGGGATCAAGGAGATGGCCGCGGCCGCCCTGATCGTTTCCATCGCGGGAGTGGCCGCGTTCGCCATCAGAGAGTGGCCGTCACCGCGTCCGCTCGTGCCTCTGGCGGTGATGAGCGCCGCGCTGATCGGGATTCTGAGCGGCGGCGGTGCGGTCTGGCTCGCTCCGATGCTCGTGGTCGTGCTGGTCGTGTTCGTCCGTTTCCTGGGCTGGGCCGCCGCCGCGATCAGGGCAGCGGTGTTCGCCGCGGCCACGGTTGTCATGTGCCTGCCGGTGATCATCCCCGGCGGGCTCCTGCCGCCGACCTCCTCGCCGCTCACGAGCGAGACGGCGCTCGGCAACCTCTACCACGCCCTGAACGGCTTCCAGCTCTTCGGCATCTGGCCGACGGGCGACTTTCGACTCGACCCGAGCGATCTCGCGACCACGTACGTGCTGATCGGCGTCGTCGGGATCGCGGCCGTGATCGGCCTCGTGCTGGCCGTCAAGGCGCGGTCCTGGGCGCTGATCATCTATCTGGGGACCGCCATCGTCGCCTCGCTGACGATCTACGTCATCGGCTCCCCATGGGTCGGAGGAAAGGCCCTGGCCACGGCCTCGCCGGCGATCCCGCTCGTGGCGGCCGCGGGCGGCGTGGCGCTGTTCGCGGGTGGGCGTCACATCGAGGGCGGCGTGCTGGTGGCAGTCCTCGCGGTCGGGGTCCTGTGGTCCAACGCGTTGGCATATCGAGACGTCAGTCTCGGTCCCCGCGCTCAGCTCGCTGAGCTCGAGACGATTGCCGGCAAGCTCGGCGACACAGGGCCAACCCTGATGACGGAGTACCAGCCGTACGGCGTCCGGCACTTCCTGCGCGACGCCGCGCCGGAGGGCGCGTCCGAGCTTCGCCGCCGGAAGGTCCCGCTGTTGAGCGGTCATGGGCTGCGCAAGGGCATGACGGCCGACATCGACGAGTTCCAGCTCGGCGCGATCCTCACATACCGGAACCTCGTCCTTCGCCGTGGCCCCGGTGGGAGCCGCCCACCGTCGCCGTACCAGCTCGTCTATCAGGGCAAGTACTACGACGTATGGCAGCGCCCGGAGAACTCGACCAAGTTCGTGGCCGGTCACCTCGGTCTCGGCACCGAGACGGACCCGGCGGGCGTCCCGAAATGCTCCGAGGTGCAACGCCTGGCCCGCCAGGCCGGTCCGGGGGGAACGCTCGCCGCGGTGAGCCGCGATCCGGTGGTCGTCGTGCCGCTGACGCAGACCAAGCATCCGGCGGCCTGGAACTCGTCCCAGTTCGAGTTCGCCCTCCTCCCGCGCACTCCCGGGACGCTGACGGCGCGGGTCCAGATCCCGCAGACCGGCGACTACTCGATCTACCTCGGCGGCTCGGTGCGACCGCAGGTCGACCTCTCGGTCGATGGCCGAGAGGTCAGCTCGGAACGTCAGTTCCTCAACAACTTCGGCGAATACGTGCCGTTCGGCGAGACGCGTCTGACGGCGGGAGCCCACACGATTTCGATGACGTTCCATGGTTCCGATCTGCGCCCGGGAAGCGGCGGCCCGGCTGAGCCCATCGGCCCGCTGGCCTTGACGGACCAGGACGCGGCACAGACGAAGATCTCGTACTTCCCGGTCAGCCGAGCGGGCCAGCTATGCGGCCAGCGCTGGGACTGGATCGAGGCGGTGAGCGGCGCCTAGGGCGCTACGCGGACGCGGGCCTAACCGGCTCGACGGCGTCCGCAGCCGTCCACAACTCGCTCACGGGGACCGGGCGGCCGATGTGGTAGCCCTGCGCGAAGTCGACGCCATACTCGCGCAGCAGATCAACGGTCTTGCTGTCGCCGACGAACTCGGCGATCGTCGCCTTGCCGAGCTGTGCGGAGAGTTGGACGATCGCCCGCACCATGGCCTGGTCGGTGGCGCTCGAGGCGAGGTCGCCGATGAAGTCGCCGTCGATCTTCAGGTACTCCAGCGGCAGGTACTTGAGGTAGTAGAAGGAGCCGAACCCGGCGCCGAAGTCGTCGAGGGCGAAGCGGCACCCCATCTCCGTCAACTTGGACGCGAACTCCCGCGCCTCGTCCATATTCAGGACCGCCGTGGTCTCGGTGACCTCGAAGATCAGGTTTCCCGGGTCGATGGGGACGTTTCGCAGCTCCTCCTGGATCGTGCGGGGGAGAGTGGGGTCGCCCAGCGTGCGACCGGACAGGTTGACCTCGAGCCGCAGGTCCCGGCCCGCGCGCCTTTGCTGGTCGATGATGTGGATCGCCTGGCGCGTTACCCACATGTCGATCTCCCGCACCATCCCCGAGCGCTCCGCGCTGGGCAGGAACGCGTGGGGCGTCAGCAGCTCCCCTTCGGGGCTCTCCATCCGGACCAGCAGCTCGTACTGGGAGATCTGGCCGGTCCGCAGGCTGAGGATCGGCTGCGCGAAGAGCGTGAACCGGTTCTCGTCCAGGGCCCGCCTGATGCGGTCCGCCCAGGCGGGGCTCTCGCCGTCCTTCTGCCCATCCGAGGTCGGTGCGTAGACGCTGAACCGATCGCGGCCGGTCTCCTTCGCCTCGTACACGGCGACGTCCGCCTCGACCATGAGCTCCTCGGCGGTTTGGACGCGCGCGTCGGTGATCACCGACACCCCGATGCTCGTGGTCAGCCGCAGCCGCTTTCCTCTGAATACCGCGCGGTGGCGGCGGAGGGTGTCGAGGAGCTTCGACGCGACATGGGTCGCCTGGTCCAGATCCGCGTGGGGAAGCAGGATCGCGAACTCGTCGCCGCCCAGCCGCCCAAGCACATCCGTCTCGCGCATCTGGCCGCGGAGGAGATCGGCCACGCTTCGGATCACCGCGTCGCCCGTCCGGTGACCGAGGCTGTCGTTGACGTACTTGAAGTTGTCGAGGTCGAGGAGCAGGACGGCCCCGCCCGTGTCGTACCTGGCCACGTCTGCAACGCGATCGGACAGCTCCTCCTCGAAGCGACGGCGGTTCAACAGCCCGGTCAGCGGGTCGTGGTCGGCGAGGTGGCGGAGTCGCGACTGGATGCGCTCGCGCTCGGTGACGTCCCGGAAGCTCCATACGCGGCCGTGGATCTCCCCGTCCCGGCCGCGCTGCGGACGCGAGTAGCGCTCGAACACGCGGTCGTCCTTGAAGTGGAGCATGTCGAAGCTCTCGGCCTCGGGCCGTTTGTACAGCTGCCCGATCTTGCGCACGAAGGTGGTCGGATCGGTGAGCTGGTCGCAGACGAAGGCGACGGATCGGTCGTCGTCCCCGGACTCGACGATGTCCTCGGGAAGGCGCCACATCTCCTTGAAGCGCTGGTTGAAGCTGACGATCTTTCCGTCGCGGTCCACCACGAGCAGCCCGTCCGCGGTGGACTCCAGAGTCGCCCGCTGGAGCGACAGCGACTCCTCGAGCTCGCGCTCTGAGCGCTCTCGCTCGAGGAGCCTCGAGTCCATCAGCTCCTTGATGCGGCCGAAGATGATCGCCGCGACCACCACGGTCCCCATCGTGATCACCCATCGGGCCAGCTCGTTGCCCTCGGAGTGGCCCAGTGCCAGCACGGTCGCATAGGAGAGGCCGACGAACGCGATCTGTGCCGTCGCCTGTCGCCGGGTGAAGAAATACGCGGCGTACAGGGCGACCCAGATGTAGAACATCTCCGTCGTCGTCGGCCGGACGCTCGCGACGAGGGTCCCGACGCTGACCACGATCGTCCCCACCGCCAGCAGAACCTCGAATGCCCACGGCGGAAGCCGGCGCCAACTGAGCAGGATGAGAACGCAGGCGGCCAGGCCGGTGGCGCACGCCGCGGCCTCCTCGAGTCGCTCGGTGGGCGACAGGTAGTCCGACAGGGGGATGCCGATCAAGCCGAGCGCCGTGCCCGAGCCGAACATCAAAGCCAGCGTGGCGGCCATCGCCGTGCGCTCGTCCCGCGCCCCCCCGAGGCTCAGCCGCAGGGTGTCGATGCGCCACTTGATCGAACGGGCGAGCGGCATTGAATCTCTCCCAATCCGCATCGGTCAGGGGAGGGCACGGCTTTAGCCGTGCCCGGAGCCGGGCGGCGACTTTGTCGCCGCAGCAGCATGTGTCGTCAGGCGGCGGAGCCGCCGTCGGTGTTTCGCACGGCTTTAGCCGTGCCAAGCGGGGAACGGCTGCCCGCGTGGCTATCGTCAATGGCGTGCCGCAGTTCCAGCTGAATCCCGCCTATACGCCCACGGCCGATCAGCCGAAGGCGATCGCCTCGCTCGCCGAGGGCCTCGGCGCGGGCGAGCGGTTCGCCACGCTCCTGGGGGCGACGGGAACCGGGAAGACCTTCACGATGGCGGGCGTCATCGAGCAGATGCAGCGACCCGCGCTGGTGATCGCTCACAACAAGACCCTCGCGGCACAGCTCTGCAACGAATTCCGGGAGTTCTTCCCGGACAACGCCGTCGAGTACTTCGTCAGCTACTACGACTACTACCAGCCTGAGGCGTACGTCCCGGCGCAGGACCTCTACATCGAGAAGGACTCGTCCATCAACGACGAGATCGACAGGTTGCGCCACTCGGCGACGGCCGCGTTGCTCGCGCGTCGCGACGTCGTGATCGTGGCGTCGGTGTCCTGCATCTACGGCATCGGGTCGCCGGAGCTCTACCGAGAGCAGATGCAGCTGTTCAAGGTGGGGGAGTGGGTCAACCGCGACGAGCTGTTCCGCAAGCTCATCGGGATGCAGTACGGGCGCAACGACACCAACCTCACCCGCGGGACGTTCCGGGTGAAGGGCGAGGTCCTCGAGGTGTTTCCCGCATACGCCGAGACCGCCTACCGCATCGCGCTGTTCGGCGACGAGGTCGAGGACATCCAGCACTTCGACCCGCTGACCGGGGAGGTGCTGGACGAGGTCGACCACGTTGCCGTGTGGCCCGCGACCCACTACGTCACGAAGGAGGAGACGATCGAGCGGTCGGTCGCCGAGATCAAGCACGAGATGGAGGAGCGGGTCTCGTGGTTCGAAGAGCGGGGCAAGCTGCTCGAGGCGCACCGCCTGCGGCAGCGAACCGAGTACGACATGGAGCTGCTGAAGGAGCTTGGATTCGCGCCCGGGATCGAGAACTACTCCCGGATCATCGACGGACGTCCCGAGGGGAGTCCTCCCCACACGCTCATCGACTACTTCCCCGACGACTTCGTGGTCTTCGTCGACGAGTCGCACCAGACGATTCCGCAGCTGGGCGGGATGTACGAGGGCGACCGGTCCCGGAAGCAGACGCTCGTGGACCACGGGTTCCGGTTGCCCTCCGCGCTCGACAACCGGCCGCTGCGATTCGAGGAGTACCTCAGCCGAATCGGCCAGATGGTCATGGTCTCGGCGACGCCGGGCGAGTTCGAGCGTGCATCCGCCGCGCGGGTGGTCGAGCAGATCGTCCGGCCCACCGGCATCGTCGACCCGGAGGTCGAGGTACGTGAGACTCGCAACCAGATCGACGACCTGATGAACGAGGTCCGCCGGCGCGTGGAGGTGGGGGAGCGAACCCTGGTCACGACGCTGACGAAGAAGATGGCCGAGGACCTGACCGCCTATCTGTTGGAGCACGGCTTCCGCGTCCGGTACCTCCACTCGGAGATCGACACGCTCGAGCGCATCCAGATCGTTCGCGACCTGCGGCTCGGCGAGTACGACGTCCTCGTGGGCGTCAACCTGCTTCGCGAGGGGCTGGACCTTCCCGAGGTCTCGCTGGTCGGGATTCTCGACGCCGACAAGGAGGGCTTCCTCCGCGGCGAGACGAGCCTGATCCAGACGATCGGGCGCGCGGCACGAAACGTCCGCGGGCAGGTGCTGATGTATGCCGACCGCGAGACGGAGGCGATGCGCGTGGCCATTCGCGAGACCGATCGGCGGCGGGAGATCCAGCTCGCCTACAACCGCGAGCATGGCATCACCCCGGAGACGGTCCAAAAGGGCATCTCCGAGATCAGCGACTTCCTCGCGATGGAGTCCCGCGCCGCCCCGGCGCGCCGCCGGCGCTCACGTCGCGACGGCGAGGCGATCAAGTCGCCGGACGAGCTCGCGAAGATCATCGTCGAGCTCGAGGAGGAGATGCTGGCGGCCGCCGACGAGCTCCGCTTCGAGGAAGCGGCGCGAATCCGCGACGAGCTGAAGGAGCTGCGGGCGGACCTGGACGCCCTACGAGCCTGAGGCCGCGGCAAACCTGGCCTGCGTCCATGACCAGGCTCGGTTTTCGCGGCGTCGCCAAGCGATAGGGTCAGCTTGTGGATGTGTCTCGGCCGCGGTCGCGCGATCGACGCGCCGACATCGTCGCGCTGGTCCTGATCGTCTGCGCGGTCGCCGTGCTAGCGCTGAAGTGGGCCGACGAGGTCATCTGGTCGCCCGATGCGCTCTTCTACCAGGCTCGAGTCGAGCAGATCCGGGGCAAGTCGGAGGAGCAGGCGCTCGACAAGGTCTGGAACGGCCCGCTCTCGGCCGGCTTTCGGGCGGACGACTCGCAGCGGGCGCGGCAGGACCAGGCGCTGGCGGATCCGCGCTGGATCCCCGAGAGCTACAAGCTCTACGCCCGCCGGTGGACGGTTCCCGTGCTGGCGGCCGCGGTGTTCCCGATCTTCGGCATCGACAGCCTGGAGGCGGTCAACATCCTCGGCGTGCTCGTGTTCGCGGTGGCGCTCTTCCTGCTGCTGCGGCTGCGCTTCGATCCCCTCGCCTCCTTCGTCGGCGTCGCCGCGGTGCTCGCGTGGCCGGACCTGCGCTGGGCGTTTCTGCCGCTGAGCGACGCGTGGGGTCTGGCGATGCTGACGATCACGTTCCTGATCGCCATCAGGGCGCTGGACAGGTGGTCCGCGCGCTGGCTGGTGGGCTGGATCGTCGCGATCCTGATCCTGAGCGTCACGCGCGAGCTCACTCCGATCCCGGTGCTCGGCGCGGCAGCCGTCGCCCTTCTCTACCGATGGCGAGAGCCCGCGATCCTGGCGGTCACGGGAGTACTCGCCACACTGCCGGCCCAGTTCCTGTTCCAGGGCCAATCGCTGAACTGGGGATTCGCGTACGCCTTCAGCGGCAACAGGATCCCGTCCGACACCAGCTGGGGTTTCGTCTTCGACCACTACTGGTCGGCGCTCGAGACCGGAACGAGGCAGAGCGTCGACTACCTGTTCGCTGCGAACCCGGTGTACCTCGAGTCGGCGTGGCCGCTGTGGCCCTTCACGATTCCGCTCTTCATCGGACTCATCGTCATGCTCGCGGCGAGCAGCGCCACGCCGGGGGACCCGTATCTGCCGTTCATGCGCGGAGCCTTCCTCGGGGAGGTCCTGATCCTCCTGATCGCGCCCACCTTCCAGGACCTCCGGTACCAATATCCACTCCTGCCGATGTCGGCGGTGGGCATCGCGCTGTTGGTCGGGCTGATCCGCGGGTGGATCTCCGGGCAGGGCCGGGATTCGCGGAGCGAAGGATCCATGCCGCCGGCGCGCCGACCCGAGTCGGCGACGGTGCCGTAGCGGTAATCTCGGCGCATGGATCCCCAGAAGCTCGTCGACCAGGTTGCGGAGAGCGTTCGCGAGGCGATCGACGACGCGCAGAAGCAGGCCCAGGAGATCCTGGGGGAGGCGGAGGCGCAGGCGGAGCGCGTACGGGCGGAGGCCGAGAGGCTCCGTGCGGAGGCCGAGCGGATCCGCGCGGATGCCGAGGCCGATGCCCGCCGCCGTCTGGACGAGGTCCAGTCCGCGCTCTCCGATCTGAAGGGTCGCCTGAGCGGCGACGCGGCGAGCGAGGTTCAGCCCGGCCCGGTGACGGTGCCGGAGCCCGAGCCGCCGCAGACGCCGGAGCCGCACCCCGAGCCCACACCCGAGCCGACCCCGGAGCCGGTCCCCGAGCCGATGCCCGACCCCGTGCCGGAGCCGACGCCGCAGCCGACACCTCCGCCGGGGACCGCCGACCCGGTGTCCGCGGCCGCTAACGCTAACGGCGACGCGACCACCGGTGCAGACGACTCGGCCGCCCGCCTCGTCGCGATGAAGCTGGCCCTGGACGGCACTCCACGCGAGACCGCGAAGGAACAGCTCGCCGCCGAGTACGACGTGGCGGACCTCGACGGCCTGCTGGACGACGTCTACGCCAAGGCCGGCAAGTAGCCCGCGCCGGCCTCGCTCATCGGGTCAGTCGACGTAGAGCCGCCTAGCTCGAGGCAGAGGGTTCGTCGGGGCGATCGAACGTACCCGGCTCGCCGCCGGCTCGCGCCTCCGCCGAGTATGCGGCCATGTCCTGTGTCCAGAACTCGACCACGTTGCCGTCGG
>Ga0075365_10001620_pt1 | contig 10389 bp, 9 predicted proteins | sample EndMetdeltDD1765_FD_71387 | JGI IMG/M metagenome (GOLD analysis project Ga0075365, IMG submission 71387) | Populus endosphere microbial communities from Tennessee, USA - Endosphere MetaG P. deltoides DD176-5 | ecosystem: Host-associated > Plants > Roots > Endosphere | place: USA: Tennessee... | reverse complement strand
GCGATGGCATCGCGCAGCACCTGAATGCCAGCGCCATGCTTGACGCCGTTCTCCGCAAGATGGCGCCGGAACGCGCGCGCGCCGCGCACCGCATGGAAGGCACCGACAAAATGCCGGGTGATCGAGTGCAGCCGCGTACCCTGCGCGAGCTGATTCTCGATATAGGGCATCATCGCCTCGAAGGCGTTCTTCATCGTGGCGTACGGCGCCGGCTCGCCGAATAGTTCGGGATCGACCGCGAGCAGCCGCCACGGCTCCTGATAGGCCGCGCGGCCGAGCATCGCGCCGTCCACATGCGCTAGATGAGCAGCGGCTTCAGTAATGCCGACGATGCCGCCATTGATGACGATCGGCACATTGGGCATCGCCGCTTTCAGCCGGTAGACGCGGTCGTAATTCAGCGGAGGAATGTTGCGGTTCTCTTTCGGCGACAGGCCATTGAGCCAGGCCTTGCGCGCATGCACGATCAGGCTATCGGCGCCAGCTGCGACCACCGCGCGCGCGAGCGTATCGAGTGCCACTTCAGGATCCTGATCGTCGATCCCGATGCGGCACTTCACGGTGACGGGCACGTTCACGGCCTGCTTCATCGCGGTCACACCGCGCGCCACCAGATCGGGCTCCGCCATCAGGCACGCACCGAAGCGCCCATCCTTCACACGATCGGAGGGGCAACCGACATTGATGTTGATTTCGTCATAGCCGAAATCCGCACCGATCTTCGCAGCCTCTGCGAGGTGCGCGGGCTCCGAACCACCGAGCTGCAGCGCCACCGGGTGTTCACTGGCATCGAAGCCAAGCAGCCGCGCGCGGTCACCATGGATCACGGCACCGGTCGTCAGCATCTCCGTATAGAGCCGCGTCCGCCGCGACAGCAGACGATGGAAGACGCGGCAGTGCCGGTCGGTCCAATCCATCATAGGCGCGACAGAAAAGCGATAGTCTTGCGATTTCAATGAATTAACCTATGTCCTCAATGGGATGAAACACGAATACGTGCACTCTAAACTAGCCGAATTTGCGCACGTTTGTACCTGTTTTGACCTCTCGGTGCACATATCGCGCGCTAAAGTTGGAGTGCACACGCAAGGCGACCTTCACTCGATTGGCATCTGAAACCTGGCGCGCCTCCAGGTCTGGCGGCGACACGCTCCGACATCGTCGACATTTTAAGCGACCGCCCATGGATATCTGGCGCGAGAGCCAGCCTTGTTGCACGGCGGCGCGTCGACGATTTTATCGCGAAGAATATTGAGCGAATGAAGAGCAAGTCTTCATTCGCTAGGCGAGCAGACGCGGCGTTGTATTTGGAAGACCGAGTTACCGGCGACAGTTTCTCATGCGGACGATTTGCACGATGCGCTTGTTACATCACAGCGCCGATTTGCCACGGCACGAATTCGAGATCGCCATAACCCAAATCCTCCGATTTGGTGTGGGCGCCTGAAGCAACCTGCAGAATCTGATCGAGGATCTCCTGCCCTTTAGCCTCGATCGACGTTCCATCAAGCACGTCGCCGCAATTGATATCCATGTCGTCGGCCATGTTCCGATACATTTCGCTGTTCGTGGCGAGCTTGATGGAAGGTGTCGGCTTGCAGCCAAAGGCCGAACCGCGGCCGGTGGTGAAGCACATCACGTTGCACCCCCCGGCAACCTGACCGGTCGCGCCGACTGGATCGTAGCCGGGGGTGTCCATGAAAACGAACCCCTTCTCCTTGATCGGTTCGGCATACCCGTAGATTGCACGCAGCGCGGTCGTGCCACCTTTGGCAGCAGCGCCCAGCGATTTCTCCAGAATTGTCGTGAGTCCACCGGCCTTGTTGCCTGGCGAGGGATTGTTATTCAACTGGCCACCATTGCGGCTGGCGTATTCTTCCCACCAACGAATCCGCTCAATGAGCTTCTCTCCGACGGAGCGGCTGACCGCACGGCGCGTCAACAGATGCTCCGCACCATAAATTTCCGGAGTTTCAGCAAGCACTGCCGTCCCTCCATGCTTGACCAACTGGTCGACCGCGGCTCCCAGCGCAGGGTTAGCGGTAATGCCCGAATATCCGTCCGAACCGCCACACTGGAGGGCGAGGACGATTTCAGACGCTGGCCGCGTCTCGCGCTTGGCGCGCGCAGCAACCGGCAGCATTGCCCGGATGCGTTCGACGCCCTGATCGATGGCTTTCCTGGTTCCGCCAGACGCCTGAATTGTCATGGTCTGGAAGTGATCGCCTTCCACCAGGCCATATTCTTCTTTCATACGATCGATCTGAAAGACTTCGCAACCAAGGCCGACCATCAGCGCGGCGCCGAGATTGGGGTGGGTCGCGTAACCCCATTGGGTACGGCGGAGCAAATCCCAGCCCTCCCCATAGGATGCCATTCCACACCCGGTGCCATGCACAAACGCCACCGCGCCATCGATCTCGGGATAGTCATCAAGCAGTCCGGAGCGATTGACCTCTTCGGCAATGAATTTCGCCGTCGTTGCCGAACAATTCACGGAGGTCAGGATGCCAATATAGTTTCGCGTTCCGGTTCTTCCGTTTGGTCGCACATAACCTTCAAAGGTTGCACGCAGCTCGGGCGGCAATACTTCCGAGAGTTTGGCTCCCTCGGCAAACTGATAGTCGCGCGCGAAGTCATGCATGACGACGTTATGCTCGTGCACCCAGTCGCCGGGCACGATGTCCTTCGATGCGAAACCAATGATCTGGCCGCACTTCCGCACCGGCTCGCCCTTATGGATGGCGGCGGTGGCCATCTTGTGCCCCCGTGGTATTCGCTGCTGTGCGACCAGATTGGCAAGACCGGTACCGAGAAGGATTTGATCGACGGCGACAATCACGTTGTCGTCAGTCGATAAACGGATCGTTCGTGGCGTGCTCATTGGTGAGTTCTCATTTCAGGTCAGATCAAGTCAAACAGTAGCCTGGCGTAAATGATCAACCGACTTCAACAGCGTCTTGCGTGCCGTCTGCAGATGCGTCCGGCATTTAGCGTCAATGGCGTCCAGATCGCGGCTGCGCAATGCTGCGATATATGCGAGGTGCTCGTGCAAGGCGACATAGTTACGTTCTTTTTCGTCGGCCTTGTTCCACTGATAGTGGTAATGGAAGATCATCGATATCACGTCGTAGAAGTTCAAGACGAAGCGGTTCTGTGAGGCGTCATGAACGAGGCGATGAAGTCGTTCGTCGAGTCGCGAGAACTCCCGGTATCGTTCATCGATGTTTTCCAGCAGGTGATGATGTTCTCGCTCGATCGCGTCGAGCTCGGACCAGGCCGCAGCGTCCGGCGGCAGTTCGGCAAAACGATGCGCCGAGCGGAGTTCGAACATCTCGCGGATCTCGTAGATCTCCATCGCAAAATCAGTCGTGATCCCCTTGAAGACCCACGCGCTGTTAGGACGGCGCTCCAATAGGCCAAAGTGATTGAAGTGTGTGAGATGTTCGCGGATGGCGGAGGTTGATGTCGAGAACTGGCGGGCCAGTTCGGCACAGTTGATGAGCTCTCCCGGGCGAAAATCGCCCTGCAGAATCCACTCCATGAACCGGCGCCCGACGATATCGCTGACGGACTCGGTCTGCGCTTCGGGAAAGTAATCGTCTGCCACCGGTGAGCGCACGAGATGTCTGCGGCTGCCGTCGCGGTGAATGATATTGGCATTGGCGAGAGAGGACAGCACGGCGCGCACCGTCGTGCGACTGACATCGAGAGCCTGCGCCAGTTCGAGTTCTGAACGGAGATGCGTACCAAGTTCGTGCTTCGCGAGCATATTCAAGCAGCGGTTGTGGGCGCGTTTGAAGACAGCGTTACTCTTCATTCTTGCGATCGATCCTCAGTAGCAAAAAAGCTATTCGGCGCTTTCAGTTTTTTACAGATAAAAAACAATTTGACGAAGTGCCAGCCCTTAAAGATTCATGGCCTCACAAAAAAGCTCGAGGAAACACATGACGACGGTTCCCACCCTATCGATACCTGTGACTGCAAAACCGGACGCCAGCTACTCGGCGGCAGCGGTCGCGTGACCGGTCGGATCATCCAGTTCGGGACCAGTCGCTTCCTTCAGGCCCATGTCGGTGTTTTCGTCCACGAGGCACGTGTTTCCGGCCAAGACGTCGGGCCGATTGCCGTTGTTCAAGCATCAAATTCTACCGGTCGCGCCGGACGCGTTCAGGCATTTGGCCGGCCCGAAGGCTATCCCGTCCTGATCCGCGGTATCGAAAATGGCGTCAAGATCGACCGGCGCATCGACGTTCTGAGCGTGGACCGTGGATTCTCCGCAGCGCGCGATTGGCGGGAATTGTCTGGCTGTTTCGTCGCGGAAGCGGATGTCGTCGTCTCCAATATGGGCGATACCGGTTACGAGGTTGCAGACAGCGACCGCGGATCGGCTTTGCTATCCGGCGACGTGCCACAATCCTTTCCGGGCAAGCTGACAGCTTTGCTCCACCGGCGCTGGCGGGACGGCGCCCGCCCGTTGACCGTGCTGCCTTGCGAACTGGTTCACCGCAACGGCCGCATCCTCGAAGACAGGGTGCTGGCGTTGGCAAGCGAGGCCGGCGCACCGTCAGCTTTCGTCGAATGGATTGCGAAAGAGATCATCTTCGCCGAAACGCTGGTCGATCGCATCGTGTCGGAGCCGATCGAGCCTATCGGCGCGGTCGCTGAGCCCTATGCGCTGTGGGCGATCAAGCGCGCCCCTGGCCTTTCAGCGCCGTGCATCCATCCCGCCATCGTTCTGGCCGACGAACTCGAACCGTTCGAGCGACTCAAGCTGCACATTCTCAATCTCGGCCATACCGTGCTTGCCGACATCTGGCTGTCCGAGAGCCGCGCTCCGAACGAGACCGTGCGAGAAATTCTTGCGAACGCCTCCATCGCTGAACGGCTTGATCATATCCTGCAGCGCGAAGTGCTGCCAGGCTTCGCCGTTCATGGCATGGAAGCGGAAGCGCGCGGGTACATTGTGACGACGCTCGACCGTTTTCGAAATCCGTTCCTTGATCACCGGATTTCCGATATCGCACAGAACCACGTCATGAAGATCGACCGGCGTATTCTTGCATTCCTCAAATGGATCGCCGAGCGCGGGCACGCGCCTGCAACTCCCAAGCTCGATGCGTTCAAAGCGCGACAATCGGCGCTTCAAGCCTGAGATGAAATAGAACCGGCATGACCTATCATTTCGATTTTTCGGCGTTGCTGCCGTATTGGCCAGAATTCGCCCGTGGCATCTGGCTGACCTTGCAGTTGTCCGCCATCTCGACGGTGTTGGGTTTCGTTCTCGGCACGCTCTGCGCCATTGGTCGTGCCGATGGTTCGCGCTGGGTCAAGTGGCTTGTCGCCATCTACGTCGAGGCGATCCGCAACACCCCACTGCTGGTACAGGTCTTCATCATCTATTTCGGTATCGCGACCCTCGGCTTACATGTCTCAGCCAACTTGGCCGCGGTCATCGCCCTGGTCATCAATGTCGGGGCCTATACCTGCGAGATCGTGCGCGCAGGTATCGAATCCGTCCACAAATCGCAGATCGAAGCCGCCGAATGCCTGGGGCTGTCCCGCGTCCAGACATACTGGCATGTGGTGTTACGTCCGGCGATCGAGCGCGTCTATCCGGCGGTTACCAGCCAATACGTCCTCTTGATGCTGGCATCCTCCATCACGTCGCAGATCTCGGCCGAGGAACTGACCGCCGTCGCCAACCGGATCCAGTCCGATACGTTCCGCGCCTTCGAAACCTACATCGTCACCGGCGTTCTGTACCTGCTGCTGTCGCTCGTCGTCCGTATCTGTCTGTGGCTGTTCGGATTGGCTGTCTTCGTTCGTCGGCGCAAGCTCGGCACGGCGATCTAGGAAAAGTCCATGCCGACATTCAGCCTCGTTCATCTCGAATTCCTTCTCACTGCCGCGCAGTGGACGATCGGCCTGTCGATCGCAGCCTTTGTCGGCGGCGGCCTGGTCGGGTTCGTGGTCGCGCTTGCGCGCATCTCCGACCTGCGTGTGTTGCGAATTGCCGCGACAGTCTACATTCAGCTCGTTCAGGGGACGCCGCTGCTCATTTTGCTGTTCGCCATCTATTTCGGCATCGCGCTGCTCGGTTACACCAATCTGCCTCCGCTCATTGCGGCCAGCGCGGGCCTCATCATTTACTCCTCGGGATTTCTTGCCGAGATCTGGCGCGGCTGCATCGATTCCGTTCCGAAGACGCAATGGCAGGCGGCGGAGTGCCTCGCGCTCACGCGATGGCAGCGCATGGTGAAAGTCATCCTGCCCCAGGCAGCGCGCATCGCCACCGCACCCACCGTCGGCTTCCTGGTACAGATCGTCAAAAATACGTCGCTGGCGTCTGTGGTCGGCTTTGTCGAATTGGCCCAGGCCGGAAAGCTCATCAACAATTCGATCTACGAGCCGTTCACGGTCTTCATGATCGTCGCGCTCATTTATTTCGCGATCTGTTTCCCGCTCTCGACCTGGAGCCGGAGCCTGGAAAGGAAGCTCAATGTCGGCCGTCGTTAGTCTTTCAAACGTCCATAAGCAGTTCGGTTCGCTCAAGGTCCTCGACGGCGTATCGTTCGAGGTGGGACGTGGCGAAGTCGCTGCCATCATCGGTCAATCCGGCTCCGGCAAGTCGACCGTCCTGCGATGCATCAATGCGCTTGAAACGATCCAGCAAGGGACAATCGATGTGTGCGGCCACGCATTACACGATGCGAGCCTCAATCGCCGCGCCTTGCATCTCGACGTCGGCATCGTGTTCCAGAGCTACAACCTGTTTCCGCACCTGACCGTCGAACAGAACATCATGCTGGCGCCCGTCAGCGTGAAGTCGATCCCCAAGAAGCAGGCCCGTGAACTCGCCCGCGAGGTGTTGACCCGCGTCGGGATGGAGGCAAAGGCGGAGAATTACCCCGAGCAACTGTCGGGCGGTCAACAGCAGCGGGTCGCGATCGCCCGCTCGCTCGCGATGAGTCCGAAGCTGATGCTGTTCGATGAAGTGACGTCGGCGCTCGACCCGCAGCTGACCGGCGAAGTGCTGAGAGTCATGGAAGATCTCGCGCGCGGCGGCATGACCATGATCCTCGTCACGCATGAGATGGCGTTTGCGCGAAAGGTCGCATCCAAGGTCATCTATATGCATCAGGGCAAGGTCTGGGAAACCGGATCCGGCGACATGCTCGATCAGCCAAAGACAGCCGAGCTCCGCAATTTTGTTGGAGGCGTCTCCCACGATCGCGCCGAGGCGTCCGTCTAGGCGGACGTCAAAACCAGGTTTCAATTCAAAAAGGGACGAAACACATGATCAGAAGGCATTTTCTCGCAGGTGCAGCCGGGCTCGTCGTTGCCATGGGCCTGCTCACCCACTCCTCCGTTTCAGCTCGTGCCGATACGCTCGACGATATCAAGAAGCGTGGCAAAATTATCGTGGCGCTTGATCTCGGTTCGCCGCCGTTCGGCATGTTCGACGCCAAGATGCAGCCGACCGGCTCGGACGTCGAAAGCGCCAAGCTGCTGGCCGCCGACCTCGGGCTACCGCTTGAGATCGTTCAGGTGACCAGCCCCAACCGCGTGCCGTTTTTGCTGACTGGCAAAGCCGACCTCGTCATGGCGTCATTCAGCGTCAACGAGGAGCGCAAGAAAGTCATCGACTTCTCCATCCCCTACGGCGTGATCCAGGTCGTGATCGCTGCACCCAAAAAGATCGAGATCAAGGACATCGCCAGTCTGTCAGGCATGCGGCTCGGCACGACGCGCGGCTCCACCAACGACAAGGAAGCGACGGATCAGGCCAAGGGCGCAGACATCGTGCGCTACGAGGATGACGCCACGCTGAACACGGCGCTGATTTCCGGACAGGTGAAGGTCATGGCTTCGTCCGCGCAAGTGATGGCGACGGCGAATGAGCGACTGAAGAACGACCCGCTCGAAGTCAAGCTTGTGCTCAAGACCAATCCTTATGCGATCGGCATCCGCAAGGGCGATGACGCCCTGCGTCAGGTCTTGAACGATTGGGTCGAGAAGAACCTCGCCAACGGCAAACTCCGTGCGATCTACGCCAAGTATAACGGCGTCGAGCTGCCCACAGAGATGCCGAAGTAACTTTCCCTTGCGGCCCGGGCTTGCACCGGGCCGCGCTTTATCTCGATGAGAAAGACCTAGCGAATGAAAGCCTTGATCTGCGACGAGCCGGGCCGGTTGTCCCTCGTGGAGCGCCCAATTCCCGTTCCGGGAGACGGCGAGGTTCTCGTGCGAATCCGCCGGGTTGGCATCTGCGGCACCGACTTCCACATCTTCCAGGGCAAGCATCCCTTCCTGCAATATCCCCGCGTCATGGGCCACGAGCTGTCGGGTACGGTCGAGAGCGCTCCCGCCGGAAGCGGCCTGGCCCACGGGCAGAATGTCTACATCGTGCCCTATCTGTCCTGCGGCAAGTGCATCGGCTGTCGGCACGGCTTTACAAATGCGTGCCAGAACATCGCGGTACTTGGCGTGCATCGCGACGGCGGCATGGCGGAATTTCTGGCGGTTCCAGCCAGCAATGTGATCCCCGCCGGCAACGCTTCGCTCGACGATGCGGCAATGATCGAGTTCCTGGCGATCGGTGCGCATGGTGTGAAGCGCGGCGGCATCTCGGCGCAGGATCGCGTCCTCGTCGTCGGTTCAGGTCCTATCGGCATGTCGGCGATTATCTTCGCCAAAGCACGTGGCGCGGACCTCACCGTGATGGATACGCGTGAAAATCGTTTGGCTTTTGCTCGCGATTCACTCGGTGCCGATCACCTTTTGATCGCCAATGCCGACGCAGAGGCCGAGGCAAAGAAACTGACGGACGGCGACTTCTTCGACGTCGTCGTCGACGCGACCGGAAATGCCGACGCCATGCAGCGCGGCTTCGGCTTTATCGCCCATGGCGGACGCTATGTCCTGGTCAGCGTCGTCCCCACCGAGATCACGTTCTCGGATCCCGAGTTTCACAAGCGGGAAACCACGCTGTTCGCCAGCCGCAACGCCCAGCCGGACGATTTCGCCGAAGTGGTTCGCCAGATGGATGCGGGCAAAGTCCCGACCCGGGCGCTCAACACCCATCGTGGTCCCCTGTCGGATGGCGCATCGTTGTTCAAGGACTGGCTGCGTCCGGAAGCCGGTGTCATAAAGGCCATACTCGAAGTGTAACTCGTCGCTTTCAGTCTGGGATTGATCCATGCCGGATAAGTCGAAAATTGCCTGCATCGGCGAGTGCATGATGGAGCTGACGCAGCCGCTACCCGGCCATCATACGCTCGGCTATGGCGGAGATACGCTCAACACCGCGATCTACTGCGCGCGACTTGGATTGGCCGTCGATTATGTGTCCGCGCTCGGCGATGATCCATGGAGTGATCAGATGATCGCCGGATGGCAAGCCGAGGGGATCGGCACCCATCGTGTCGTCCGAGTGCCAGGAAAACTGCCCGGCCTTTACATCATAGAGACAGGCACTAATGGAGAGCGTCGCTTTTACTACTGGCGGGAAAATTCAGCGGCGCGTCTCCTGTTGTCGCTGCCCGAAACGCCCGCCATTCTCGAGGGGCTGTTGACGTATGACCTCGTCTATCTCTCGGGCATCACGCTGTCGCTTTATGACGAGGCCGGACGCAAGCTGCTGATGCAATCGCTCGATCGTCTTCGCAAGGCGGGCGGCCGGGTCGCATTCGATGCCAATTTCAGACCCCGGGGCTGGCCTGATCGCGCGGCTGCGCAGCGCGCCTATCATGATGTCTTCGAGGTCGCGGACATTATCCTGGCATCTGTCGAAGACCTCGACATGTTGTTCGGCGAGTCCGAGGCCAAGGACGTCGTGACGCGCCTTCGCGTTCCCGAGCTCGTTCTCAAACTGGTCGAACCATCATGTCGCGTGCGCGCGCCGGGCATTGACCAGATCATCCCGGCGACGCCGATCGACCGCGTGGTCGATACCACAGCCGCAGGCGACAGCTTCTCGGCGGCATATCTTGCAGCGCGCCTTGGCGGTGCCGGCCCCGTCGAGGCCGCGAAAGCGGGCCATCGTCTTGCCGGCACCGTCGTGCGCTATCCCGGTGCTATCATTCCCCGATCGGCTATGCCGGACGGCGTGGCCCGTAACTGAACCAACTGGCGAGAAAGCTCATGACCGATCATTCGACGTCTGTCTCCCGGCAGGAAGCGCTTGTCCGAATTCTCGGCGCGGCGAGAGTAGTCCCTGTGATCACCATCGATCGCGTCGAGGATGCCGTGCCACTGGCGCGCTCGCTCGTCTCCGGCGGAATCCGCGTGCTCGAAATCACGCTGCGGACATCTGCCGCGCTCGAGGCAGCGAAGGCGATCATCGCGGAAGTGCCCGACGCGATCGTCGGACTGGGTACCGTGCTC
>Ga0075365_10001618_pt1 | contig 10391 bp, 9 predicted proteins | sample EndMetdeltDD1765_FD_71387 | JGI IMG/M metagenome (GOLD analysis project Ga0075365, IMG submission 71387) | Populus endosphere microbial communities from Tennessee, USA - Endosphere MetaG P. deltoides DD176-5 | ecosystem: Host-associated > Plants > Roots > Endosphere | place: USA: Tennessee... | reverse complement strand
GCACGGCGCGCAAGGTGCGTGCCGACGGACGGGGATACGAGATCGGCGCCTACTACTCGTCGTTCGCCGGCTTCGTCCCGGCCGAGTCGCCCCGCCTCTCGACCATCGTCGTGCTCGACGAGCCCCGGCCCGTCTACTACGCGGGCCTCGTTGCCGCCCCGGTGTTCGCCCGGGTCTCGCAGTACGGACTCCGCTTGTTCAAGATCCCGCCGCCGTCGCACGATCTCGGCGTGAAGGTGCCGACGGCGAAGCCGACAGGCGTCAACAAGATTGACTGAGCTGGCCCTGTTCCTCGACGAGATCGCCGTGCAGGAGGTGCGCGGCGACGCGTCGGTCGACGTCACCTCCGTGACGCACGACTCGCGCCTCGTCGTCGAGGGCGCGCTCTTCTGCTGCGTTCCCGGTCGCGTCACCGACGGTCACGACCACGCGGCTGGCGCGGTCGCCGCCGGAGCGGTCGCCCTGCTCTGCGAGCGTCCGCTCGACCTGGCGCGCGCCGAGGTCGTCGTCGACGACGCCCGCGCCGCGATGGGTCCGGTCGCCTCGGCCTTCCATGGCCACCCGTCGCGCGCCCTCGAGGTCGTCGGCGTCACCGGCACCAACGGCAAGACGACCACCACGGTGTTGCTGCAGCACGTCCTGACCGCCACCGGGCGCGCGACGGCGGCCATCGGCACGTTGGGTGGCACCCGGACGACCCCCGAGGCGACCGACCTCCAGGCCCTGCTCGCCCGCTTCCGCGACGAGGGCAAGGTGGCTGTCGCCATGGAGGTCTCGTCGCACGCCCTCGCCCTCGACCGTGTGCGGGGCACGCGCTTCCGGGCGGCCGTGTTCACGAACCTGAGCCAGGACCACCTCGACTTCCATGGCACGATCGAGCGGTACTTCGCGGCGAAGGCCCGTCTGTTCGAGCCCGACTACACCGACGTGGCGATCGTCAACGCCGACGATCCGCACGGTGCCCTTCTTGCCGACGCGGCCACCGTGCCGACCCGCACCTACTCCATGCACGACGTCGCCGACCTCGCCGTCGGTGTCGCATCGAGCGAGGGTCGTTGGCGCGGTGGATCGCTGCGGGTGCCGCTCGGAGGTGCCTTCAACGTCTCGAACGCGCTGGCTGCCCTGACGACCGCGGTCGAGCTCGACGTCGCCGTGCGCGACGCGCTCGACGCGCTGGCGACGGCACCGTCGGTCCCCGGTCGCTTCGAGTCGATCGACGAGGGACAGCCGTTCCGTGTGGTGGTCGACTTCGCCCACACACCCGACGGGATCGACCAAGCACTGCGGGCGGCGCGCGACGTCACGTCCGGTGGCCGGGTCATCGTCGTGTTCGGCGCGGGGGGCGACAAGGACCGAGAGAAGCGACCGCTCATGGGCGCGGCGGCGGCGCGCTGGGCCGACCTCGTGATCGTCACGACCGACAACCCGCGCCGTGAGGATCCCGCGTCGATCGCCGATGCCGTGGTGGCCGGCACGCGCGGCGCAGCAGCCGACGTGCGGGTCGAGCTCGACCGCCGCGCCGCGATCGCCCTCGCCTTCGCCGAGGCCAGACCGGGCGACCTCGTGGTCGTTGCCGGCAAGGGCCACGAGACCCAGCAGATCGTGGGCACCGACACCCGGCCGTTCGACGATCGTGTCGTGGTGCGCGAGGAGCTGTCGAAGTGATCGGACTGCTCATCGCGGCTGCCGTGGCCATGCTGACGACGCTCGCCGGCACACCGCTGCTGATGCGCTGGCTCCGCGCGCGTGGCATCGGCCAGCCCATCCGGGAGGAGGGCCCGCAGGGGCACCTCACGAAGGCGGGAACGCCGACGATGGGCGGCATCGCCATCGTGGGCGGCGCCGCGTTCGGCTACGTCGCCGCCCACCTCGGTCACACGTCGATCTTCACGTGGGGCGGCATGCTCACGATGGGCGTGATCATCCTCGCCGGTGGGGTGGGGCTGCTCGACGACGCCATCAAGGTCCGCAACGCCCGCAACCTCGGGCTCAACAAGCGGGCCAAGTTCGGCGGGCTGGTCGTGGTCGGCGTGGTCTTCGCCTGGTTCGCGACGCAGGAGATCAACGTCGACACCGATCTCTCGTTCACACGCGCCGGGACGTCGGGGATCCACCTCGAGCCGTGGCTGTGGGGGCTGTGGGCGGTGCTGCTCATCCTCGGCGCGACCAACGCCGTCAACCTCACCGACGGGCTCGACGGGCTGGCCGGCGGTTCGGGGGCGTTCTCCTACACCGCGTACGTGGTGATCGCCTTCTGGGCCTTCCGCCACGAGGACGTGTACCACATCCCCCAGGCGCTCGACCTGGCGATCGTGGCCGCCGCGATGGTCGGCGCGTGCGCCGGCTTCCTGTGGTGGAATGCCGCGCCCGCGCAGATCTTCATGGGCGACACCGGCTCGCTTGCCATCGGCGCCGGCCTCGCAGCCATGGCCCTGCTCACGAACACGCACCTCCTCCTGCCCATCGTCGGTGGTGTGTACGTCGTCGAGACGCTGTCGGTGATCATCCAGGTCGCCAGCTTCCGGCTGCTGCGGAGGCGGGTGTTCCGGATGGCGCCGCTGCACCACCACTACGAGCTGCGGGGGTGGCCGGAGACCACGGTCATCATCCGCTTCTGGATCGTCGGCGCCATCGTCACGGCCATGGCCGTCGGTCTCTTCTACGCCGACTACCTCTCGATCCCCGGCGTCCGGGACTGACGGGTGCGAGCGCTCGTGATCGGCCTGGGCGTGGCCGGCGCCTCCGCCGCGCGCCGACTCGGTGAGCGCGGGTGGGAGGTCGTCGTGGTCGAGGACCGCCCGTCCGACGCCTCCCGGGAGCGGGCCGCGGCCCTCGGCGTCGAGGTCGTCGAGGCACCGGTGGACGTGGCCGCGCTCGTCGACGCCGCCGACGTCGTCGTCCCGAGCCCGGGCGTGCCGGTCGGCCACGATGCGATCCAGCACGCACTGGCGACGGGCACCACCGTCTGGACCGAGTTCGAGCTGGCGGCCCGGTGGTCCGACACCCCGATGGTCGCCATCACCGGAACCAACGGGAAGACGACGGTCACGACGCTGGTCGAGGCGATGCTCCGGGCGAGCGGGTTGCGTACCGCGTCGGCCGGCAACACCGAGGTGCCGCTCGTCGACGCCATCGAGGACGACCTCGACGTCATCGTGGTCGAGGCGTCGTCGTTCCGGCTCGAGTTCACCGAGACCTTCCATCCGAAGGTCGCCGTGTGGCTCAACCTCGCCGAGGACCACCTCGACTGGCACCCGACCATGGAGGCGTACGCGTCGGCCAAGGCCCGGATCTGGGCCGCCCAGACGAGCGTCGACGTCGCCGTCGTGAACGCCGAGGACCCGGTCGTCACGGCCCATGCGCGCGAGGCGAAGTCGCGGGTCGTGACGTTCGGACTCGCCACCGGCGACTGGCGCGTCGCCGACGGCGAGCTGCGCATGCCCGACGGACGGGCTCTGCTGCCTGTCGACGCGCTCTGGCGGTCGCTCCCGCACGATTGCACCAACGCCCTGGCTGCGTCGGCGGCCGCGCTCGCGGCCGGCGCGACCGAGGACGGCGTGCGTTCGGCGCTGCGCCGGTTCCGGGGGCTCCCCCACCGGCTGGTGCTGGTCGGGGACGATGGAAGCGTGCGGTTCTACGACGACTCGAAGGCGACCGACCCGCACGCGGCCCTCGCCGCGCTCCGCGCCTTCGACTCGGTCGTGCTCATCGCTGGTGGTCGCAACAAGGGCCTCGACCTCTCGGTGCTCCTCGACGAGGTCGAGCACGTGCGGGCCGTCGTCGCCATCGGGGAGGCGGCGGCTGAGGTCGAGGCAACGTTCGCCGGTGACCGCCCGGTGACGGTCGCGACCTCGATGGACGCCGCCGTCGCCGCGGCGCGCGCCCACGCGCGGCCGGGTGACGCGGTCGTGCTCTCGCCGGCGTGCGCCTCGTTCGACTGGTACCGCAACTACGGCGAGCGCGGCGACGACTTCGCCCGCGCGGTGCGGGAGGCGCTCACGTGAAGCGACTTCTCCCGCTCGCCCGCCCCCCACGCCGTCGGGCCCCCAAGGGCGCGCCGGTCGTGAAGCCGGCGACGTGGTACGTGCTGGCGAGCATCGTCGGCGTGCTCGTCGTCATCGGCCTCGTGATGGTGCTCTCGGCCTCGTCGGTGCAGTCCGAGCGCGAGTTCGGTTCGACGTGGACCTACTTCATCCGACAGGCGATGTGGGCATCGATCGGGTTCGTCGCGCTCCGGGTCGTCTCTCGAATCGACTACCGCCAGTGGCGTCGGCACGTCCCGCTGGCGCTCGCCCTCTCGTTCGGCCTGCTCCTCGTCGTGCTGGTTCCCGGCATCGGGACGATGGCCAACGGCGCCCGTTCTTGGCTCGTGTTCGGCCCCATCCGGTTGCAGCCGTCGGAGGTCGTCAAGCTGGCGCTGCTGTTCTTCTGTGCCGACCTGCTGTCGCGGCGCAGCGACAAGTTGCACGACCACCGCCTGACGCTCAACCCGATCCTCGTGGTCGTCGGGGTGACCGTCCTGCTGATGATGCTCCAGCCGGACCTGGGTTCGACGATCGTCATGGGCTCGATCGTGATGAGCGTGCTGTTCGTCGCGGGCGTCCCGCTCGGCCGCCTCTTCCTCGTCGGCAGCGTGGGGACCGCAGGCGCGCTGGTGCTCGCCCTCGGCAAGACCTATCGGCGCAACCGGCTGCTGGCGTTCCTCGACCCGTCGAAGGACCCGTCGAACATCAGCTACCAGCTCACCCAGTCGCTCACGGGTGTGGCGTCGGGCGGGTTGTTCGGCGTCGGGCTCGGGCAGAGCCGGGCCAAGTGGGGCTTCCTGCCCAACGCCTACTCCGACTTCATCTTCGCCATCATCGCCGAGGAGCTCGGCCTCGTCGGCGCGGCGCTGGTGGTCGGCCTGTTCCTCGCCTTCGCCGTGTTCGGCATGCGGGCCGCGCTGCACGCACCGGATCGCTTCGGCACCCTCGTCGGTGCCGGCATCACGGCATGGATCCTCGCCCAGGCGTTCGTCAACATCGGCGGTGTCGTCGGGATCCTCCCGATCACCGGGCTGACGCTTCCGTTCATCTCCTTCGGCGGGACCTCGCTCGTCGTGACCATGGCGGCGACCGGCGTCCTGCTGAACATCGCCGCCCAGGGGCGGGTGCCCGCGACCCGTCGGTCCGGTCAGGGCACGCGTGCGCCGAGGAAGATCGCCGTCCCGTAGACGACGAGGCCGGCCAGCCCCAGCGAGACAGCGGCCAGCTCGGCCCGCTCGGTGCGGTCGTCGCGGACGAGGAGGGCGCCGGCGATGGCAAGGGGGAAGGCACGCATCAGGTAGCGCTCGAACGAATCGATGTTGTCGGCGCTGATGCCGATGAGGAACACGACGAGGGTCCATGCCGTGTAGCTGGCGGGAAGGCGTCGGACGAGCACGACGAGCAGGACGATCGCGGCGACGGCCCACAGGAACTGGATGCCCTGGGCGTGGTGCCCGGCGACGAGGTCCCGTGCGGCGCGCACCACGCGGCCGACCGGTTCGGCGAACCCCCGGTGGTACACCTCGGACTGCACGCCGTAGACCTCGCGCCAGCCCGATCCCGCCTCCCGTTGGACCCACGCGAGGTAGGCCCCCGTGGCGAGGACCGGAGCGGCGACGGCGACCGCCCGCCAGACCCGTTCGAGTGGTCGGGCTCGGCGCCAACCCCGGGCGGCCTCGATGGCGAGGGGCACGGCGAAGGCGCCGCCGATCGACCACGTGAGCCCGACGCCGGCGGCCGAGAGCGCGGTCAGGCGCCAGCGACCCTCGCGCGCGGCGAAGAAGGCGACCACGACGGCCAGCAGCCCGAGCGATTCGGCGTAGCCCATGACGAGCGGGGCGGTCGCCGGCGTGGCCAGGGCGAACCAGACGGCCAGGCGCGCGGTGCGGGTGTCGGAGGTCTCGCGGCACACCAGTCGGTAGAGCACCGCCCCGAACGCCAGCGCACACGCGTTGGCGATGAGGAGCATGGCGAGACCGGCGTGGCCGCCGAGGAGCGTGCCGAGGCCGCGGGCCAGGAGCGGGAACCCGGGAAAGAAGCGGAAGGCGTAGGGCACGGCCCGGTAGCCGTGCTCGGCGACCTCCAGGTACTGGTGGGCATCCCATGCGAGGAGCCTGTCGACGAGGGGTGCGGGCTTGGCCACACCGAGCTGGTCGGTGGCGACGGTCGCCAGGACCAGGCTGAGGAGCACGGCGACTCGCGCCACGCACCAGGGGAGCGCGGCGGCGACGACCGCGTCCCGCCAGCTGCCGGCGGGATGCGCGGGTTGGCCGTGCGAACGCTCGTCAGCCGTGGTCGTGCCAGACACCCGGTGTGCGCCAATCGCCCGACCGGAACGCCGTCAGGGCGTCGTCGGCCTCGGCCGCACTCGCCCCCCGTCGCTCCCCGTCGTCCCCCACGACCACCATGCGATCCGCCGGACGCGGGCGGCAGCCCGTGTTGGTGCTGGCCGCGGCGACGGTGCCGCGGCGGTCGACTCGCAACCTCGTCTCGTTCGTCACCGCGAAGGAGACGACGGTGTCGCCTTCGGTGCGGGTCGGATCGATCACGGGGAGGGGCGTCGCCCGCGCACAGGTCGCCGCTTCGACCAGCGCCGGCGGCGCATCCGCGACGGCGTGCGTCGACGACCTCACGTCGCCGAGCAACAGGGCGCCGCCGAGCAGGGCCGCGCATGCAAACGTCCTTCTCCGCATCCGGCGCCCACCGTTTCGCATGGGACACCCCGGAGCAATGGGGCGTCCTGACCATCGGTGTCAATGATCCGGCGAGGCGCCGAACGCTCACACGGCGTACCCGGCGGTGTCGAGCTGGTCGAGGTTCGCCGCGATCCAGTCCGACGTCCGTCGGAGGCCCTCCTCGAGGCTCACCTCCGGCAACCAGCCCGTCCACTCGCGGGCACGGGAGTTGTCGCAGAGGAGCCGCTCGACCTCGCTGCCGGTCGGGCGCAGACGGCTCTCTTCGGTGACGATCTCGGCCTCGGCGCCGGTGATCTCGATGAGCAGGCGCACGAGGTCGCCGATGGAGATCTCCCGACCCGACCCGATGTTGACGACCTGCCCCAGCGCGCGATCGCACTCGGCGACGGCGAGGAACCCGGCGACGGTGTCTTCGACGAAGTTGAAGTCGCGCGTCGGGGTGGTGGTCCCGAGACGCAGCTCCTCGGCGCCCTTGTGGAGCTGGGCGAGGATCGTCGGGATCACGGCGCGGGTCGACTGACGGGGCCCGTAGGTGTTGAAGGGCCGCACGACCGCGACCGGGAGCTCGAAGGCGTGGTGGAACGACAGCGCCATCACGTCGCCGCCGATCTTCGACGCCGAGTAGGGCGACTGGGGCTGCAGCGGATGGTCCTCGCTGATGGGCACGGTGATGGCGGTGCCGTAGGTCTCGGAGGTGGACGTGTGCACCAGGCGTGCCACGTCGTGGCGATGACATGCCTTGGCGACGTTGACCGTGCCCTCGACGTTGACCTGGACGTAGCTCTCCGGCGCCACGTAGCTGTACGGGATGCCGATGAGCGCGGCGAGGTGGAACACCACGTCGCGGCCGGCGACGGCCTCCGCGACACGCTCGCTGTCGCGCACGTCGCCGGGCAGCAGCTCGACCTCGGTGTGGATCTCGGGGTCGAGCCAGCCGTAGCGACCGAACGGGTTGTAGAGCGCGAGGACGCGAACGTCGGCGCCCTCCCGCACGAGCCGCTCCACGAGGTGGGAGCCGATGAACCCTTCGCCGCCCGTGACCAGCACGCGCCTGCCCTTCCAACCGCCCACGCTCAGAGCTCCTCTCCGGTCACGAACCACAGCAAGGCGTGGTTGAGGTCGTCGAAGTTGCCGATGTCGAGCCACGTCTCGACGATGGGGAAGGCAACGACGCGGTGTCCGCCCGCCAGCGCGGCTTCGGTGAGCTGGGGCATGGTGAACGGCTCGCCGTCGGGAACGAGGTCGAGCATCGCCGGGTCGATCACGTAGAAGCCGGCGTTGCAGGGCCAGCGCAGCGTGGGCTTCTCGCGGATCGCCGTGACGGCGCTCCCGTCGAGGTCGACCACGCCGTACTTCACCTCCTCCTCGTGGAAGAACACGCCGACGGTGACGGCCGCCGATTCGGCGACGTGGAAGTCGACCATTCGGGCGAAGCTCAGCTGGGTGACCTGGTCGGCGTTGAGCACCACGATCGGGCCGGCCGGGCGCTCGGGCAGCAGCGACAGCGCGCCCGCCGTGTGGAGCGGCGCGTCCTCGCGGAGGTACCGCACGCGCAGCCCCCAGTGGGAGCCGTCGCCGATCGTGTCCTCGATCTTGTCGGCCATGTAGTTGACGGCGAGCCAGACATCGCCGAACCCCGACTCGAAGAGCCGCTCGAGCAGGCGCTCCAGGATCGTCGTGCGGCCCACGGCGAGCAGGGGCTTGGGAAGGTGGTCGGTCAGCGGGCGCAGGCGCTCGCCCCGCCCGCCGGCCATGACGACCACGGTGGCCGGCGGATGCGGCACGCGCGCCGGCGCGTCGCCGCGGGCGAGCACGTCGCGGACCCGCAGGCCGGCCGGATCGTCGGTCGCCAGGAGGGCCCGGCGCACGGCGATGTCGTCGAGCGTCCCTCCTCCCTCGACCGCGCCCCGGCCGGCGTGGAGCTCGATCAGCACGTCGGCCACGAGGTCGTCGGGGGAGATTGTCACGTCGGTCGCCCCGCCAGCTCGAGCGCCCAGGCGGCCAGGTCGTCGGCTGCGCGCGGGCGGGCGTTGGCCTTCATCCCCTGCCGCATGGCGTCCAGCATGCTCGGATCGGCGAGGCGCTCGTCGACCAGGGGGCCGACGACCTCGGCGGTGGCCTCGTGGTCGCGCACGAGCAGGGCACCCCCGGTGCGGACGAGCGGTTCGGCGTTGTGCACCTGCTCATCGTGCTCGTCGTGCGGGAACGGAACGAGGATGGCCGGGAGCTCGACCAGCGCGAGCTCCGACACGGTCCCCGCGCCGGCGCGGCAGATGGTGAGGTCGGCCGCGGCGTAGGCGTGGTCCATGCGGTCGATGTAGCGGACGAGGTCGACCCGTTCCCGACCCGGGTGCGAGGCGAGCTCGGCCTCGACTGCCTCGTGGTTGCGAGCGCCGGCCTTCAGCACGATGCGGATGTCGGTGCGCGCCGCCCAGCGCGCCGCCAGTTCGAGGGCGAGCCGGTTCAAGGTGCGTGCCCCCTGGCTGCCCCCGTTCACGAGGACCATCGCGGTGCCGTCGTCGAGACCGAACGCGGCACGGGCCTCGGATCGGAGCGCGGCGCGGTCGAAGGTCGTGATCGACCGGCGCAGGGGGTAGCCGACGTGGCGGACGGTCTTGCCCGGGAACGGCGTGTCCGGGAACGAGATGGCGACGTTGGTGGTGAAGCGGGCGGCGAGCCGGTTCGCCTTGCCGGGCACCGCACCTGGTTCGTGGATGAGCGACGGGATGCCGGCCAGGCGGGCGGCCACGACGAGGGGTATTCCGCTGTAGCCGCCCATGCTCACGGCGGCGTCCGCTCGCCGGCGGCGAAGGATGCGACGGGCCTGGAAGGTCGCACGCCCGAGCGCGAGGGGCACGGTCGCCTTCCGCCAGCCGGTACCGGCGAACTGGACCATGTCGTAGAGGTCGAGCTCGTGGCCGGCCTCCGGAACGAGGTCGCCCTCGAGGCCGTGCGGTGTGCCGGTGAAGCTGACGGTGGCAGTGGGGTCGGCCGCCTGGATCGCCTCGGCCAGGGCCAGCCCGGGGTAGATGTGACCGCCGGTGCCGCCGGCGGCGATGACGACGTGCGGACCCCCGGCCATGAGTACGGCAGTCTCGCGCGCCCATCTAACGTCAACTCCCATCGTGGTGCCGCCGCTCGACCTGTCGAATCCCTGCCGCATCCACGTCGTCGGCGTCGGTGGTTCGGGCATGAGCGCCATCGCGGGTGTGCTGCTCGCTATGGGTCACCACGTCTCGGGCAGCGACACCTCCGACTCGCCCGTGCTGTCGCGCCTGGCTGCGGCGGGCGCGTCGGTGCGCGTCGGCCACGCCCCCGAGGCGATCGGGGCGGCCGACCTCGTCGCCGTCTCCACGGCGATCCCGGCCGACGACCCCGAGGTGCTCGAGGCATCTCGGGCCGGCATCCCCGTCCTGCGCCGGGCCGAGGTGCTCGCCGCCATCTGTGCCACGCGTCCGACGCTCGCCGTGAGCGGGACCCACGGCAAGACCACGACGACCGCGATGCTCGCCATGGCCCTGCGAGGGGCGGCGCGCCGCCCCTCGTTCATCGTCGGTGGCGACATCGTCGGGCTGGGCACCGGCGCCGCGTGGGACGAGGGGGAGTGGTTCGTCGTCGAAGCCGACGAGAGCGACGGCACCTTCGTCGAGCTGCCCCGCCACGGCGTGAT